>Ga0302324_100005470_pt1 | contig 27692 bp, 25 predicted proteins | sample Palsa_T0_1_FD_201949 | JGI IMG/M metagenome (GOLD analysis project Ga0302324, IMG submission 201949) | Peat permafrost microbial communities from Stordalen Mire near Abisko, Sweden - Palsa_T0_1 | ecosystem: Environmental > Terrestrial > Soil > Palsa > Peat permafrost | place: Sweden: Abisko...
CGTGGTGAGTGTGAAGGGCGGTGAGTACTTCTTCGTCCCGGGAATCAATGGCCTGCAATACCTGGCTTCAGCGGCCGGAGGCGGGGTGGCGTGAGTTGCGTCAGCGGGTCGCGTGGCGTCGTGGCATTAGCGCGAGCGCCTGTTCGCCGGCCTGGACGCCGAGCGCGCGGTAGCTCTCGAACTTCTGGTCGGTGTAGAGCTGATCGACGGTCGAGTTGTGGGGAAACTCGGGTTCTGAGATGTGGTGGGCCCTGACGTCCCACGGTGCGCCGGGGCTCATCACGTTGCGCGCGTACACGAGCTCCCCTTCGATCCCGTTTCTGTAGACGAACGTCGCGCGCACGGCGATCTTCGCCGACAGGTCCGTGTCCTCGGCCGCTTCTTCGTGTTCGACCGCGACCGGCAGGTCGCTCGCGGCCGCGCTCCCCGGGATCAGGGGGTCGGGCCTGATGTCGATCTGCACGCCGAGCTCTGAGCGAGCCAGCGCGACGGCGTCGCCGAGCGCCTCGAACCCCTCGCCGCCGCTCGCGTCGAAGCAGTAGATCTTGGTGCAGCCGCGTCGCAGCAGCTCGACCAGACCGAGGTTCTCGTAGTGGCCCCCGTCGGTCACGAACAGGTAGCGGCTGTCGACGCGGTTTCGCCCGATCAGCTCGCGGATCAGATAGGACGGAGATGGACGCCGCCATCCCTTCGCGTCTCCCTCCACCCAGCGCGGGTTGGGCACCCACACGCCGAGGCGGATGTTCGCAAGCGCGAGCAGGAACGTGAACGAGCGAGACGGGGTCTTGCCCATCGACGGCGCGATCGCAGCTCCCGACATCGCGACCGCCGCGGGCAGCGTGAGGTCGCGCCCGCGCGCGCTGTGGTCGCCGAAGACCGCCTCAAAGCGCGTGGTCTCGGTCGCCCCCACCAACGGCCCTCCGACCGTGGTCGAGCTGAAGGTGAAGCTTGTGACACGGCGCCCGGGCGGCGTCGCGCCGGGTTCTGAGATGTTCGCCGACGCGCACACGATCAGCGTGGGCCACCTGCGCGGGTCAAGACCTGTCTTTGAGAGCTGCACGAGGTTGTCGGGGTTGCGCGTCACCGCGACGCCCCGATCGAACTGCTGGGAGTCCGCGGCGCGGGCGGCGTCCTCGCCTTCCCCGACCGTGGCCGCGGGGTCTGTCGAGGGAGGCTCGGGCCGGATCCGTCTCAGTGCGAAGGCGGTGCACAGGCGGCGCTTGTAGAAGGGATGCAGCGACAGCGCGGTGATGTCGATGAACAGGTACAGCGCCGCGAACAGGACGAGCGCCCCGGCTCCCGCGAAGGCCAGCCATTCCTGACCGCCGGATGTGTCCGCGTTCGCGAGCGTGACCGACATCGAGAACACGACGAGCGCATACAACGCGAGCGGCCCGAGGACCGCGGCGACGACGAACGCGATCCCGCGCCGCAAGCGCCGGCTCAGCTTGCCGAACGCGGTGAGCGCCTCGTCGGCGTCGGCGAACAGCTCGCGCATGACCGCGACCACGCCGGCCAACAGGCCCACCAGCCCGACGCTCGCTGCGCCGAGCGCTTTCGAGGAGTTGGTGCCCGCCGGCGCGCCCGATTCACTGCCGTGGGCGTGAAAGAGCGCCACGAGCTCGGGCAGGACCACCGTCACAAGGGCGAGCAGGACGGCTGTGACGAGCAGCCGCGTGGACCAGAGCTGCAGCCCGCGGACCAGTTCATCGCCGCGCGCGGCCCCGATGGCGCGCACCCGGAACAGCATCACGACGAGGCCGAGAAGGACACTCACGCTCGCGACCAGCACGGGGGTTAGCCAGTAGAACAGGGGAAGGCGCACACTTCGGCTGTCGAAGTGCCCGATCTCTTCGCAGTGCCGTTGGGTGTCCGAGACGCACGTGACGAGCGTGGGGAAGCTGTGGCGATAGAGCAGCAGCCCGATCAGCACCGTGATGCCGAAGAACGGCAGGGCGACGAAGACCACGTTGACGAGCAGGCCGAGCACGATTCGGTAGAAGAGGTAGAGCTTCGCCCCCCAATCCGGTGCCATGTAGTCGCAATGGTTGCGCAGGTACTGCTCCTCGGGCGAGCCGGGCGCGAACGGTTCCTGCTGTTCGATCAGCTCCTCATCGGAGTTGTCATCAGCTCCGTTCGGGCTGGCCGTTGCGACCATCGCGAACGCGGCGGCGATGTAGGAGCCGCCGGAGACGGCGGCGAGGTAGTCGGCGGATTGCAGGCAGCCCTTTCCCTGCAGGGTCTGAAGCGCTCCGAGGTTGAATGCCGCGGAGCGGATGCCTCCTCCCGAGAAGCAGATTCCGGTGCGTCCCGGGGTGGGCGCCTCCACGGGTTCGCGGTGCGCGAGGAGCGGCCGCTTGCGAAAGCCGCTCGCGAAATATCGCCAGCGCAGGCGCCGGCGCTCGCGCCGGTCGCCGAGCCTCGCCGCAACCCAGCGCTCGCGCGCCGGAACCATCTCGCGCAGGCCCAGATCGCGCTCCCCCACGTCGCGCTCCCCTCTCGCCCGCTCGTTGTCCTTGAGGTTCAAGCGCTCCTCACCGCTGCGATCGGCGCGAGCCTACGGCGGATGCAGACGGATGTCAATGGATCGCAGGCGAGCAGGTCCGGCGCTCAGAAGCCCTCGACCTCGGCGTAGGCGTCTCTGCCCATCTCGATCGCCTCGGCGCAGGAATGTCCGCCGCTGACCCCCAGATACCAGTCGGAGTTCAGCTCGATGTAGAGCGCCGGCACCAGTCCCTGGACGTAGGCGCCGTCGTTGCAGACGGCGTCCTCGCCGAGTCCGTGGACCTCCTCGACGCCCCTCGGGTTGGCCAGTTCCGTCACTTCAAGCCACGGCTTTTCCTGGATTGCGGCCTGCGCGATCAGGAAGTCCTGTTCGATCGGCTGTTCGAGGTTCCACTCGCACAGTCCGCCTTTGGGCGAGGTCAACCCGACTTCGCCGTATTCCGTCGGCGCTGAGGTGGGCGCCGGTTCGCCGGGTTCGGGGGGCTCGTTCGGGCGGGGCTGCTCGTCGGTCGCGTCCAGCACCTGCGAGCCGCTGAGCAGCTCGCAGGGGTTGGCCGCGTAGTGCTCAAGGGCCGAGCGGCTGACGCCGCTCGTGTCCGGGTCGCAGGGGCTGACGTTCGCGGCGATCGAGTTGACGTTGCTGTAGCCGGCCACCGTGTATTCGCCGCCGGCCGAGCCGCTGGAGACTGCGAGCGTGTAGTGCGGGTCCAGGCGCGGCACGGTGATCCTCGTGCCGTCCGTGCATGTCTCGAATTTGACCGGGCAGCCGTGAACGTCGGTGCAGAACAGCTGATCGACGAAGCCGACGAAATGATGGCCGCTTTCGTCGTGGACGGCGCCGTAGCCGCCGGACACACGGATCAGCACGAGCCTGCCGCTGCCGGGCGGGTCACGGTCGACCTCGCCGGCCCACGCCTGCAGCTTGCCCGTGTCCGCGTGGGTGGCGCCGATTGAGTGTTCGCCCGCGGCGAGACCGGGACCACTGCTGATCCACGGCGAGCCCCACGAGCGGCGGTTGAGGAGTGACGGACCCCACGCCGTCTCGACGTTCTTGCCGTCGCCTCCGAGCGCGTGGATGAAGGCGTCCGAGCCCCCCGACCGGTAGGCGCGCCACGCCGCGACCATCCGCGGCCACAGGCTGCCGGTTACGCGGGCGACAAGCGCGTACCAGCCGAGTGCGTCGTAGCTTCGGTCCAGCAGCGAGGGCTGCGGGTTGGCCGGATTGAACCAGGCGAGCCACCAGCTGGGGGAGCTCGCGTAGCCGACGGCGTCGTCGGCGAGGTACTCGGCCGAGCCCTCGACAATGAATTTCGGCACCGCATCGACCACCGCCTGGCTCCCCCACACGACGTTCTGGTAGCAGTGCACCACCTCGTGCGTCAGCACCCGACGGCCCTGCGCGGTGAGCTTCGAGGAGAGTGACTTCCAGAAGGGGGGAAACAGATCCACGTGACAGGGAGAGGCGCCGTTGAAGTCGGTACCAGCTTTGGCGGTCGGCGCGGCGGGATCCGGATGGGCGGAGAATTCGAGCTGGAAGCCGTCGGCGCCCGGTTTGGATTCGAGCGGTATCACCGCCAGCCCGAGCCGAGGGCCGACCGACTCGAGCGCGGCGATGACGCCCGCGCACACCGCCCGCTTGACGCCTTCCGGCCGTGCAACACCGCTGACGTTGGCCAGGCAGTTGGACAGCTGCCCCGCCGTCGGCCCGGCTCGTGCGACGGAGGCGCCGATCGTCCCCGAAAGGCCCGCGAGAACGATCGCCACGATCGCACCAACTCTGCGCAGCCCAGCCACCACCTCAACCTGCGCGTATGCCAGCCGTCATCAGGGCCATACACCCCGATGGTATGCCTTGTCGCCGAGGAACGTTACCTTCAACGCACCGGGCGTGGCGCGGGAGACCGACGCGCAGATGGCAACCCCGCTGTCGTTCGTTCGACGGGTGCAGGGTGCCGGTCCTTTGTAGGTGTTGTGAGCGGAGAGCAGGCAAGCGCGCATCCATCGAAGAAACGGTCTGGAGAGGCTCCCGCTGGGTAGTCTGACGCCATGCCGATGCCTAAACGGTCGAGCGTCGATGACTTCTTCGCGCAACTCAATGACGTCCAGCGGCCGCACCTCGAGACGCTCAGGCAGCTGAGCCGCGATGCCGACGCGGAGGCGCGAGAGGAACTGAAGTGGAATCTGCCGGTCTACGTGCGCGGCGAGAAGACGAGCCTGTGGATGCTTCAGAACTTCAAGAACCACTGCTCGCTGCGATTTCCCCCACCGTTCTTCGCCACCCAGAAGGCCACGGTCGAGGCGGCCGGATACGAGGCCGGTGAGGGCTTCATCAAGCTCCCTTACGATCGCGCGCTGCCGACCAAGCTTCTGAAGGCGCTGATGCAGGCGCGGGTCGAGGAGTACGAAGCGACCGGCGCCGGCTGGAACGACCGCTGACGCGGGTCTCGCCTCGAAATCTGGCTCGACGGACTCGACCGCCATCATCCCCGTCAGCTTCCCGCGCCTGCCAGACTGGAACACACCCACACCCGTCCCGGACCAGCATTTGAGTGGCCCGAACGACGGTTGAGCTGGGGCTGAGCCTGTGGACGTCGTTTTGGGGAGGAGAGGAAGGTGGCGACGGGTATGCCCGTCAATGACAGGCGAGCGACAGAACGGCTCGAGGACTCGAGCGCCCGTGAAGCGCATGCAGCGGTCGCCATCGCCGCCGCCCTCTACGTGGTCGGCGCGGCGCTCATCGCGACGACGGCGCTGCTGCCGCACGTAGATTCGCCCACCGGCGCAGCTGCGGTTGCTGTGACCGCTCTGCTCACCGCGGGCGTTCTCGTGATCGCGTACGTCCGCTGGTGGGGAGGCCTCGGCCTGGCCTGCGCGGCCGACGTGTGGGGGGTCGCTCTGATCTCTGCGTTGTGCGCAGCCACCGGCGGCGCAAGCAGCCCGTTCGCGCTGATCTACTTCTTCGCGCTCGGCCATGCGGCTGCGTTTCAGCCGCGCCGCAGGCTGATCGCTGTCTCGGCGGTGACGCTGGTCGCCTTCCTCGCTCCCCTCGCCTATTCAGAAGTCTCGACGATGTTTGGAGCGATCGCGTGCGTCGGGGTTGTCCTCGCGCTACTCGCCTGCACGGTGATCCACGTTGCGCTCAACCGCATGCGCGAGGAGCGCCACCGCCTCGAGTTCCTGATCGGCGCTACTGCGGGCTTGGATGCGTCACTTGACCCGGAGCAGACGTTGCGAAAAATCGCCCGCACAGCTGTACCCGAGCTGGCCGAGCTGTGCGTCGTCGATCTGCTCGATCGAGGCGGATCGATCGGGAACACCGTGACTGCCGCGGTTGACCCGGCCGTCGCGACAGCGGTTGAACGTCTGCGCAAGACCAATCCGCTGGAGCGCGACGGCAGCCATCCGGTTTCCCAGGTGCTCGCCACTGGGCTGCCCTACGTTGTAAACGACCTGACAGATGGTCTCGCGATGCAGCAGGCTGCCCAGAGTGACGAGCATCAGCACTTCATGCGCGATGCCGGATATCGCTCGGCGGCCGTGTTTCCGATGGTCGCCCGCGGTCGCACGCACGGAGCGATCTCCTTCCTGCACCTGGGGAACAACGCCCGGTATGAGCCCGACCAGCTGGCGGTTCTCGAAGACCTGACCGGCCGCGCGGCGATGGCGCTCGACAATGCGCGCCTGTACGCAGAACGGGCCCACGTCGCTCGCACGCTTCAGCGCAGCTTGATTCCCGCCGCACTGCCAGCGATATCCGGACTCGAACTCGCAAGCTGCTTTCGACCGATGGGTGCGGGCAACGAGGTCGGCGGAGACTTCTATGACGCGGTTGACGACGGCGAGAACTGCTGGCTTGTGGTGGGTGACGTATGCGGCAAGGGCGCCGAGGCGGCTGCCCTCACAGGCTTTCTGCGTCACACCACGGTCGCCCACGCGCGCGAAGGCATGAGTCCCGGAGCGGTGCTTTCCCAGGTTAATCAAGCCATGCTCGACCAGGACTTCGATGGTCGCTTCGCGACCGCGATCCTGGCTCGCCTCCAGTTCCTGAACGACGAGGTGGAGGTCACGATTGCGACGGCCGGTCACCCGGCCGCGCTGGTTTCACGAGCGAGCGGAGAGGTTGAAGAGTGCGGTGAGCGAGGAACGCTTCTGGGCGTCTTCTCCGATCCCGTGATCGCAGAGGTCACGACCACATTGAGGGCGCGAGACAGCCTGGCCCTGTATACCGACGGGTTGCTCGAGGCTCACGCTCCCAGCAGCACGTTGACGGTGGCGGAGATGATCGAGCAGCTCAAACAGGCCTCGCCCAGACTCGCGCAGGACACCATCGACTCCCTGCTTCGGCTGATCGACCTCGAGGCTGATGTGCGCGACGACATCGCTGTCCTCGTCGCGCGGGTCAAGCCAGTGGGCGGAAGCTTCATATAGTGGGATCGGTCGTTGCCCGCTCGACAAAGGAGCCCGCTGTGGACGTGGAGATCTGGTCTGACGTCGCCTGCCCGTGGTGCTACATCGGCAAGCGCCGCTTCGAAGCCGCACTCGAGCGGTTCGAGCACCGTGACGAAGTGAACGTGACCTGGCGGAGCTTCGAGCTCGACCCCGGCGCGCCGCACGAGCGCACGGGCGACCGCGCCGAGCGCCTGGCCGAGAAGTACGGCATGACCGTTCAGCAGGCACGCGAAGCCGAGCAGCGGCTGACGGCGGAGGCGGCAGGTGAGGAGCTCCACTTCCGCTTCGACATTGCCCGCAGCGGGAACACCTTCGACGGCCACCGCCTTGTGCATCTCGCCGAGGCCCACGACCTCCAGGACGCGATGAAGGAGCGCCTGCTGCGCGCGTACTTCACCGAAGGCGAGCTGATATCCGACCACGACACGCTCGCGCGCCTTGCTGTGGAGGTGGGGCTGGATGAGCAGGAGGTCCGCGAGCTCTTCGCCGGCGACCGCTACTCCGATGAGGTTCGCGAGGACGAGCGCGCGGCCGGCGAACTGGGAATCAGCGCGGTGCCGACCTTCGTGGTCGACCGCAAGCTCGGCGCCTCCGGCGCGCAACCGCCCGACGCGCTGCTCGATCTGCTGCGCGAGGGATGGGCCAGGCGCAGCCCCGCCCCGGCGCTCGCCTAGGATGAGCACGATGGCGATCTTCGAGAACATCAGCACGCTGAGCGGAACGCCGCTGCAGGAGGCCGACCTACAGGGACGCGCAGTGCTGGTGGTGAACGTGGCCTCGCGCTGCGGGCTGACCCCCCAGTACACCGGCCTTGAGCAGCTGCAGGAGCGCTACGGCGAGCGCGGCTTCACCGTGCTGGGCGTGCCTTGCAACCAGTTCGGCGAACAGGAGCCGGGCAGCGCCGAGGAGATCCAGACGTTCTGTTCGACCACCTACGGCGTCAGCTTCCCGATGACCGAGAAGCTCGAGGTCAATGGACCCGAGCGCCATCCGCTGTACAGAACGCTGACCGCCACCGCCGACGAGGCGGGCGAGGCCGGCGACGTGCAGTGGAACTTCGAGAAGTTCCTCGTCTCCCCCGACGGGCGCCCGGTGGCGCGCTTTCGCCCCATGGTCGCGCCGGAGTCGCAGGAGCTGACCGACGCGATCGAGTCAGAGCTCCCCTCCTAAATGGCCACGCCGGCTTTGAGCGCCCCCTCGGTGGGCGCGCCGTTCGAGCACACGACGATCGAGCGCCGCGCGCTGGGCGAGCGCGACGTGCAGATCGACGTCTCCTACTGCGGCATCTGCCACAGCGACATTCACCAGGTCAAGGACGAGTGGGGCGGCTCGATCTACCCGATGGTGCCCGGCCACGAGATTGCGGGCGTGGTCGCGGCGGTCGGCAGCGCGGTCGAGAAGCTCTCGGTCGGCGACCGCGTGGGTGTGGGCTGCCTGGTGGACTCGTGCGAGGAGTGCGAGTACTGCCTGCGGGGCGAGGAGCAGTTCTGCACGAGGGGCGCGGTGCTGACCTACAACGGCCGCGACTACGACGGCGAGCCGACGTATGGCGGCTACAGCCGGCAGATCGTGGTGAAGGACCGCTTCGTGGTCCGCATCCCCGGCAGCATTGAGCTGCAGTACGCAGCTCCGCTGCTGTGCGCCGGCATAACGACGTATGTGCCGTTGAAGCACTGGCACGTGGGCGATGGGACGAGGCTGGCGGTGATCGGCATGGGCGGCCTCGGACACGTCGGCGTGCAGATCGCCGCGGCGATGGGCGCTGAGGTGACCGTGCTGAGCCAGACGCTGAGCAAGAAGGACGACGGCCTGCGCTTCGGCGCCAAGCATTACTACGCGACCTCCGATCGCGCCACGTTCAAAGAGCTGAGGTCGAGCTTCGACATGATCCTCAACACCGTCTCGGCGAACCTCGACGTGGACGCGTACCTGCGCCTGCTGCGCGTGGATGGAACGCTCGTGAACGTGGGCGCGCCCTCTGCGCCGGACAAGTTCAGCGCGTTCTCGCTGATCGGCGCCAGACGCAGCCTCGCGGGCTCCTCGATCGGTGGCCTCGCGGACACCCAGGAGATGCTCGACTTCTGCGCCGCGCACGGCGTCAAGCCGGCAATCGAGCTGATCGGCGCGGACGAGGTCGGTGACGCTTACGAGCGCGTGGAGCGCAGCGATGTGCGCTACCGCTTCGTGATCGACGTCGCGACAATTGGCCAGCCTGCGAGTTAGGAGATCAGCCCCGCGAGCCGGGTGCGATCAAGCCGGTGGAGCAGTAGCAACGCCTGCGCCGGCCCGCGCGGTGTCGTAGGCCCCGGGTTCGAGCTGCTGGGTCCTGCGTCGGTAGGCGCTCCATGTCCATGGCCACTGGTTGGGGTCGTTGCCGTTCTCATCGACATACCAGCTCGTGCAGCCCGTGTGCCAGACGGTACCCGCGAGCGCCGTACGGAGCTCGCGGTTGAAGGCGTCTGCGCGCTCGCGCCGGACCTCGATGCGGTCTGAGTTCGTGCGCTTGAGCGCGTCGAGCGCCGCGATCACGTGCGCGACCCCCGCCTCGATGACGTAGATGACCGAACCGGTACCACCGTTTGTGTTCGGTCCGTAGAGCAGGAACATGTTCGGGAAGCTCGGCACGCTCAGGCCGAGGTAGGCGCGGGCGACAGGGTCCCACTCCTCGGCGAGGGTCCGCCCGCCGGCGCCGATGACCTCCATCGGCGCTACGAATGCGTGGCTCTCAAAGCCGGTGGCGAGCACGATCACGTCAGCGGGCCGCTCGCTGCCGTCCTCGGATTCGATGCCGGTCGGAGTGATCTGCGCGATCCGTTCGCTGATCAGCTCGACGTTTGACTTTTCGAGCGTGGGATACCACTGGTCTGTGAGCATGATCCGCTTGCAGCCGACCTCGTCGGTCGGCGTGACCTTGGCTCTCAGGTCGCTGTCGTTGATCGCCTTCTTGATCTGCCAGCGGCCGGCGGCGCGGAACGGGGCCAGGAGCCACCGCTGGCTCGTCATCGCCGCAGCGCCGATGTCCATGAACGCGAACGTCGCCATCCGATCGAGGCGCTGCAGCGTCGGGAAACGCTCGAACAGGCGCTTGGCGCGCTGTGAATATTCGAAGTCCATCTTCGGCATTGTCCAGCCGGGCGAACGCTGGTAGACGTCTATCTGCCCGGCCACCGACTGGATCGCCGGGACCGCCTGAATCGCGCTGCATCCGGTGCCGATGACAGCGACGCGCTTGCCGGCGAGGTCGACGTCGTGATTCCATTCGGCGGTGTGGAATACGGGGCCGGCGAAGCTGTCAAGGCCGTTGATCGCGGGCGCTTTCGGGATCGATAGCTGGCCGCACGCCGTCAGCAGGATGTCAGCCTCGAACGGCCCGGCAGTCGTCTGGAGCTGCCACTTCGCGCGCTGCTCGTCCCACTCCGCCCGCGTGACCTCGGTGCCGGTTCTGGCGCGCTCGAGCACACCGTGGCGATCCGCTACAGCTTCGATGTACTGCTGGATCTCGGCCTGCGGCGCGTAACGCCGCGACCAGCGTGGGTTCGGTTCGAAGGAGAACTCATACAGGTGCGACGGCACGTCGCACGCCGCGCCAGGGTAGGTGTTGTGGGCCCAGACGCCGCCGATCCGCTCGCCTCGCTCGAAGATCGTGACGTCGGGGTAGCCGGCGCGGGCAAGCAGCACCGCCGCTCCCACCCCTCCAAAACCACCTCCGACGATCGCGACCGAAGGCCCTCGGCCGCTGCCGCCAAGCCGTTGCGGGCCGCCGCCATTCCCGCTCGCTCCCGACTCGACGCTCACCCCTGGAGACTACGCCAGAACGACTAGCTCACGATCGTGAAGCTGAGCTGCTTGGCGGCCGAGTGCTGTCCGGCTTCGTTCGTGGCCACGATCACGAGCGTGTAGCTGCCCGGCTTGAGCTTCGTCGTCGCCGTGACCCGCCCCTGGAAGGAGACCTTGTTTGTGCCGGCGTGGCCGGTAAAGAGGCCCGTGGCCCTGACCAATGTGAGCCTACAGGCGCGCTCGCGGCGATTCCTGCTCGTCTGCGCGATGCACTTGCCTTTGACCTTGCGCCCGCCGACCTGCTGGGTGAACGCTGAGCTCACGCTCGCCTGCTCGTTGAGCGAGAAGGAGAAGGTCGTGCCCACGGGAGGCCTGTGCTTGCGGCTGACCACGGCAAGCTTGTTGCCCTCGCGCCAGACCGTGTTCGACTGCGTGAGATCGGTAACCGTCGGCGGCGTGCTCGTGGGTGCCGTGCCTGCGGGCGTCGTGACTGTGGGCGTCGTGCCGGTCGTGGCGGAGGCCTGCTGGACGGTTGCACTGAGCAACAGGCGGTACCCGGTGCGGGTTTGGTTGGGGGCCGCAGTTTTCCCGTCGGCGAGCGACGGCCCTTCGTAGTAAGCGGTGATCGGGGAGGCGCTTGACGTGTCGAACATCGGCGCGCTCGATTCGTTGTCGAGGCCCAGCAGGTCTCCGGTTTTGACCGGAAGCGAGACCGCGAAGGTGTTCACTCCAATGCTCAGGGTCTCCGCTGGGCTGGTTCCGGCTCCGCTGTACTGCCCGGATGCCGCCGGGCGCAGCACGCGCAGCTTGACGATCCCGCCGGCGCTGCCCGCGTTTACCGAGAAGCTCGTCACGGTACCTTCGAACGGAACCTGGAGCGCCGGGTTCGACACAGCGGTGAACGGCACGTAGGTGCAGTTGATGCTCGCCAGGCAGATGTTGGCGCTCGGCGTGCCGCTGGTGCTGCCGAGCGTGACGGCCTGACTCGCAGCACCTGCCGCGGTGATCGAGAGCGCCACCGCCAGCACCGCGACTCCCGCGGCGCACAACGGCACGATACGTCCGTTCCGGATCTTCACAGGGGGCAGCCTAGCTCAGGGATCCCGCAGGCGTTAGCGCCCGGCTCGCTCGGCCGCCCGGGCAAAATCAACCGGCCGTGTATGTTCTGCGAATCGTTGAGACCCTTGGAATTCTCGCCGCGCTTGCAACCGCCGCACAGGCGGGCGCACTGATCACGCTGCACGTGCTTCCAACGGGGTACAACCCGCGCATCGATGCGGTCAGCGACTACGGTGTCGGGCGGTATCGCGCATGGTTCTGGGCGCAGGCCGTGGCCGGTGGCGTGGCCGGCTTGGCGCTCGCCATCGCGTTCGCTGAAACCACCCCGTCGATCCCCACGCTGATCGTGGTCATGTTGCTGGTCTCTGTCGTGGCGCGCTTTCTGATCCCACTGTTCCCGACCGACCAGCACGGCAACCGCTTTCAGACGGTCCCCGGGACGATCCACATGATTCTGGCGATCGTGATATTCGCGTCTTTGATAATCGCGGCGTCGAAATTCGGTTCCGCGGTCGAACACGAGGCCGCCTGGCAGGGCGTCAAGGGGTGGCTCACCGCCCTGCCGTGGGTGATGACCGCGAGCGCGATCGGCATCCTGCTCGCTCTGAGGCCGAGACTGAGGCTGAAATTTGGGCTGATCGAGCGGCTGTTCTACGTCTCCTCGATCGCGTGGTTCTTCATCGTGTCAATTGAATTGGCGCGGATCGCAGGCTAACGACGGCGCGGCCACAGACCGCGCGAAGCATTTCTCCGCGGACGCCGAAAAGGCCGCTGCGTGGCAGCGACCTCTTCGCTCTCGTGAACCGGCCGGGCAGCGGTCAGACAGCGGAGTCGGTGATGACCTCGCTGGTGAGGGGACCGTTGACGCTGTGCCGGCTGCGGGCGTAAAGGCTGACCGTGCGTGCGGTCGTCATCGCGAGGGCCTCGAGCACGAGCGCGTTGGTCAGTACATCGGCGGTGATGTGGTGGGCGAGCATCCAGCTGTCGAGGCTTCCCGCGAACCAGTGCTGTGAGCCGTAGATGAAGGCGAGCCGTGCGACGGCCGTGGCGATCCAGACCGATGCGTATGCGATACCGGCGCGCGTGAACACCTTGCCGCTGTGGCCGTGGTACTCGACGCGCATGAAGCTCGCGGCGAGAAGGCCGAGTATTGCGCCCGTGCCGGCGCCTGCGAGCTCGAGCGCAAGACCGGCGCCGCTTGTGGCGAAAGCCGTCAGGTACATCGAGCCGGCGATGCCGGCGATGATCAGCGGCCTGTGTAGGCGCCGGCGGCTGACGGCGCGGTGGCCGAGGTCCGACAGGAATACCCCGATGAGGATGACGGCGGTGAGGATGAGGGCGCTGGTCGGCATTTTGACTCCTTGTTTCGTGGGTTCGGCTTGTGGAACACACGCTCGCAGCGCCAGGGGCCCGTGTCATCGGCGCGTGGGAGGATCTGCGGGTGGATCCTCGCGCGCGTCTCCACCTGGATCTCCACCTACGGGCGGCACCCGCGCCAGGGCGGACGCTCGTCACGGCGCGGCTCGCGGGGCTGGTCGTCGTGGATGTCCTGGTCGCGCTCAGTCCGGGCCACGCGGGCTCCGTCGCGCTTCTGGTGGTCCTAGCGATACTCGCGAACATCGGGGCGCTCGTCTCATCGCTCGGGCGCCCGCACCGCGCCGGGGTCCAGGCCGGCGCACTCGCGCTGATGGGGTTCGCCGGCGGCCTGCTCGCGGCGCTCCAGCACGGCAGCGCAGCGCTGGCGTTCCCGGCCGTGGCCGTCATCCAGTCGGTCGCCGAGGGCTCGGTGCTCGAGGCGCTCGTGACCGGTGCGCTCGCGCTGGTCGCGCTCGAGGCGGGTGTCATCTGGGCGAACCGCGGCACCACCCAAGCGCTCGGCTATCCGGCGATCCTTCTCGCAAGCGCGCTGATCGGGCTGACCCGTCGCCAATACGTAGCACGGGGTCGAGCCGCCGAAGCACTGATCGCGCAAACGCGTCGAACCGAGACGGCGAGCAGGCGGGCGGCGGCGCTCGATGAGCGCACGCGGATCGCGCGCGAGATCCATGACGTGCTCGCTCATGCCCTCGGCGGCCTGACGGTCCAGCTCGAGGCCGCCGAGCTGTTGCTGACCGAGCGGGGCGACGTCGACGGTGCGCTCGAGCGGATTCGTGGATGCCAGCGCACGGCGCGCGAGGGCCTCGAGGAGGCGCGGCGCGCGGTCGCGGCGCTGCGCAGCGACACGCCGCCCCTGGCCGAGGGCCTCACCGCGCTCCTCGAATCCCATCGGGAGCAGAACAATCCGGCTGAGCTCTCCGTGGAGGGCGACGCTCGGGAGCTCTCTCCGGAGGCCTCACTCGCGTTGATGCGCGCCGTTCAGGAGGCGCTCACAAACGCGCGCCGCCACGCACCGGGGTCGACGGTGCACGTGCGGCTGATCTACGCGGCGGCGAACACGAGCGTGATCATCACGAACGACGCGACGGCAGCGGAAACCGTCGCCGTGGGCGCGAGCACCACCGGTGGCTACGGTCTGGTGGGAATGCGCGAGCGCCTGGAGCTCGTCGGTGGTCATCTTGCCGCGGGACCGGGTCCGGAGGGCTGGACGGTCAGCGCTGAGGTTCCCTCGTGAGCAAGGCGCTGCGGGTACTCGTCGTCGACGATCAGCAGATCGTGCGCGAGGGACTCGCGACGGTGCTCGGCCTGCTTGCGGATGTGAACGTCGTCGCCACGGCCGCAGACGGAGCCGAGGCGCTCGAACTCGTCGCGCGACACCGGCCCGACGTCGTGCTGCTGGATCTGCACATGCCTGTGCTCGACGGAGTCGCGGCGACGCGGCGAATCGTCGCCGAGCAGCCGTCGAGCGCCGTCCTGATCCTCACCACCTTCGGCGAGGACGACGATGCGCTCGAGGCGCTTCGCGCCGGGGCCCGCGGCGTCCTCACCAAGGATGCCGGGCACGAGGAGATCTCGCGGGCACTCCACCAGGCTGCCGCCGGTCACATGACGCTCACTGCCCCGCTCCAGGCTCGCCTGCTTGCCGCGGCCACCCCACCGGACGCACCGATCAGGGTCGAGCTACCCGACGGCCTCACCGCACGCGAGGCCGAGGTGCTCGGGCTGATCGGCGCCGGCTTCACAAATCGCGAGATCGCAGAGCGGCTGTTCGTTTCCGAGGCAACCGTGAAGACACACATCAACCATATGTTCGCCAAGATCGGTGCCCGCGATCGCGCCGCAGCGATCAACTACGCCGCAGAACACGGGCTGGGCGCGAGCTGAACCGCGGGACGGAGCTCAGTGATGTCGCCCACGATGGGCGCTGGCAAGCGTCGCCGGTGCCCACGATGGAGCGCAGCGCGTTGGCGCGCTCGCATCTCGGCGATTGCAGGGGCGGCGGTAGTGTGTCGTTTGGGTGCAAACGACGAATCGCGAAACCGCCGCGCCGCTTCTTTCGGTGATGTTGATCGTTCCCGACGCGGCTGCGGCGGTCGGCTGGTACACGGCGGCACTGGGCGCCGCCGAGCTGTGGAATCTCGGCGGAGTTGCCGGCCTTCAGATCGACGGCGCGCCGTTCTTCATTCACGAGGCTATACCAGGCCGGGAGGCAGAGCAGAGCCCGCGCGACGCCGGCCTGACCACCACGCGGATCGAGGTCTTCGTTGATGAACCAGACGGCTTCATTGATCACGCGGGGAAGGCCGGCGCGACGGCGGTAGAACCCCCGACCGACCATGAAACCCCTTGGGGAATGCATCGCCAAGGCGGCTTCACCGATCCGTTCGGACATCGATGGTCTGTCGGGGATCGCACGCCGCTGGCGGCGTTCCCGCGATAGCGCCCGCCACATCCCGTTGAGCGGCAGGTGATCGAGTTCACCGGGCATGGCCCGGAACATGAGGCCCAGGTGACGGTACACAGATGAGCCGGCGCAAGCTTGGCAGTCGCGGCCCGGCGTTCAGCGCTTCGCTCGTCCGGCCTTACGTGTAGTGGTCCGGCGCATGCCTGAGCCGCGACCAGTTGTCCGGATCGTGTCCGAAGACGACCAGCGAGTCGGTCTCGCGCGCGAGCTCCCGAAGACGTTCCAGCGAGCGCTTGGCATCGTCGCGTGAAGAGAGAGCGCGCGGTCGCAGCTGTCCATCCCATTGGGAGCGATTGTCCGCGGCGTCCGCGGTGAGCAGGACGGGGCCGGTCTCCTCCAGCTGCAGCAACAGCGACATGTGGCCTGCCGAATGGCCCGGTGTCGGAAGTAGACGGATCGCCCCGTCCCCGAAGAGATCCAGTTCGCCTTCGACGACTCGCCAGTCGAGCCCAGGCTGATCGAAGTCCTCGCGAACATATCCTTGGGCATGGGGCGGCTCTGCGGCGCGAGCAGCATCGAGCTCTTGAGCCTGCACGATGACCGTCGCGTCGGGAAAGTGTCCGAGGGCGCCTGTGTGGTCGATGTGAAGATGGCTCTGAACGAGCTGTGAAACTGACTCCGGCGGGATGCCGAGCTCACGTAGCTGGGCGACGCAGTGCTGCTCCTCGGTCATCCGGACATGGAACTGGTCGGCTAGCGCGCCCCAGTGGGCGCGGGCATCTACCGCGACGGCGAGCGGATTGCCACCGTCCACCACGATGTCGCCCTGCGGGTGGCGGATCAAGAAGAACGGTACCGGCACGTCGACCCCGCCGACCTCGAGTGTGCCGCTGCTGAACAAGTAGAGCATGACACCCGCCGGCACACTCAAATCGTACGCAGGACTCGGAAGGCTTGACTCCAGGAGTGCGACCTTGACGGCGGGCGGACCGCTCAGCCGATCTGCTCCGCCAGCTCGACGATGATCCCGGCGGGGCCGCGGACATAGCAGAGCCTGTAGCGATCCTCGTAGCGCCCCAGCTCCCCGATGAGCTCCGCGCCGCGGGCTCGGAGGCGAGCGAGGACCGCGTCGATGTCCTCGACTGCGAACGCGACGTGGCGGATGCCCGAAGCGTTCGCCGGCGCGGCCTGGTGGCCGCCGCCGGTCGGCGGCGCGTGAAACTGCGTCAGCTCGAGTCGCGCGCCGTCCGGAGTCTGCAGCATGGCGATCTGCGCCCGGACGCCCTCGAGCCCGACGATGCGGTCCACCCAATCGCCCGCGACGGGCGTCTCCCCCTGCAGCTCGAGTCCGAGCTCAACGAAGAAAGCCACCGCGTCCGCGAGGTCGTCGACGACTACGCCCACGTGGTCCATCCGCTGGATTGTCATGTGCGCGTCGCTTCGCTTCGCGGTGCGCGATCTGGCCGAGCGATGTGCTCAATGTGCACCGTCACAGCGAAGTGACAGCAGGGTCCGGTGACCAACATGGCGGTCGCCGGCGCCGGTGCTTTTGGTGCGATTGCCGTTCGCTGATCCGCGGCCTTCTCTGGCGCCGAGGCACTGCTCCGGTCCTTGGAGGGAAGAATCAGCAGCGCGAGTAGTAACCCTACGGCGAAGATTCCTGCGGCCCAGGCGAACGCGGTCGTGTAGCCGTGGATCGAGGCCGCGTTGCTGAGCCCGGGCGTCCGAGCGTGGCTGGAAGCGTAGGCGGTGGTGGCGCTGGCGAAGATCGTGCTCAACAGCGCGGTGCCGACCGAGCCGCCCACCTGCTGGGAGGTGTTGACCATCGCGGAGGCAACCCCGGCCTCGGAGCCGTCGATGCCGAGCGTCGCGGTGCTGAACGCGGGTGCGAAGATGCATCCCATTCCGAGGCCGATGATCAGTAGCGAGGGCAGTACGTGGCTCGTATAGCTCGCGCCCGGGTGCAGACGGGTCAGCAGCAGCATCGCGACCACCCCGAGCGCCATCCCGACGGCAATCAGCGGCTTGGGGCCTGTGCGGTAAAGCAGCTTCGTCTGCACCGTCGTTGAGGCGACGACGAGCACAGCGGTCAGCGGCAGGAACGAGAAGCCGGTCTTCACGGGAGAGAAGCCGAGGTTTTCCTGCATGTAGTAGGTCAGGAACAGGAACACCGCGAAGATCCCGGCGCCCGCCAGCAGGATCGACAGATAGGAGCCGCCGCGGGCGCGGTCGCGCACGATGTGCAGCGGGAGAAGCGGATCCTTCCTGCGGCTCTCGACTGCCACGAACGCGGAGAGCAGCACCACGCTGGCGGCGAGCGAGATGATCGTCAGCGGCGTCGTCCACGAGTGCGTCTCGGCGTTGGAGAAGCCGTAGACCAGCGCGAACAGGCCCCCGCAGGCGAGCAGGACACCCGGGACGTCGATACGCGATCGGCTCTCCGGGGGATGGTTCTGCACGAGCCTCAGCGCCACCAGCACCGTCGGTATGGCAATCAGCACGTTGACATACAGGCACCACCGCCAGGACAGCGTTTGCGTGAGCACCCCGCCGAGGATCAGCCCGACCGACGCGCCCCCGCCGGCGATCGCCCCGAAGATGCCAAACGCCTTCGCCCGGTCGGGCGAGCCGGCAAACGTGACCGTCAAAAGCGATAGCGCCGACGGGGCGAGCAGCGCACCGAACGCGCCTTGCAGCGCCCGCGCGCCTACGAGCATTGCGAAGGACTGGGCCAATCCTCCGATCGCGGAAGCCCCCGCGAAACCGATCAGCCCGGCGATGAACGTCCACTTGCGCCCGAACAGGTCACCAAGCTTTCCCCCGAGCAGCAACAGGCTGCCGAACGCCAGTGCGTATGCGGTGACGACCCACTGGCGGCTGTCGGTGGAGAAGCCCAACGACCGCTGCGCCGAGGGCAGCGCGATGTTGACGATCGTCGAATCGAGGACGACCATCAGCTGCGCGACGCCGAGCAGCGCCAGAATCGCCCAACGGCGATCCTCGGACGCAGAGCTCGCTGCGGCCGGCACCGGAGTGCCCCCGATACGCTCGCTACTCGCCATTGACGGCACTCACGCTACGCCACAATCGCTCGGCTGGTCGTGCCGCCAAGCTCATGCTCCCCGGCGCGCCTTCGCAGGAGCGAGAGACGGCCTATGATCGACTCGTCCCGGCCCGCGCCGGAGGTCGCGGCGCTGACGTCGACCAAGGAGGCACTTGATGACAAGCTCCCCGCAGGACTCCAATCGAGTCACCGTCGCCGTGCTTGGAACCGGCAGCATGGGGGCACCGATCGCCAGCAACCTGCTCGCCGCGGGCTTCCGGGTGTCAGTCTGGAACCGCACCGCTGCCCGCGCCGCAGCTCTCGTGGACGGCGGCGCCCGCCTCGCCTCCTCACCGGCCGACGCCGCGAGTAATGCCGATGTCGTGTTGACGATGCTCACGGATGGCGCGGCCGTCGAGGAAACGATGAACGGCCCGGGAGGGGTCCTCGAGGCGATGCGACCGGGCTCAGTATGGATTCAGATGGCCACGGTCGGTCTCGATTGGACCGACCGGCTTATCGGCCTGGCGGCAGAGCACGGCGTCGAGCTCGTCGACGCCCCGGTCTCCGGCAGCGACGGTCCCGCCCGCGAAGCCAAGTTGATCGTGCTCGCCTCGGGGCCGGAGGAGGCACGGGCCCGAGTGCAGGCGATCTTCGACGCGATCGGTCGCGAGACCCTCTGGCTCGGGCCGGCGGGACAGGGAACGCGGATGAAGCTCGTACTCAACAACTGGCTCGTGGCGCAGGTCGAGGCGGTCGCCGAGACCGTTGCGCTGACCCACGCCCTTGGGCTTGACCCGCACCTGTTCCCAGACGCGATCGACAACGCCCCGCTGGGATCTCCGTATGCCGTGGCGAAGGCGCGGGCGATGATCTCCGGCGAATTCAGCCCCGGCTTCGCGCTGCGGCTGGCCTTCAAGGACGCCGGCCTCGCGCTCGATGCAGCTGAGCAGCTGGGCCTCAGCCTTCCACTCACGGCCGCGCTCGCGCCCCGCTGGCGGCAGGCGATCGCCGATGGGCACGCAGACGACGACGTCAGCTCGGTGTTCGCGGAGACCATGCCGCCGATCGCACCAGCTGAGCGGGCTTCCGTCAGTTAGCACGCCGACGGAGCGTGGTGAGCCGACGACGCAGGCGTTGACCAACGCTCGGCGGACGTTGACCGCGGCGGGGATCGAGATCGGCGCCGCAGAGTGCGCAGCCGGCTGCAAACGCGCTCACGCGCTCGCCGCAGCGAGGGCATACATGGGGGCCATAAGGTGCCACATCACAAGCAAATCGCACGCATATGTGCGCCGGCTTAGATCCATCTCAACGGCGTCTAAATCCCATGCGGTCGGCGCCGGGCGTCGTGCCGGCCGGTGCCGGGACTCACACACAACCGTTCCTGGGTAAAGTCATTTCCGTGGCTGTTTCAGGGACTCCACAGACACCAGAGGTCGATCTCGCTTCGCTTGACTTCTGGGGCAGGCCGGCCGAGGAGCGCGATCACCACTTCGAGCTGCTGCGGCGCAACGCGCCGATCTCGCGCCATGAGCCGCTCGAGGACCTTCTCGGTCTGCCCGATCAGGACCGCATGTACTACTGGGCAATCGTCCGCTACGAGGACATCCGGCGTATCTCCCGCGACCCGGTCAGTTTCCGCTCCGGCGACGGCGTGCAGTTCGGCGACGTGCCGGCCGAGCTGCTCGAGGCTTCGCAGTCGTTCCTGGCCATGGACGCACCGCGCCACAGCAAGCTGCGCGGTCTCGTCTCCTCCGCCTTCACGCCGCGGCAGATCGCGCGGATCGAGAGCGGCATACGTGTCAATGCAAAGCGGATCGTCGAGGAAGCCGCCACGACGGGCGGCGGTGATTTCGTGGATCTGATCGCCAAGCGGCTCCCGCTGCAGACGATCTCAGACATGCTCGGGGTGCCGGAGTCTGAGCGCGAGCGGGTGATGGAGGCGGCCGACACCCTGATCGCGGCCTCTGACCCCGAGGTGTTCGGCGATCGTGAGCCGATCGAGGTGCTCGGTGCCGCGCTGTGGACTCTGACCGAGTTCGCCACCGAGCTCGCCAAGCACCGTGAACAGCATCCGGGTGATGACCTGATGACCGCGCTGGTCCAGGCCGAGGTCGACGGTGAGCGTCTGACGCACGCGGAGATCGCAGCGTTCCTCGTGCTCCTGTCGGTCGCCGGCAACGACACCACCCGCCACACGACCTCGCACGCGATTCGCGCGCTGACGCTGCGACCCTCCCAGCGCGCGCTGCTGATGGAGGACCTCGACGCACGGCTTCCCGACGGGGTGGAGGAGTTCGTCCGCTGGGCCTCGCCTGTGATGACCTTCAGGCGCACCACCACGCGGGAGGTCGAGCTCCATGGCCAGAGGCTCCCGCCCGGGGAGAAGGTCGTTCTGTTCTACCACTCGGGCAACCGCGACGAGAGCGCGTTCGAGCGCCCATGGGAGTTCGACGTCACCCGCAGCCCGAACCACCATCTCGGGTTCGGCGGTGGCGGCCCGCACTACTGCATGGGCGCATCGCTTGCGCGGACCCAGCTGACCGCGATCTTCAGCGAGATGCTGCGCCAGATCCCCGACATCGAGGCCGGCGAGCCAGAGCTGCTGCGCAGCGCGTTCATCCACGGCATCAAGCGCATGCCGTGCACGTTCACCGCGCGCGCCTGAGCTGCCGGGTCTCGCACTCGCCCGGTTTGCTCGTCTCATGCGCCGGTGTGGCGCTTGATCGTCTCGAGCATCGCTTGGGTGGCGGCGCTGAGTGGGCGGTTGGCCGGGATCGCGATCGTTGTACGGAACTCCGGTGGGTGATCTCGAATCGGTACGGATGCGATGTCGCCGCTGGTCTCGACGAGCGATCGAGGCATCATGCCGATGGCGAGTCCGTTGCGGATGAAGTCGATCATGGTCGCGGTGTCATTCACCTCGTAGGTGATGGTGCGGGTAACGCCGGCCGCGGCGAATGAGCGGTCGACGGCCATGCGGATGCCCCAACCTGGCGGGAGGTCGACCAGGGTTTCGCCGTCAAGTGCCGAGAGGTCGATATCGGTTCTCTTGGCGAGGGGATTACCGGCCGCCACCGCGAGCATGATCGGCTCGCTTGTTATTGGGATGAGCTCGAGGCCGGGACGGCCCTCGCCTGGCAACGCGACAAACGCGAGGTCCATAATTCCCTCGGCGACCTCGCGGCCCATCTCGCTGGAGCCGCCCGAGTGGCGAACCTCGACCGCGACCCCAGGATGCTCGGCGCGGAACGCGGCCAGCAGACCGGTGAGGTCGACGGCACGCATCCCCGGCGCCTGCATGGTGCCGAGCACGACCGTTCCGCGCAGGCCGCCGCTGACCTCGTCGACGGCGTCTTTGGCTGCCTGCGCCGCGGCCAGCGTCGCGCGCGCCTCTGGCAGCAGCGCGCGCCCGGAGTCGGTCAGCCTGGTGCTGTGGGTGGAGCGGTCGAACAGCATCGTCCCGAGCTCCTTCTCGAGGTTGCGCACGCCGGCGGAGACCGCTGACTGGACGACGTGCAGCCGGTCAGCCGCGCGAGTGAAGCTGCCCTCCTCGGCGACCGCGACGAAGGTGGCTAGCTGCCGTAACTCCACGATCAGAACCTATCGCCAAACGCGATAACCGAAAGCATCGTTTTGCGTTGATTGCGATCCGCCGGTGGGCGATCCTCGGTAGCGGAACATCACGCAGCGAAAGGACGACGATGCACCAGACAGCACTGAGGACCACACAGCTCGGCCAGACGGGCCTCGAGATCACGCGCGTCGGCTTCGGCGCATGGGCGATCGGCGGGGGGAACTGGGAGTTCGGCTGGGGCCCTCAGGACGATGAGCAGTCGATCGCCGCGATCCACCGCGCGCTCGAGCGCGGAGTCAACTGGATTGACACCGCCGCCGCCTACGGCTTTGGTCGCTCCGAGCAGATCGTCGGTCGCGCGCTGGAGGGCGTCGCCGAGCGACCGTTCGTGTTCACCAAGTGCTCGCTGCTTGAAGGCCGCGACCGGAGGGTCGTGCACAGCCTGAAGCGGGACTCGATACGGCGTGAGGCCAACGACAGCCTGAAGCGACTGGGGATCGACGCGATCGACCTCTACCAGATTCACTGGCCTATCCCCGCGGCGGAGATCGAGGAGGGGTGGGAAGCGCTCGCCGAGCTCAAGGAGGATGGCCTCGTGCGCCACATCGGCGTCTCCAACTTCGACGTCGAGCAGCTGCGGGTGATCCAGCAGATCGCGCCGGTCGAGACGCTGCAGCCTCAATACTCGCTGATCGAGCGTGAAATCGAGTGGGAGATCCTGCCACTCGCCCGGGAGGAGGCGATCGGCGTGATCGTCTACTCACCGATGGGCTCCGGGATGCTGAGCGGTGGCATGACCCGCGAGCGCGTTGAAGGCCTGCCGGAAGACGACTGGCGCAAACGCGACGCACGCTTCAACGAGCCGGCGCTGTCACGCAACCTCGCTGTGGTGGCGCGCCTGAGGGCGGTCGCCGAGCGCTACGACACCACACCGGGCGCGGTCGCGGTCGCCTGGACGCTGCGCAACCCCTCCGTTGACGGCGCGATCGTCGGCTTCCGCCGGCCCGATCAGGTCGATCCGATCCTCCCGGCCGCGAACCTGGAGCTCACCGACGCGGACCTAGCCGAGATCGAAGGGAGCGTCCGATGAGCACGGTCGGATTTGTCGGCCTGGGAGCGATGGGCAGCCGGATCGCCGGCCGGCTGCTCGACGCGGGCAACGATGTGTACGGAACCAACCGGACCAGGTCAAAGGCCGAGCCGCTGATCGAGCGCGGACTGCAGTGGCGCGAATCGCCTCGCGAAGTCGCCGCCGAGGCAGACGTCGTCTTCAGCATGGTCACCGACGACAAGGCGCTTGACGCGATCACGTCGGGGCCCGAGGGACTCCTCGCCGGGCTCGGGCACGGGAAGGTCTTCGTTGACATGAGCACGGTCAGCCCGCGCATGAGCCAGCTGCTCGCCGAACGGGTCGACGCGCTTGGCGCGCAGATGCTCGACGCCCCGGTCTCCGGGAGCGTCCCCCAGGCCGAAATCGGAACGCTCGCGATCATGGTCGGTGGTGACCAGAAGGCATTTGCGGCGGTCGAGCCGCTGCTGGAAGAGCTCGGCCACCCCGTCACCCTCGTCGGCGCCAACGGTCAGGGCCTGCTGCTCAAGCTCGCGGTCAACATCAGCCTCGCCGTTCAGACGCTCGCCTTCAGTGAGGGGCTGCTGCTCGCCGAGCGCGGAGGGATCGACCCGCTGCTCGCGGCCGAGGTGATGAGCACGAGCTCGATCGGCTCGCCGATGCTGAAAGCGCGCTTCCCGCTGCTGCTCGACCTTCCCGAGCTGGCGTGGTTCGACGTGGCGCTGATGGAGAAGGACATCGGCCTCGCACGTGCCGCAGCCGATGAACTCGCGACCCCGCTCCCGTCGGCCGCCGTCGCGGACCGGATGCTCGCCAGGGCTACCGAGCTCGGCTACGCGCATCGTGACCTCGCTGCCCTCTACGAGGTCCTCGCCGAGTCACCGGCGGCGTGAGGGCGGAAATGGAAACCACGAGCCTAAGAACTGATCGCGCCGGCAAGATCGCGCTCCGTCGGCGCGGGCCGCACGCTTCGCCGCACGCTCAACCGGTCGGCGCGCGGGCGGCGACTCGAGGCTCACGGACGCGCCCGGAGCCCCGGCTCGCCCGCCGTCGGCGCACGGGGGGAACAGAGGGCAACGAGATCCTGACGAGCGCGGCGGCGGTCGTGCTGATCGTCCTGCTTGTGGCCGAGGGGATCACGATCGTGCATATGCGGGGGCTGTTGAGCGCTCACATGTTCATAGGTCTGGTGTTGATCCCGCCCGTGCTGCTGAAGCTCGGGAGCACCGGCTACCGCATGGTCAGCTACTACTCGGGTTCGCGCGCCTATCGCATCAAGGGGCCTCCGGCCATGCCGCTGAGGCTGATGGCCCCGTTGCTGGTGGGAAGCATGATCGCGGTACTCGTGAGCGGAGTGCTGCTGCTCGCCGCGGGACACAAGTCGGGCGCGCTGCTGACGATCCACAAGCTGAGCTTCATCGTCTTCGGAGTGCTCCTGGCTGTGCACCTTCTCGCCTACATCCCCCGCGTCGTGCGCTCGGCGCGCGCAAACTGGGGGGCAGCGCGCCGTCAGGCGGTGCCCGGCGCCGGCGCGAGAGCAATACTGGTGGCCGCCGCGGTCGGCGGCGGCGTGGCTCTCGCATTGGCGCTTCTACCGACGATTGGCGCGTACGGAGGCCACTAGGGTGGCCAACCCGCATGTCGACTCTTATGGGCATCTTCACGGAGTTTTAGTCCAGGCTCAGCGCAGGCCGCTTCACTTATATAAAGCTCCACTCACCTCGCCCGATCCAAATCGATTTCAGTTAATCAATCAGCACATGGCCACTTTCAACTCCAACGCGCCGAGAATGCCTCTCGTGAGAATCGATGAGGGCGGCTACAACAAGCACACCTTCAGGGTCCGAGCGTCACTGCTTCGACTGCTGGCGGCAGCGTGTTCCGGCCCGATGGCCGCGTTCGCCGTGCCGGCCGTCGCCGCCACGCAAACACCCGATGCGCAAGCGCGCGAAGCGCTTTTTTGAGAGCGGGTTCAAGACCGATGCCCTGCAGCCCAAACGTGACGCGGTATGCCGGCGCTCTCTCCCGCGGCCGGCGCTGGCGGGCGCTGGGTGCGAGTGGAGCGACTGTCTGGCTCACCGGACTGCCATCCTCGGGAAAGTCAACGATCGGGGCAGCGATCGAGGAGTGTCTGGTGAAGCGAGGCCTGCCCGCGTACCTGCTCGATGGCGACGAGCTGAGACACGGCATCTGCGGTGATCTCGCCTTCAGCAGGGCCGACCGTGAAGAGAACGTGCGCCGCGTCGGCGAGCTCGCCCGGCTGTTCGCCGACTCCGGCATGATCGCGATCGCTGCGGTCGTCTCCCCCTACGAGCACAACAGGGCGGAGGTTCGCGGGCGCCACGAGCGCGACGGCCTCCCGTTCTTCGAAGCGTTCGTCGACACGCCGGTCGCCATCTGCGCCCAGCGCGACCCGAAGGGGCTCTACGCCCGCGCCCTCGCCGGCGAGCTGACCGGGATGACGGGCATCGACGACCCCTACGAGCCGCCGTGGTACCCCGATCTCCGCCTCACCCCCGAGCTGACCGTTGAGGGCGCGGCGAACGCGGTGCTCGAGCTGTTGCCCGTGGAGACTGTCGAGCAGGCGCTCACCGCCGCGGCGTAGGATAGGCCCTCCGCCGAGGGCGATTCGCGGCCCTCGCCCGCTTGACCGGCAGCCGGCAGGCCTATATGCTCGCAGCGTCGCGGCAGCAGTCAAGCGTGGAAAAGGACGTGTCGGAGTGCGTGCTGAGCGGCTGTGGCATCCGCGGAATGTAGCCGGATTACTCGACAGGTCTGATGCGCACTAGCGGCCGCGGACGGCGCTTGTCAACGGTGTGGCCGTGCGCGGTGTGCGTCTTGTTGGTCTGCGCCGGCTCTGCGGCTGCGACTGCGCACACGAACGCACCAGATGCTCGTGCGCGTGCAGCCGCGAGCGGCGAGCCGCTCTGCTGCTTCACGCTGAGCATCTATGCGGAGGAGGACCTCTCCCTGGTGATCCCGCCCAGCATGGGTAGCGGCGGCGTAGCGAACCCAGCGGGGAGCTACTCCTACACCCTGAGGGGCACGGCCTACGGTCTGGGGACGCTGCGTTCCGACAGTGGCAACCGGGGAGTCGTGTCAACCCAAGGAGGCGTGGCGGCGGGGAGCGTCGATGAGAAAAGCAGCATCGTGTTTGAAGGGGAACCGTTCGGGTGCCCGTCTGATAACCCCAAAGGACGTAGTTACCGTGTCGCATTCAGCCGCCCCGTTGGTCAGGCCCCTGAATACTGGGCTCCCCCGGGTCACGGTGACTTTGTCGCGGGGATGAGCTTCGGTAGTCCATTGGGCGGCGCCGGACCCTTGAGCCCCGTGTGCAACTGGGCGGGTCAGGTGGAAATGTCGGCGTACAACCTGTTGCGGGGTAAAGATCCCCAAGCGCGATTCCTGCAGGCACTGCAAAATGGGCCGATATTCGGCAACGGACTGTCGATCGCTGGGTTGCTGAAAGGCGAACATGAAAAGAAGATCACATGCTTCCAGCAGGCATACAGCGCGAGTGAACCGCAATTCGCGAGCAGGATCGCGATCGTCATCGACATCGTCCATCACTCTGCAGATGACCGCAAGCGCCTGATACACACGCTCAGGGGCTATCTCGGGAAGTTGGCCGCAGAAGACAACTCGGCCGAACAGGTGGTGGGGAACCTCGAACAGCAGCACCAGGAAGCTGAGAACGACGGGCGAGCGCTACCACCAGCAGGCAGGTGCAGCTGAGCTACGGCGAGGCGACGGTGCCTCGGGCACGCTCGATTCCGTCGAGAATGAGCTGCAACCCAAATCGGAACTCCTCATCGAGCGGCACGCCCGTGAGCTCGTCGGCTGCGGCGACGGTCGCCGGGTAGGTCTCCACGTCGAGGGCGCGGTAGAGCTCCCGGAGCCTCGCGGCGTCCTGCGGCTGCGGCGCTCCCGGAGCATGCTGCTGTAGGGCGAATCCGACGACGTAATGCGCGACCGCCGTGTAGCCGCGCGCGGCGAGCTCCAGCGGGAACCCGCGGGCAAGGAGCACTGCCATGCTGCGCTCGCGGTTGATGAGCGCGTTTGGCCCGACGGGAACCTGGGATACGAGCAGCGGCAGCGCATTGGGGTGGTTCTTGAGGACCTCGTAGAAGGCGCCGGCTCCGCGGGCGGTGGCGTGCTGCCACGTTGTCTTGCTCAGCGCATCGGCGTCGACGTCGATTCCCACCTCGCCGAGGATTCGATCGACGACGTAGAGCATGAGCTCGTCCTTGCTCGCGAGGTGCCGGTAGAGCGTCGCGGTGCCCGATCCCAAGCGGTCCGCGAGCAGGCGCATGCTGAACGCGTCCGTCCCAACCTCATCGACGATCTCAAGCGCGACGCTCACGATCCGCTCGAGCGATCGCGGCGGGCGCCCGCGCCGATAGACAGGGGCCACCGGCCTGCTGGACCA
>Ga0302324_100005471_pt1 | contig 27690 bp, 17 predicted proteins | sample Palsa_T0_1_FD_201949 | JGI IMG/M metagenome (GOLD analysis project Ga0302324, IMG submission 201949) | Peat permafrost microbial communities from Stordalen Mire near Abisko, Sweden - Palsa_T0_1 | ecosystem: Environmental > Terrestrial > Soil > Palsa > Peat permafrost | place: Sweden: Abisko...
ATTGTTGAGAAATCGGCCGCACGCCGAGCTGCCGAGGTGGTCCAGAACCGTTCCCCCTGTACGCTCTCGCCGATGGCGCGGTCGTCAGTCAGGATAGGCACGTGCGTGTTGACGATCCAACCTATCTTTTCAGGCCGAACCATGAACTTGAATGGCAGACCGGTTTCGTGAATGGCGTCGGCGGCGCGGGTGGTAAAGCTTTCAACTACAAGGCCGGCTGGTCGTGCTTCACGACCACCGCTACCGAATATTCTCCAGTAGAGCGTGACAAATTCCCGGTTGTCCATCCGCTCAAGAACTTCCGCGACTTCGATATCCTCGTTGGTCGCGAGAAACTCGTCAATGTCCAGCACTACAGTCCATGAGGAGATGTGGACCAGCGTGCGCACTGCATTCAGGTACGCCACATTCTGTTCGTGCCACGCCGAACGCCTCACCGCTGGATCGTCGATGAAATTGGGCCAATCAACAATCTGAGCGATTCCGCGATCGATATAGGGCAGCAAGACCTCGCGCAGATTATCCGTGCTGGCATTATCGAAGAACAGGAAGAACTGCACTCCCCTGATGATGTGGTAGGCAATCCATTCCTCGACATAGTGCGCCTCGTTCTTGATGATGCAAACCGCGCTCAGCTGTACCTTGGGCGGCGAGGACTCAGGCAGGAGAGTAGCTCGAGTCTCGCCATACTGGATGAACTGCTGTACGCGTTGCGAAAACGGTATGGAGAGCACCGCGCCGGTTGCCGGATTACGCGCGGTGATCGATATATCGCGGTGCCGACGCAGCACGCGCAGCCATTCCGCGTCGGGTAGCATTATCGCAAAGCCACAGTTGCCATCGCCTTTGCCGGCGTCGACCAGGTCCTGGCGATACTGTGCCGCCTCCACTGAGCCGACATCTGTCTCGCTGATGCCAAGCGTGATCTGCAAGCGCACCGTGGGGTGTTCTGGATCGAACGCCCAGCCCGCGACCACTCCGAAGTCGATATTATCTACGCACCCAGCCATGCTCAGAAGTCCGACCCATCGCTATGTTCCGTTGTGCGGATACAACACAGGGCGCCTATAAATCCGGTGGCCCTGTTGGAAGCTTTACGATTCGGACAAAACTCTTCCCAGAAATGAATACAGCTCCAACCTCACACCTCTCAGCCAAATTGAAACGGAAGCCGTGCGCCGCATGTGAAACGCGGTTCATCAATAGAATCTGACTTTGCACATTACAGATGACAGTACCAAAAGTTGTTCCGTATCCGTCGTGTATTTCCAATTCTTGTGCCTCATTTGGCGCCAGAAGGTCCAAGAAGTAACCCTCCAGCACCACGTGGCCATCCTCCACGAACACGTCGATGTAATGAATCAGCGTCGACCTTAAATCAAGGAGCCAATTAGGGGCCGTTTGGCCCAGCGGACTTTTCAATGCGCGCGCGTCGCGAGTTCGCTGAATTCGCAGTTTAATCTCCGGTACGAGCGCAGTTGCCGACGTGTCTAATACCTCGTTAGTGTCGTGGTTTCTAAAGTGCATCTCCCAGTTTATGTTTTTGCTATCGTCATTAGCCGGCCAGCCGCGGCGCACTTTGTCTTGATATTCTTCGCGCGAACGTGTGTGGTAATGGTGAATCGTCGCACCGCCGTAAGAAGCACTTAAATCTTCCGACGCAAATGTCTTTGTTCCAACGGTCGTGAAACCATTAAAGCGCTCGGCGCCGATTGTAAGGCGGTGTGTATTGAAAATCTGGTGCGTAAACTCAGGGCGAACGAAGACTTTGCAGAGTCTCCGCTCCTCATCAGTTGCACGATAGATGAACTTTTCAAGCACCAGACCGCCGGTCCTCCTTTCAATACCAGACGTACCGAAAAGACGCCAAAAAAGATTTAGCATTGGCTCCCCGCATTGATCGAGGAACTGACAGATATCCCTGTTTTCAGGGTTTTCGAAGACCACGAACTCATCGACATCCAAGAAGCCAACCCACTTTGCCTTCCCCGACAACAATCTGATGGCACACGCGTAAGCGGTATCCTGTTCTAACCAAGAGGATCGACGCTGCTGCGACGTCGCCTGAATCAAGTTTGGCCATTCGATAAGCGTTACTATTCCCAAATCAACGTAATAGCTGAGCAAAGACTGCAAGTCGTCCGTTGATCCGTTATCAAAAATAATGAAATGGTCAACGCCCAGAATCCTATGATATTCGATCCACTCCTCTAAGTAGTGAGATTCATTTTTGATAATTAATACGAGGACGGATTCGAATAAATATTCCTGGCTACCTAAATAACATTCATGGGTGGAGTCATAAATCAATGCGCGGCGAGTCTGGGCTGGAAAGTTATAAATCGTTTCACTTCTGTGAGTCCTAAAAACCATTGGTTGCCTTGGATCGATTCGGTTCGGGAATGGAACGTCAAGGGTGAATCCGGCGTGGCCATCACCTAATCCAGCGTCTAGAAGGTGTTGGCGAAACTCATTGGCACAAAGTACTTGGCTGCCAGTTGTCAGGCCAACGGTGATGCCCACACGTCCGGCTCCCTCAGCCTGGTCGTACGCCCATCCGAATATTGCGCGGGATGAGACAAACTCAATATTTAGCTTTATGGTACTCATCCACCGATTTTGGTTGACCGGTAATTGCGTCTCAATCGATGCGAGCGGTCCGATTCGGTCTCCAGCTTCTCAGCGAGCGAAACATACTGCCGATTGTCGGGGACTGCACCTTTGGGCCAGGGTCAGGCAGAACCATTTCCGTCAGTTAAGTGATAATCATCCAAAGTTCCGGGAGCCACGGACGTTCCGTAAACTTCCACTTCCGCCAGATGGAAATAATCCTTTTTCAGGACGATCAGTTTAACGAACCGCGCGCTATAGCTAAAGTTGCACACCCACTGAAAAGGAATTGGATGCTCCGCATCTGGTTCCCTAAGGACATCTACCTCCGCTGGTGTTTGTTCTACGCGCCTCCAAGAGAATCCATCAGTTGACAAATCAATTGCGAAAGGCACGGCTCTCCTTCGAATGACATCGTTCTTCGAACACCGATTGTAGACATTGATGCATTCAATTTGGTACTCACGTTGCAGATCAACCATCCACCACGGATTATCTTCAAGTGCCGTGTGAAATGCCATATCCTTTCTAGCATTCCCGTCTACTGCGCGTGCGGCGTCATCCTCAAGTGTCTTGCCCAATGACCATATCGATAATGAACTCTGAGTGGCGGGCTTGCCTAGCGCGACGTTTCTGCTATGCGGGAGGAATAGGGGACGATGCGGGAGATAACCTAGCCGACGACCAAGTTCCTTGTAATGCGATGCGGCGTTTAGATGCCGCCCTTCACTGATGCCCCAAGCCGCATCAATGTAGGTCCTCAAGTACCAACGCTCATCAAACATTTCATCAACGTCAAGATTCTGCGGCGACAAATCCTCGGCCTGAATCCTTCTAACTGCAGAACGTGGAATTTCCTTTGATATCGGAACAATGGTGCGAGTAAAAGGCAGATAATCCTCCTCACCAGTCCCTTGAATAACTGGAAATAGGTGGAAGCGATACCGCACGTCATGCGTTGGCGTGAGATCGACACCTCCAAGGCCACGGCTGCCATATCGAAGGCATTTTGGATGAAGAAAACCCAACATTGGATAATGAATCTCTCTGGCGTCTGATAGCCAAGCGGCCAGCCACGAGAATGTGCTCACGGATATACATATGTGACGGGCGCTACGTAGACAATTGAAGTCGCTAACCGCGTCACTTGCCGCAATCATTCGCGCGCTCGGAAAGGCTTCTCGGATCTCACGAATATAACGAGAATCGTCGAGCTGACCGAGGAATACCGGCTTGAACCCAGTCGTCGCGACAAGCGAACGATAAAACGCTATTGGAACCAGCGGATACCAGCTTACCCCGCCGAGGATGTCCCCCGCCCGTATATGGATGAGGAGCTCCTTGCTTTCGAAGCCGGCATGATGCGTTTCTGACGTTGTGAAGAGTTCTCGGTAGCGGCTCGGAGAATCGAAAAGGTGCATCCTTTGGAAAAAGCCGTCGAGAATGATGGCGGTGGATTCGCTCGCTTGAATAGCGGAGCAGGCATCGTTGATCGATATGAGGTCTATGTCCCGAAAGATAAGGGTCCTTTCTTTGTCACGCATAATGTCGTCGTGTAAGGATTGGTCGAAATGTACATTCCACTCTGGGAGGCTGCAATTTACCTTAACCTTCCCTCCGATTGACCAGGCAAGAGTTCTCGCGCACATGTACGAGAGCATTCGATTCGCGAGGCCGCCTTTAGGTATTACGGAAATGATCATATTCGTCTAGAGGCTTCCGCCAGACCTTAATGGATTCACGTGCTCCTGATGATCCCTCTCGACCGATTAGAATTGACTATTCGTAACTGCGAATCTGCGTCCAGCGATCCTGGAATCATGGTGCTCCCAACAGAGAATCGTACAGCCGCGCGTATCGATCGGTGACGGAATCCTTAGAAGCAACGGACCGCATCGTCGCTCTTACTGCGTCAAGCTTCTGTGGCTTGGTCGCGATCTGTAGAATCAGTGACGCTAGGGCTATCGCATTTCCGACTGGGAAGTGGAATCCATCGACCCCGTCGCGAACTTTCTCGGCCATGCCACCGATATCGGAACATATTACCGGCCGCTTGTTGCGGAACGCCTCCTGGATGACCACTGGCGAGTTCTCCCACCAGATGCTGGGCGTCGCGACTATATCGACCGACTGCATCAGTCGGTCGACGCGCTGCTGATCGTAAGGTCCATGGAACTTGACGTTTCGTGCGGCCTTTTCGATACGGCTCAGGAAGTCCGCCTGAAATTCTGGCGGCTGCCCACTGTGATCCCCATAGATCTCAAAGACGACATCGTGCACTTGCCGTTGCTCCAGCACTTGAGCTGCTTCAAGAAATATATTTATTCCTTTCAACATTGAGATCTGGCCAAAATATCCTACACGCAGGATATCGTGACCGTTGCCGACTGGCGTGACACCCTTGTCGTGCAGCGGCGCGGCGACCACGTTTTCAATCACAGAAATCTGGCTCTCTGGAATGCCCCATGCAACATACCGTTCGGCGAGGAATGCGCTAGGAGCGACGAAATGATCAATAACGTTGAAAAACCGATCAATGTAAAGCTTTCGTAGAAAGAAATCCGACGGCGGGATGTCTGCGAAGCACCTGCTGCAAGCGGTCGGACTCGCCTGATAGCAAAGCGCACGGCTTTGCTTAGTTACCATTTGGCCAAAGTGATGGCATATCGCCAGATACTCGTGCAGCGTCAGGATGATCTTGCTGTCCGGCAGCGCTTCGCGCACATGCAGGAACGCTTCGACGCCAAAGTTAGCGTAGTGGTGGAAATGCACAATCTTCGGTTGCAGCATTGCGAGGAGTGCACGGAATTCGGATGGAAACCTCATATCGGCGTTTGAAAACTTGAACCAGTCAAATATGTTGGCCGCGTAAAGGTATTCGGAATCCGAAAAGGGCTGACTGAATGTTACTCCTGGCTTCTGGTCGATCGGCCCGCGCATACATCCTAGAAAGAATGCGGCGTATTTTCGCGCGGACCTCAGCGCTGTGTATAGCGCATACGCAGCAATCTCTGCGCCGCCCTTTGACAGCAATGGGTGGCTGTGGGACGCCACCAGCACTCGTATGGGATTGCCTTTCGTTCGCCATTGCGAGGCAATGCGGCGGGACAGCGGCCCTGGTGTCGCCGCGCGCTTCTTCGACGTGCCTTTGTCCATCGAGTTTCTACGCGCCGCTCGTGCTGTGTCCGGGTTTTGCTGCGTCAAACCACCGGCGCTGGTGCACCCATGCGTTGTAGAGCGTCAGATTCATGCGCCAGCTTTGACTCGACGCTGCCTGCGATTTTCTCTCAAGATGATAGAGTTGCACGTCATGATCGACCGCGCACGATCGGCCGCGCTGCTTCACTCTTAGGCACAGATCGGAGTCTTCGAAATCGCCCACGATAAAGGCTTCATCGAAGCCGTTGAGCTGGTTCGCCAGGGCCCGCTCCATGACCATGCACGCACCCGTGATGGCTGCGCAGCGCTTCACTCCTCGGTCGGAATTCTGCCGGCGCCCTTTATTCAGATGGTCGACAAACGTCCAGTTGGCGAATTCTGGCAGCGTACGGTAGACGCATCCTTCGTGTTGTATTGAGCCGTCCTCGTACAGCAGCGTGGCTCCAACGATGCCGATATCCGGGTTTTGCAGCAGCCTGTCAACAAGGCGCTCCATCCAGTCTTCGCTGATGGGGAATACGTCCGAATTCAGGAAGCATATGTACGCTCCGCGTGCGGACTTCAGTCCTACGTTATTGGCCGGAGCAAAGCCGAGATTTCGTGGCAACAATATCAATCGAAATGGCACACGGAACCGCTCGAACACCGACTGCGCCAATTGCTCAAGCTCGCGTTGTCTGAAAGGATCGTCGAGCACGTACATGATGTCCATGTCCGACACGGCACGGTGGCGCGTAAACAGCGCCATCTGGTATTCGACGAAGTCTATGCGCGAATATAGCGGAATAACTAACGAATACCTCGGGCTGGTTGGCGCCCGTCCGAACTGTATCTCTATGCCTTCAGTGGGCGTGGGCTCACGCAGTCGCGCCACGTTGATAGCGGATACAGCGGGGCCGAGGACGTTGTCGAATGCGGAATCAAGCTCGCCATAGCGGACATCGATTCCGGTCAAGGCTCGTCGGATGGCATCGATTCCTGAGCTTTTAGAGATATTTAGCTTTTTGAATCCGACCTCTCCGCTTTCAAGTTCAATCTCGACGTAAGCCACATCGCCTGCCGATATCGCCCCTGATACGTAGGCGACGAATCCACAGCGAACATCGGAGAACCCCTGTTGCTGACCGAGGGAATCAATGACATCGGGTCTGGCGATCCGGATCGAGCGTGATAGTCGTACGTCGCCTGCAAGCGGCCCGGACCGCACTCGGATGTTACGAACGGCTCCCGCTACTGAAAGCTGCCAACCTTTGAGCAGCACGCCGTCGGGGGGGCATGCAATCGCCTCGTCGATTTCCAGCAACACGCTTTCGCTGAGGGTGGACAGCGTGTCTTCACCGGTGAATCCGCGGCGCGACGTGACTGATAGCAGATGCGTCCGATTTCGATTATCGAACGCCTGCGAGAGGAGGCTGGACCGCACGTGCCCAATCAAATCCTGCTCAGTTTGTCTGGCTGTGCTTTGATGGCAAACCGCCTTGTAACTGACCTTGTCCAAAGTGAAGGCGAGATGCTGGAGATTTCCGATGGCGCGACTACTACTCGGCAGGAATGCGACGACGCCGGTCGATTTGTTATCCAGATCGTCTCGCTGATAGAACGCCAGGGTCGCCTTTCCCTTGCTTTGGCTCTGCTCGAACTGGGCGATGCAGTCCGCTGGTTCGGCTTGATCGGTTCTCGATGGGCGAGCCACCCAGCCGCTGAACAGCCAACCCCCCGCGGCACTCGAATAGCCAAACATATCGACGAATCCTGGAAATGGAGCAGTGGTCACTGCGGAATCGCTCTCCTGCGTTGTCTGCTCCAGGCTGCTGGCCAGCCACTAAGCCGCCATCCTTGCGTCCGAATCCAACCGTCAACCCGGCAGTCTACGCAAGGTTACCCTCTTGACATCGCCGCGAACAACGCCCGGGGGCGTTTCGCGGATTCAAATTCTCAGGCTCGTCACATGACTGCGCGAAATGCGGTAAAAGTAGGGATAATAAGTTAAACCAGGTTTGCGACTCGGTTGCCATAATCTGCAGCTAACTCCGGTTGCCGCCGCGGCAACGCCGTGCTGGCGGCTCAAAATGTCATAACCTTGATCGAAACCGAATGGGCCGATCGATGCCCTGATAGATGCCGCCGTCAGCCGGTTTCCGGGAAGGGCGCCTTCCGCGATCTGTTTCAACTGGCTGTGGTACGTCAGCGGCGAAACTTACGCCTATGAACCGAAGCCCCTCCGCAGGCGCTTTCGGCATGCGGTTGGAAGAGGCGGCATGAAGAGCCTGGTGCGACTACGGGGCATTTTTTCGATGTACCGGATTCACTTTCCGGAGATGGCGCCGGGGGGATTTCTGATCAGATCAGACTTCACACTGCTTGAAAAAGCGCTGTGCTGGAACAAAAAGAAATTGGCACCGGTATTCGCAAGCGGTCAGCTCAATCACTACTGGAGCAAGTCATTCGAGGAATTTTCTATCAAAAAGCTACGTGGAAACGCGTGCCATCTTTGAACGAACACGTGCGGCCAGCATGAAGGGTACTCGTGCCAGCCAACCAGGTCGCGCCGCGGTCAGTGAGGCTCGGCCAGCCATTGCCGAAAGTGAGCGGGTGCGCGCATCAGCCCTCGATCCGCCAAAATAAGGCTGTGCGCGAGCTCCTGGGATACGCCTGGCTGATGCAGATGCGCGTGCATGAGGCACTCCATTCGGGCGGCATAGCGCGCGTGGCGCCGCATCAGGTCCGGCATCCGATCGGCCATGAACGGGTTGCCGCCAATGCCCGGACGTGGCGGCCGGAACCGAGCGGCGAGATTGAGCAGCTTGTAGTGCAACAGCAACCCGCTGATGGGCGAAAATCGGCAAGGGGTGCAATTGTGAGGATTGGTGTATATGCCCGCGTCGCCCCGCAGCAGCGGCACTTTGGCCAGATATTCATGCGCCCCGAATAGTCGGCCACGCACTCCACCCACGGCCTGCAAGTACGGCGGCTTGACCAGACCCATCCACTGATAGTCGTCTTCGCCGGCGTCGTAATAGCAATATCGGGCATGCGCCGCCGGGTTCCCGTCCTCGATCAGCCGTCTTGGGTAAACATCCAGCATGAAGGCCGCAACGCCCTGCGCACCGTGCTCGTCCAGATACGCAGTCAGACGGCTGAGCGGCAGGGTTTCCCATCCGGGGTATATGAAGAACTCGTCAGCATCCACGTACAGGCACCAGCTTCCTCCTCCATGGCGCTCCCGCAGTGCGTTCACCCAGCGCATACCGGCGCCGGCGCTGTGGAACTCGTCATTGGTCTGGTACAGGGTGACATCCCCCTGCGCGCGAAGATAGGCCGCGCCGCCGTCGGTGGACATATTGTCGGTACACACGAAATGAGTGACGCCCAGCCCGCGATGATGACGCAGGAATTTCGGCAGATGGATCATCTCGTTGCGAATGTTGAAGAACGCCGTCACGCCGCTGGGCGGCGCTGCACGGTCGGGCGTCACTAACTCGAGACAAGGTTCGGGACTGTGAACGGCGGGAAGCGACAGCCGCCCCATGACTTGCCGGGAGAGCTGACATGCCGACTCGTACTCAAGCCGACCCATCGCGGCCCAGGCACGCAGTTCCAATACATCGGTTGATTGAAACTCCGCCGGCACTGCAGCAATCAATTCGCGGGCCGCGACATCGCGCCGCAATGCCAGCAACGCCCGCGCGCGCGCGCAGACCATATTGATACGCCCCGAATACCGATCGGCGATTCCGTCGAGCAGCCGCAGGGCGCATTCGGCCACCCAGATGTGCCAGAGGCTCAACAGGAAATTGGCGACCGGTAGCGCATCTGCCAGCGTCCAAGCGCGACCATCGACCGTGCGCTCGACCTGCGGCCGGATCGAACGCTCGCCGCGCAGATCGATATCGACGCGCCATCGACTGATCAACGCGATCTGATCATCGCCCGTAGCTTCCAGCTCTTGCGCGAGCTTCTGTGCATCCTCGGGTCGTCCAGAGGCCAGAAGCACCCTGACATATTCAGCCTTCAACTGGCGATCGTTCGGGAAGCGCTCGAGATCCGCCTCGAGCTGTGCCGACGCGACGTTCAATCCGATTTCCAGATAATTTCGATAGACTACGGCGAATCTGCAGCCTTCGACGTCTTCAGGGAACCGGCGGTTGATTTCCGCGATGACGCCAAGCGCAGCTTGCGACGTTCGCGTAAACATCAGACTCCTGGCGATGCCGACCAACCATGTGGGAATGACGCGCTCGGGAAATCTGGCCACCAGTTCTTCGTAGCACTGCCGTACTTGCGCCCAGTCGCCGAGTTCGCTGAAAGCCCCTGCCAACGAGACGCGTGCCGGTATGAAATCGGGGAAGTCGCGGATGATACCCTTCCAGGCGGCCACGGCTTCTGCTGCGCGCCACAGTCGAAACATCGCCATGGCACGGCCGTTCTCCCATTGCGGCTTCCTGTCAGCCGAGTAGCGAACAATACACTCGCTCCTCAGGCGCAGCGCGGTGCCCCAATCGTCCCGTCGAGCCGCGACTTCCGCCAAGTGAACCAGCGACTCCGCGGCGTCCGGAAACCGAACGGCCATGCCGTCCAGCACTCGGTCCGCCCGCTCATGTTGATTAGTCTTGCGCAAGCAGATTGCCAGGCCCGCATACCAGCCTGGCGCAGCACGCCCCGGAAAGTCGCGCAGCAGCGCATCCCATGCGGTGGCGGCGCCGTTCCAGTCCTCACGCGACATGGCGATTCGCGCGCGAGATCCGATGACATGTAATTCGTCGTCCACCGATCGCATTGCTTGACGCCTTTGAACATCGACGCTGTCCAATTGGAACTCAATCTTTGCGTTGGGTCTTTTTGTAGAGTCCGAATATCAGGGAAGCCAGGAATTCCAACTGCCTTTTTGTCATTTCTTCACTGGTCAAGTATTCGTACTTCGAATGATCGACCTCCTCGAACAGCCGCGGTCGACCCGGGAAATATTGTCTGCATATCGCCTCGTTTTGCGGCCTGTAATACTCGATGATCTTTTCACGCTGCGCGCGCGACAGCAGGGACACTTTCTGCTGCGCGACAAACGCCTCACCAGTGAGATTGGCCACCATGTCGTAGAATTTGCTATCGTGTGCACTGTCAAACAAGAACTTGCTACCGCTCGCGAGCGACGTAATCACGTCCGAATACGATGGATTCACTAACGACGGCGGCTTGATAAAGTCGGGGAGCGGGTTCGAAAGCCCCAGCAGGGAGACGAAGTCGTCAATCACGTCCCCGTTGACGAGATCGGATCTCTGGAATGGCCGAACGGTCACATTGCCGGCGCCGACGACGCTCTCCCAACCCTCGATGCAGCGCTGCCAATGCCCGAGCCGTTGCAACGCCAGGATCAACCACGCATTGAAATCGACTTCTCGCTTTGAATTCCACTGTTGCCACGAGGAGGTCAGCAGCTCGTCCTGTCGCCGAATGTACAGGATGACCTTACAGCCAAGTCCATCGAGCGCTTGATCGAAGAATTGAAAATTGGAGTCGTTCGAGAGATTCTCCGCCGAAATGATGAGCGTGGGTTCAGCGGCTTGCATCAGGAGCGCGATCTTGTTGGCGAGGCCGGCGCGGTCGGCTCGATTGAACAGGGTTTGCGTGGCAAACACGTGCTCGCCGGTGACCTTGTCGGACAGGCCCAGTTCGCTATCCGGGACCCGATACCCCAACGAACGCAGCGATTTGACGTTGAGGCGCAGGAAGCTCTGCACCGCCGAGCTGCCGGTCTTGTTGGCTCCGATGTGCAGGATAAGTCGAGCGCTCATCACGGACTCCGATGTTGAAATCACGGCCATTCTAATGCCGCCACGTTCGGTGCCGGCGGGAAAAACGACTAACAACGTGTAAGGCCGGTGACAATATGTTAATGAGCAAGAAGCGCGGCAAGCCCGCCGCAACGGCCTTCGGCTAGCAGCAGCTGACCTATACTATCGGCCAAGATGGCACACGACGCGGACAATTCGCCGGCTGGCAGCCGCCCCGCCTCCGCATCCCATGCCGAGGACCGATCAGCGCATATCCGGCGCCAGCTGGAGCTGGGCCGCGCCCTGCTGAAAAATCGCGAAGCCCAAGCCGCAGCCGTCGCATTCCAGACCGTGACGCTTCTGGATCCCAAGCATGCAGGCGCGCTCAGTGGATTGGCTGCCGCGTTCAACCAGCAGAACGACACCGAGGCAGCGCTCACGACGATTCGCTGCGCAGTGAATATGGCGCCCAAGAGCGCCGGCCTTCACATGCAGCTGGGCCATATCCTCAACAAGCGATGGGAATGGGCGGACGCTGCAATCGCCTTCCAAACTGCCCTCGATCTGGATCCTACGATCGCCGGTGCACACAGCGCCCTGGCAATCGCGCGGGAGAATCAGGGTAAGACCCAAGATCCGATTTTGGCTGTTCGCGCCGCCATCAAGACTGCGCCTACCGATGTTCAGCTGCATGTGCAACTCGGCCAGCTGCTCTTGACCAAAGGGCGCAATCAACGCACCGCGATGGACGCCTTCCAGACGGCGCTGGCGATTGATCCGACACACCCGGGCGCGCTCGCGGGTCTCGCGAGCGCCCTGAAGCAGCAGGGTAATTTCGTGGCGGCCATCGACGTGATGCGCAGGGCCACGTCCGTCTGGCCGCAGAATCCGGGACTCGGTGCGCGGCTGGGTCAGCTGCTCGAAGAACATCGGCAGATGGCGGAGGCAGAACGGGTGTTTCGGCAAGTCCTGGCAATCGATCCCGGTAATGCAGGGGCTCAGGCCGGATTGCGCAGAATCAGAGATCCCGGTCGGATATTCAGTCTTTTCCAGCGAGCGAGCGAGAACTCAAACGACTTGGCAATTGTCGATGCGCTCGGTGCTGAACTCAACATCCCGAGGGTCGCCGTCGCGGGCCTGATCCGCTTCGCTCTGAATCCCACTGAAGCTTCCATCGATTCCCTGGCGCACACGTCTCTCGACAAGCATCTGCTGCGGGCCGCCGTGCGAGCGGATCGTCGGCAAACGTTCGCGCGCCTCCACGCAGTGACCGCCCCCGCCGAGAGGATCCAGGTCGCCTCGCCGGAGACCGATAGCCTGGCCGGTTTGGCTTCGCATGAAACCTGGACGCCAATCCAATGGCTGAGTTCCTTCGTGCTGCGCAAAGCGACCGCCGCGCATCGTGCCGCCGTGGTGGTGACCATGCGCGACGAAGGAATTTACGTGCTCGAATGGGTCGCCCATTACCGCGCACTCGGGTTCGACGCCATTTTCATCTATTCCAACGAAAACGTGGATGGCTCGGAGGGCTTGCTTTGCGAGCTCGCCGGCCACGGCATCATCACCTACTTCGACAACCAACTGGCCCCGGATTTGCCACACAGCCCCCAGAAGAAAGCTTATGCGCATGCGTTGCATCTGGTCCCGGAATTGTGGGAATACGAGTGGGTGCTATTCGCCGATGCCGACGAATTTCTGGTACCGGACGCGACCTACGGCCTCAAGATCCATGCGTTGATCGACGACGCCACGCGCCGGTACCCTGCGCGGGCGCCATCCGCGATCTGCTTCCACTGGTTCTGGCACGTCAGCGGCTTTGCCTATGCGTATTCGCCGACGCTCCTCCTGCGGCGTTTCCAGCATGGCGAAGGTAAACGCGCCATGAAGAGCATGGTGAGACTGCGCGATGTTTACTCCATGCACAGGATTCATTTTCCCGAGATTGGTCCCGAAGGATTTCTGGCGAAGTCCGATTTCACGGTCCTGGAGATGGCATCGCGCTGGATGAAATTGGATCCTCCCGTGTTTGCAAGCGGTCGGCTAAATCATTATTGGAACAAGTCCTTCGAGGAGTTCTCCGTCAAGAAGGCCCGCGGCGACATCGCCAGTGAGCGCGATAAGTTTTGGAAGCGCGAGTTCGCATTGTTCTTCACGACGAATGCCGATGAGACGCGCGACAATCATGCCCCACCCCCGGCAGCGCTGATCGAGGCGGTCGAAGCGGAAATGCAGAAACTGGCTTCCTTGCCCGGAGTCGAACGCCAGGTGGCGGAAATCCATCGACGATGGCCGCTGTTGCTTGCAAGATTCGACGGTGCCGGTGGACTGCGGTCGATTTATGAAACTACGCTCGAGGCGATGTCCGAGCGTTTTCGTCCCGTTGCCGCCCGCGTCGGCGGACAGGCCATGATCCCTCGAGCGCACTTGTGAAATACCCGAGGCGCTTGCTGCCAGGCCTCGCGCTGCTGACAGCGCTATCGCTCTTGACTGCGGCGATGGGCGTTCAGGCACCGGGCGTCGGCAACAAAGCCTGGGAGCCGGCGTTCCGAGCGGCACATGACCGGCTACTATCCATGGACATGCAGTGAGCCGCTTGTCAATACCCGGCGACCCCGGGAGCACATTTGATGTCATCGACATCGGGTCTACCAGCCGGCCGTTCAAACACAAAGGCACGCGCGAACTATTCGAAGCCTCGTTTGACAGGGCATTCTATCGAGCGACCTATCCGGACATTGCCCAATCGACCGATCCCCTGGACCACTTTCTCCAGGTAGGTTGGGTGCAGGGTCGCGATCCTTCGCCCCGCTTCTCCGTCTTTCGATATCTGTTGCGTAACGATGACGTCCTGTTCCGCCGGCTCAATCCGTTGGTTCACTATCTGAGGACCGGTCGCCAACAAGGCAGGGCAGTTTTTGATCACACCTTGGATCGGAATGTCTACCTGTCGGTGGATGACAAGGTCGCCGGCCTGCTGCCGCTGTGGTTCGACGAGGAATACTACCGCGATTTCAACCCGGAACTGGTCGGCGCGCCCTGTTTGCTCACCCAGTTTCTGGTCTTGGGTTGGGTCGAAGGCCGGGATCCCTCGCCGAAGTTCTCCGTCCACAAATATCTATGGAAATATGCCGATGTGGCGATGGCGGGTGTCAATCCGCTCATTCACTTCCTCCAGACCGGCAAAGAAGAGAAGCGTGTGGCCATCCCGGTCGAGGGCAGCCGCACGAAGGTGCCCCGGAACCTGAGCGATCTCGAGTGGCTCGAGCGCGTGAAGCAGGAATTCGACCCTGAGTTTTACGCAGCGATTTGCCCAGCCGCGCGTGGCGTTGCCAACCCTTTCGATCACTACAGAACGGTGGGCTGGATGGAGGGCCTCGATCCAAATCCGCGCTTTTCCAACCGCAAGTACCTCGAGTACCACCAGGATGTCCTGCGCGACGGGATAGAGCCGCTCTACCATTACTTTCGGTGGGGAGTGTTCGAAGGCCGCAAGACGTTCCCATCCGACTTCGTTCCCGAAGCCACCGGCATCGTACGGCGCATGCAGCCCACCGACGAGGATGACAGCATTCGAGCGGAATTCGACGAGGCTTATTACCGCAACACCTATCCGGAACTGGCGGGTGTGCCAGATTCGTTCGAACACTATATGACGCAGGGCTGGCGGGAGGGTCGAAACCCCTCGCCCAATTTCGATACCCGCTTTTACCTGCGTCGCGAGGGCGATGTTCGAGAGTCCGGGATCAATCCGTTCAGACACTTCGTTCTGCGTGGTCGACGCGAGGGGCGGCACGGATGCCAGCAGATACCGCGAGCTCTCACTGCTTATCCGCGCGTGACAGCCATCGTTCCGAACTACAACCACGCCAGATTCCTGCCCGAGCGTCTGCGCAGCATCCTGGCCCAGGGTTACCCCGATCTTGAACTCATCATTCTGGACGACTGCTCCACGGATGAGAGCCGGCAGGTCATTCAGGATTTTGTCGCCCACTATGCGGGCCAATGCCGCGTCGTGCTCAACGACGTCAACTTTGGCAACGTCTTCTCGCAATGGCGCCGCGGCATCTCAATGGCCAGCGGCGAACTCATCTGGATTTGCGAGAGTGATGACACCTGCGATGATCGATTCCTGCAACAAATAGTCTATCTGTTCCAGGATCCCAGCGTCACCTTGGCGTTCGGAGACATCCAGTTCATCGACGCCGAAGGCAAACTCGTCGAGGGCATGACGGGCTTTCGCGAGAGCGTAGCGCCGGGGATCTGGAACGACGTCCATCTGATGCCCGCCTCGAAATGGTTTTCTGGACCGCTCGCGGTGCGTAACGTGATTGCCAACGTGGGCGGAGCGGTTTTTCGAAAGAAGAGGGTTGATCCGGCGATCTGGAACACGGTGGGCAGCTTCAAGGTGGCCGGTGACTGGCTGTTTTATCTGGAGATCGCCGGCGGAGGACAGATTGCGTACGCGCCCGATGCCAGGGCCTACTTCAGGCAACATGCTTCGAACACTTCCATTGCGGCTTTTCAGAACGAGTGGTTCTACGAGGAGGTCGCACGCTTCCATTGCCTGCTACGAGAGCGCTGGGATGTTCCGCTCGGCACCACTTTCCGCTTCTTCCAAAGCATCATGCAGTTGTTCCAAGCCTCCAAGCTATCGGCGACGCATGAGATCACGCGCTATGTGTCATTCGACCGGCTCATCCAGACTCAGCGAAACAGCCGTCACATTGCCGTCTCCTTCCTGAACTTCAGCGTCGGCGGCGGGGAGATATTCCCGATCGAATTGCTGAACGTGTTGCACCGACGCGGACATCTGGTGAGTGCGGTCGTTCAGACCCTGGAGGCCGACAATGACTTCGTGCGCGACCGGCTCGATCGCGGCATCCCGGTCTACGCGGCCAGCCTAAGTGCGCTGACGGGCCCTGAATTGGCGCGAGCCGCGGGCTTTGATGTCATCCACTCGCACAACATTTGGTCGGAATTCTACTTTCTGAGCGACGATTGCGATGCGACCCTGCGATACATCGTGACGCACCATGGATCGTACGAGGTGTCGTTCGTCCGCAAAGAGCAGATTCAGTCGTTCTTCGACCGAATTACGTGGGCGTATATTGCGGATCGTAACCTCGAGAAGTTCAGGGAATATGATTTCGACACCACCGGGTTTCATTTGATTCCCAATGGCATGGTGCGGCGAATCACCCCGAACGCGGTGACCCGCGCCGATCTCGGAGTGACCGATGACGCAATCGTGTTCCTGTTTGCCGCACGTTCACACCCGCAAAAGGGCTGGCAACCGGCGGCAGATGCCTTCGACCGACTGTGCCGGGAGTGCGCGTGCGAAACGATATTGCTGATGGCGGGCGACGGTGAGGAGGCCGAGCGGGTCAGAGAACGATTCGGTACCAATGATCGGATCAAATTACTGGGCTTCAGGTCGGATGTGGACGACCTGTTGGAATTGGCTGATTTCACCCTGTTGCCCAGTCGCTTTTCCGGCGAGTCGATGCCGCTTTTCCTGATCCAAAGCATTCTCGCACGGGTGCCGGTGATATCGACGGCTATCGGCGGTATTCCAGAGATGCTGCTTGGAAGGGATGGGGCGGTCGGCGTGGCGATTGCTCCTGATCCGGACGATGAGATTTTCGTCCGCGACTTGTTGCTGGAGATGCGAAAAGCGGTCGAAGGAGGTTTGGCTTTTTCCGTAGAAGCCTTTGCGGCCGCGGAGGGCCAATTTTCCATTGAGTCGTGCGCGGACGAATACGAGAAGCTTTATTGCCTTTGACCTGCGGCAACAATACAGCTTTGACGTCAAGTGGCGATCGACAGGCCCAATCGGCGGTCATCGTCAAACCCGCGGGCCTCGCGTGGAGACACCGGCCGCGGTGTGGTCAGAACCACCCTCAGGGGCGACACCGCTTCGTGCTCGAACGCAGCCGAGAGCACGCCATCGCGCAGGTCAAGCCGGCGCGTCTCGCCCGCAAAGCTCAAGTGACACTCGGCATGGAACTGCGGGCCGCTGTCGATCACCGGGGTGATGACGAAGCGGATCCGCCCCGGTGGCAGGGATATCTCGTTGAAGCACCATTCTATCCGCTCCACCCCGGTCCAGCGATAGACGCGACCGCCGAAGGACTCCAGCCCGTGCCAGCCGTCGCCAGGGTTGTCCGTCGGCGCACACAGACGAAGTATCAGCCATTCGTGCCCGGCATCATCCGTTTCGCGCCGGCCTAGCGGCGCCCCGCGTGCGCGGCGCCCATCGATCCGCTTCCCGGCCTGCAGCCGAACCAGCATGGCGTCGAGCAGGTCCTGCGCGTCTGGCGCGATTTTTCGCAGGAACAGGTGCGATGGTTGCAGGTCGAAGGGCAAATCCTTCTCAGTGGCCATGATCCGCGGGCCGCCCTGCTGTGAAAAGTCGGCATACACCGGGCCGGTAGTCAGCGCCTCGTGGGAGGTGAAGTTGCCGATGATCGACTGGATCATCAGTTCATCCGGCAACGCCGCGTATTCAAAGGATTTCGCCAGATGCTGATCGTCCGCGGCCATGCGCAGCACCAGGTCGACCGACTCCTGGCCCAGCGCCCAGAACTGCGAACCCCAGTAGACCTCGATCGTCTTCTTGCCCATACGGCGCAGGGCTGCGATCTCGGCAATCTTGTTCTCCAGCGCTACATCGATGATGCCGGTTCGCGGGCCACCGCGTATCGACGTGGTGACATGATCGAAGCAATAAAAGTCATAGTAGCGTTCATAAATGTACGACGCTTTGTCCTGCCTGACGGCGGTGATCAGATCCGCCTTGGCCGATAGACGATCGCGTAATTGATCCGCTGGTACCACCGGAAAACTGTCGTCCGAGATCAGCAGATACTTATCGTACGGACCCGCCGCTCGAGCCGTGGCGAGCAGCTTGAGCTCCGCCTGCATCATCGCGTAGCCGCCCCAATGAATCTCGTAGCGATCATCGATGAAGACGCATCGACGACCCGCCTCGCCGAGGATGTGGGCATAGTGCTCGCGATTGGCTTTCCGATCGAGGTGAATGAAGACATCCAATCCGGCCTCCGCCAGGATCGGCAGTGCGCGTCGTAGAACCGTGGCTCCGTTAAAGCCGAGGATTAGACAGGCAACTTTCATGCACTTCACGCACGAGAACGTCAGTTCTGAGCAGAACCTGCCGACGTAGATCCGGGTTTGCTTTCGCTATGGCAGGGTTCCCACACTGCTCAACGGTGCAGCGGAGGTCAGACGACCAAGCGCCAGCGCCAGCTGCGCCCGCGCAACCTGCCAGCCGAGCTCGGCGTTGATCCTCGTTACCCGCGCAAGTGATGCGGCTGTCTGCGCCGTGAGCACATCGACAATCGACCCGACCCCGGCCTGGTAGCGACCTAGCGCCACCTGTTGGTTTTCTTCGGCAACCTGGGTAAGACCGGTGGTGACCGTGAGCTGCTGATTGGCCGACTCGAGCGCGTAATAGGCATTCCAGACGCCCTGTGTAACGCCGAGCCTGACTCGCTCGGCGTCGGCCTCGCTGGCCTCGAGCGCCGCCTGCGCCTGGCGCACGCCATAGTCGACATTGAAGCCGGTAAAGATGGGAACGGTAACGTTGACGCCGATCAGGCTGTAATTCTGCTGCGCCGAGTCCGTGGTCACGACCAGGTGGTGTCCGGCCGATATCGAGACCGAGGGGCGGCCGGCCGCGCGCGCCACGGTGATGTTCGCCTCGGCCGAGTCGCGCTGGGCCCGCGCCGCCGCCAGATCCGGCCGCTGCCGCATGGCCTCCGCCATCAGATCCGCCATGCGGGCTGTCAGGGCGGGCGCCTCGGCAGGTACGGCATCCGGAGCCAGCGTCAGCGTCTGATCGGCGGGCAAGCCGAGCGTGACGGCCAATGTGCCGTGCGCGGTCTTGGCCGCCGCCTCGGCCTGTATGCGCGCCAGGACTGACTGATCGAACGCCGTCTCCGCCTGCAGCACGTCGGCCCGCGTGCCCGCGCCCCCTTCACGCAGCGAGCGCGCCACTTCGAAGCTGCGCGCATCGTTGCTCTCGGTGGTTCTGGCGGCGACGACGCCAGCCTCGGCGGCGACGACGCCATAGTAGCTCTGTACCACGTTGAGCACGGTCTGCTGCGATACGCTGCTGGCGGTCGCAGCGGCGGCATCCAGCAGGTGACGCGCGCTGGCGATACGCCCGCCGCGGGCACCAAAGTCGTACAGGACCCACGACAGATTGGCCGCGGCATCCTCTGTATTCTGGGGGCCGGGGAAAAGCCCGCCACTGGTGTCTTCGTGGTTGCCAAAGTCGCGCGATGCCGTATCCGTCGCAGTTATGCTGGGTAGCCAGGCGCTTTCGGCGCTGCCAAGGGCCGCGGCTTGCTGACGCGCAGTGGCCCAGGCGGAGCGGGTCGCTGGATTTCGGCACAGCGCAAGATCAACCGCTGCGGCGAACGACAAGGCGTCGCCAGGCAGTTCGCAGTCCCGTCCGCGCGGATCGGTGAGCCCGGGAGTGCGCTCGCGCAGCGCCGCCCCAGTGCGCAGGGCATCGGGCTGAAAGACATCGGACAGCGGGTCGGCAACCGTGGGCCGATGCAGCACGCCGCAGGTTAAGGTAACCAGTAACAACGTCGCGCTGCGGCGCCGACATCTGCGCGTGCTTCGGATGGGCGTGCTTTGGACGGAATTCATGTGAGTTCAGGGCTCCCTCATCGCCTCGGACCCGGTTCGCAAGGTTCCTTCAACCAGATACGACAGAATGGTGCGCCGGCCTACCATGATGTCGCCCGCCAGCGTCATCCCAGGGATCAGGCGGAAATCCGGCGGCACGTTGCGCAGATGCACCTCCCTGATATTCACGCGGACCTTGAAATACGGCTCGATCGGCGTGTTGTTGTCGTCGGTTGTGAAGGAGCCTTCGCTGATGGTCTTGATCACACCCTTGGCCGTGCCGTGCTGCATGTAGCGGTAGGCATCCAGCTTGATTTCCACCGGGTCGCCGATCTTGATGAAGCCGATATCGCGTGCGCTGACGTTGACATCCGCTTCCAGCGGCGCATCGAGCGGCACCAGCGTGAACAGCGGATCCTGATTGAGAGTCTGTGCGCCGCTGCCGGCGACTGAACCCGACGACACCTTGCCCACTTTGAGCACGACGGCGTCCGCCGGCGCATTGAGCGTCAACAGATCGCTGAGCTTCTGTGCCTTCTCAAGATTCTGGCGCGTCACATCGAGGTCGTTGCGCACCGTGACCAGTTCGGTGCCGGTATCCGAATTCCACTTCTGGATGAAGGACTCGCGCTGCGCCTTGAGTGAGGCCAGGGTCTGGCCCAACGAGGCCATCTGATTGCGCGCGTCGGCGAGCAGCCGACCCATCTCGGTGCGCTCATCCGTGGCCTGCATCAGCTGCAGTTTGGACACATAGCCCTTGTCGAGCAGCGGCTGATAGACCTTCTCTACTTCATCCGCCAGCTTGAGGCGTTTCGCATACTCCTGGGTATCAGATTTGTACTGCGATACCTGTGCCTCGGCGGCATGAATGCGACTGTCAAAGTCGGCCAGATTGAACCGATATTCAGCCTGTCGCTTTTGCCAGATACTTCCCTGCAGCGACTGACTGGGGTCCGTCGCGGAGAACAGATACGGGCGCCCGGACAGCTCCGCCTCCAGACGCCCGACCGCCGCCAGGTCGCTGGCCAGCTTCTGCTGCAGCTGCAGCAGATCGGCATGGGTAAAGGTCGGGTCGAGGGTCGCCAGCGCCTGTCCCTTGCTGACGACGTCGCCTGCCTTGACGTCGACCTGGCGTACGATTCCAATATCGAACGGTGCGACGTAGAGTTCCCCGCTCGTGGGAACGATGCGGCCGATGCTGGTGACCACGCGATCGAGTTTCACCACGGCCGTGAGCACAACCACGAGCACCAGCATCGCTGCCAGCACATACAACACGATATGTTCGTTGGCCGGTGCGGTGCGCTGGAATACGGCAGCGGTATCGGATTCGAAGGCGCCGACCACCTCGCCGACAGCGAGCGCGCGGCGCGTCAGCGCCGGCATCTTGCCTGGATTGGCGCGCAGCGCTTTCATCGCGCCGCACCGCGGGTAACGACCAGCGGCTTATCCGCGGTCTTTGGATCCAGGTGGCGGTTCTGCTGGTACCACATGTGCTTATAGATGTCACAGCGCTGCAGCAGTTCCTCGTGTGTGCCGAGGTCGTAGACCTTGCCGCGCTCGAGCACCAGGATGGCATCGCATTCCACCAGCATTGACAGGCGGTGCGAGATGGACAGCACGGTGCGGCCCTTGGCCATGCGCTTGAGATTGGCGTTGACGATGGCCTCGCTCTCCGCGTCGAGCGCGCTGGTGGCTTCGTCCAGGATCAGCACTGGTGGATCAATCAGCAGCGCCCGTGCGAGCGCCAGCCGCTGTCGCTGCCCTCCTGAGAGATTGCTGGCACCCTCCTCGAGCGCGGTGTCGTAGCCGCGCGGCAGGCGTTCTATGAATTCCTCCGCGCCGGCGAGCTGCGCTGCGCGCACCACGGCGGCGAAGCCCGCATCCGGCTTCGCCATCGCGATATTTTCCCGGATCGTACCCGAGAACAGAAAATTCTCCTGCGGCACGACACCAATGTGGGTGCGCAGATGCATGAGGTCGATCTCCCGCAGGTCCATGCCGTCGATCTTGATCATGCCCTCGTAGCTGGTATTCAGGCGCTGCAACAGCCGCGTCACTGTGGTCTTGCCCGAGCCGCTACGACCCATGATGCCGAGCATCGTGCCGGCGGGCACGGTAAAGGACACCTCCTCCAGCGCGTACGGTGCGCCCGGCGAGTAGCGAAAGCGCACGGCGTTGAATACCACATCGCCCTTGATCGGCAGCCGCAGTCCGTTGCTGCGGGACTCCTCGGGGGCGACGTTCATGACCGATGCCACTTCGCCGATGGCGCCGCGCACTTCGGCCAGATCCTGCTGCAGCTGTGCGATCCTGACCAGCGGTTGAGCGAGGCGCAGGGACAGCATTGAAAAAGCCACCAACACGCCAGGATCGATCGACCCGGGCTTGGCCAGCACCATGTAGGCACCCACGGCAAAGCAGCCGGAATAAATCAGGCGTTCGAACGGCATCGACAGCGTCTGCGGATAGTTGATCATCAGCCCCAGCGCGTGCTGCGCCGCAGTAGCATCGGCCACGCGTCGATCCCACTCGCGGCGCCGACGCCCCTCCAGCGCCAGCGACTTGATGGTACGGATACCGTAAATGGTCTCGACCAGGTGCGAGCCCTTGGCCTGCTCGGTACGGATGACCTCGGAATAGAGATAACCAATTGGCTTCATGAACACCATGACAATGACGAAGATGATGCCGGCGAGCGCAAAGGCCATCAGTGCCAGCGGCCAGTTGAGTATCAGCATCACTGGAATGAGTCCCACCAGAGGTACGGCATCCAGGAATGCGCCGAACAGCTGCCCGGTCAGGAAGTTCCGGATGCGCCAGACGGCACCGATCTTGCCAAGCGTACGGCCGGTCGGCGTGTGCTCGAAGTAGTCCATCGGCAGCTTGAGCAGCTTTTCGACGACGTACAGATTGAGCCGGCCGTCGATTCGCGTGGTGGCGACCTGGGTCAGCTTGCGGCGCAGGAATGACAGCACTGTTTCAAATATCAGCATGATCAGTATCGCACCGACCAGCACGTTGAGCGTGGAATAGGAGCGGTGGACCAGCACCCGGTCGAGGACAATCATGAAGATGAATGGGGGTACCAGCGCAAAAACTGTGCTGACAAGAGCGGCCGCGGCGATGTCGCCGAACAGCTTGCGCTCCCTGAGCACCTGACCTGCAAGCCATCCCATGCCAAAGGACTGCTGCTCGTAGTTAGAGGAATGTATGCGCTTGACGAGGATCGCCTCACCTTCCCAGACTTCGGTCAGGTGCAGCTCATCGATCGCCAGCAGCGCATCGTCGCTGGAGCTCGGGTCGCGAATCACGGCGACCGTGCCCCTGGCGGGATCCGAGCGCGCGTCCTCCAGGATCAACGCGCCGCCATCCTTGGCGCGCAGTATGGCAGGCAGTGCGCCGGCAAGCCGCGGCAATTCTTCGAACTTCATGTGAAGCGCCTGCGCTTCCAGCCCGACCTCGCGTGCCAGGGCGATCAGCGTCGGCGTATCAGGCTCGCCGGGCGCCAGCGCAAAGCGTCGCCGCAGCTGATCGACGCCGGCGTCCACGCCCAACCTGGACGCGACAAAAGCCAGCGCCCGCAGTGAGCTGGAGATATCCGAGGGTGCGCCTCTCTCGTCGGGCAATCTGCCTCCGTGTGGCCCCAGTATAAAGGACATGCAACAGTCAGGCCTGATTTGACTTATTGGGCCTATCTGCCGGAATGCTGCGACCATCGTCTATCCGGGGCGGCCGGTCCGGTCGGTGCTAATTGCGCCTTGCAACGCGTTCGCGTTCGCGTTCGCGTTCGCGTTCGGCGTCATTTTTGCTGGGCCCTGGGACGCGCTGGCTCATTCACCACATTAAGCTTGGCATTTCTATCGATAGACGAACGGGACGCAAACACGGAAGCCAAAGAGAAAGGACATCAGGCCTGTCCCAACGTTTTCAGAGAAGAATCAGCTGGTTGCTGTCTTGAGCTGAATCTGCGGCCGTCGGAATACGCGAAAGCGCTATATCCAGCGGGGTTTTCTCGAACAGGTTGAGGCTCAAGATCTGTAGCATTTCGTAGAGGCTGCGCGTGAGATTGAGGCCCTTCCTGATGATGGCGACGAGCACGTGAACCGGTACGGTGATCCAGATCTGGGACTTGACCGCGTTCTCCGAGGTTCCGAAGAAGGCCTTTACGCGCAAATGCATCTTGATCCATCGAAAGAAGAGCTCCACCTGCCATCTGGCCTTGTAGAGAGGACAGATGCTCAGGGCCGGCAATGCGGTGTTGTTGCTGATGAACAGCAGGCGTTTGTCGGTCTCGGGATCCTTGTAACGGATGCCACGAAACGACTCGGGGTAGTCCCTGGCGGACTGGTATCCCTGCAGCACGTGCGTCTGGTCCCCATGGATCGATCGTTGGGATGCGAATAGCGACGCTGCGCATCCATGTTGCGCTTTGCCCGCGTCACGAAGATGCTTCCCGCCTTATGCAGCCAGTAGAGGCGCTGAAAGCCGATGTAGCCTCGATCCATGACGTAGGAGGCGCCGGCTTCCGGAATCAATTGATCGAGGATGTGGACGTCGTGAAACTTGCAATCGCTGATATGGATAAAACTCGGGATATTGCCGCGATGCCGATTAGGCGCTGCGCGAAGTCGGCGTAGATGCGCCAGTCGCGCATCGCGTTGGCATTGGCGAGCGTATTGCGAGACACCTGGCTGCGGATACCCATGTGGTAGAGCTTCTCGGCCTGCGAGCGCAAGCACGCTTCGATATCCCGCAGGCTCTCGCGAGACGTGAGCTGCGCAAACGCCATGCACAGGTACTGGTCCATGCAGGAGAAGCTGTGGACCTTGCGGTTCCCGGCATACCGAGCAACGCACCGCTCGAATACCATCGGCGGCAGATGCCCCATGAGTTGCGCGAAGATCAGCTTTCCCGCATGCATCGTCCCGGCTCCAGGCGGTTATTCCTGGGCCGACAATGTCACCGTTTGGACTTGAAATCGTTAACACCCCAGAAAGCACCTTTTTGCTTCTACCTCAGGTGGTTACAAATGCTTGAATCATCGACGTTGGGACAGGCCTGATATTGTGGTAGCGTCCGCTGGTCTAAAGGGCCATAGAAGTAGAGAGACTTTAGGATCCAACAGCACCAAGAACCCTGCACGATTTCTCGATACAACATTTTGAGGTCATCTAAAATGACAGTTTGCTCTGTTCGGCGTTCGCTGATTCTCACTTGCCTATGTGCGCTGCCCGCGGTAGCCGCAGCTGCCGTATACGACTTCAACGCGGACGGCACTTCCGACATTCTCTGGCACAACAGTTCAAGCGGTCAGGTTTCGATTTGGGAGTTGTCAAACGGTTTGATTAACAATGTTGTTTCGCCCGGCACGCCCAGCGCGACTTGGGTGATTCAGGGGGTCGGAGATTTCAACAACGACAATAATGCTGACATCATTTGGCGCGACAGTTCCAGTGGGCAGGTTTCTATCTGGCTGATGACGAACGGCTCTATTGACAACGTTGTTTCACCAGGAACGCCCACTGCCGATTGGGTGATTCAGGGCGTCGGAGATTTCAACAACGACAATAATGCCGACATCCTCTGGCGAAACGGTACCAGCGGGCAAGTGTCCATTTGGCTCATGACGAACGGCGGGATCACCAACGTTGTTTCCCCAGGAACGCCGACTGCCGATTGGGTGATTCAGGGCGTCGGGGATTTCAACAACGACAATAATGCCGACATCCTCTGGCGCAATAGCACGAGCGGACAGGTTTCGATCTGGCTGATGACCAACGGCGAGATCACCAATGTTGTTTCCCCAGGCACGCCCACAGCGGACTGGGTAATTCAGGGAATCGGGGATTTCAACCACGACGGCAACGCCGACATCGTCTGGCGAAACAGCAACAGTGGCCAAGTATCAATCTGGCTTATGACGAACGGCCAGATCACCAACGTTGTTTCGCCGGGCGCGCCCACGGCGGACTGGGTAATTCAGGGAATCGGGGACTTCAACCACGACGGCGACGCCGACATCGTCTGGCGAAACAGCAACAGTGGCCAAGTATCAATCTGGCTTATGAACAACGGCTTAATTAGCACTGTCGTGTCGCCCGGGACACCTACCACGGACTGGGTCACAGCTGAACATGTCGCAACCCCTGCTACAGGAACATGTCCGGACGCTCGCTCGTGCGCCATCCTCACGGAGCATAACATTGTGCGCGCAAACGGCCCGTTCGGACCCAATAACCCCTTGCCCGGTCCCGCACTTCCACCGCTTGCCTGGTCTTCCGCCGCAGCCATGGCGGCCGCGAGCTGGGCATCGCAATGTAATGGATTAACTCACGGCGGCCAGGAAGGAATTTACGGTCAAAATATAAGCACCGCAGAGTATCCCGCAGGACCGTTGCAACCTCCGACCGGAGCATTCGATAATCCCGAGGCCATTGTTAGGTTCGACCCCTCGGCGTTTCAAAATGCCTGGGCTCAGGAAGCGTCGGGTTACAACGAACCTACCAATACCTGCACTCCAATAGCCCCGGAGATCAGCTGCGGTCACTATACTCAGGTTGTCTGGCGGCAAACGACCCAGGTTGGCTGCGCCACGCAATGGTGTACGACGAATTCCCCAGACGCCAGCTTTCCGGACTACAACTTGACCGTTTGCGATTATTTTCCTGCTGGAAACGCTAACAATCAGCCACCCTACTGATACTGAGGTCAGCTCAAGCGTAATCGCGAACAGCGGAATTCCGCCGTCGCGCTCCAGAATAAACGCGATGGCTGCTACTGTACGATTCGCGAAAATTGCGGAGTCACTCTGTTCCGGGCCGTCAGTTTCTACCGAGCGATAGCGCTCGACCCTTGCGTAAGTGCTCCGCTTTGGGTCTTGCAAACGCCATCGGTAAGGGCTCAATCTTGAACCCCTTAATACTCGCTGGTCTTCCAGCGCACCCCGCGCTATTTTGCGAAGAGCCGTAACAAGAGTCACCCGGATTTTTGTAAGATCCATTTAGGCGGCTCTATAGCCAACGGACGGAAGAGGCGCGCAGAAAATTCACCAACAGCGCGCACAACCCCGGGCCATGTTTCATGATAGTCGTCCCCGATCAGGTATCCTCCCGGCTCGATGAGGCTCCAATACTCCTCGGCGTCACGTAATACCTCTTCGTACTCATGTGCCGCATCTAGATGCACCAACGCAGCCGTGATTCCTAATCGCTTGAAGATCAGCGCGGCGCTAACTGAAGTTTGCGGCATAGGAATTACATAGTCCTGAACGCCAGCCTTATACACGTTTGACATGAATGTCTTAAATATGTCTGGCATTGAGTGTGAACGCGAAAAGAGATTCCGTTCTCTATCCCAATGCTCCACAGATCCAAGGAACGTGTCCACCGCTATAACGCACCCATCGAGTTGAGCGTTTTTAATAGCAAGCGCCATCGTGATCGTCGATTGGCCCTTCCAAACGCCGACGTCAATGACTGTCTTGGCACCCGCG
>Ga0302324_100005472_pt1 | contig 27687 bp, 19 predicted proteins | sample Palsa_T0_1_FD_201949 | JGI IMG/M metagenome (GOLD analysis project Ga0302324, IMG submission 201949) | Peat permafrost microbial communities from Stordalen Mire near Abisko, Sweden - Palsa_T0_1 | ecosystem: Environmental > Terrestrial > Soil > Palsa > Peat permafrost | place: Sweden: Abisko...
TGTCGCATCGGTGTTGTTTGATTTCGTCGGCGTCAAATAGGCGTTACCGCTGCTGCCGAAGCCTTCCGTGTTAATTTGCGGAGGCGTAAAACTCAAGGACGGATTTAACGATGCGAAATCCGGGTAGGTTACGGTCTTTGCCCAAACGACACGCGCCTGAAGAGTGTCGGTCAAGTGAAAAACGGAACTGAAATTCGGCAGATACACATTGCCAGTCGTGTTCAGATTCACTGGTGAATTGATCCCTGTCGTACTATCGTATGCATATGCACTCAAGTCGCGCTTGAGCTGTTCGACGCGAATCCCAATCAAGCCGCTGACCGGTATGCCGAATAATTCCGTGCTGTACGAGGGTTGTAGATAGCCCGCCCAACGTTTTTCCTCGATGTTGAACAAACTGCCCGCGACCGGACTGTACGGATATAGGCCGGCGGGGAGTCCGTAGAACGAGCGAAGTTGGTTGGCGTTGCTCAAAACATAGTTGAGACAAGTCGACAAATAGCTGGGCGCCAGCGGTGTGCCCGGTATCAAGCACTGCGAGTTTGGAAATGCCGCATTGTAGTTGGGCACTGCCGTGGGGGGTTGGGTGTAACCGTTATTGCCGGCGATATAGTCGGCCGTATGGTCGGCATAGCGAACGCCGAATTGCAGATCCTTCAGTGGACCGACATTCATGCTCCACACGCCGTCGCTCCGCCATGCGTTTTCCGAAGCTTTGGCTTCGTTCCATGGCTCGAATAGACCGCTCAGGTAGAAAGCGTTGGGATTCAACTGCGGCGCTCCGCCTAAATTCCAGGAGAGCTCCTGACCGGTACTGCTCCAGTTGGTCGTCACCGATCCGTTTAGAGGCGTATCGATACCCAACTCATCGTACATTGACGAAGATATTGTACGACTCAATTCGGTCGACAGCTTCAATAAACCTTCATGCCATTTGACTCCAGCATTATACTGTCGGTCGCTTCCCCAGTCTTCTATGGCATGAGGGCTCGAATCTGCGAAATTGTTGCCAACAAAAGTTGCGCTGGCAAGATTGCAGATTGTTTGCCCATAATATGTGCCTTGAAGCTGATCGGCATAACAATTATTGGAAACGGTATAGGCTGTCGGCGGAATGTTCTGCGCCACCGGTTGAGAGAAAAAAAACGAGTTGTTTAACTTGTCTTCGTACCAATCCGTTACGCCGGTCAGATAAGCTTCCGTACTGTCATTTGGCTTCCATTGCAACGCCCAGTTCATCTCCGGCCGCGTGCGATACCCGATGTTGTAGTTCGAGCCGATATTTTGCGGCGCGGCGATGAGATCTCCGTTCGCCGTTCGGATTGGATTTCCGGCGGCGCCGTTCATTACTTGCGGAATGTAATCCCAGACGACGCTGTCGTTGTAGTGCTGGGCATTTTCGCCGAAATTGACCAATGCGCCGACTTCGCCAATTCCGGTTTCCCAGCGATCGCTCAACAATATGCTGCCGGAGGGATCGGTGTGCCCGGCATAGTCGGAATAAGTACCTGTCAGGGTTCCCGCAACTTTGACGCCTGGGAAGTCGAATGGCTTGAACAATTCCATATCGACGTAGCCCGCAATACCGCCAAGCGGAAGACTGGCGTCGCTGGTTTTGTACACCTCGATCGTTCTGACGGCCGTGGAGGGCATATTTTGGAAGGCGAAGCTACGGCCGATGCCGCTGAATGTCTCATTGCCGTTCAGAGTTGTTACCACATTCGGCAGCCCACGGATCACTACCGTATCGGTCTCACCACCTTGACCCTGCTGAGCGACCTGCACGCCGGGTATGCGCTGTAGCGCATCGGCCACACTGCTGTCCGGCAGCTTGCCGATATCTTCGGCGACGATCGAATCGACGACCATCTGCGATTCCTGTTTGATGGCCTGCGCGCTTCTCAAGCTTTCCCTGATGCCGGTCACGGTGATTTCATTCAATTCGGTAGGGTTATCCGTTTTGTTATCAGCTTTTTTCTGCGGTGTCGCGGCTGCGGCAGGCGGAGTGGATTGGTCCACGGTCGACTGCCCTGCGTTTTGTGCATACGCCGCCGGCAACAACGCCGCAGCGGTAATGGCGGCAAGCAAGGTTTGCTGAAAACGATAGCGATTCATGGGGTGCTCCCTCCAAGGTGTATGTGCAGGTTCGTTCCGGCCGATTGGCCGTAACGCCGTGGCGATTCCTTCTTCTTTCTTAATTTCTTACGCATTACCGAAAGCTGCTGATGGATCGGCAATTCCATTTGCTCGTGGCGACCGAACTCACGCAAAACCAGGGTCATTCCTCCGGCGAATCTTGCACCGCCAAGGCATGAATGATGCTGGCGTCCCGCCTGCGGTACGGTGTGAGAAAACCGACGCCGACATGGGCGTCACTATCGCTTTAGTGTTCATTTACCCCCCGTTTTCCACTTCGCTGTTATTGGCAGGGGTGGGCTTCACGCCACATACCAGCCTATTGGGGATCTTATAATCCCGTTTTTCATGTCTGACAAGTTAATTTTGTCTGACAATTGATTGCCCGTTGAGCCACCCCGCCACATCCCAAAGTGGTCTGCTCGTCCGGATTTACATGCAACCTACCGTGAAAGAAATGCGCGATCGGCGGCGATCCGCCAAGACCGAGTTGCGCTCAATGCCCGGCGTCAATTGCCCCTTTCGGGAGCGCGCTCAATGTGCGAAGAATCTCGGCCTCGCGACTGCGATACGGGGAACCATCCTCTCGCAATAGATCGTGGAACCACACAGGGGGCTGCTGCAGCGTGTAGGGACGTTGCCAAGAATCCCAAGGAAGATTGGTCTGGATTTTCCCGACCACGAACCCCCAGTTGATCATCCCGATGTTGGCCTTCTTACCGATCGGCAACACGGTATCGATCGTCGAGCCGGCACTGCGCGCCATGTATTCGGTGCAAATGACCGGCCGCCCGTATTGGGACAGCTGCTGCATTCTCGACTGGAATTTTTCGGGCCAGTTGTAGTCGTGAAACGAGACGATGTCGGACTGTGCCACCTGCACGGCTTCAACGGCATTGAAAGCTGCCCTGGGCGTCCAGTCGTCATGATCCCACAGAGCGCTGGTCAGGGGCTGGATCGGATTTTGCGAGCGCGCCCAGGAAAAAACCTGCGGCAATAAATTCGCGACCAAATTGAATTTGTCAGGTGCCTCGTATGCTGCATAATCGGGTGGCCCGTGGTTATCCGGCTCATTCCAGACGTCCCAGGCGAGAATTCGTGGGTCGGACGCGAATGCACCGACCACACCTTCGACATAGGCGCGCAATTTCGGGTAGCTGGCCGGATCCGCGAGTTCATTCGCTCCCGGGCTCTGCATCCATCCGGAATTGTGAACGCCTGGAATCGGAGGACGCTGCGGGCCGAGCTTCGCCCGCGGATCCCAGCAGGAGTCGAACAGCACGAAAACCGGCCTGATGCCGTGTCTCGCGGCGATATCCAGAAAGGCGCTGATGCGCTGTTTGAAGCCGCGGGCATCCTGCTGCCAGAGCAGGTCGTGCAGAAATACCCGCATCGTGTTCATGCCAAGTTGCTGCGCCCATCCGAGCTCGACATCGATACGCTGCGGATCGAACGTGTCGGCCTGCCACATCTCGAGCTGGTTGATCGCGCTCGCCGGAATGTAGTTGCTGCCCAAGGGCCAGGGCTGAGCCGCATACCACGCATTGGCCTCTTGGGCAGTCCAGCGCTGGCGCGCGGCGGCAAAGGAAGACGGTGCCAAGAGCATCAAACCAATGCCGATCAGTGCGGCCGCAATGCGATTCATTGAGGATCTCCCTGCGAGTTCGGTGGAGGTATGCATCACTTGGGCGAGCCGGCATCGGCGCTGCGCACCGTCGCTGAGCGCCACGCCTCGATCAGTGCCTTCGCTCGTTTGCCGACGGTCTCTGCGCTGTCGCCCGGCTTGTAGAGCGATCCGCCGACACCAATGCCGCGCGCGCCGCATTCGAGCCACTGCGCCAGATCGTGTGCACCGGTTCCGCCGACGGCCCAAATTTCGATGCCTGCGGGCAGCACCTCGCGAATTGCGCGGATATGGGAGCGATTTAATGAGCCCGCCGGAAATAATTTCAATCGAGTAGCCCCCGCGCGTATCGCGAGAAACGCCTCGGTCGCCGACAAGAAGCCCGGTAGTGGCTCCAAACCCCGTTCCACAGCGCGCGCAATGACTTGCGGGTCGACATGCGGCGAGACGATCATTCGTCCCCCCGCGCTCTCGACCGCATCGACGGCCTCGGCGGTCATCACAGTGCCCGCACCGACCACGGCCTCGCTGCCGAATTGACCGTGCAGCCGCGCGATACTCGCGAGTGGCTCGGGCGAATTCAAGGGGACTTCCATCATCCGAATATCGGCATCGACAAGCGCGGTGCCGATCGCGAGGGCATCGCCCGGCGTCAGTCCCCGAAGAATCGCGATGATTGGGGCGGCGCCTTGCGCCAGTAGCTGGGAGATGCGCATTTCAGTTGACTCGCTCTGCATTGTTGGCCAGAAGCCGTAGCCCGGCGATTGCGCACTGGTCGCCATCGAGTTGCGCTGTCTCGATACCGTTGGCGCCGAGCGCCTGCCGATAAAGATCCGACAACTCGCGCTCCCCTACCACGGTCACCGGTCCACGAATCGTGCGAGCCCGCAGAACCGTCGCGACCTCATCGCCGATGAGCACTCCCGATAGGAAGCCGCGCGCCCAGCCCTGTGTCCGGTCCAGCAACAATTGGGCACTGCGCGTTTCAAACAATGATTGTGCGATGCCGGCTCGGCCGCCGCGCTCGAGTCCGGCTGCGAATCCCGTGTCCAACTCTCCGTTGGATGCACCGGCCCGCAGCAACGAGGAGCGATCTCGCAATAACGCAAATAGTTCCCCGGTGATGAACGTCTGAAAGCTCGTGAGCTCGCCATCGCGCACGTCGACCCATTTGCTGTGGGTGCCTGGCAGCAGCAGCAAATGCTGTCCCTGTCTGAGCGGTGCATGAAAAAGAAATGCACCAAATATTTGGGCTTCCTCACCGCGCATGACATCCGGCGCGCCTGAATGGCTACGCCCGCGCACCCCGGGGGCAATTGTCAGATTGAATTCATCGGCCCGATGCGACACGCAATGATCCGCCCATACTCGCGAGCCTACAGGAGCGGCCACATACGGAACTTCAATGATACCGTTGCGCGAGCCGACCATTCCGCACATGACGATCGGGCCGAATTCCCCGGATTCGCGCCAGGGACCGATCACGGCGCGCAGCGCGACTATCGGAGGCACATCGAGGGTAGCGATGCCCGGTCCCTCGCGCCGCTCGACGATCGTCTCGTCGACGTCCAAATACGCCCGCAAGCGGCTGCTGCCCCAGTCGCAAAGCACGCGGCGTCGCACCGAATTCACGGGGCGGCGGTCCGAGCGGGGATTGGCATGGAGAGCTCCAAATCCTTACGGTCAACGCTTGGCGATCGAAAAACGATAAATGATCTGATTTACGTAGGTCTCGCCGGGCTCCAGTCGTGCCGAGCCGAACGAGGGCTGGTTGGGCGCATCTGGAAACAGTTGAGGCTCGAGGACGAATGCATCGCCCTGCCGATAGGTTCGGCCGGACTTCCCGACGACGGTGCCATCAAGGAAATTGCCGGAATAGAACTGAATCCCAGGCTGATTCGACAGGATTTCCAGGACGCGCCCGGACGTCGGATCCTCGACGCGTGCGACCAAGCGTGGAATCTGTACCGGTGTCCGGCTGATCACCCAGTTGTGGTCGTAACCCTTTCCATAGAGGATTTGATCGTCGCCGCCGCTGCGAATGTCGCGACCAATTGGCTTGGCATGTCGAAAATCGAATGCCGTACCCGCGACGCTGCGAAACTCGCCGGTCGGAATCAGTGTCGCGTCGACGGGTGTGTACTGCTGCGCCGGCAGCGTCAGCAGGTGACTCATGACTCCGCCCATCGAGCCTTCACCCGCAAGATTGAAATAGCTGTGGTTTGTGATGTTGACGATCGTAGGTTTATCGACGCTCGCGCGGTATTCGACGAAGATTTCGTTGGCTTCACTCAAACGATATGTGGCGGTCACGGTCAGCGTACCGGGGTAGCCCTCCTCGCCATCCGGGCTCAGATAGCGGAATGTCACGCTGGCGCCAGTTCCACGGCTGACTTGGTCGACCTTCCAAACCACCTTGTCGAATCCTCGGACTCCGCCATGCAGTGTGTTCGGCCCGTTATTCGTCGCGAGTTGGTAATTCTTGCCGTCGAGAGAGAATCGGCCCTTCGCAATTCGATTCGCAAAGCGCCCGACGGTGGAGCCGAAATATTGCGGCTTGCTTACATAGCCGTTGAGATCTGCGTAGCCGAGCACGACGTCCGCCGCTTTACCCCGACGGTCCGGTACCGAGAGCATCTGCACGCTAGCGCCAAGCGCGATCAATCGCATGCTAAGTCCGTGCGCATTCGTCAGCGTGATCGCCTCGACGGCCTGTCCGTCCGCAAGCGTTCCAAATGTCGATCGGGTGTAGTCGGCGGCTGGCGTTGCCGCTGACAGGCCGAGCAGCGCGAGGCACAGAACCGATAGCGCTGAAGTGTGTCCGCCGTCATTCATGGTGTTATGGTCGACGCCCAGCCCGTTTCGCCGTATTTTGTCTGACAATTGATGCAAATAGCAAGTTCGACGACTCTGCTTCGCGGCGCGCCTCCTGCGCTGGCGAGTTAAAGCGCGACCGCCGAGGCGCCTGGCCTACTTCACCTTCTTACGGCTCTTGCTTGCCCGGCGCGCGTTGGTCGTATCGCGCAGTGCCAGATCGACGAGATTCGACATTGCGGCGCGTGCACCTGGCACATCCTGGGAGGCCACCGCGTCGTAGACGCGCTGATGGTCGGGCAAGGAATCGCGTAGATGGGGGCTGTGAAGACCCTTGTAAAAAGTCGTCCAAGTGACGGCCGCCCCAACGCCCGCGGTCAAAGACTCGACGAACGCATTCCCGGTAGAACGCAGCAAGGCCGCATGAAACTCCTGGTCCGCGTCACGGCCCGCTTCCGACGCAAGGGTGTAGCGTGCCATGCCTTTGAGGGCCGCCGCCATCGCAGTCAGGTCCTTGTCCGTGCGCCTCAAAGCCGCAAGCGCGGCCGCTTCAGGTTCCACGATGCGGCGTAATTCGAACAGACTCGTGAGCATCGTCTCATCCGGGTCGAATTCGAATATCCAGCCAAGAACATCGGGATCCAATAAATGCCATTGCCCTTGCGGGCTGACCCGGGTTCCCACCTTGGGGAGTGCTTTGACGAGTCCCTTGGCCGCCAAGATGCGAACCGCCTCGCGATAGGCGGTGCGCGATACGTGCAGCCGACCGCTGGTTTCGATTTCGCCATTGAGGATGTCGCCCGGCTTGAACCGACCCGATACGATTTGCACGCCGAGATCACGAGCGATGGCCCCGGGGATACGCAAAGATTTGCGGCGCGTTCGCGCGTTTAACCGTAGAGGTGTCGTCTGGTTGGCCATCGAAAAATCGAACCTGCTTCGCGATTGTTGCCTTGGGTACGATTCAAATATCGCCTCGCGACACAACGCCCATGATATTGAATTGTATGCGTAATTGTCGCACTTGTACTGCGCGATCGGAATACTTCCCATCGGTACTCACTTTGTCGTTATTTGTCAGACATGATAGATTCAAACTTGCAGCGAGTTCACTGGCCACATTCGAGCTAAATCGCAGTCCCACATCTCAGCCGAGATGCCGCCGATTACAACGAGACTCGGAGCATTAGGCCGCAGCCCGAATTCCACTCCATGAACAAATCAGCGATCAAGATCGGTATCGTCGGACTCGGCAAAATCGCCAGAGACCAGCATATTCCGGCACTGCGTGCCGATCCGCAATTCGAGCTCGTCGCGGTTGCCTCCGGATCCAACACCTCACTTGAAGGCGTGCCGACCTTCACACAGCTCGGGGAAATGATGGCTCAGATGCCGGCGCTAAACGCCGTTTCGTTCTGCACGCCCCCACAAGGTCGATACCTACTCGCGCGCCAAGCCCTCGAGCACGGCTTGCACGTCATGCTCGAGAAGCCACCGGGGACAACCATCAGTGAAGTCGATGATTTGCTCACGCGGGCGCAACTAAAAGGCGTCACCTTGTTCGCCAGTTGGCATTCGCGCGCCGCACCAGCGGTGGAAAATGCGCGCCGCTGGCTTGCGGGTCGATCGATACGGAATGTGATCATTCGCTGGAAAGAGGACGTACGCAAATGGCACCCCGGTCAGCAGTGGATATGGCAGCCGGGCGGGCTCGGGGTATTCGATCCGGGCATCAACGCATTGTCACTGGTCACAGCCATTCTGCCGCGCGCGATTTTCCTGCGTGAGGCGCTGCTCTCATTCCCCAGGAACCGCGAGACGCCCATCGCGGCCAAACTCACGCTCCATGACGGTGCCGCGTTGATCGTCAATGCCGAATTCGACTTTCGACAAACGGGCGAGCAGACCTGGGACATCATTGTTGAGACGGATTCCGGCGAGCTTCAATTGGGACACGGCGGTTCACGCATGCACGTGGACGGTGGCGCCGTCGACCTTGCGTCAAGCGCGGAATATCCATCGCTCTACCGGCATTTCGCGGAACTGATTCACACCTGCACAAGTGATGTCGATCTCGTTCCCCTGCGGCTCGTCGCAGACGCATTCTTGCTCGGTCGCCGAGAATTCGTGGAACCGTTCGATGACTGAGCGATCCGGTCGGCGAGATATGCGCATCCCATGGGGAGCACGGCACGCCCGTCGGTAGCGCGGTTCTCGGTTACTACTATAAAGACTCGTCAGTAGTCTGTCGGAGAATGGCGAAGCTAAAGAGCGCGAGCGTGGAGTGCTTTGACTTCAATAGGTTGTGGCGGGTATTCGATTATCGCGCGACAATTCGATTACTTGAGGCTGCCGATATAGCTGCTAAACGGCCAAAGATTGCGACGCGACGCACCGCGCACGTGCTTTCCGCTCGCTCGGATGGCGAATTCATATAGCCTTACCAAGGAGCGCAGCATCTCAACTGGGCAATGGAATCGAAGGTGACCTTAACAGGTCTTTGACGATACTTGGTGCGTACTCGCACCATTCGACACCGATGCCTTCCTCGTCCTTTCGAGATACGTACGCCGTGATCGCCGCGACTCGCTGCGACGGCGGTGAGACTTCAATGTTCACTCGAATGAGTGCGTGCATCCCCAGATCCACATCGGCCTTCACTAGCGCGCCGCTTAAACTGAGGTTCTTCATGCAGCCGTGGGCACTTAAGTCGTTCGCCGATACCTGCACCGGGATATTGACACGGACACGATCACCCCAGCGGCTATCTTTCCCATACCAGCGCTTGTCCATGATAAATACCTTCTTGGTTTAATAACCGAAAACAGTGGGCATTTAGCAGTACTCGGTTTCATCGCGAAACAAGCGAACAACCGCGATTTAAAGCGGTAACTAAAAAGCAGGGGAGCGTAGTAAATCCGTGACAACACTCGGTGCGAACTCGCACCATTCGACTCCAACTCCGCCTTCTACGATACGCGTTACCCGCGCCATAACCCCTACCGCACCGTGCCCCGTTTCCAGGGGCTTCATGCTGATCTCAATATACGCGTGCAGGCGCAACGCGTGGTCTGTGGTCAGTAGCGCACCGCTTAGACTCAGATTTTTCAAGTGCCCGTGAATTGTGGGCGATCCATCTGCCGCCACTTGGACTGGTATGTCCAGCGCAATCCTTCGACTCCACCGTTGTCCATTTCCGGTCAGTTGCATTTCCATTCAAGAGTCCTTCCTTGTATGCCCGGGAAAAGCAAAGATAAAAAATCGCCCTACTTGCGAAACGGCCGCAAAACACTGCGGCTCGATTGACAAGAATCTCGAATGAAGTCGGGGCACGTAAACCCCGACCTCAGTGAGGCATCCGCTTCCTTACATAATGCTCCGTCACTGTGTTCCCTCAGGGATCTGGTTCACTGTTCGGAGTCCCACATACCCCGCGCCAAAACTGTGACGGACCGCACAATTCCCGCAAGTTTGGTTTAACTTAAGTATCAAAACTGTGGACTACACCGTTTGGACGGAAATAGCCCCTTGAGTTACAGGAGCGAACGCTGGGGATTTTGCTTAAGATCGCCGCTCACATTGCGCGCGCGACCAACCCATAAATATTTCGGCCGTAGTTTTACGCAGCTAGAGCATTCGGGAGCAATCGTTCGTACTCAGTTTTGACTACGGCGTAGCATTCGCAAGTGCATTTTTCCAGGCCAACACGATCTAAAACCTGAAACTGCCGCGATCAAGCATCGACTCCCTTCCCGCCTTCTCCGCCTCAACCGCCATACCCGACCTCGGCGCAGACGTAAAGCTCAAACGTCCGCAGGATTTGCGGTTTGACGTGCAAGCAGTGCTGGCACACATGGACGCTGTTATTAGTGACTGATATTGGTGCGCCGCAAGCTATCGTCGGTGACCGACCGGTCTGGGGTCGCGAGCAAAGTTAATTCGCCGGAAATTCGATCACCCTCCAATAGGTACCCAGAAGCGCCGTTGCTTCCAAGAATGCATTCGCCGGATTCGACTTAAGGATATAGCCTGCGACGCCAAGGTTATAAGCCTTTACCTTGTCTTCGTCGGCGGCAGAGGTAGTCATAATGAATACAATGCTTTTCTTTAGCTCCTCGTCTTTCCGCAGCTCCTTGAGAAATTCGATACCGTCCATGCGCGGCATGTTCAGGTCTAGGAGAATTAGAAAAGGACGCGGTAGACGGGGGCGACCGTTCGTTCCTCGCAGCATCTCCAGTGCCTCAACGCCGTCGTGGGCGAAACTCACTGGATTCGCAATCTTGGCAGCTTTGAATGCACGGTTCAGCCCCATCAGGCATAGGTCATCGTCCTCGACGTGCAGCAACTGTACGGTTTTTGGCTCAGGCATTGCCCACCTCCTTGTAAAAAGTAAGCGGCAATGTCGGCCACTGAAAACGGAACTCCGCCCCTGTGCCGTTTCCTTGTGAGTGTACCGTAATGCAACTATTTTGCTGTTCCACCAATTTCTTTACCAAGGCCAGCCCCATTCCGCTGCCTTCCACGTCATCGCGCCGCTTCAACGTCTGGAACAATTGAAAAATCTTGCCGTGGAATTGGGGCAGTATCCCCGGGCCGTCATCACGGACAACGAGGTCCACGAAGTCCCCGACACGCTTTGCGGACAGGACCACCTCGCCGTTCGGTTTATCGTGGTGTTTAATGGCATTGTTAATGAGGTTCCTTAACACCTGCTCCAGCTGCGCACTCGACGTAACAATCAGCGAGAGTTCGCCTTCAACTCGAACCCGAATGTGCGCCGGCGGATTCAAGACCTCGATAATACTGGCGAAGATATCCGCCAAGTTAGTTTCGCTGGCCACCGTATCGGCGCGGCCAACTCGTGAATAGGTGAGCAAATCATCGAGCAGTCTTTCCATGCGGTTGATCCGGCCTCGCATGAGTCCGAGCAGCTTTCGCGACTCGTCCGAAAGATCATGCAAGTCTTCCTCGAGCCATAAAGCGGCACTTTTGATTCCGCTTAAGGGTGTCTTCAAATCATGTGAGGCGATGTAAGCAAAATCCTCAAGATCGCGATTAGACCTCTGCAACTGCTGATTGTTGTCGCGCAACGACAACTCCGTAAGCTTCCGATCGGTAATGTCAATCACCGCTCCATGAAAATACGTGGCGTGGCCCGCGCCATCGGACTCGACGCGCCCCCTCGCTTGCAGCCACCGGAATGTTCCGTCGCTTTGCCGGACCCGATATTCGATATCGTAAGCGCCGCAGAGCTGGATCGCGCTTTCGAGGGCGTCGGCGACGTCCGTGCGATCTTCCTCATGAACGACCTGCAGATAGGCCGCCGCGGGCAGCCCTTTCGCTGCCGTGTCCGCCGCGAGCGAGAACATGCGGGCCGTGAATTCGTCGGCAACCAAGCAGTCGCTGGCGATATCCCAGGTCCAGGTCCCGACCGAGCTGGCTTCGAGCGTCGACTCCAGCCGCGCTTGTGTCACCCGCAGCGACTGTTCGATCCGCTTCAACTGATCGACGTCGGTGGTCGTGCCAAACCACTGCACCAAACGACCTTCGGAATCTTTCATCGGCTGGACGCGGGTGAGAAAGTTGCGGAACGTTCCGTCTGCCCCGCGCAACGGAAATTCCATCTCAAAGGGCTGCGCGAGGGCAATCGCGTCGCGCCACCTGCTCAGCACGCTCGGGAGTACGGCGGGGTCATGCACGCTCTGCCATCCCCAGCCTTGCATCTGCTCCGGCGTCGTGCCCGTGTAATCGTACCAGCGCTGGTTGTACCAGAGGATGAATCCATCGGCACGGGCCATCGACGCGAGTTGCGGGCTGGAGTTGGCCAACGTCCGAAAACGCTCTTCGCTCTCCCGCACCTCCCTCTCCGCCTGCCTGCGTTCGGTGATGTCCTGTATGGTAATAAAGCTGAGAGCGATCTTTCCGTTGTCGTCGTAGATCGGAGAGCCGTTGTAGTTGGCGACGAACCCGTGATTTGTCTCGCACCGGCACGCCCGTAGCACTTGGTTTTCAACGCGCTCTCCACGAGCAACTCGGGAAAGCGGCCACTCATCGAGGTCGAGCGGACGCCCCTGCTCATCCCAGCCTTTCCAGCTAATCGGCAAGTCTTGGTTTTTGATGAACCCTGTCCCGCCCGGGTCGGAGCCATGAATGCGCAAAGATGCGGGATTCTGGTAGAACGCGTTCCCCTTGGCATCGATGAGCATCACTCCTTCGGACATGTGTTCCAGCACCGAGGAAAGTTTCTTCTCGCTCACCCGCGCCATCACCGCTTTGTGCCTTGCAACCAGCACGCTGATCGTTCCAAGAAATACAAGCGTGCCGACGCTCAATATCATTGCGATGGATCTGTGGTGGGCGACGTCCTCGTAAAGAGGATCGAGCATGAATGGTCGGGCAACAGGGCTTGAGAATATCCAGATCAGACCGACAGATATGGCAACCACGGAGATTGTCAGAAAGGGCAGGAACCAGCTTGGCAAGCTGGGCTTGTCCACAATATCTCGCTGCCACAATGCAGCAATTCTGGCGATGAAGATAAGCAGAAATCCCGCACATGAGCGTATCGACATTCCCACGGCATCAGTCCACCCGTAGGCGCTCTTGAGCCCTACCACGTAACCGAGCATCGCAAGGAAGGCTATTCCGCCGGCCAGCGACTTCAAAATGACAGCGGCTGTGGTTGCTGCACCGGCGTCTCGGTCCGGCTTGGACATGAGGACTTGCGCGGCGCATACGAGAAGAAAAGACGCAACCGTATTGCCCGACATTCGTCCAGGAAAAGGGGCATCGAGGCCAACGAAGGGTACCGCAAACAGCGTATCGATACCCAGGTTTACACCGAACGCATATTCGACCAATTCGGCGCTCGCAAAACAAGTCACGACGACCGCCATCGCCATCACGACGTCTCGGCGCCGGAGCGCCAAACCCAACTCTCCCACTCCCAATAAAATGAAAATCAATGCGGTATTGAAATGAGTGGGCGCATCAGGAAACAGTTGGACCAGTATTGGTATCTGCAGCCACCATCCGATGCAAATCGACACGCCGTTGCAGATGATGAACAGCGCGGTGCCCGCGACAATCCAATCTGCCGTCGAGAAACAACGAAGGGCCTTGATCTCCATGAGTGACTCTCTGTTTGCGCTCAGTTCGGCGGGGCGCCTGTCCGTCGCGCGACAAATAGTCTCTCAAAGGCTATCGGCCGGGTGTTACCCAAATAGCCTACAGTGAGAGAGTCGCCGGGGATGTAGGGAAAACCATATCAGCGAGCGGCAAACACGGGGCAAATTCACGTTCTGTGGAGCATGTCACGCGGCCTTGGGGGTGCTTGCTGCTCGCCGGTCACTCCGGCGCGCGCACCTTCGAACGCGCGTGCCGCGCTCGAGCGCAGCGCATCCAAGTGGGTGACAAGCTCGATCGAGCGTTCCCCGGCTCGGGCAGCATCATCGGCCACACAAGCCGTCTCGGCCTCAGCCGCCAGGTGCTGTATGGCCTTGGCTCCCAGTATGCCTGCGCCGCCCCTCAGCTTATGCAAGCGACTTGCCCGCTCGGCAAGATCTGGAGGCGCGCCCTGTAATGACGGAACTGCGATATCGGAGAAATCACGGAGAAAACCCTGGAGCAACGAGCGGAACAGCGCCGGGTCATCAAACAAGCGGTTGCGTGCGTCTTCCATGTCGATTCCGTCGATCTCCGGCCACGCGATCCACCCATTCGTCGGTTGGGGCTCCGAGCGGATCTTTCTCGCGGGGACACGCGCGCTGACCGTATGGTCCATGACGCTCGATATCAGCGTAGCTGCGTCGAAGGGTTTGATGATGAAGTCATCCATGCCTACCGCCGTCGCGCGCTGCCGTTCGCTCAAGAGTGCGCCCGCAGTCAGAGCGATGATGGGCAGATCCAGCAAACCCAGATCGGCGCGAATGCGCCGCGTCGCCTCGTAGCCATCCATGATGGGCATCTGAACGTCCATCAAGATGACATCGAAGTGGTCCGGCTGAAGCTGCAGTACCTTCAAGGCGTCCTGCCCGTTGTTCGCCACCCAAACCAGCGCCCCTACCTGTTCCAGAATACGCTTGGTCACCACCAGATTCAGGTCGTAGTCATCGACGACGAGCACACGCACACCCGAGAGCGGGCGCTCGCCGCCGGACACCGGCGACGGTTGCGTGGCTACCAGCGATTCAGCGGTCGCGAATGCGAATTCCAACACCACGCGGAACTCGCTGCCCACACCTACCGTGCTCGTAAAGTCAACCGCGCCGCCCATCAGTTTGGCCAGGCTATTGATGATCGACAGGCCGAGTCCCGTGCCGCCATAGCGCCGCGTGATCGATTCGTCGGCCTGAATGAAGGGGGTGAACAGCCGTGCCTGTGCTGCCGGATCGATGCCGATGCCGGTGTCGCGCACCGTGAAAGACAATGTACTGCCCGTGGAGGTGCGTCCGAGCGTGCGCACGCACAGTGTGACGCCGCCGCGCTCCGTAAACTTGATCGCATTAGAGAGCAAGTTGGTGAGGATCTGGTTGAGGCGCACGGCGTCGCCTTCCAACGCCGCGGGCAGGTCATCGGGCACCTCAAGTTCCAGGGTGATGCCTTTGAGCTCCGCTTGTGCGCGCATGAGGGCGTGCAACCCTTCCAGTAAATGGCGGGGGCTGAATACCACGCGCGAGATCAACAGCTCGCCGGCTTCGATCTTCGAGAGATCCAGCACATCGGTAATCACCGCCAGGAGCGACTTGCTCGCGACGTTGATCTGCGCAAGAAATCCCAACTGTTCCGCATTCAGCGAGGTCTGCCCAAGGAGGTATGTCAGGCCAATCACCGCGTTCATCGGCGTGCGGATCTCGTGGCTCATGTTGGCGAGAAACAGGCTCTTGGCGCCATTCGCTTTTTCCGCCTCCTGCGTCGCCCGACGTAACGATTCTTCGTATTGCTTCTGTTGCGTCACATCCAGCGCTACACCGACATAGCCGAGCGCCGCACCTTCATAGGTTTGCATGGGTGTTACCACAAGGTCCACCACGACGCGGCTCCCATTCTTGCGCACATAGCTCCACTCGCGTGATCGTCCGTGCATCGATGGCACCTTGAAGATCTCCCCACCCTCGATCTGGCGGCCGGCCTGCGCGCTGAGTTCCTCGCCGCACACGCGAAGCTCCTCGGGATCGTGGAGGAGCAACGTCGAACGGCCGACGATTTCCTCGCTGGCATAGCCGAGAAGCCGTTCGGCACCGCCATTGAATACCTTGATGGTCAGACTAGGATCGGTGGCGATGATCGACATTTCCGTGGCCGAGTCGAGCACCGTACGCAGCAGCGAAGAGGTTTCATACAGTTGGTGTTCGGCATTCTTGCGCGCGGTGATATCCTGTGTAACCTTCGCAAATCCTTTCAGTTGTCCGATCGAATCGCGCACAGCCGTGATGACGACATCGGCAAAGAATTGCGTGCCGTCCTTACGGACCCTCCAACCTTGATCTTCGGTTCTGCCCAGGCGGGTGGCGGTTTCCAGTTCGTGCTCTGGCTTATGAGCGGCTATGTCGTCGGCCGCATAGAACTTCGAAAAATGTTGGCCTACAATTTCTTGTTTGCGATAGCCCTTGAGTCGTTCGGCCCCAGCATTCCAACTGGCAATTCGGCCATAAACGTCGAGCATGAAAATAGCGTAGTCTTTGACCGCTTCGATCATCATGCGAAAAATTTCGTTGCTTTCGCCCGCCGCACGGCTCATCTCCAAGAGTGCCGCCTGCTGCTGTTTCTCCAACTCCGCCTTCTCAGCGCGCGCCTGCTCGAGTTGCTGCTTGTACAGAGCGATTTCCACAGAAGTGCGGAGCTCCACAACGTTTACCGGCTTCAGCAAATACCCGTGCGGTTCGGTCTGTTTAGCCCGTTCGATCATCGCCTCGTCTGCATGTGCGGTCAGGTAGATGATCGCAGTCGAGAACTTCTTCTTGAGGATGTTCGCCGTCTGTATTCCATCGTGCGGGCCCTTGATCCGGATATCCATCATCACCAGATCGGGGCAGCGTTCATCTGCGCGCCTCACCGCCGCCTCGGCAGAAGACGCGATCGCAAATGCGTCATATCCGAGGTCGATCAAAGTGCACTGCAAATCCTTGGCTAGAATTAGCTCATCCTCCACGATGAGTATGGCCGGCCGTGCCGGAATGGCCGGTTTCGCGATCGTGCGGGATTCCTGAACATTCATGCACGCGGCTCCAGTGGAAATGTAATTCGAAACGTGCTGCCCGGCAGACGGGTGATCTCTAGATGCCCTTCGAGTTGCTCCACCAAGGTCATCACCAACTGCACGCCCAATGAACTTAGGTTTTCTAGATCCAATGCCGGCGAGATGCCAATTCCATTGTCGCTTACAGACAAGAGCACGGAGTGATCCGGCGTGAGTCGAAGCTCCACGCGGATCGTGCCATTGGCGGCGTTCGGAAACGCATGCTTAAGAGAATTCGCGACCAGCTCGTTGAGGATGAGGCCGCAGGGAATCGCCTGTTCCACCGGCAAGGACACCTCTTCCAACTCAAAATTGAGGGCGACGGTCCCGTGCGAGATGCCCGAGGCGCTTAGGACGCGCGCCGTAAGATCTTGCACGTATTTGGCGAAAGGCACGCGCGCGTAATCTGCAGACTGGTACAGCATTTCGTGAATCTGCGCCATCGTCACCACACGCGATTGGCAATCCCGCAGTGCCGCCCGACTCGATTCCTCTTCGAGACCCCGGATTTGCATGTTGATGAGGCTCGAAATGACTTGAAGATTGTTTTTCACCCGATGATGAATTTCCTGAAGCAAGGATTCGCGTTCTTTGAGTTCCGAAGTACGCGCGCTGACGCGTTGCTCGAGCTCTGCGTTCAAAGCTTGGAGTCCCTCTTGAGCGCGCTTGCGGTCGGTAATGTCCGCGATGGAACTGAGAACGAAGTGGCCCTCGGGGGTCTGTAGCGGGTTGAGTCCGATTTCGATCGGCACTTCGGTGCCGTCCTTGCGCAGTCCGTAGAGTTCGCGCCCCGCACCCATGGCGCGGGTCTTCGGATCGCCAAAAAATGCCTTGCGAAGGTCGGGGTGATGCGCTCGAAATCGCTCTGGAACCAGCATCTCGAGGCGCTTGCCGAGCAGTTCATCTCGAGGGTAGCCGAATAGCGCTTCGATCTGCGCATTAACCAGAACGATTGTCCCCTCCTCATTCATCATCAGCATGCCGGTTGGCGCCGCCTCCAGCGCCAAACGAAATTGCTCCGTTGCCCGCTTGCGGTCGGTGACGTCCGCGATGGAACTGAGAACGAAGTGGCCCTCGGAGGTCTGTAGCGGATTGAGCCCGATTTCGATGGGCACCTCAGTCCCGTCCTTGCGCAGTCCGTAGAGTTCGCGGCCCGCACCCATGACGCGGGTCTTCGGATCGCGAAAAAAAGATTTGCGAAGGTCGGGGTGATGCGCTCGAAATCGCTCTGGAACCAGCATCTCGAGGCGCTGGCCGAGCAGTTCATCGCGAGGGTAGCCGAACAGCGCTTCGATCTGCGCATTCGCCAGAACAATGGTCCCCGCCTCGTTCATCATCAGCATGCCGGTTGGCGCCGCCTCCAGCGCCAAACGAAATTGCTCCGTTGCCCGCTTACGGTCGGTGACATCGAAGGTGACGCCAAATATTTGTGAGGGGCGTCCCTCCCCATCTTGCGCCACACTAAACGCGCTTCTCAGATGGCGAATGTCGCCGCTTGGATGGACGACGCGAAACTCGCTTTCAAAGGCCCCGGCTGCATTGCGTGCCTTCGACATGGTTTGTTCACTCAGCTCGCGATCATCGGGGTGCAGGCTGTCTGTCCATAGGGCGTACGATTGAGCGCCGTGCAGCCGAGGACGGCCATAGAGCTGGAACATCGAGTTATCCCACTCGAACGTATCGCTGGCCAGATCAAAATCCCAGAAACCAAGTCCTGCAGCTTCCGAGGCGATCGCGAATCGGGCATTGATTTGAGTCAACGTCTGATTTGCCGCCGCCAGCTGCCGAGTGCGCTCCGTAACGCGCGCTTCGAGGGAGGCATTAATCTGAAGCACATTCCGCTCCGCGCGTTTGCGATCGAGGACCTCGCGCGCCAAATCGTCATTCGCTGCTTGCAACGCGGAGGGGCTCGGAAAACGCAGAGCGGCGGGAACGAGTTTGATGAGCAGCAGGGCGGTCACGACGGAGGCGAGCGCGGTAATGAGCTTGATGCCGCCCGAAAGCCAATACATCGGAACCCATATAGTCCAAATCTCCATCACGTGGGAAACGCCACAGGCGACGATGAAGATCGCGAAGCTCAGGAATATCCAGGTGAAGCGCAACTCGGCGCGCTTTCGCACAAAGTACACGAGGACGAACGGAATAGTGAAGTACGCGAGCGCGATCAATGAATCGGTGCCGACGTGAACCGCCAGGATCGCCGGGCGCCACATGTAGCACATGCCATGAGGCATGAAGCCGTCGGTGGAGAAGATTCGTCCAAGATCGATCATTGCGGCACGCCCCGGCGAACGCCGTCTCCCAACACGGCGTCGGAGCGCTATCGTGAAGGTGGTAGTCGAGGCGTCCTCAAGAAACGGAACTGTTCCGTATGTCAGGCTCAGAAATCCAAGGGCAGGATTGGCCTTTTTCAGATTGTTTGGACCGCCGTACCACTCAGTTCCCACGGTCATATTGAAGATAGTTCGCTTTGGCGCGCCGGCTGCAGGGCCTTTACGGTGCTATCTCGATGCTTTTGTCCAACTCGATAACTGCTCACGCGGAAGGCCCTCAGGGGCAACTCCGCTGCCGGGATTTCGGATACCATATTGCTATCAAGGGGTTCCGGGGCTTTTTGGTTAGTCCCCGGCCACTTCGTGCGACGGCGCGATTTTCAGGACATGGCATTGATCCCTTATGACCCGGATTGAAGTTCCCAATAGCGCGCCTCGACGCAGATCCGGCCGCTTCGGCCGTTGGCTTTTGATTTTGCTGCTGCTGGCAGTGGTGGGCACTGGGCTTTGGACGTGGCTCACAACTTCGTGGGCGTATGCGGAAGGCGAGCGAGCCGGCGTACTGCAAAAGTTCGTGCGCCGCGGCTGGATTTGCAAGACGCAAGAAGGCGAAATCGCCCTGTTCTATGGAGGCGGCCAGTACATGGGGCCCAGTGCTCCGTTGTGGGACTTCAGCGTGCGCGACAAGACCATCGCCGCGGAGTTGAGCAGAGCGGTAGGCCGTCGGGTGCAGCTGCATTACACCGAACATCCTGGAATACCGACTTCCTGCTTTGGCGACACGCGCTATTTTGTGGACAAGGTAACGGTAACCGATAGTGACCCGGCGGCTGCACCCAGCCTCGGAATCGCGCCTCCCGCTCCGGCCCCCGCTCCCGCGGCGCCGGCGGCAAAGCCTTAAGCAAACTTCTCCATCGAGCTGGCGACTTGCTCGGCGATGCTGACGGCGGTGCGCAATGCCAGCAGACCATCCTCGCCGGTGACCGGCGGCGGACCTCCCGACTCCACCGCTCCCAAAAACGCCTGGATCTCCGTGTTCAGGGCATCGCCCTGTTCATAGGTGTTCTCGTCGATGGCGACCTGAGGCATGCCATCGGCACCGACGCCGGCGCCCTTGCGGATGACGGTGAGAATCTTTTGCTGCAGATCGACCGAGATATACGCATCGTCCTGGAACAATCGCAGCTTGCGTTCGGTTTTAAGACTGACGCGGCTCGCAGTGGCATTCGCCACACAGCCGTTGGCAAAACGCAGGCGCGCATTCGCGATGTCGATCTCTTGGGAAAACACGCTGGTGCCGATCGCATCGACTGCGACGACCGGCGAGCGCACGATGCTCAAAATCAAATCGATGTCATGGATCATCAAATCCAGGACCACGTCGACGTCCGTGCCGCGATGTTTGAACGGCGCGAGCCGCGCCGACTCGATGAAGCGCGGAACTGTGAGGATGGGCTGCACCGCCAGTACCGCGGCGTTGAATCGTTCCAGATGACCGACCTGTAAAACGAGCTTGGTTTGCCGCGCGAGTTCGATGAGGCTTTCTCCTTCCGCGACCGTGACGGTCATCGGTTTCTCCACCAGCACACCGGCGCCGGATTCAAGAAAGGCTTTCGCCACTTCGTAGTGCGCGGGAGTGGGGGTCACGATGCTCACGGCATCGACCGAACCCAGTAAGCTGCGATAGTCGGCATGCGCCGCGACCCCCAATTCAGCCGCCATAGCGGAACGCGCGGCCTCTGAAGGGTCGGCAATGCCCACCAAGCGGGAATTCGGCAATCTGGCGTATTTTTGTGCGTGGAATCGGCCCAGGTAGCCCACGCCGACCACCGCTGTGCGTATCAAGGAGGAGCGTCTCGCCGCCACTTACTCTTGGCTCGATAGTCTTGGCGCATCTGCAAGGTGGCAGCTCCGACGATTGCGAAGGCTGCTCCCGCAAGACACAGCAAGCCGCGCCATACGGTCCACAGTCCCGCCGACAGCGACCAAAGCATCATGCCCACCGCCAAAATCGCTCCAATGCTGATCAGGGCCCAGGGCTTCGCGTCATACAGTGTCTGAGGTGTCCAGGAACGCATCTGCCGATTCTACAGCGCCGGCGCGTTGGCGGGATTGGTTTACAATCCTAACCATGGCATTCAGTCTGCGTCGATTCGCCAAAACCCGGCCCTGGGCCGCTGAACTGACCGCGGCCGGGTTGGGGCTGCTCATGGGGGTGGCCCTGATGCCCGTTTTGATCTTTTACGCGGGCGTGGCGGCGCTAGGCCGGTATGAGGGCGCCAGCCTGGAAAACCTCTACTCCAGCTTGTTCTTCGGGCTGCGGGACGCCTCTGTCGCCTCATGGGTGGTGTTCCTGGGCCCCTATGGCTTGTACCTCCTGTTCAAGGGGATTCGGGGCTGGTGGCGGACCAGCGCGAGACTTGGTTAACGCCGTTCCGGGCTAATCCGATTCAAGTTATGTGATATGCGGACGCTAAATTGGCCAGCCGGATCTTGATCCGTTCTTGCCTGTGGAGTGCCGCGTTTGAATCCCGAGATCGAAGCTCATCTTCGCCTGCTGGTGAAGTTTCCGTCGCCGCCCGGAGTCGCGACGCATATCATCGAGCTTGCGCAAGACCCGGACATCGAAATGGGCAAGGTTGCGAAAGCGCTCAGCATGGATTCAGCGCTGTCGAGCAAAGTCCTGCGCATTGCCAATTCCCCGCTGTATGCGCAGCGCCGAAAAAGCGAAAACCTGAGACAAGCTCTGGTGGTGCTCGGATTGAACGCCACCCTGACGCTTGCCCTGAGCTTCTCGCTGGTGAAGTCTCTGCGGGGCGGCAAATCGAACGGGCTGAGTTATAAACTCTACTGGCGGCGCGCGCTGCTGGCCGCCACCGCAGCGCGCGCGCTCGGCGATGTCATGCATCACGCGTTGGCCGAAGAGATCTTTCTGGCGGCGCTGCTCCAGGACGTGGGCATGCTCGCGCTCGACCAGGCGGTACCCGATTTGTACCGCGACGGAGAAAAACTGCAGCGCGACCATGCGGCGCTCGCCGAACACGAAAAGAATCGCTTGCAAGCCGATCATGCCCATGTCGGCGGCTGGCTCATGCGCACGTGGAATTTGCCCGAACGGTTGTATCGGGCCATAGCCCGCAGTCACCAGCTGGAAATGACTCCCAGCGCGGAAGCTGCGCAAGTTTTTGATCGCTGCGTCGCGCTCTCTGGCCCCGTGGCCGATCTTTTCCTGCTCGATGCCGAACAGCGGCAGTTCGCCGAAACCGCTTTGTCGGCCGAGCGCAGCCTCGGACTCGATCGGATGGCATTCGGCCAGGTGCTCGCCACCATCGGCGCCATGATTCCCGAGACGGAAGCGATTTTCGAATCCGAGTTGCTTTCCAAACAGCATCCCGACTTGATTCTCGAGCAGGCGCGCGAAGTGTTGATGCTGCGCAGCCTGCACGCGTTGCGAGAAATCAATACATTGCGCTCCTCCGGGGAAGGCGCATCGGCGCAGACCACGGCAGTCGAGGAAGAGACGCGCCGCGATGCGCTCACGGGCGTGTATAACCGCGCCTATCTCGAGCAATACCTGGCGCGTGAATTTGAGAATTCCACCCGGCACAAATGGCCGTTGAGCATCGCCTTCATCGACTTGGACAAGTTCAAGCAATTGAACGATAGCTTCGGTTCGCAGGCGGGGGATCGCGTGCTGCAGGCGGCCGCGCGCATTTTGCGAGGCAACACCCGCGAGACAGATTTGGTCGCCCGATACGGCGGCGAGGAGTTCGTCGTGGTTCTCCCGGCCACCGATGCGGATACCGCGCAGAACATCTGCGAGCGCATCGTGATGGCATTTCGCAATACCGGTCATGTGGTCGGCTCGGAGCATGCCAAGGCGACGGTGTCGATCGGCTGCGCAACGCATGGCACGCAAATTCACTTCAGCAACGTAGCGGACTTCATCAAAGCTGCCGATCAAGCTCTCTACACGGCCAAGACGCGCGGCCGCAACCGTCACGTGCCGTTCAATCCGCAATTGTCCGCATCGCTCGCCCAGACAAATTAAGTTATTTCACGGCGATCTTATGTCCATTGCGATTTGAAGCTCGTCACAGTTCTGCAAATTGGTTGATCCTGCACTGTCGCAATTTGGGAACATTCGCCATAACGAGTGCGATGGCACTTGGCGACAGGGTAAGACGATGGATCACAACGGCCGCAAGGGCGAAGATTCAGCATTCAGTTTCGGCGTGCGCGAACTGCGGCGGGCCGCGGCCGCCGAGCCGCAATCGCTCAAAGTGGTGGAGCGCTCCAAGACCGGAACTCCGAAACCGGGCTTCGATCCTTACAATACTTCCGGCAGTTTCGATCGCAAGAAAAACTGGGCGCGCGTGGGCAAGCGCTAGTCGTCGGCGGGTCTTGGCCCGCTGTGGCGCGAGGCGCGAAATTCACTGTTCGGATACCAGCGCGGGAAACGGCGGCTCTGCCCCAGCCACGCGCCGACTTTGTAGTAAAGAGTAAGATCAGCGACCGCGCCGCCGGGATTCCAGTCCGGTAGGTACTGATCGCTGGTTTGGTGATATCGCAGCGTAAAGTAATCTTCGATTTGCGCCCTGCCCCAAGCCGGCCCGCGCGCCGAGCTGTCTATGCCCGAGCGGGCGTACAATACCGGCACTCCGCGTCGAGCGAAGGGATAGCTGTCCGAACGGTAGTACAAACCTGTCTGCGGATCAGATTCCGGGCGAGTTTCGCGCCCCTGCAGCAACGCCTCGGCGCGTGCAACTTCTTCCAGATCATTATTGCCAAAACCCACGATGCTGACATCGCGAGTCGGACCGGTGTTGAGCAGCATCTGTACGTTGATCACGGCCGCGGTTTGCCGCAGCGGGAAAATCGGATTGTCGACATAGTATTGCGCGCCCAGCAGATCCGGCTCAGCCGCGGTGGTGGCCAGAAATACGACTTCGCGGTCGAGGACCGGCTTGGTGCGCACCAAGGATTGCGCGAGCACCAATAGTCCGGCTGCTCCGGTGGCGTTATCTACGGCGCCGTTGAAGAGGTTGTGTCCGGCAACGCCCGGGGCAGCTCCCAAGCTGTCCCAATGGGCTGTGTAAATGATGTCGCCTTTGCCCTTTCCCGGCAGCAGGGCAATGACATTCGCCGAACTGAAAGAGCGGATCGAGTTATGAATCGTCGCATCGGCCCGCAACCGCATCGCGACGGCCTTGAATCCGGGATGGGCCGCGGCCGCCGTCAACGCGGCAAAGTCCAGACCTGCCTGCGAAAATATTGCGCTCGCCGCGTCGCCGCTGATCCAGCCTTCGACCGCCGCGCGGCCGGCGTAGCCGTCGGCGCTGGCGAGTTCAAGTAGCGCGCCGCTCCAAGTCGTTTGAACCGCATTCCAGCCGAAGCCCAGTGCGGCGGCTTCGTGAATGAGGAGCACCCCTTGCGCCCCTTGCCGGGCCGCCTCCTCGACTTTGTAGCCCCAACGGCCGTAGCTGGTCATGGAGTTGCCCCTGAACACCGCGGGGTCCTTCGACGCGTACCCCGGATCATTGGCCAGGACCACCACGGTCTTGCCGTGAACATCCGTGCCCGCGTAGTCATTCCACCCGTATTCCGGCGCGACGATGCCGAACCCAACGAAAACCAGCTCGCTGCTCTGCAGGCGCACCTCAGGCACGGCTCGCTTGGTCCAGATCACCATGTCCTTGCCGTAGGACAGGCCATGCGAACCGCTCATTCCCGCGATCGAGAGCGATGCGTCCGCGCTCGCGGCGATCTCCACCACCGGCACTGGCTGAACATAACTCGCGCCGTTGCCCGGCTTTAGGCCCAATTTGCGAAATTGTTCGGTCAGGTAAGCGACCGTCCTGTCCTCGCCCAGGGTTCCGGGCTTGCGGCCCGTGAAATCATCCGAAGAGAGCACACGCAGATGATCCAGGTAGGCGGTGTCGTCGATATCGGTGGAGGGAAGTTCCTTGGGCGGTATGTGGCAGCCGGACAGCAGCAGACCGGCAAGGCTCAATGCCGCCAAAAGACGTTCAATTCGCATGCTTTTGCTCACTTTACGATCGAATCAGCTGCGGCGCGGCCAATACAGTAGGACCACTGCGCAGAGGCAAATGGCTGTCGCGAGGTGAGCCCATCCGCGCCACGGCCGGGATTGTGCCTGCCCGAGGAAACTACCGGCGCTGGCGGTGGTCAAAATCGCGAAGGCAGTCAGGCTGCCCAGCAGCTGGGGCATTTCGCGCGTTAAATCCGGATGTTCACCCGTCAAGACGCAGAACACGATCAGGACGGCGCCCAGGCCAAAGGTGATCGACGCAGCGGACCCCAGGACGATACCGATCAAAACCGTGAACGGACGCATATGCTCAGGCTCATATACACTTGCTAGGAGGCACGCGCTTCACTAGCCTTACAGGGATTGGGGATCGAAGTTTACAGGAGAACGGCGACGGTGATGACTAAACGGCCTAAGGCCAATCGTTCGCGATGGATTACCGGCATTGCCATCTGCGCCAGCGCGGTGGGACTGGCCGCCCTTTTGGGCGCCGCCATGACGCCGCCGGCCGCGGTGCCATCCCCGACAACCCCGGCTGTCCTCGCGCCCACTGAGCAGGAGAATTACGTCGCTCGGCGGGTGGCGGACATCGTCGCGCACGAGCACTACCGGCGCGCCCCGCTCGACGACCATCTTTCCAGTTTGATCCTCGATCGATATCTGGACGCAATCGACGGCGCTCGCAGTTATTTCTACGCCAGCGATATCGCGGAATTCGAGCGCTATCGCTACGAGCTGGACGATGCCATCAAGACCGGCGACGTGGAGCCGGCCTTCGTGATTTTCCGCCGCTACCAGCAGCGCAGCCGCGAGCGCATGGCCTACGCCATCGATCTTCTGAGCAAGAAGCCCGACTTCGACATCGATGAATCGTTTAATTTCGACCGCGAAAAGGAGCCGTGGCCCGCGAACGCCTCGGAGATGAACGAACTGTGGCGCAAGCGCGTGAAGAACGACGCCCTGTCGCTCATTGCCGCCGGCAAGGAGTGGCCCGAGATCACCGACGTTCTGCGCAAGCGCTACGAGCACGTGGCGAAGCGGATGGACCAGAGCAAGCCGGATGATGTGTTCGAAGCCTTCATGAACGCCTTCGTGCTGTCGTTGGATCCGCATTCGAATTATTTCTCGGCGCGCAACTCCGAGGAATACAACATTCAGATGAGTTTGAGTTACGAGGGAATCGGTGCTTCCCTGGCATTGACCGATGATTACGTTACCGTGATCGATGTCATCGCGGGCGGTCCGGCCGCCACCAGCGGCAAGCTCGCCGCCAATGATCGCATTACCGCGGTCGGCGAGGGCAAGACCGGAGAGTTGGCCGACGTGATCGGCTGGCGCTTGGACGACGTCGTGCAGAAGATCCGCGGCCCGGGCGGTTCGCAGGTGCGTCTGCAATTGCTCCCGGCGGGCGCGGCTCCAGGATCGGTGCAGAAGGTGGTCGAATTTACCCGCAACCGCGTCTCGCTCGAGAATCAAGCCTCGCACAAGGCGATGCGCACGGTGACGCGCAATGGGCACGAGATCAAGGTTGGCATCATCACGGTGCCGAGCTTCTACCAGGACTATGACGCGAGCCGCGCCGGTGCGAAGGATTACCGCAGCACGACCCGCGACGTGCAGCGCTTGATCGGCGAATTGCGCAAAGACGGCGCCGAGGTGTTGATCATGGATCTGCGTGCCAATGGCGGCGGCTACCTGCCGGAGGCGGAGTCGCTCACGGGTCTATTCATCGATCGCGGCCCGGTGGTCCAGCTTCGCGATACCACCGGACACATCGAGGTCGACGACGATCCGAATCCGGCCATCTTCTATAGCGGCCCGATGATCGTCCTCGTCGATCGCTTCAGCGCATCGGCCTCCGAGATCTTCGCCGGTGCCATTCAAGACTACGGACGCGGCCTCATCGTCGGTCAGCAGACCTATGGGAAAGGCACGGTGCAAAATGCGCATCCGCTCAACTACACCATTTTCGGGCGAAAGCCGGAATTGGGGCAGCTCAATGTAACCATCGGCAAGTACTACCGCATCACCGGCGAGAGCACGCAAGACCGAGGGGTGACGCCGGACATCGCCCTGCCCTCGCTAATCGACGCCAATGAGGTCGGCGAGAGCACTCGCGACCGCGCCCTGCCCTGGGATCACATCGAACCGGCGACCTTTCGGGTCGAGGGCGATTTGAAGCCGATCGCCGCCACGCTGCAGAAGTTGCACGAAGAGCGCACCGCGGGCAGCGCGGATTTCCGCTATTTGCACGACGACATTGCGGCGCTCGATGCCATGCGCAGCCAGAAGACGCTTTCCTTGAATCTCAAGACGCGCGAAGCGGAGCGCAAGCGCTTCGATGCCGAACGCCTCGAGCGCGAGAACGCTTGGCGCGCGGCGCACGATGTCAAACCGGTGAAATCGCTGGAGGAGATCAAGGACGATGCGACCGCCGGAATCCTGCTTGACGAAGCCTCGCAGATCGCCGCCGACCTCGTGGTCGTCTCAGCGCGGCATGCGGCTCCGACGCAGGCTCACCGCATCGAGCCGCTAGCGAAAGTAAGGT
>Ga0302324_100005474_pt1 | contig 27680 bp, 31 predicted proteins | sample Palsa_T0_1_FD_201949 | JGI IMG/M metagenome (GOLD analysis project Ga0302324, IMG submission 201949) | Peat permafrost microbial communities from Stordalen Mire near Abisko, Sweden - Palsa_T0_1 | ecosystem: Environmental > Terrestrial > Soil > Palsa > Peat permafrost | place: Sweden: Abisko...
CTCAAGGACAAGCGCAAGGCCGGTCTGATCCCTGCCCCAGCCAGAAGCACAAAGCATTAGACGGAACAGCGAGGGGGGCGATCCCCCTCGCACTCCCCCTGATCAGACAACTCCAGGTGGGTCATTTTTACTTCGGCGATCCGAGCAAAAGCGGGTCAACTTTCAACCGGCGTTGACACGGCGGGCTGTATCGCCCTGGGCCATCGGGTGCGTTTATCGCCTCCGGGACTCATTTGTAACGTGATCCATTGTCACGTGATCGGATGGTGACCAAGTGACCCATCTCGGGCGCCGATTTGACGTCGCGATTCTTGGAGATACAGTTGGTGCACCGCAGCGGCGTGAAGTACTCGCCCTCGGCGTAACCGGTTGCATAGTGACCCTTAGCCATCAATGCACCTCGGATGCGCGTACCAAAACTTCCGCGTGAGCATCGCGGTGTCGCGGAAGCACCGGCCGCGTCCTCAATCTTGCTCCACTACGAGCCTAGCGGAAACAGCTGGGCGAGGCAGTTGCCGGGATCGCAGTAGTGCGGTCGCGGCTTGATGGTGATTTCGCAATCACGCCCCTAACGAGCCAGGTCTCGTACCATTCCCATGGCCATCAGTTCCCCGTGCGCGCGCGGCGGCCACCAATTTGAGATCACCCCCAACTATCCAGCGGCCGATCTCTTACGTTGCCTGCGACAGTCGCCGAACGAAGAGTCCGTCCAGATATGCACGGCGTCCTCGTGCGTGGTGCCGGGCAGGTTTGAGAACCAGCTTTTCGAAGTCTTCGAAAACCATACGCAATATCCGTAAAACTCCCGTGCGGGCGCAGGCCGGGACGCGACGCGTTCAGGCTTTGCTCGGGCGTCGTATGCACGTCGGTCACCTCGCCGGTCTTGCCGTCGAACTCGAAAAACAGCGACGGCTGATCGCAGCCGCCCATCTTTTGGCACGGAGTCCTCATAGAATCTTTTCTTTAATGTCAGACGCCAAGGCGTTGGTCGCGCCGAGCAGGATGCCGCGCCGCCGATCTCGGAGAAGCGCTCGATGAGTACGTTGCCCTCGGCCAGCGTGTAGGCACCGTGGCCTCCGCCGGCAGCCGAAGCGGCAGGTCATGCGGGATTCGTCGATTGCGAATCGCGCGGCAGATGGCGAGACGCAGATCGTAGACGCTGCATCCCGCAAAATACGATGATATTCCGCTTGTCGTCCCTCGGGGACGGTCATCGCTTGACCCGACCCGACCCATTTTCAACACGCACACAACTATCACGAGGGGTGATTCGCACGTCGGTGGCGGCAACAAGCGGCGCGGCTTGCCGATTAAGCGGCGTGGGGTAGCTCATTGGCCGGGTGATGCCGCTGGCGGTCCGGCCCAGAGAATCCCCCGCCCTAGTCGCGGAGATGCGAACGAATACACCTCACGCGTCCAGTGCGGCTAAGTCAATTATCCGGGCAGCCCTGCTCTCTGGCGTGATCTCCAGTATGGCTACTGTGCCGAGTCGCATGTTCTGTTTCACCAAGCAAGGACTTCCAGGATTGACGAGAAGTACCCCTTGGTGAGTCTCCACCATAGCCTCATGGGTGTAGCCGAAGACCACAATGTCCACCGGCTTGCCAAAAACGCCCTGTAACGCGTCGGGCAGGGACTCTTCAGAAGGGAATGATCTCCCGATCGCTCCGGGGAGGACATCGTCGCCCAAGCTTTTCAAGATCAACTCGTGACACATGCCAATGGTATGGTTCTCCGCCTCCACCACCTTGACAGTGTTCATCCTCGGGAGAGCCTCACCCGTGCCCACCAACCACGATGTCGTTGCCGTAACCGGAGCGATACGCTCCAGCCATTCTATGCAAGAGGCGATTTCAACATGTCCCGCATGGAGGATGAGATCGACTCCCTCAAAGGCCCGGAACACCTGGGATGGCGGCTCGGCACCCATCGATGGGATGTGGGTGTCTGAGATCAGGCCAATCTTCATACCGACGGCGAGATACTGGCGTTGAGCCTCCTCAACGCTGGTCAATGAGCCAGGCGAGCCAAGGCTCAGCCACGGCCTCGTGATCCCACCAGAAATGGAACCCGACTTGTTCGGCGAGCTGGCGATCGATGTCCCGGTCACCGATGTGAACGTAGCGGTCCGCCTGAAAACGGGCCTTTACGTTAGACAGCATGTGCTTCGGCACCCAAAAATCGACAGCAATGCCATGACTATCCCAAACCTTCTTCTGCCAGGAGGGGAACCGGTCGGAGCAACTGCCGACGATGAATCCCGACTCTTTTGCTCTTCGGACCATTTCTACAGTAACACCGCCGGCCGGGTCGCCGAATTCCATAGTGCCATCGATGTCAAAGCTGATCAGGAAAGCCAACTTCGTCCTCCTTGCACTTCTACAGTGATATTGGGCAGACCACGCCCAAGACTGTGGGCCTAAACGGGGGGAGTGGCGCTCCAAATCAGCGCGTCGCAGGCATCGGGCATAGGAGCGCCGGAGACGCCGATCTCTGCCTTCTTCTTGATCTGCGAGGGCGACCGCCCCTGCAACTGGAGGATGCTGTCCCGATGGTTCCACCAGCGGGTGCGTCCGTTTCCGTTGTTACCGCCGCTGGGGGAAACGGGATTCGGCCCCTCGATGCCGATATCGGTCTCGTAGAGGTCAAGAGCATAGCCCCGCTTCTCTCCACGGGCGGCGAACCGCAGCCCCTCCAGGTGGAACTGATGGAACAGGGTGAAGCCATCGTACATGTTTTCGAACGCCAGATCGTCGGGGCCGACGCCCGCGCCTTCATAGAGAATCCGCCCCATGCGGTCGGTGCTCTGTTCCCACTGCTCAAGGGTAGGCGCGATGCCTGGGAATTCCGGCCGCGTTTGGCCATGGCTCAGGATGTAAACGGGCTTCTGCTTGTGGTCTCTGGCTCGCTCTGGGGTGGTGAAGACAACGGCCAAGGCGGCCATGATCGGCAGGTCGTTGTCGTAGATGTTCGCCGGCTTGGCGATCCATCGCGCCGTAAGATAGTCCTCGACGGTGATCATCTCCGGCCGATGCTGGCTGTAGTACCCGTCCGGATTCATAAGGCCGTTCCGGCGCTGAGTCACCACGAAATTGGCCATCTGATCGTGATTCTTGCCGTACTTCCGGCAGTACTCCTCGAAGACCATCGCCGTGGTCCCGCAAGCCGGCAAGCCCCAGATGCTGGCGTACTTGCCCCGGCCAGAAGCGGTGTCCAGCGCGCTAGCCCCTACGCCCACATAGTAGCGGCCGGCCAGGTTGTGCCAGCCCCGAACCACCAGGCAGGTCTTGGTAAGTCCTCGCGCAACCGCTTCCGCCGCGGCGACAAAAGAAACGGACATACATATGGCGCCGTTCATCATGAACTTGACGTTCTTCAGCTCCGGCATGTTCTGGACGAGCCAGTCAATGTCTCCCCGCGTAATGCCGGCCTGTGGGAAAGACGCCATTTTGAAGTGCTGCTCCCAGCCCGGGGGCGGAGGGGTGTTCGGATCGTTGGAAACCCCAGTTGTTGAATCTGGAGTCAGGACCAGTCCGTCGATCTCGTCCGGCGAAATACCAGCGTCCGCGATGGCCTTCCGGATCGCGATGATGGTCATGGCGCCCATGCTGGTCTCGGGCTTCTCGTCCCAGCGCCGCGCGGTGGGGGACGTTCCGACGCCAGTAGCTACAACCTTGCCTCGGCCCTCCCAGAGCCCCAGACCGTCTCTGTTTCGGAACCAATCGCGAGGAACTCCCGGATGCGGCATAGTTACCTCCTGCTTCGCGTTTCCGCCGTGTCGCCCAAGCCAAAAGGGCTCTAACCCACCACCCGCCATTCGGGCACCTTTTGGCCCGTCGCGGGAGTCGGTTCAAAAATCACCTCGACCGCAGACCCGATCGGTACCTGATCCACCGGAGTCCCGGGCAGATGGGACAACATGATCACGTCGGGCTCCTCATCCAGCGCTATGGCCGCGACATTGAAGGGCTGTCCTGGGATCAGCGACGAGGTTGGGGTGTCATGCACCACCACACGGCTGATGATCCGGCCGCGGCCGCTAAGCTGCCGCCATTCCACCGAGGCGTTGTTGCCACAACGGGTACAGGCTGACTGCGGCGGGAACTGATACCTATGGCAATTGGTGCAATACTGGACTACCAACCGCTCCTCGTTGCAAGCGTCATAGAAGGGCTTGTCCAACGCATTGGGTATTGGGGACTGCTTGGGCATATCTTTCGTCCCTTTCGCTTCCAGAGTAGGAGAGCTCCAGCACGCTTGCTAGTTAGTACTTTTCCCTGATCGCCCACCGAGTACCACCCTCCGGTGTCTGCCGCCAACGGGGGGAGTCTGCGATAGCGACTGTCCCCCTGCGCCGGTTGAGTATGAGCCTGATTCTCCAGTTCTTTAGTACGGTGTAAAGGAGTTTATGCAGTATGAACGCCCGCAGGGACAGAGACGGGAAGGTTATGTGCCCGAATCGAGTACTTCCATAGCGCGAGTACCCCAAGCAACGTTAAGTTGAGCCTTGAATGATGTCAACGATTCAGACTGCCTCAGTGTCACGAGCACCGAAGCTGTTGGTGGATAGGCTTCCAAAGCTCGCGGCTGGCATTGGATTGCTTCGCGACGCTCAGCCGAACTGGGCGCCGCGGCCGTAGGGGTGCAGCACGCCCGGCTCTGAAGGTGGCTGCTCGATGAGCTGGAACGCGACACCTTCCGGATCCTTGAAATTCAGAACGCGGCGAACGCCCCAGTGGGATCCCAGGCTCCATGCTTCGATGCCGCCCATCAAAATCGGATATTGCTGCGACCAGCGAGACCGTTTGAGGACTTCATGCGCCTCGTCGAGATCATCAACTTCGATTGCACAGCGCACGATGCCGACGTGGTTGGGTTCGGCATAGGGTGCTGTCAAATCGGGCGACTCGATCCATTGGAGCCAATCGAAGAAGACAAACCCGTTCCCCCGGATTCCAAAGAAGGCACCCGTAAAGCCCGATTCACCACCGGCGGGTCCGTACACATTAGGCACCTTGCCCTGCGTCTGCGCGGCCTGGATGAAGTCGAGGCCGAGAAGCTCGTGATAGAACGGGAAATATTTTTCTGCGTCAGCAGTGTTGTGAGCGACGGTTGCAGGTACTTGGGTAATTGCGTCCGGTCCCATCACTAACTTGTCTACGAACTCGACGGCCACGCCATCAGGATCGTGCACAGTGAAGACGCGATAATCGATCGCGCGCGAGCGAGGATTGAAGGCGACCTTCGCTCGCGTAGTGTTCGCGAATGGCTTGCTACCTTGTGCGATCACGGCCTGGCGTGTCGCCTCTATGTCGCCGACAATCGGACAGATGCGGTACCATCCGACATTAGCTTGTGAATGGTAGGGGGTGCCGACGGGAGCGGGATTCTCCCACTGGACCAAGTGAATCATCGGTACTCCTCGTGGCAGATTGGCGTCCTTTAGCAGATATCCTTTGAAGCTGCCGGAGCCGATTCCAAACGCGGGAAAACTTTGTGATGCCGCGGTTTTGGCGATTACCCTGAGGGAAGTGGTGGCTTCATACCAGGCGCGCGAGCGCTCGAGGTCGGTAACATTCACGTCCCAATGCGAGATGCGATTCAAACGATCGTGGAGACTGTCAACTCGGCTGGACATTGAATCTCCTCCCTTGGGCCTCATATACAACGGACGCTCGATTAAGCGCCAGGCCGCCGCTGATTTTCGCCTGCTTGATTGAGATAGCTATACTCGATCCTCGACGAGACATTGAAATCATCAAATTTTTACCAATCTCTTGCTCGGCGGCGTGCTTGAGCGTTTCCCTAAGCTGACCTTCGTTGGCGCAGAGAGTGGCATCGGTTGGGTTCCGTACGTGCTTGAAGCCTGCGATTACGTTCGCCACCCAACTACCTCGTTCTTTAGCGAATTTACGTTTGACGCTGTCGTAAAATTCCTGTGAGTGTGCAGCTTTCACCGTGAGCCCTATCGGCTGTCCAATTTTCTCAGCCATGCGATTGGCTCTCCCGTCTGGATAGAGTTTCGCCATTTAGGTGGCAGGCAGGGTCCCCTGCAAAAGTTTTAGCAGTGACGTCCAGTGACGCTCGGCAGCTTCCTTATTGAAGACAGGCAGATCGGGTACTGCGAACCCGTGACGCGCCCCCGCATAAGTCTCGACGACATGGTCCACGCCGGCATCGGCCAGCGCCTTTTCGAGGCGAGCCTTCTGCTCGTCCGAAAAACTCGCGTCCTCGATCGCGCCCGCGACGTATACGCGCCCCGTTAGACCTTTCACAAAATTGTGCGGACTGTCAGGCTTATCGGTCGCCAGAAAGCCGCCATGAAACGAGGCAATCGCCGCAAAGCGATCCGGAAATGCTCCCGCCGCCGTCAGGCTCGTGTTACCACCCATGCAATAGCCCGTGGCGCCAAAACGCTTTCCTTTGACGTCGGGGCGTGATGCGAGATATTCGATGAACGCGCTCGAGTCCGAGACTTTACGATCGCGATCGAGGCTGTTGACCCATTTCATCAGCTCGCTCATCGAAGCCTGATTGCTCAGTACCTCGGAAGGCACCTTAGGCGGATAGCTCCCAAAGCGATAATAGAGGTCGGGCTGGAGGACGAGGTATCCGGCGTCAGCCAATCGCTGGCCCATCTCCCACATCACTGGGCGGATACCCAGACCGTCCATGTAAAAGATGACTCCGAACCAAGGTCCGTTACCGTTAGCCGGTTTGAATACCGACCCTGGGCAAATACCGTCGCGGGTCTTGATCGTGACTTCTGCTCGGGGCATTGCGATTCCTCCTAGGTTTCGTTGCGCGTTAACGCAACTGATACAAGATTTTGGCCCTTCTTTGAAACCCTCGCGATGAGGAGACTGGCGCGAAAACTCCGATTTGACCCTTGGTCGCCTCCAGTGCTTTAAATCGAAATACGAGCCAACCGAGTTCGGAGACGCAAATGGCAAAAACCAACGGAGTCGGAGGACACTATGACGTAGTGGTTATTGGAGCCGGTTTCGGCGGGATGTACGCGCTCCATCACCTGCGCTCGATGGGCCTATCGGTGCGCGTCTACGAGGGCGCGGTCGGCGTCGGTGGCACATGGTGGAGGAACCGCTATCCCGGGGCACGCGTCGATTTTCCGGGCGGTCCCTTCTACTGCTACACCTTCTCGGACGAGTTGTTTCGTGAGTACGATTGGGCCGAAACGCAACCCGATCAACCGGCCGTGCTCGCCTATCTGGAACACGTGGCCGATCGCTTCGATCTGCGCCGCGATATCCAGCTCGAAACCTGGGTTACCGGCGCCAAGTATGACGAAAGATCCCAGCGCTGGACCATCGAGACCAATCGCGGCGATCATGTATCCACCCAGTTTCTGGTCTGCGCAGTGGGCACGCTATCAGCAATCTACAAGCCCGATATCCCCGGTATCGATGACTTCGCGGGTGAGTGCTATCACACCGCGCGGTGGCCGGAAAAAGGCGTTTCCTTTGCGGGCAAACGTGTGGGCGTGATTGGTACGGGCTCATCCGGCGTGCAGGCGATTCCAGAGATCGCCAAGACGGCGGCACACCTGACGGTATTCCAGCGAACGCCGCAATACAGTATTCCGGCGCACAATAATCCGATTGACCCCGAAGTGGTGCGAGAGGCTCGCGCGAATTGGGACTCGATCCGGGCGAAGATGCATGCTTCTCCCCTCGGATCGCACTACGTACCTTCCACGCGATCAGCGCTTGAAGATTCTTCCGAACGACGACAGATCGTGTATGAGGAGCTCTGGCAGACCGGAGGGTTGCGTCTGCTTTTCGACTCCTATGCCGACATCCTGACCAATAAGGAAGCAAACCGCACGTTGTCCGATTTCGTCAAAGCGAAGATTCGGGCGATCGTGCGCGATCCCGCGACGGCCGCCAAGCTGATACCCGACTACTATATCGGCACTAAACGCCAGCTCATCGACTACGGCTATTACGAAACTTTTAATCGCGATAACGTCGAGTTGGTCGACCTGCGCGAAGCCCCGATTCGCAAGATCAATCCGACCGGAGTGGTCACCGCGAAGGGTGAACATCTGCTCGATATGCTCGTGTTCGCAACCGGCTTCGATGGGATCAGCGGAGCACTGCTGCGGATTAATCCTAGGGGACGAGGTGGTGTCACGCTGAAGGAAAGATGGCACGAGCGCTTTGATAGCTATCTCGGGATCACAGTGGCGGGCTTTCCCAATCTCTTCATGATCCACGGACCCGGCTCACCATCGGTGCTCTTCAACATGCCGCTCGGCGCCGAGCTCGAGTCGCAATGGATAGGCAAGTGCGTTCGTTATCTTCGCGAGCACGGCCTCGGTGCGATCGAGCCAACCGACGCCGCCTCGCAGAGTTGGGGCAATGAGCTCTCCGCAATCGCGAATGAAACGCTCTTCCCGCTCGCGGATTCCTGGTACACCGGCGCGAACATCCCAGGCAAGCCGCGCCAGTTCTACGTCCATCTCGGTGGACCACTGTACTTTCAGCGGATCAAAGAGGCTGCCGATAAGGGCTACGAAGGCTTTGTGCTCGAAAAGGAGGTCGCTTCGGATGCCACCGACGGGCTGCGGAAGGGGCGCGAAAAATCATCGATGTGAGGGGCAGGACCATCACGCCCGGATTGATCGATCTCGTCGCTCCCCGTCTTCGAGGGCATTACGCGCTTTGGGTTCAGGCGCGGGAGCTCGTGCGGGAGTGACGACGCTGGCCGACGATTCCCGATATCATCACCGAGCGCAGTAGCGACTTCTATGGTACGCGGCGCGGCGAAGCGTAAGAACCTGATCCATGCAGACCCTCAGAATAACTTCAGAGAGATGTGAACGACAAAAAGCAGCAGAGCTATGCCAGCTTGGTGAAAATGCGGAATTCTTCGCTGTAACGCTTGGCATGAGAAGAAAAGCCTTGTCCAGAGCTTCCTGGCAGGCAAAGAGCACCCTCCTGCGATTTCTAGCGTTCGCCGCGATGGAGAACGCCGTCTGCTTCCAGCGCCACAATCTGCTCCGATGAATAGCCGAGATAGTCGCGTAAGACCTCAGCATTATGCTGTCCTAGCGTCGGTGCGGGCTGCTGGACCTCCTCGGGAAACGCCGAAAAGCGCAGCGGGAAGCCCGGTACGTCGAACTTGCCGATAAATTCATCCTCGATCTCGGTCACTGTGCCGCGCGCCCGCAAATGCGGATGGTTGATCGCTTCCTCGACTGACAACACCGGCGCGTGCGGTACGCGATGCTCTTGCAACAGCGCCAACACCTCCTCGTCGGAGGGAGCCGCATCGATCCATCCTTGAACGATGCCGTTGAGTTCGTCCCGATTCTGCGCGCGGCCGGCGATATCCTTGAAGCGATCATCGGTCGCGAGTTCCGAACGACCCATCGCGCGGCAAAGCAGCGGAAACTGATGGTCAAGATGGCCCAAAATCATGATACCCCGCGTCTTGCCCTGAAAGATGCCCAACGGAGTCGCGAGAAAATGATGCGAACCTGAACGCTTGGGTCGGATTGCTCCATGACTCGCGCTGAAAGCATGCACGTTGAGATCGTGATAGCTGAAATAGGAATCGAGCAGCGAGGCCTCGACATGCTGTCCTTCCCCGGTGCGCTCGCGATATAACAACGCGGCTAGAATTGCGCCCATCGCATGAACGCCGGTGCTCACGTCGCCGAGTCCCACCTGCGGAAAGTCCGGCGCGCGATCGGCGAAGCCGGTCATATCGAGGACGCCTGCGTAGGCGGCACCGTCATAATCATATCCGGGCAGGTCCGCAAGGCGCCCGGTGCATCCGAGTGCGGAGATTGAACACATCACGATCTTGGGGTTCAGCCCCCGCGCGGTTTCGTAATCAAGACCGATCCGCTCGATTACGCCCGGCGCAAAATTCTGAATCAGTACATCCACCTTGAAGATAAGCCCTTTAAGAATCGCGAGTCCCGCGGGCTTTTTCGCGTCAAGACAAAGACTCTTCTTGCAGCGATTCTGCTGCACGTAGTAAGCGCTACGCCCGTCGCGCATGAAGGGTACCGCGCGAGCTAAATCCCAATTCGGTGCAAGTTCAACCTTGATCACCTCGGCGCCCATCTGCGCGAGGTATCGGGTTGCGGTCGGACCAGCCAAAGCCTGGGTGAAATCGAGGACCTTGTAGCCTTCGAGCATTTGCGTCTTCATCGGCGCCTCCACTAAGGAGTTGGTTTCAGCTAACTGCTAATTAGCGAATTCGCGCTGGCCTTTACAAATCAGACTTGAGTGGAGCAACTTAGGTTTCGAATCGAAGCAACAGCACATCTGAGGGAATCCCGCCCAGTTGGCGCTGTTGACCTGAAGATATGAGTCGGAGATGGAGGACAGATAATGAGCACAGCGACACCGAAAGGGTTTGTCAGCCGGCCACGTTTCGACGATTACCGCGAGAAATTCGCCTCGTACTTCAAGATGGAACGAAGCGACGGCATCCTGCAGGTGCAGATGCATAGCAATGGTGGCTCCGTAATGTACGGCATGCCGATGCACAATGCGTGGTCGCAGCTATGGATGGATGTCGGGAACGATCCCGAGAACGAAGTGCTGATCTTCGGTGGCAGCGGTGACCAATGGATCGCCGGGTTCGATCCCGAGATGGCGCGACAACCCTTCCATGAGATGCCCGGCGACGTCTTCTACGACCAGCTCTACCACGACGCGACCAAACTACTCGAGGCGTTCATCTTCAATATCGAGATTCCCACTATCGCGTGTATCAACGGGCCGGGCCTGCATACGGAATTTGCGCTGCTCTGCGATATTACGCTCTGCGCTGATCACGCCGAGCTGTTCGACCCTCACTTTCGCTTCAACCTCGTCCCTGGTGACGGACAGGGTTTGACTTTCCAGGAGTTGATGGGTCCGAAGCGGGCTGCTTACTATCTATACACGAGCGACAAAATCAATGCGCAGGCCGCCAAGGAGCTTGGGCTGGTGAACGAAGTGGTGCCACTCGATCGGTTGTACCCGCGCGCTCACGAGATCGCCGATAAGATTATGCAGAAGCCGCGGAGCATCAGGCGGCTGACAACTGCCGTGCTCAAACGCCAATGGAAGCGGCGGCTGGTTGAAGATCTGGGCTTCCACGTCACGCATGAGCTGCTTGGGATGCATTTGAGCAAACCGAGCCTGAAGTAGTTCGCGTCCAACCGCAGACGAATTGGACCATCGGCGGCAGGAGGAAGCGGACGTGATCGTCGATACGCATGTGCACGTTATCTCGGGGGATCAAACTAAGTATCCGAGAAGAACGGGCACGTTGCCGGAGTGGGTGCAGGACCTGTCCGCCGATACCCTCCTCAAGCTGAATCGCGACGCAGGCATCGACCGAACGATCCTGGTTCAAGGCTATGGTCCTTATCTCTTTGATAATAGCTACGCAGCCGATTGCGCTGTCGCTCATAGCGATCAGTTCGCATCGGTTTGTATCGTGGACCAAAATGCACCCGACGCTACGGACCAGTTGTCTCATTGGGTGCAAGAGCGTCGTGTTCGAGGCCTGCGACTATGCACGATTGAGGAACCGGAGCCGATGATCGACGATCCGCGCACCTTCCCCCTATGGGAGCGCGCATCGGAGCTGGCGATTCCGGTGTGTATCCTGATGCGATCGCATCAGTTGGAGCGCCTGCCCGCTCTGCTGGAGCACTTTTCGCAAATCCCCGTCGCGCTCGATCACGTCGCATCGCCACGCCTGCGCGAAGGCGCTCCATATGAAAACCTCAAATCACTATTCGACCTGGTTCGCTTTCCGAATCTTTACTTGAAGTTCTCGAGTGAGACGCTCTACGCATCTCGGCGCGGCCAGAGTACTCCGCGCGAGTTCTTCGATCGTCTAGTCAGTGAGTTCGGAGCGAAACGAATCATGTGGGGCTCTAACTTCCCCGCTACCAACGATAGTAGTCTGAAAGAACAGCTAATGATGGCCAGGAGAGAGCTTGCTTTCCTGTCCGGCCAAGATCAGCGTTGGCTCTTCGGTGAAACCGCGTTGCGGTTATGGCCGGAGTTGCGAAGCAAAATGGTAAGTGTCCAGCACTAGCCAGGGCACTCGCCATGCTCTGGGTTGCGGTAACGATCTAGCGCGCCACTCCAGTAACCGATCCATGATCGCCAAGAAATCACAGGCCAGCTCGCGAGCAAAACCACGCTAATCGATAGATCCGTGGGGCACCAACGTTTTCGCGCCTAAGCTCTGGGCTTCATCGACCTGAGGTTGGGTCTGTCTGCTGCAGAGCGGCGGCGGGGTGTCTCAGCCGGGCAGCGGCCGAATGATGTCGCCAGCCAAGGCCCACGATTATCGCAACCATTAGCAGAATCGCCGCAACAGCCATCGCCATCGAGAGCCTCAGCCCGGCATCCCGTTTCTCTTGTTCGTCGCGTTCTTCCAAAGTGGACACCGTCGAGCGAGCCCGACCAAGCCCTAACTATCGGTGGCTGCTTCGGTCGCGAGTACGGGACCCTGTTACTATGATGGCAGTGTGCTCGTGGTCGAACTCAAGGGGGGCGCGCTGACCCGCGTAGCGCCTGACGGTAAGAAGAAAGTGATCGCCGAAGTTGGTGGAGCGCCCAACGGCGCCGCTGTGGGGCCCGACGGCAAAGTTTATATCTGCAACAACGGCGGACTAATTTTCGCAGAAATCAGTGGTCATACGCTCCCAATCCCAGGTCTCCCGCCAAACTATAAGGGCGGGAGTATACAACGCGTCGATTTGGCCAGCGGCAAAGTCGAGACCGTATACACGGAATGCGACGGGCATCCATTACGCGGACCCAATGACCTGGTCTTCGACTCAACCGGTGGGATGTGGTTCACCGATTTCGGCAAGGTCGAAGAAAGGCGGCGCGACCGCGGCGGGGTCTATTACGCGAAACCCGATGGCTCGCTAATCAAGGAGATGGTCTATCCCATCGACGGCCCTAACGGCATTGGACTTGCGCCGGACGACAAGCGTTTGTACGTCCCGCAAACCTTCGAGGGGCGTGTCTGGCAATGGGACATTCCCAGTCCGGGAGAACTCAGGCGGGTCGAGAACCCAGGAGGAGCTTTCCTGAGCGGACCTGGCGGCGGTACACTGCTCGCCGGACTCCCCGGCTACCAATTGTTCGATTCGATGGCCGTGGACAGTGCTGGCAACGTTTGCGTAGCGACCCTGAAGCGTTGGATGCTAGAAACGTTCTTCATCACTCCATCGCCCCTGTGGCCAATTGCGGTTAACAATAGCCACGGAATCGATTCTGGGTCGGGTGCAGCGCTGGCCACAGTTCTGCCGGTTACTTGGCTGCCGTCCGACCATCGCCAGGTCGGCCCGATGAAGTGAGACCCTACTTGGTGTCCGGCCTCATCAAAAAGTTTGGCGTCGGGTCCCCTAAGAATCCATTTTGATCCGTCGCAGATCCAAATCTGCTGCCCGGATGCATGCGCGTGTGCCCTCAGGTGTTGGCCGACAGGCGGCTCGAGATTCTGCGGCACTGATAGCTGAGTCTGGCCCTGTACGTATTGCAACCTGACCGCAACTGTAGCGAAGAACACGACGCCGAACAGGATTGCTGCTCGCCCGCCGACCTTAATACTAAATTTCAAAGGGTCATTCCTCTCTCAGGTGTCCGACGATGCCAAAACGCTGCGAGTATCTGGTGCGAGCATTATGCACTGCGTCGACCCATCACAGAAAGCGACGATCAAAGCTAAGAGAAATCTCCTTGGATGAGGGACCGGATACGGCCTCTAGAAAAGATTAGAAAGCGTGGTTCAAGTCGTGGCGATGAGGCTTGGCGCGTGGACAACAGGTTCCACACACCATCGGAGTTGGTTCTTCTTCTACGATGCGGGAAATACGATCTTCATATTCGCTGAGCGAATCACTCGCTTCGATTGCGCACAACACTTCCTTTTCAAAAGCGATATGAGTCGCTAGTGAGTAAAGTGGCGCCACGTCCGTAGCAGCCCTCTCGCACTTACTGCACCTGAACATTCCTGAAGATTCCTCTTCAGCGAGCGGAACGACCAGCCATCGGCAACCCTCCGCACTCAACCTCTGCAGGTGCTCGATGAACGCTCGCCTATCTTCGAGGATGGCGGCCTTGTCCCAAATAGACATACAAGCCTCGCTTCGCAACTCTTTGCGCCTGACAGCCGACTGTTTCCATCGGTGCTTCAGCATCAGAGGTAGCAACGGTGGAGAAACAATCACGCATAGGGTCTCTCGGCTGCGCTGGCGAGTTCTTCAACCGTGCGAGGCCCATCGCGCAACAAATCCGCGATACCCAATTCGGCTGCGGCATAAATCGCCCGCGACACGAACCAGCCCCACATTAGTCCGGTGAGTGTTTCCACAGCCGCCTGATCGGCCACAGGTTTTTCGCCGGCCATATACGACCCTCCTTTCGGTTGCGGTGTTTAGATCAGATGCTGCACTGGTTTTTCTCTATTCGCGAGTATGCCGCTTTGACCCGCCGCCTGTCACACGAAATCAGTAATTAGAGCCTCAAAAAGCCCTCAAAAGCCGTGAAGGCGCCTTCGTAAGTCAGCCATCGGCCACAATGCGCCGAAGCTGGCTGTCGAACTTCGGACGCTTCTGTCGGCAGCCATAGGCGGGTCGATTGACCATTGGCCCGCTGCCAATTTCCAAATGTGGCTGATCGGTGAGCAAGACCGTGTTCTGCAACGTCGCAGAGGCAATCGAGAATGCTGCGCGACCGAGCCGGAGCCGCAGAATCTACGCCAATCGGTAGCGTCGAGGTCCTTCAGAGCCCGAGAACGATGTCTTATTGCGGCCGTGCTCGTCCGTCTCGTAAACCTCGGATTGAAGACAGGAAAGGGTCTCCTGGGCCGAGTTCAAAGCAATGGAGGGTGCTTTATGGATGCCGATGAGCGCGGCTACAGTGGTGTAAATCGCCCGGCGGTGCTATCTCAAAATTCAGAACGGCAAATTAGACGCGGCTGTCCGTTTGTTGCAGCGTCAGCGCGCTTGCGGGCATTCGGAAGCATGATTGTTCTGGCAGGTCCTCCTTGCGAACAATGCGAGGCATCGGAAACGTATCTGGAGGTTCAGGGCGGCTGCTTTCGAAGCTGAGCCGCAGATACTCGAAGTACGGTGCATAATGAAGCAATCGAGCTCTCTCGTCTGCAGCGATGTTTCCGCGACATTTTTGCCGCGGGACAGCATTTTGCCATAAGCCAGACATCTTATCGAGCTCTGGGCCAGTTTAAGTTGAATCAACCCGACGCCAATCCGATGCTCTGAACTCAGCCGGTACTCGTTCAAAAAAGATGGTTGGTCTCCTTTGACGTCAGTGCCAGCGGGAACGTGATGGGTGCGGCGAATGCCGAGGCACCGAAGAGCATCGACGCAGCGATCGCGATTGCAGCAGAGCGATGACTAACTTTCATGGTATCCTTCCCAGAATAACATTCCGCGACACACGTAATGCTAAGGGCGATCTGATGTCAAATGCGGAGGGTATAGTGCGCTGCGGGTTCGGATTCCGAGTAGTTCAGTCACTTAGACTCTAGGCGGCATAGGCGCATGCCGGTTTGGCGCCCTTCGACTCGGCAAGGCTCGCGCAGTAGGCTTCCAGACACGGATCCGAATTTTTGCTTCTGGAGGCTCCGTTATGTCCGAAGGTAACCCCATTCCTATTGTCTGCGCGCGTTGCGGAAGCGCTAGGATTAGAACGTCAAGGCAGCCTCCGCACTTTTTTGCCTGGTTGTACTGTGTAGCTTTCAAGAGGCGGCGATACCGATGTTTAAGCTGCAATTCCCGGTTCTATGGGCGCCGCCAGCGTTTGGACCCTCGTCAGCCTGATTCCGATGAGCATCCCGGTGTTGCACAACGAACTACCAGCCGGAGAGGGACGGGTTAGTCGCCCCAGTCGCCGATTGGAAGCCGGCCACTTTGCGCTCGCACCTCGCCGCCGAGCCACCTTTGAAGCTCGCGTCGAAGCCGTTGGCGTCGGGCGATTACGCGGTTGACTGCGGGGCGCTGGGGGGGTGTCGCTGACTCGATGAGGTTGGCGTCGGCGGCCTTGAGACGGTGGTTGCTGTGGTCGACCGCGAGACCCTTGTGCGCCGGAACTCGGCGAACCGGCCCCACTGTCATGACGCATCCAATTCCATCGCCGGACGCTGCTTCGCCGCACGCCGCGCGCTCGACCGCGAGTGCTAAGGTGAGTTCAATGGCAGAGATCGGAAAGCGCGAAGGCGTCCACAGAAACTATTGGAGCGAACGGAATTTATTGTGTGACGGCAATTCACAGTTACGTGTTTTCTGCGAACTCAGGTTCGAAGTGTTGGGACAAGGACGGGAATCTTATCTCATATGCAGAGGGTAACTAGAACCGCCCTCGACAGCGAAGGCAAACCGACAAGCCTAATCGTCACCGCTTCGACCCTCGCGCACGCGATTGTTCGGAACTCAGGAATTTGACGCGGCTCCCCCGTCAGGAATGACGCATCATCGCGGTTCTACTCCTTAGCTCGCCCGCAGAGGTGGCAATTTGGTCCGTCGCCCTCGGCCATCAGGCCGCAAATGCGGCAGCGCGGCGGAGCATCGAGCTCCGCCAGACGGTCGATATAGGCGTTCTCCTCGGCGTCGGTCGGAGCGTCCATTTCTTCCCTTTTTTCTGGCGCTGCCCCATTTTGTGCGTGATCCGTCACGTCGTCACATTCATTCTCTGCGTAATACGAAGTGCCATTTTCCCAACCGTCACGTTCGGATTTTTGTGACGTTTCAAAATCGTCACTTTCCCCTAGCCGCCTGTGGTTGTGTCGTTGTGACGGTTCAAATCGTCGTTTTCAGAAGGGTAAGACGAAAAGACTTCGTCGAACTGCAACAGCAGGTAGCCCTTGGCCGTACAATCGCCGAAGCGGACGGTCCCCCAGGGCTTGATGTCAAAGTGCTCCAACTGTCTGGCTAGCGCGATTTGGGTAATCGGCTTGCGGGTGCGACCCCACTCGCCCCAAGGTCGGGACTCCATTGCGGCGAGTGCGGCGCACAGGTCCTCCGACTTGATGCGGTCGGCGTAGGTCATCCCCCGACGTGCGTGGAAGACCTTGCGGATATCCTGGATCAACATCTCGCCGACTGAGCCGCCATCATTACGACCACTCGACAACTTCACTGCGGCCTGTCGTGCGCGCATGGGCCAGTCACCACCGGCCATTTCAGCGATGGCTAGCAGCAATTCCCAGTTGTTGGCCGCGCGATCGTCAAGGTCTGGCAGCGTCGGTACGGCGGGTGGAGGGCGCCTCTATGGTCGTTCGCCCAGCGCTGTATCTTTCGCGATAGTTCGGCCGCCGTCTGATACGCCCACACGTTTCGGCGAATCAGCCGTTCGACCTTCACCTTCGGTGATTTGCGCTTCATCACGATTTCGATCGAGCGGTCGGCCATGGTGTCCGGTAACTTGCCGATTGCGGCGACCACATAAGCAGCCCAAGTCGAGAAGCGCTTTACGATGCGCTGCCCACCTTCCTCCTCGACGCGTGCTACAGAGGCGCTTTTGCGTCGCCAGGCGCTGTTCACGATTCCGCGAATTTCCTCGAGCTTGTCCGACCCTTTCTTTATGGTGTCGAACTCGTCGATTAGCAGATTGCACCCCTCCTGCTCGATGACTCTGAAGATGACGGCGGGGGTCAGATTCGCGGTTTCCAGCGGCTTGGGCATGAGACCACTAAGCAGTTCCATGAGGAAAGTCTTGCCGCAGCGTTTCGTCGCTGAAGTGATAGCGAGCGGCGGCGAATATTCCGCAATATCGAGTAGGTAGCTGAATACGATCCAGAGGGTGATCGCGATCAGCTTATCCTCTGTGAGCACAAAGAATTTCGCGATGTAAGATTTCAGATCGTCCAGCAGCGTGAGTCCGTCAACCGGCCGATCCCACGGTTCGGGCGCGGGTGGCGCGAGCGGTTGGAGCGCTGGTCGCGATTTTGCCGCCGCGCCGGACGCCGCCTTCTGTTGCTCCTTCTGCGCTTTCTTCCGCTCGCTCGCGCGCTCCCTGGTCTTGCGATCTAAATCACTGAGGTGGACTGAGTGAGGCTTAAGTAGCGCGCAATGCCGGCGATACGCGGGCGGATCAATCTCGTGCAGGATGGCGAGAGCATCCATGTAATCTGCGACGATAAACACGTCCCGGAAATCCTTGATCGCCGTCATCCGCTTGTAAGCAGCGGCAAGGTACCCGCCCGCCCATTCCAACGGGTCAACTTCGCGTAAGATGGCTTCTTCCGGACTCACATCAACACCTCATTGAAGTCGCCACTCCCCTTTGGCGGTAGGACTACACGCGCTCGCCGATTTTCGCGGACGAATCGCTGACGCGCGCACTCCGCGGCACTGACCCCGGGCGGATCGTTATCGGCACAGATGATGACTTCCCGCACCGACGGCGGCAGTACGATGGACTTCATCCCGCCACAGCCGAGAGTCGCCCAGGTCGGAATGCCGGTCGCCTGCATGATGCTCAATCCGGTCTCGACACCTTCGCTGATTGCCAGTCGGTTGGCCGCGGCCGCGAGGCGTACTGCACCGCCGCCACGCTGGCCGAAAATCTTGCGTGGGGTAACGCCGAGAAAAGCCGGAACCTTGCCGGAGCCGTCATTAGCCAAGTAGGTGATTTGGACGCCGATAAAGGCACCCTCTAAATTCTGAATTTCGACGGTTAAAGCGGGGAACAGGAACTCGCGAAGTTCGGTCGGCCGCAGCCGCACGAAGCGGAGTGTTGGCGTCCTGATGGTGATCCCGCGATTACCTAGGTCGGTTTCGGCGACGGTGCCTACAAGCGGGCCACTTTTCTCCCAAATGGCGCGAGCAGCCGCGATTCTTTCGGCGGGCGATTGGCGCGCCGGCGCGGTGAGGTTGGATACATCAATGCCGTTCAGTCCCGCCGCTTCGAGGATGCTGGCGAAGCTGCAGTCCTTGAAACAGTGCAGGAGCAAGCGACCGCCGTCGCCCACCCCGATTGACAGCGAGCGCCTATGTCGATCCTCATGGGCCGGACAGAAGCCGCTCCAACCATTGCCGCTGCGTCGTGCGCGCGGGAAGTGCCGCTGCACCAACTTTTCTGTGGCGGCGCGGGCGGCTGCTTGCTTTGGATCTTCAAGGTTTGGTAGACGTGACATGCTTTGATACTGTATTAACGCTGGAAGCGGCCGCTAATCGCTTCCGGCGATTCCTCTCTGTTACTACGTCATTTTAAATCCACTTACTGAGATGTTGACCCAGGGCGCCTTTGAGTCGTGCGGCCAGACCGGACGTTGAAATCCGCTCCGCCATGCGCCGGGCAGCGGATGCGGTAGCAGACGGCACCGCAGTGCCTATAGTCGCCGGAGTACTCGAGTGCTTCTGCGAGTATCATCGCGCTACGATTTCTGAGGTGTAGGTGGTGGCAGGTTCGCCTCGCTCAGCAATCGATCGCAAGTGACCGCAGCTGCGATTCCCGAGGCGAAGAATGACGGCTCCTCCGGAGGGTCGAGCTGAACAATCATCGGCGTTCGCGTTCAGAATGTCGGCGGCGAAACCCAGTTCAATCAGCGCGTAGCTTCGATGACGAGCATGACCATCAGACGTCACTCTGAAGCGGAAGACCCTCCTGCACCAACCGCTCGATTTCCGCTGCTGGTATTCGCACGGCCGATCCAAACCGCACAACCTTTATTCGGCCCGCGGCAATAGCCTCATAAAAGAGGGAGCGTGAAATCTTCAACTGGCGCGTCGCTTCCTTGACCGTAAACAGCGCGGCTTGAGTCGGTGTTAGGCTTGCCATTTCGTTCAACCTCTAGCGGTTCTTTGAAGTGTCCGTTATTTAAGTTGAATTATCGCGTCGAGCCTTCGCTGTCAACCGCATATTGCAAGCAACCGCTATAATGCGCGTTTTCTTGTAATTTCCGCGAGAAAGTTTTAATGTGTGTGGATGTCCACCCGACGCACGAGAACGCCTTTGCGCCCCGTCGGCTGGGATCCGAGTTGGAGGCCTCCTCCCAGCGCCGACGTACGAAAGAATGTCGATCGGCTATTGAACCTTCTGAAAATTGTAAATCGCGAAGTTCCTTCCGATAGACTGGCAAACTTCGCAGTGCCTGATTTTAGCTTGCGAGTTAGCTACTTGCCTGACGAACCAAACCAAAGACTCGCCATATTTGAAGAGGTTCGAGCGTGGGCCGAGGACGGTCTCCACCACCTTGCAGATACGGGTCGCTGGAAACCGGGACCATCAGTCGAGGTAGTCATTACATCGAACGGGCCCGAATATATTGGATCTGCCGAGGACTGCGCGGGTTTATATAAGTCTGAAATCAAGGAGCTTTTAGCTCACCAGGCGTGGCGTGTATCAAGATGTGCCCGCGCGAAATGCCGCAAACTGTTCATCCGCAAAGGAAGAAGCGAATACTGCAATTCCAAATGTTCTAATGCTGAACGGGCGAGCCGCGTCTATGCGAAGAAGAAAAACGCTGTTCGGCCGAAGTAGGAGGTCCTTGTGCCAAAAGGAAAGCGTCGAAGAGGGCAAAACGAGGGCGGAATCCATCTTCGAGTCGACGGCCGTTGGGAAGCACGGCTAAACCTTGGCTGGTATAATGGCAAGCGCGTCCGCAAGAGTTTTTTTGCTTCAACGCGCGAGGGAGTAGCCAAGCTTCTAGCCGATGCCAAAAGCCAGCACGACCGCGGCATTCCGATCCCGCACTCAGGTGTGACCGTCTCAAAATATCTCACTGAATGGCTCATCACGGTCAAAGGAACCGTCCGGCCTCGCACCTTCGAGTCCTACGAGCTTCACGTCCGCCATCACATCATCCCGGAACTCGGGAACATCCGTCTGAGCGTCCTTCGTCCAGAGCATGTCCGCAGCTTGCTCAAGCGTAAGCTCGACGCTGGCCTCTCGTCGCAAACGGTCGTTCATATGCGCACAGTGCTCAACACGGCGTTGCGGTAGGCGATCGGCGATAGGCTGCTTTCGTGGAATCCGGTCAGTAGCGTAAAGCGACCCAAAGTCCGGCGGCGCGCCCACATTTCATTCGACGCGGATCAAGCTCGAGCTTTCCTGGTCGCCGCAGAGAACTCGAAGCTAGGCGCCGTGTTCGCCATAGGACTTTCGTTGGGATTGCGACGCGGTGAAATCCTAGGATTGCGCTGGCACGACATCGATCTCGATGGTCTCACACTCAGAGTGGAACAAACGATTCAGCGGGTACGTGCCAAAATAGGTGGCAACGCCGGTTTTGTGGTTTCTGAGCCTAAGACTGATCGGTCGCGTCGAACTCTCGTACTGCCCGCGATGCTGGTCCCGTTGCTCAGGCGCCATCGCGCAAGGCAAGCGCAAGCGCGCCTGGCCGCCGGCGGCGAATGGAACGACGCCGTCGGCGGCCTGCTATTTACGACTCCGCTTGGCCGACCGATTGAACCAAAGGATGTTCAGGCCGAGTTCAAAGCCACACTCGCAGCAGCAAAGTTGCCAGATATGCGCCTGCATGATTTGCGACACGCGGCGGCGACGTTCCTGATAGCGCAGGGATTGCCACTGCGTCTGGTGATGGAGGTTCTGGGTCACAGCACCATCTCGTTGACCGCGAATACCTATGGTCACATTGAACGGGGAATGATGGCCGATGCGGCATCAAAGATGGATGCGTTGCTGACCCTCGATAAGATCAGCAAATAAGACCATTCGTGGCCCGGTGGTGGTCAAGCTTGTGGTCAAATCATAGATCAACATCCGCCGTCTGCACTCAGACAAACCGAAAAGGTCTTATAACTCTTGGCTTATCTGGCGGAGAGGGGGGGATTTGAACCCCCGAGGGTGTTATCCCTGCCGGTTTTCGAGACCGGTGCCTTCAGCCGCTCGGCCACCTCTCCGCATGGGTGGTCCGTTGCAAACCGCCCTCAAGCACCCTACCGATTTTCAGGGATTGCGCAACATTCGGGTGGGTCGCGATGTTGTCAACGACCAGTGGCAGCCTGCCCGCGAAGCTTCAGGCAGGTGCTCGACGCACGGGCCACGAGGCGGCTTTTGTCATCGATAATATCGCATTCGATCATGCCGACGGTCTTGCCGGCACTGACTATTTTAGCATCGGCGCGCAGCGTCGCCTTCCAGACCGGTCGCAGGAAATTGATCTTGAGTTCCAGCGTGGTGAAGCTTTCGCCGTCAGCGAGCGTACCGCGATAGGCCGCACCCATCGCCGCGTCGGCGAGGTCGCACAGGACGCCGCCGTGAAGCGTGCCCATTGGGTTGGAGTGGCTTTCGGTCGCTTCGAATTCGATCGAAGCACGGCCGGCTTCAATCGAAAGGATTCTCAATCCGAGCAGCCTGCCGATGGGTGCGGGGAATTCTTCTGTAGCCATTGGCTGATTGTTTTCGATGGTATTCACCGATTCAACGAGTCGTGTTGCCGAGTCTAACATTGAACTTTTCTCCCTGAAGTTTTAGTGAGCGCCGCCGCCCGCTTTACCTATTTCAAAGTGGCGAATGCAAAATGCCAACGGCAGGCCGAATAACACGATGATGCCTAACAGGCGGAAGCAATCCATGAAGGCGAGCATCGTCGCCTGCTGAGTCATCGCGCGATCGATCAGCCCATAGGCTTGATGGATTGCGTCAGGTCCGCTCGAGCCGCGCGTCACCAGGAAGTGGCTCGACGAATTCACGAATTGCCGGACGCTCCCATCGCCGGAAGTGAGATTGCCGACGAGCACACTCTGATGATACTGCGTGCGCCGCGCCAGCATCGTGGTAACGAACGCGATACCAAAACTGCCGCCCCAGTTGCGGCATAGATTAGTCAGACTGGAGCCCTTGTTGTTCTTGTTTTTGGGCAGATATGAGTATGCAAGCTGACTAACGGGAACGAACATAAAGGCATAGCCGAAGCCCTGAAACGCACGCGCGAAGGCAAAATGGGAATAGTCAGTATTGGTATTGAGACCCGCGTAGTAAAAGAACGAGAGCGCGGCGATGGTAAAGCTCGCCCCGAGCATCCGCTTCGCACCAATTCGCGGGACAATTCGCACCACGAACGGCGCCAGCAATGTGATGACCGCAGCACCGGGGCCGAGAACGAGGCCAGCATCCGTGGCGCTATATCCGAAGAGCATCTGCAACATCTCGGGGATCATCACAGTGCTGCCAAAAAGGCCGAAAGCGAAGAGGAAATAGTACACATTGGCGATGGCGAAATTGCGTTCGCGGAGCAGGGTCAATTCCACCACTGGATCGTCATGGCGCCATTCCCACCAGATCGCAATAGCTATTGCGGCGATCGCTACGACGAGGAAGCTGACGATGAAATGACTCTCGAGCCAGTCGTCACGCTCGCCGCGATCGAGTACTACTTCGAGGCAGGCGAATCCGATCGCGATCAGAGTAATGCCCAGATAGTCAATGCGGAGCTTTCCACCGGTGCGAGCGAGCTTGCGCTCTGCGGTGAATTCCGGAGGATCGTGTACCAGCCGATTGGAGAGAACCAAGGACAACAGGCCGATCGGCACATTGATGAAGAATACCCAGCGCCACGAAAAGCTATCGGTGATCCATCCACCGAGCGGCGGGCCAATCGCGGGGGCAGTGACTATCGCCATGCTGTAGAGGGCGAACGCGGCGCCGAGCTTGGCTGGCGGAAATGTATCGACCAGGATCGACTGTTCTACCGGCGCCAGGCCGCCGCCGCCGATTCCTTGAAGTACGCGGAAGAAAATCAGCATGCCGAGGCTGGGCGCGATGCCGCACAGAAAAGACGTCACCGTGAATAGCGTCACGCACATCATATAGTAGCGCTTGCGGCCGAAGACCCGGCTTAGCCACGCACTCATCGGTAGGATGACAGCATTCGCTACGAGATAGCTGGTGAGCACCCAGGTGCTTTCGTCGTAGCTGGTGCCGAGGCCGCCGGCGATATGCGGCAGCGAGACGTTGGAGATACTCGTGTCGAGCAGCTCCATGAAGGTCGCCATCGTGACCGTGAGCGCTATTGCCCATGGATTGATCTGCCGCGGAGCGGTCGGAGCAAGGCCGCGGGCAGTTATGCGCGGAGCGGCGCTCATCGAAGCCAGACCTTAGGCTCGACTGACATACCAGGGTGCAACAGATGTTCGGGATCCTGGCCGGGGTTGAACAGGATTCTTACCGGCAGACGCTGTACTACTTTGACGTAGTTACCAGTCGCATTTTCGGGTGGCAGCAGGCTGAAACGATCGCCACTGGCACCCGGCAGATTCTCGACGTAGCCGCGATAGTCCCTGCCGTAGGTATCAACTCGAATAGTCACTGGCTGGCCGCGACGCACGCGTGCGAGCTGAGTCTCCTTGAAGTCGGCGGTTACCCAGATGTCGTCGGTCTCAGTCACGTACATCAGCGTCTGTCCGGGCTGGATGCGCGAGTCCAGTTCAACGGTGCGCTTGCCGACGATTCCGTTCGCCGGCGCATAAATCTTCGTGTAGCTCAGGTTGAGCATCGACTGATCGAGAGCGGCCTGAGCCGCATCCGCGTCGGCCTGGCGCGCGGCGATCGCTTTCAACATGGAGGCCGCCTGCTCTCGCGCGGAGTCAACTTTGGCCGCGTCAACGCGGGCCGCCGCGGCGTATTGGTCGTACTGCTCCTGGGCCACGACCTGCTGATCAAGGAGGGCGGCATAACGATTCGCGTCGCGTTGCGACCTGTAGTTGTCGGCTTCGGCCTCGCGAACATTTGCCAGCGCCGATGCGTAGTCCTGTTTCGCGGAGGCGACTTGCGCGAGCGCCAGTTCGAGCCTCGCCCGCGCCTGATCCGCGACGACCTGAAAATCGCGCGGGTCGATCTCGATGAGCAGATCGCCCTTGTGGACGCGGTCGTCGTCCTCGACGTGCACGGCAATCACGGTGCCGTCAATACGCGAACTGAGGGGATCGATATGGCCGTCGATTTGCGCGTCGTCGGTGGCCTGATAGGACTGCAGATAGTTCCACGCGAACGGCGAAATCGATCCGACGATTAGAGCCAGGGCGGCAATCAACAAGAGCCGCTTTCGATTACCGCCGAAGCGGCCACCGCCCGAGGTGGCATCAGTCGAGTCATCCGCGTCGCCGGTCACATCGAGACGAGCGCCATCAAGCGAATCCTGCTGGAGGGCGTCGAGCCGTGGCACAGAGTGTGTGGACTCGTGAAGATCGACCGAGCGCAAATGAGTATTCGGCTCGGTTACCGGCGGTAGGGCTCGCAAATCGCCAGCACTTTGGCCATTTGCGAATTGATTTCCCGCGTCGTTTTCAATGGTTATATGCATGGCGGTCACCTGCGGTCGTTGTATATACAAGAATGCTGCCAAAAAAATCAGGCGCGCAGCTTACGCAGCACCGACCGCAAGGCCGCGACTCCATCGGCGCCCAACCGCCGGGTCACTTCTTGCTGTGCTTCCTGCCAGGCCGGATAGCTCTTGCGGATCAAAGCGCGGCCGCTGTCGGTAATGGCGATCAGGTGGCTGCGCCGATCCTGATCGGGGACCAGGCGGAGCCAACCCTTGTTGCACATGCGATCGACGTTGCGGCTCATAGTGGATTCATCCATTGCGAGGGACTTCGCCAGGTCCGCGGGGCGGCTGCCTTCACGGTTCGCGACCGCGACGAGCATCGTGAACTGGGTCGGCTTCAGTCCCGCGCTGGACAAGGCGTCGTCGTAGATCGCCGTGACCATCCGGTTCATCATCCGGACGCGAAATCCGACGCAGTGCCGCTCGATTTCCTTTATGGTTTCGATGTCGTGAGCCATGATACTTGTATATACATCGACAAGCGCACCGTCAACAACGGCAGATTGATACGATAGAATCCGCAGAAGGCGCTTCCAGGCGGGTCGGATGGGACGCGCGTGGCGGGGGTCAATCCTGGAGGCTGTTCGAACAGGGTAAAAAATATGAAATCAGTGAGTCTCGAACTGGATACCGAGGACCTGGCGCAACTGTATGAGCGGGTCAGCGCCGATCGTCAGTACAAGGCTGGCCAGCGGCTGGTCGGCGATCTTCAAGTGGGCGAAGGCGAAATGGTACTCGACCTGGGGTGTGGGACCGGGCTGCTCGCTGAATACATTGCGGGTGTGGTTGGGCCGAGCGGCACCGTGGCCGGCGTTGACCCGCTGCCCCTGCGGATCGAAATCGCGCAACGGCGGACTCGATCGAACCTGAACTTTCACGTCGGCAATGCCTACGATCTGAGCGAATTCGCGCCGGAAACTTTTGACGCCGTCTGCATGAACGCGGTCTTTCACTGGCTGCCAGAGAAACTCGAACCGCTGCGGCAGAGTATCCGCGTGCTGAAGAAGGGTGGCAGACTGGGCATCTCGACCGGCGCCAAGGGGAGTCCCAATCCGCTTCATTCGATTAAAGAGCGGGTGCTGTCGCGAGCGCCGTACAACCGGTATCCGGCCGCGTCAGACACCGTGGTTCATCGCGTGAGCGCTGAGGAATTGACGAGCTTGCTGGCGCGGGCCGGTTTTGAAATAAAGACGATAGAGACGCGATCCGTGGCGCCTCACGAGCTGAGCGCGGAGGCTGCAATCCGCTTTTCCGAGGCGAGTTCGTTCGGTAATTTCCTAGGCCATCTGCCCGCGGAGCTTCGCGCCGCGGCGCGCGCAGACCTCAAGCGAGAGCTGGAACTGCCGGGCGCAATCGCAACCTTGGCGAGAGAGCGTTCGCGTCTGGTCGCAATCGCCGTCAAGCCTTGAGTGCGCACGTCACCTTGACCCGGGCACCAGCGTAATTGGAGCGCTTGGCGAGGCGCTGATTCGGGTGGAGCTAACAGCCCGCGCAATGATATTGATCAAGCACTGACATGGACTTCAATTACAGCCCCGAGGATGAGGCTTTCCGGAGCGAATTCAATCGCTGGCTGGACCAGAATCGGCAGTTCGCGGTACCGGCGCTTGGTCCGCTGGCCGACGAGGAAGAGGGTAGCTGGGAAGCGACGCTGCGGTGGCATCGGAAGTTATACGAAGGCGGATGGCTGGGGATCACGTGGCCGAAGGAGTATGGCGGACGGGGCGGGACGTTCCTGCAGGAGACCATCTGCGATCAGGAACTGGAGCGAGCGGGCAGCGGAGTGCCCTTCACAGGCCCCGGGATCTGGCTGCTCGGGCCAACGCTGATTCATTGGGGGACCGCGGCGCAGAAGCAGCGTCATTTGCGGAAAGTGCTGTCGGGCGAGGAGCTCTGGTGCCAGGGATATTCCGAGCCTAACGCCGGTTCCGATCTCGCCTCGCTGCAGACCCGCGCAATCGAGAAGGACGGCTACTTTACAATCAACGGGTCCAAGATCTGGACCTCGCTGGCTCATCACGCGCATTGGATGTTCATCCTGGTGCGGACGGATTCGGAAGCGCCGAAACATAAAGGAATCAGTTACCTGCTGCTCGATATGAAGACGCCGGGCATCACGATCAGTCCGTTGATCCAGATGACCGGCGCGCGGCATTTCAACCAGGTGTTTCTCGAGGACGTGCGAGTGCCGGTGGAGAATATCGTTGGTGAGCGGAACCAGGGATGGCAGGTGGCGCTGACCACGCTCGCGTTCGAGAGGTCGAGCGGCCAGGAGCGGATCATGACGAACCGGGTTCGCGAGCTGGCGCAACTGGCGACGCGTCTCACGCGGGACGGCCGCCGCCTCGCGGACGACGCCCAGGTGCGTCAGG
>Ga0302324_100005475_pt1 | contig 27680 bp, 20 predicted proteins | sample Palsa_T0_1_FD_201949 | JGI IMG/M metagenome (GOLD analysis project Ga0302324, IMG submission 201949) | Peat permafrost microbial communities from Stordalen Mire near Abisko, Sweden - Palsa_T0_1 | ecosystem: Environmental > Terrestrial > Soil > Palsa > Peat permafrost | place: Sweden: Abisko...
TATGCCCGGCTTCGCCAACCTGGAATATGACAGTGATCAATGGTACGGATTATTGTCGTACGTGATGAGCGGCGGCAAAGACAGCGGTACAAACGAAAACAGCAGCAAGGAATTGGCAAGTTCCGCACTCACGTCCCCCGCCATGAAATATCACTTCACCGGTTACCACAAATTTCTGGATCCCGAGGGCTACCCCGCCGTCGCCACGCCGTGGGGCACGCTGAACGCAATCAACCTCAACACCGGAGAATACATGTGGAAGATTCCGCTGGGAGAATATCCTGACCTCGCAGCGCAGGGACTGAAAAACACTGGCACCGAAAACTACGGTGGCCCACTGGTCACGGCCGGAGGCCTGGTTTTTATCGGCGCGACCAACTTCGACAAGAAGTTTCGCGCCTTCGACAAAACCACTGGCGCCCTGCTCTGGGAAACCACGCTGCCCTTCGCCGGCAACGCCACTCCCGCCACCTACGAAATAGATGGCCGCCAGTTCGTGGTAATTGCGGCGGGCGGCGGCAAAGATCTGAAGTCAAAGTCAGGCGGCGTCTATGTGGCCTTCGCGCTAGGGAAATAACGGCTAGCCGGAGTCCGGGAGGGCTCTCGAGTGTAATCGCTGGTAGCGACAGTTGAGAGCGCATGACGATTCGAAAAGAAGACGTGAAGAAACGGTCATCCGAGCAGAGTGTGGGGCTTCTGCGCTCGCTCACGCAACTCCTGGCGCGACTGCCTCTCGTTTTGCTGGCAGAAGTACTAACAGGACGACTCCGATCACAAGGAATATGATCACATCAGTAAAGTTCCTGTGGACGCCGTGATTCCAAGCTTCCACGGTTTGAATGGCCATCACTGTGCCATGGGAGATGTGCCACCAAGCTGCTAGAGCAATCATCGAGCGATGCTCCGATGGTCTCCTTGCGGCCATGAGTAGAAAGACCCCGACCGGAATAAAGAAACTCAGAAACATCGGCTCGACCTCGTTCGTCCCATCCAAAAGCCAGCTGGAATGCCGAAGGTCCTTATATAGAAAATAGATTATCGACAGATTCAACAGCCCCACGATCACCAGAACGATCTGTGTTAGGCGTTTTCTTTTCATACTGACCTCACTCCGGCCAATTCTTGTTGCGAGCGCGCAGCTTGGCTGCTGACTCAGTTCGGCGGTCAGACCCAGGAGAGACAAGGCAGGGCTTCGGCGGGCCTCGTTATAAATTTCTGATTAAGTTCAGGTAGTGGTGCAGTCTAGATCCGGGCGGAATATCATCGCCGGGCGTCATCCCGAGCGGAGCCGCTCTTCAGGCGAAGCGAGGAATCTGGCGTGCATCGCCATTTGTTGTCAATACCAAACTGCACCAGCACCTAAAGCACTGAGACCGGGCCTTAACGCAAGCCCCAGGGCGACTGAGCTACTTGCTTTGCCCGCAGACATTCTGGCTGACCAATCCCACAAACCCGCCTTCAGGATTTTTTCCGAACTGGTCGTCGTGCGTAGCTTTCTTGCTGACCACGAAGCGTCCGCTGTGGTCGCGGGAATAAAACCATTCGGTTGTCGGCGCGGCGACGCCGCTCGAGCAATTGAACCGCACGCGCGCCCGCATCTCGACAAACGGTCCACCCTGCGGAAGTTCCGCCGGCTCTTTATATTCAACCCGCACCAGCGCCACCCGCTGATTGTTCCCCAGCACGCGCACCGAACTGACGGATACTTTGTCGCCAGCCTCGGTCTGCCCGACCGTGCGCCAGTCCCCGGCGGCGAATGCCACCAGGCTCATCACCAGCACTGGAGCCAGCACAATCACTGTAAGAACGATAAAGACCCGTTTCAACCTTGAGCCTTCCCGCGCATTCCGCACGCGCATTGCAACCGACACACTGTCGTCTAAAAAAACGATTCTGTCAACCCGCCGTCTAACTTACGCGCGACGAAGCTGAAATCCACGGCCAGCACCCATGCTATTGTTATGGCGTTGGCGGCTTGGCCGAAGGCGGCTGGCAATAGCGAGATTTCTATGGAAACGATTCATTCTACGATATTTACGTCACCAGCAGGCCCCCTGTTCCTGGCCGCCTCCGAGCGCGGTCTGGTAGCCCTCGAGTTCGACGCTCGCCTGCCCGGGCAGCAAACCATCCGCCGCAACCCGCGCGATCTGCGCTCCGAAAACAATAGGAAAAGCAAACAAAGCTCAGAGGGCGACCGGACTTCAGGAAACCAACGAGCCGAGTCGAAGGCCGTCCGCTTCGAGGAATCCGCAACCGCGATGCAGGCCTACGTCCGCGAACTGGAAGAATATTTCGCCGGACAACGCCGCGCCTTCAGCTTCGCGCTCGATCTCCGCGGCACCGATTTTCAGCGCGCCTGTTGGCAAGCCCTGCTGCAGATTCCTTACGGCGAAACTCGCTCCTACGCCGACATCGCACGCGCCGTCGGCCGCCCCCAGGGATTTCGCGCCGTAGGCATGGCGAACAATCGCAACCCGGTGGCCATCGTCGTCCCCTGTCATCGCGTGATCGCATCGGATGGCAGCCTGTGCGGCTACGGCGGCGGCCTCGACATAAAGCGCAAACTCCTGCAACTCGAAGGCGCGCTCACCGGAACCCTGGCGGCGTAGCGAAGGTAGGAAAGATCGATCGTCAGAAGATCGATCGGCAATTGAAAAGCGCACCGCCCGGTTTCGCACGCCGGGTCAATGCGTGTAAAGGCCTGTTAGCGGCAGTTAACGAAGAGTTGACGAAGAGAGGGTTGTGGAATCTCATACTCGTATGTGCGGTTGCGCAGCGGATTTCGAGGCCTGTCTTAGCGCGTAACATTCCTCATGGACCGCTTTACCGTGGGCATCGGTCTTAGTGGTTTCAAGATCGACAGGTTTATTGCAAATCGCACAATGGATTTCGGGTTGCGCGGAATGCGCCATTGAACCCGGCCCTTCCGCCCGGTGCTGGCTATCTTACGAGGTAACAGCAACTCTCGTCTGCCCCGCTCAGCACATCAATTTGAGCGGCGGGGTCAGTCTCAGACGCGGCCTTGGGATAGGAGGACCAAGAGCAGGATGCCCTTGATTCTCGCTCCGAACGAATCCTCCGAACCATCAAAACCTTGAGCTAACAGGCGAACAGACGCCGCAAGACAGACTTTCGTGCCCTGAGAACTACAGTGTTTACTGTAGTCTCAAGTTAGTGTGATTCACCTATTATCACCGGTCTTTCTTCTATGGCTGACGCACAGCTCTACCACAACCTGCAACCCGATTTGTCGGCGATTGAGCGGACGATGGTATGAACATCCCCCCCGTACAGATCCTGGCAGCAGCCACCGACCGCGAGCAGGCCGGAGAAGTTCTGCGCCGCACCGCCGAGGCGTTCGCGGCGCTTGTGGAACAGTCGCCGCTGGGCATTTACACCGTCGATTCACAGTTCCGGATCAGGAACGTCAGCGCTGGGGCGATGCCGGCCTTCCGCAATGTCCAGCCGTTGATCGGACGCGACTTCGCGGAAGTGATGCGAATCCTCTGGCCGGAGTCTTTTGCCGGCGAGGCGATCAGGATTTTTCGGCACACACTAAAAACCGGCGAACCTTACGTTTCGCCGGGCCTGACGGAAAAGCGCAACGACATCGGCGCGATCGAGTCCTACGAGTGGCAAGTGAATCGAGTGACACTCGCCGACGGGCTACATGGCGTGGTCTGCTACTACTTTGACTCGACGCGGCTGCAGCAGGCGCACTTGGCGGTGCGGAAAAGCGAAGAGCGATTCCGCACTTTTATCGAAGCGACTTCGAACGTCGTCTATCGCATGAGTCCAGATTGGAGCGAGATGCGATATCTCGACGGAAAAGAGTTCATCGCTGACACCAAGGACTCGAGTTCCACCTGGGTTGACAGGTACATTCATCCCGATGATCAACGCCATGTGATGGCAATGATTCGACAGGCGATCCAGTCGAAAACGATCTTTGAGCTGGAGCATCGCGTGATTCGTACCGACGGTTCGCCCGGTTGGATTTACTCCCGCGCCATTCCGATCTTCGACGAACACCACGAAATTCTCGAATGGTTCGGCGCCGCGAGTGACACAACCCAGCGCAAAAAGGCGGAGGAAGCGCTGCGGCAGCAGCAGGAGCGCGCCGAATTCGTAGCGGACTCTTCGGACGTGGGCTTCTGGTTCTGCGACCTTCCTTTCGACAAGCTGATCTGGGACAAGCGGGTCAAAGATCACTTCTGGCTGACGCACGATGCTGAGGTCACAATCCATACGTTTTATGAGCGATTACATTCTGAAGACCGGGAACCCACTCGACGCGCCATCGAAAAATCAATCGCCACCAATACCCAGTACGATGTCGAGTACCGCACCGTGGCGCCAGACGGGAGGCAAAACTGGATTCGCGCCATTGGCCGCACATTCTACGATGGAGCCGGCCAGCCTGTGCGCTTCGACGGCATCACCTTGAATGTCACCGACCGCAAACAGTCGGAAGTCGCTTTAAGTGTCAGCGAGACCCGCTATCGCGTGCTGGCCGAGAACCTCGATCAGCAGGTGCAGGCCCGCACCCTGGAGCTGCAGGAACGCAATCAGGAAATACTCCGCATGTACGAAAGCCTGAGGGCGCTTTCGACGCGCATGATGAAGGTGCAGGATGAGGAGCGCAGGCGGATTGCACGCGAGCTGCATGACAGCTCCGGCCAGTTGCTGACGGTGATTGGCCTGCAACTGAGTGCCCTCGCCCACGATCTTCGCAAGGCGGCTCCCCAGTGCAATGAGCAGGTGGAGGAGACCGAGCGTTTAGTACAGCAGTTGCAGAAGGAGATCCGCACGACTTCCTACCTGCTGCACCCTCCGCTGCTCGACGAGGCCGGGCTCTACTCGGCGTTGAGCTGGCATGTGGAGGGATTGAACAAGCGCAGCGATGTGCACACCTCGTTGGAGATTGCTTCCGACTTAGGCAGATTGCCGCGCGACCTCGAATTGGTGGTTTTTCGCCTGGTGCAGGAGTCGCTAGCGAACATTTACCGGCATTCGGGCAGCAAGACAGCCATGATTCGCATTGCGCGGAACGAGGGAACGGTTACGGTGGAGGTGCAAGATCGAGGCAAGGGAATTCCGCCGGAAAAACTTGTGGAGATCCAGTCGGAAGGCTCTGGAGTTGGCATTCGGGGGATGCGTGAGCGGCTGCGGCAGTTCAACGGCGAGTTGAAAATCGAATCGGGAGAGATTGGGACGCGGGTTTGGGTGACGATTTCCATTCCACAGACACTAGTTTCCGGGGAGCAGAGCGGACCCGAATAAGACGGCTGTGTGAAAAGCCTTCTCCTCAACGTCGTTACATTTTTCTCTTGCACCCGTCCAGGAAAACATACGTACATCCCCAGATGTAAGATGGGTGCGGTTCGGTGTTAGCGGTTACCTGCAGTTGGCGAAACATCCCCATTCCACTGATTAATCAGCGGCATCCCATTCCACCGCCAAAATCATCCACCAACGATCTACAATTCCATCCACGAAAATTCTGAACCCAACCGACAACTCTTTGACCACACCGAGCAAATCATCCACGCTGAAAAAGGCCAGCCTCTTCTATCTCGTCTTCGTAATGTTCTCCTACACCACGGGCGGCCCCTTCGGACTCGAGGACATGGTCACCACCTCGGGCCCCGGCCTGACTCTGATTTATCTGCTGGTGCTCCCATTCTTCTGGTGCATTCCGGTGTCACTGGTATCGGCCGAGTTGACCACCGCCATGCCCGTCGAAGGCGGCTTCTATCGCTGGACCCGCGCCGCTTTCGGCGACTTCTGGGGATTCCTTTCCGGCTGGTGGAACTGGTCGGCATCGTTTCTGCTGGGAGGCGCGTATGCCGTGCTGTTCACCGATTATCTGGTCTATTACTTTCCGAAGATGACGTGGTGGCAGCACTACCTGGTCTCAGTGGCGCTGATCGCGGTGCTGACGTGGATCAACGTCCGCGGCATTCAAATGGTCGGTCAGGTCGCTACCGCGCTGGAGATTTTTATTTTCATCCCGGTCATCATCATGATCGTCATCGGCCTCCTCCACTGGCATCACAATCCGTTCACACCGTGGATCCCTCCACGTCAGGCGACGTTCAAGGTGTTTGGCGTGGGACTGGCGTTGGGGCTGTGGCTCTATTCCGGCTACGAGCAACTCTCCACCGTAGCGGAAGAGGTCGAGAATCCGCAGCAGGCCTACCCGCGCGCGCTGGCCATGGTGGTCCCGCTGTCGATTGCGGCATATTTTCTACCGACTCTCGCCGGGCTCGCGTCCGCCGGACATTGGGAGAACTGGCACACCGGATATTTCTCCGACGCGGCCGCGACCATCGGCGGTTCCCTGTGGGCAGGGTCAATTCTAGGAGGCCCGTGGCTAGGCACGTGGATGACCCTCGCAGCGATGGTCGGCAACGTCGCCCTGTTGAACAGCACCGTCCTCACCACAACCCGCATGCCCTTCGCCATGGCCGAAGACGGATATTTACCCGACGCCCTCACTCGCAAACACGCGCGTTACGGAACGCCCTGGCTGGCAATTGTAGTGTCGGCCGCAATCTACGCGCTGCTGGCGTGGCAGAGCCTGGGACAACTCATCTCGGTCTATATCTGGCTGCGTTCCGCAACGACCGTGCTGACGGTCCTATCGGCCTGGAAGCTGCGCCGCACGCAACCGGAACTGCGACGCTCGTTCACCATCCCCGGCGGACGCATGGGATTACTCTACGTCGTCGCCGCCCCAGTGGTAATGGCCCTGGTCGCTCTGCTAGGCAGTGACCGCTTCGGCCTGATCGGCGGAGCCATCGCGATCGCGGTTGGGCCAGTCGTATATGGAATCATAAGACGTTGGAATTCGAGGCACGAACTTCAGCGCTAGCACGACTCGGGAAGGGCACGACTTACAGTCGTGCCACCAAAGCCCCACCAAAATCACCCGGCTTCAGTCGCTGAGAGCTGCGTCGAAGAACGGCGCTTCAGCGCCGCGTAAGCACTCGGGATGACAGTCTGATTGGTTAGTCTCTCACTCCGTCCATGAATGCGCGCAGCTTGCGCGACCTCGACGGATGCCTTAACTTCCGCAGCGCCTTAGCTTCGATCTGGCGGATGCGTTCGCGGGTCACGGCGAAGGACTGGCCGACTTCTTCGAGCGTGTGCTCGCTGCCGTCTTCGAGGCCGAAGCGCATCTTGATGACTTTTTCTTCGCGCGGGGTCAGCGTGCGCAGGACCTGTCCGGTCTGGTCCTTGAGGTTCACGTTGATCACCGCCTCGGCCGGAGAAACCACGCCGCGGTCTTCAATGAAGTCGCCGAGATGCGAATCTTCCTCTTCGCCAATCGGCGTTTCGAGAGAGATGGGCTCCTGCGCGATCTTGAGGACTTTCCGAACTTTCGCGACTGGAATATCCATGCGCTTGGCAATTTCTTCGCTGGTAGGTTCGCGACCGAGTTCCTGAACAAGCTGCCGCGAGGTGCGGATCAGCTTGTTAATGGTTTCGATCATGTGCACCGGGATGCGAATCGTACGCGCCTGATCGGCGATGGCGCGGGTGATGGCCTGGCGAATCCACCAGGTGGCGTAGGTGGAAAACTTGTAGCCGCGGCGGTATTCGAATTTGTCGACGGCCTTCATCAGGCCGATGTTGCCTTCCTGAATCAGGTCGAGAAACTGCAGCCCGCGGTTGGTGTATTTCTTAGCGATCGAAACCACCAGGCGAAGGTTGGCCTCGATCAGTTCGCGCTTGGCCTGCTCCGCGTCCATGTCGCCCGAGATAATCTCGCGCTGGGTGCGCTTGAGTTCAGCGAACGACACTCCGGTTTCGAGTTCGAGTTTCTCCACTTCGCCGCGCAGCGCGCGCGCCTGCCGGCGATATTCTTTTTTCTGCTCCTCGCTGCGGGTCGCGTCGGCCTTGCGCTCGAGATTTTGCGTCTGCCGGTCGAGCGACCGCATGCCGTCGACCGTCTTATTCAGGCGTTCGATCAGCCGCTTGCGCTCGGCGTTGGTGAAGCCCAGCTTGCGCACCGCTTTCGAGGTCGCAATAATCGCGCGGGCCAACTTGCGCCGCGACCGGCGATGATCCTTCGGCTTCTTGGTCTTTGAAACTTCGAGATACTTCTCTTCGAGCAACTGGGCCTTTTTATACAGCTTGGCCATGTCGTCGATTTTGCCGGTGAACTCGTTCAGCCGATTCTGAAGAATTTCATCGGTGATCTCTTCCTCGTCGAAGGTGACGACTTCCTTGATCGAGCGCACGCCTTTCTTGAGGTCTTCGCCCATGCCCAGCAACTCGCGGATCACAATGGGTGACCGCGACAGTGCCTTGAGCACGCGGATCTGGCCACGCTCGATCCGCTTTGCGATTTCGACTTCGCCTTCGCGCGTAAGCAGGGGAACTGTGCCCATCTCGCGCAAATACATGCGGACAGGATCGTTGGTTTTTTCCAGAGCCCCGGGGGTGAGGTCTAACTCGACGTCCTCGCCTTCTTCGGATTCATCAAATTTCTTATCGAGCGCGGCGGAAGGCAGCTTGGGGCCTTCGAGCACATCGATTCCCTGCGTACCGATGGTGGTCAGCAGATCGTCCAGGTCCTCAGGAGAATGCACGTCGTGCGGGATTAAATCGTTTACCTGGTCGTAGGTGAGATATCCCTTCTCTTTGCCTGTATCGATCAGCTTTTTAATATCTTCGAATTTATCTTCGAGAGCCAAAAGGTGTCCTCAAAACTGCTTCATTTCGCTCCCACGGAGCGTGTGGTAAAGTTCTAAAAGGGTGGGAATCCGGGGTCTTGCGGGTCGTGCATCGCACAAACTTTCAGAGTTTAGCACATAAGTGCTGTAGCGTCTATCGCTTGCCCCGCCCGCGCCCGTTGCTGCTTCCCACGATTCCCGGCTATCTTCAACTTCCTTAAATACTTAGATGGTGGCAGAGGCTTTTTTGTTTCACGCACTTTTTTCTTTCGCGCGTTGTTTTGTCCGCTTTCCGCCAGATGTGTCTGGGCTAGACAGCTTCGGCTAGACCGGGATCTCTTAGCGCGCGACTGATCCGCTCCAGTTCGGTCAGCAGTTCCCGCAGACGTTCCCTATCGGCAGCGAGGCCGGGTTTCTTGAGTTCGCGCTGCACGTCCTCCTGCTGGCGGCGCAGGTGAATGCGGCGCAGGGCGCGGACTGCGGCTTCCAGGACATCTGCCGTGAGTTCTTCGTCTTCTTTCAACAGAATCAACGCGAGCATGCGGCGATCTGTTTCCGTGGCCGGGACTTCTAGAACATCGGCAGATTCACCGCCCGCATTTAATCGTGAATCGCTAAGTAAAGATTCGGCCAGCGATTCCGTCGCCAGGCCGCGGTGCAGGGCTTCGTTCTGCAGCACGAAGCGGGCCTGGCGAGCGGGATCGAATTCTTCTTCCTGATTCACCCAAGCTCCGTCGCGGGCCGAAGGATGTTCCTGACCGGTCTGCATTTGGCGCGACGAAGCCAGGGCGCGGATCAGGATTTTTTCGGCGTCGGTTACCTGCGCGTCCGCAGAAGCCTTGACGGCGGAAGTGGCACGGGTTCCCGCTGCGTGCCGCAACTCTTGTCGCAAGACTGCGGAGTCGATGCCCAACTTCTGCGCGATTTCCTGCGCGAGTTCATCGCGCACGATGCGGCTGGGCACGCGCTGGACGTGAGGTAACAGATAATTCACGGCGTTCTTCTTGCCCTCGGCGCTGCGAATGGGGAATTGCGCGCGCGCACGCTCGATCAGGTAGTCGAAATACTTCTGCGAAGTCTTTAGCGCGGCGCCGTAGGCTTCTTTGCCTTTGCGGCGAATATACAGATCGGGGTCGAAGCCTTGTTCGAGGGTGAGGACCTTGATTTGAAATTCTTCTTCGACCAGCAAGCCCAGCGTGCGCTCCGTTGCCTTTGCGCCAGCTGTATCGGGATCGAAATTCACGACTACGTTCTTGCTGAAACGGCCTAGCAGCTTGGCTTGCAGTTCGGTGAAGGCGGTGCCGGAGCTGGCGATCACATTTTGAAAACCGGCGGCGTAGACGGAGATGCAGTCCATTTGGCCTTCGACCAGGATGGCGTAGTCGAATTTCTTGATCCATTCCTTGGCGATATCGAGATTGAACAGGACTTTGCTTTTGGAGTAGATCGGCGTCTCTGGGGAGTTCAAATACTTGGGGCCGGATTTTTCGTCTGTGGCGAGAGTGCGGCCGGTGAAGGCGATTACTTTTCCGGCTTCGCTGGAGATGGGGAACATTACGCGATTGCGGAACTTGGAATACATGGAAGCTGTCGTTGGCCGTTGGTCGTTGGTCGTTGGCTCCTGCGACCCATCCGTTCGGGGTGACGATGCGGGGGAGTCGTCCTGCTTCCAGGAAAACAAGCCGCTTTCTCGGAGAACCTCTTCGCTGAATTCCTGCTTCAGGCGGTCGCGGAGGAGAAAGCCGGAGTCGGGGGCGAAGCCGATGCGGAACTTCGCGATCATTTCTTCGTTCAGGCCACGGCCGGTGAGATATTCGCGGGCTTTTGCGCCTTCGGGACGGCGGAGGCATTCCTGGAAGAAGGCGACGGCGCGCTCGTGTACATCGAGAAGCTGGCCGCGCAGGCGGGCTTCTTTGGCTTCGCCTTCGGTGGCGTAGCTGGCTTTCGGCAGGGGAATGCCGAGCTTTTGCGCCACCATACGGACGGATTCGGGGAAGGTGATGTTTTCGATTTTCTGGATGAAGCTGAAGACGTCGCCGGAGAGGCCGCAGCCGAAGCAATGATAGAACTGGCGCGTGGCGTGGACCGAGAACGACGGGGTTTTTTCGCCGTGAAAGGGGCAGAGGCCGGAATAGTTTTGGGCTCCGGCTTTCTTTAGTTTGATGTAGTCGCCGATGATGCGGACGATATCCGCCTGCTGCTTCACCGTGTATGCGAAATCGCCGGGGTTCGCCATTTATGGTCCACAAGTATTGTCGGGGAAATGGGGGCTGATGGGAATATGGCAGTGAGGGTTGGTTGCGGAAAAGCTGTGGAATACGCGCCTATTTCGTTGAAGTCCTCGGAAAAGGCGAGCTCTATTGATTCGAGGGTGAGATGGATCGAGGGCAAGAGCTCAGGTGCGGTTTGGGATGCTTCGGCTGCGTGTGGGCATTCGCTTTGCGAATGCCCACACTTCGCTCAGCATGACAGGGTAGTTGGTTTGCCGACAGCACAGGTGGAACGACCACGCGAGATTTGTCATGCTGAGCGGAGGAGGATCGTCCGAAGGACGATCCTTCGCAGTCGAAGCATCCCTATACGCATCGAACTCTCTCAGCTAGTTTTCTTCATCCACGGATACCAATCCTTGGCCAGGTCCAGCCAGTGGGGATTCCTCAACTCGATCAATGCGATCTTTTTCGCGCGGGACCAGCCCTTTAATTGTTTCTCCCGGCCGATGGCTCGGTGTACTTCGTCGAATGACGCCCAGTATAGGAGCCGCTCCACGTCGTAGCGGGCGGTGAAGCCCACCATTTGATGGAACTTGTGCTGGAAGACGCGGCGGTGCAGATTGCCGCTGAAGCCGACGTACAGGGTGCCTGACAGGCTGCCCATGATGTACACGCAATAGCTGCGGCGCTCTCGCGTCATCGTTGCTCTCGGGTCATCGTGAGGGATAGGGATGCTTCGACTCGCTCAGCATGACAGGACATAGGCCGTATAGTTTGTGATATCGGTCACACGAGGCCTTCCCCGGTTCCAGATCGGAACTACCGTCGATCAGACGTTGAGTTCGACCAAGGTTGCTCCGCCGCCGCCTTCGTTTTGGGGGGCTTCGACTACTGAGGATACGTGGGGATGCTTTTGCAGTAACTGGCGGAGGGCTTTGCGGAGGATGCCCATGCCGCTGCCGTGGACAACGCGGACGCGGGGGAGACCGGCTAGGAAGGCTTGGTCTACGAACCTCTCGACTTTCGACGAGGCTTCGTCCACCGTGTGGCCGATTACGTTGATTTCGGTGGGGACGGTTGCGCCTTCGTTTTCTAACGACACGGAGATGCCGCGGGAGCGGGCGGCTTTTACGGGAGTGTCGGACGACTGCGCCTGTGCGGTCGAGACGAGTTCGGCGATGTCGTCGCGGGCGATTTTCATCTTCATTGCGCCCATCTCGACTTCGAAATGGTTGTCGTCGAGCTTGCGGACTACGCGTGCGGAACGGCCGGTGGATTTCAGCTTGACGCTGTCGCCTTCGGAAACGTGCTTGACCAGTTGGGGTTGCGCGTTGGGATCGTTTCTGTCGGCGCCGGTGGAATGGGCGACTACCGTGGAGTCGAACTGCTCGCGGAATTCGCGGCGCAATTTTGCGATTCTTCTCTCGGCGTCTTTCGAGAGCTTCTGGGCGGCGGCGCGGTCCTGAACAGCGTTGACGGCCTCGCGGGCGTGATATTCGAAATCGCGGAGGAGGGCTTCGAGTTTCTTCTCCATTTCTCGGATTTTCGATTGCTGTTCTTTTTTTCCTTCTGCCGCTAAACGGCCTTTTTCGTCTTCCAGTTCTCTTTGGGCTGTCCGCAGACGGAGGCGTTCGTTGTCGGCTTCGCGCAGGTCGGCGTGGAGTTTGTCGAGAAATTGGCCGACGTCGCGGGCCTGGGTGCCGAGGCGGGAGCGGGCGCTTGCGATGATGGCGGGATTTAATCCCAGACGCTGCGCGATGTTGATGCCTGCGGACGCGCCCGGTACGCCGACTTTCAGCTCATAGGTGGGCTGCAGCGTGGCTTCGTCAAAACCTACGGACGCATTCACTACGCCGGGCGTGTTGGCGGCGTAGACCTTGAGTGACGTGTGGTGGGTGGAGATGATAGTCATGCATCCGATATCTCCAAAATGTCCGGCGATGGCGACGGCAAGTGCGGCGCCTTCTTCGGGGTCGGTGGCGGAGCCTAGTTCGTCGAGCAGGACCAGCGAGTTTGCGGTTGCGGTGCGCGAGATGAAATCGATGTTGGTGACGTGGGCGGAGAAGGTGGAGAGATTTTGCTCGATCGACTGGTAGTCGCCGATGTCGGCCAGGACGGCGTCGAAGATGGGGAGTTCCGCGCGATCGGCAGGAACGGGGAGGCCAGATTGAGCCATCAGGGCCAGAAGGCCTACGGTTTTTAGGGTGACGGTTTTGCCTCCGGTGTTGGGGCCGGTGATGATTAGCTGGCGGCGGGGGGATTCGAGTTCTACGGTAATGGGGACTACGTTGATGCCTTTGGGCTTGAGGTTGCGTTCTAGCAGAGGGTGCCTTGCGTTATGCAGCAGGAGGCGAGCCTTGCTCGCCCTGGACCCTTCGGCTTCGCTCAGGGCGAGCTCACGGGAGCGTCCCTCCCTCCATGGGTCTTGCTGGTTCTCAGCTTCCTCGCTCAACGTCACTGCTACGCACTTGTAGTCTTCGGCGAATCGGGCCTTGGCGAATTGGAGTTCTAGTTCGGCGAGGACTTCGACTGCGGCTAGAATTTGTGCGGAGTGGGTGCCGATGCGCTGCGTCATTTCTTGCAGGATGCGGTGAATCTCGGTTAACTCTTCTTCCAGGAGGCGGACCAGTTCGTTGTTTTGTTCGATGGTTTCGAGGGGCTCGACGAAAACGGTTTGGCCGCTGGAGCTGGCGCCGTGAACCACTCCTTGCACGCGGCGCTTTTGCTCGACTTTTACGGGGATTACGAAGCGTTCGCCGCGGATGGTAACGAGTTCGTCCTGGACCGTGCCACCGTCAGCCAGGCGGCGCAGATATCCGCGCAGGGATTCTTGAATCGCGCGGCGCTGGCGTTCGATTTCGCGGCGGATGCGGGCGAGTTCGGGGGAAGCTTTGTCGTCCAGGGTTCCGTCGGGCTGGATTTTGTTGCGGAATCCGCGCAGGAACTCGGAGAAGTCGACGATCTGGTTGGAGAGTGAGCGCACTCTGTCCCAGTCAGACCGCATGTTCGCTGGGGGATGCAGGGCGATCTCGCGCCATTCGGCGGCGCGATCGACAACCAGGATCACGTCGCGAATCTCAGTGGTCTCGAGAGCGGCGCCGGCGATGCGCGATTCCTCGACAAGCAGAGTTATGTCGAGGAGTCCGGAGAAATCGAAGCGGCCGCCCACGCGGCGGTAGTCGCGGATTTCGTCTGCGAGTTGCTGCTGGGTTTCGATCCAAGCGCGGTCGGTGGAGGGGGTGAGCGCGGCAATGCGCTCCTGGCCGAGGGGGGAAGAGGCGTAGGCGAGCAGAAGTTCTCGAAGAGAGTCGAACTCGAGGACGCGCGCGGAATTATGGAGGAGTTCTGCCACGCTTTCATGTTACAGGAGTGGATGGCTGTGGCTGGGCTCGCGGCGCTGGCGCTCGCGGAGAGACGAGGGCGTCCGTCCCACCAAGGGCTTAGCGGGCTCCGGCACTGGCGACTTGCGCTGAGGATTCTACTGCTGGAATTCTTACCACGAATATCGCGCCGCCTTCAGGTTTGTTCTGGCAAGTGATCTGGCCGCTGTGATCCTGGATCACGCCATACACGGCGCTGAGGCCCAGACCGGTGCCTTTGCCAACCGGTTTGGTGGTGTAGAAGGGATCGAAGACCCGCAGCGGGTCGCGAACGCCGGGACCGGTATCAGAAAACTGCAGCACGGCTTCTTTGCCCTGGCGCTGGGCGGTGATTTCGAGCGTGCCTCCGCCGGCTTCTTCCAGGGCGTCCATGGCATTGTCGACGATCTCAACAAAGGCTTGAAAGAGCTGGTTGGCGTTGCCCAGAATGCGGGGACAATCGGGGGCAATGGACATCCCCACATGAATATTGCCGCCAGGACGCCGTAATTCCAGCATCTGCGTGGCACGCTGCAAGAGCATTCCGAGGTCGACCTGAATTTGTTCTCCAGGCGATTGCTGGGCAAAGCGCAGCAGGTCGGCAACGAGATCGCGAGTGCGACGGGCCTGGTTCACAATCTTGCGGACCAGAGCAGTCTGTTCGTCGCTGAGCCGTTCGTTGGCCCAAAGTTGTTCCGAGTAACTCATGACCGCGGTCAGGGGATGGTCGATCTCCTGCGCCGCTCCCGCCACCAGGTTGCCGAGTGAGGCCAACTTTTCCTTCTGCACCAATTGACTCTGCAAACGCTTTTGGCTTTCGTATCCGCGGCGCGAATCTTCCAGAAGGGACATCAGCGCCTGGTCCTGGAAGTACTGGCGCAGGAACACGAAGGTTCCCAGCACTAACATGGCGGCCAGCACCGTGAAAAATCGGAAGGTCCGTGAGGGCGCGCCCGATTTATCGAACAGGACGGTCCACACGCCGAGCACGGGGAGAGAGAGAATGACCAGCATGGCGAGCTGCGGAATAACCCGCTTCCATCGCGGGTTCAGAGTGAAATCGTGACTTGGAAGCTCCCAGGTTCGCGCCGAAAAAGCGGCAGCCGCCATCCAGGCCAGCGTGCCGATGAGAGGCACGTCATAGAGGCTGCCCGAGTAGTACGTGGCATCCGCGGCGGCCCGGTCGAGGAGTTGCGAATTGACGCCGTATAGCACGCTGGCGGCCAGGAAATGCAGGTACAGCCGCCGCCAGCCGCCGGAGCTGGTCCAGACTGCGAGACCCAGCACTCCGATCAGCATTCCGTTCTCCAATCCGTAGAGACGGTCGTAGTAGGCGCTGTAAATCTGTGCATTCCGGGTGACGTACTGGTGGGGGAACACGATGAAGGCGTAGAGGAAAATCCACCAACCCAGCAGCATCAAAAAATTCAGCACGCTGAGATGGATTCTGCCTTCCTTCTTGACCACGTCGGGACGCCACGCCACTGCGGCAATCATGGGCAGGGCATGAAAGAACAGGACGATATCGAACAGGAAGGGATCGGGGATGGGCCGTCGCAGCAAAACCTCGACGTAGCACCAAGCCGCTTGATTGCCGATCCAGAGCGAGAATCCCAGGGTCATCAAGATCCAAAAGCTGCGCTCCTGACCCGGCCGGGTCAGGGCGTTAGCCGCAGTAATGCCGGCGGCGACGAGCATAAGCACCAGGCCAGCCACGTCGGCGAATGCGGTCAGCGCGAGGCTGCGGTGCGCAAACAGAGACACCCCAGCAAAGGCCGTAGTAATTCCGGCCGCTGCGACAAACCAGCGATGGCGTTGGAGCCAACTCATCTTGCTTTAATTCTATGGGACCAAATCGGGGATTCCGAGCGTTTTGAACCTTGCAGGTTACTTCGGTTACCTGCGGGGAAGGGATTCACGAGCAGCCCCGGACGAATGCGGTCCGGGGCTCCGTGGCTGGAGCGTGCAGAATCGGCGTTTCAGAGGCAAAGTGTTCTAGAATTGAAGGAGGAAGGGGCCATTATGTTCACCCTTCCTCTCTGGTGACTTGCCATGGCATTCCCTGTGACCCGTCTCCGACGCCTGCGCCGCACGGCGGAGCTGCGCAACCTGGTGAGTGAGACCCGGCTCACGCCCGATGCATTCGTTTATCCCATGTTTGTTTGCCCCGGAGAAGGCGTGCGCAAGGCGGTCGGCTCGATGCCGGGGGTGTTCAATCTGTCGGTGGACGAAGCGGTGAAGGAAGCGCGGGAAGCGCATTTGCTGGGCGTTCCGGCGGTGATTCTTTTCGGACTGCCCGACAAGAAAGACGAAGTCGCGACCGGAGCGTGGGTCGACGATGGCATCGTGCAGCAGGCCGCGCGGGCAATGAAGCGCGAAGTGCCTGGGCTGATTCTGATGGGGGATGTCTGCCTGTGCGAATACATGTCGCACGGCCACTGTGGAATTGTGAAAACGACATTCACGCCGCAATCCCTGGGTGCCGCGGTTCGAGATGCCATCACTCCGTCGCAGCGCGTGCTTGCGGTGAAGAACGGGGTGAAGAATAAAGCAGAGAAAGATAAGGCGATCGAGACGATGGTATCGGCGGCCGCGCACGCGGTTCAGTCCAGTTTCGAAATCGATAACGACGCCTCGCTCGAGTTGCTGGCGCGGACTTCGGTCTCGCTGGCGAAGGCGGGCATCGATATTATTGCGCCCTCCGACATGATGGACGGACGCGTGGGGGCGATCCGGCGCGCGCTGGACGACGCCGGGTTTATCCAAACGCCCATTCTTTCTTATGCCGCGAAGTTTGCCTCGGGCTACTACGGACCATTTCGCGAAGCCGCCGATTCGGCGCCGCAGTTCGGCGACCGGCGTTCTTATCAAATGGATGGAGGCAATGTGCGCGAGGCCATGCGCGAAATCGAAGCCGACATCGAGGAGGGCGCCGACATGATTATGGTCAAGCCGGCTATGCCTTATCTGGATGTGATTGCGGCGGCGCGCGAGCGCTTCGAGCTGCCGCTGGCGGCTTATCAGGTGTCCGGTGAATACGCGATGATCGAAGCCGCGGCGCGGAATGGCTGGATCGAACGCGACCGCGTGATGATGGAGTCCCTGGTCAGTATTCGGCGGGCGGGAGCCAGCATTATTCTGACGTACTTTGCGAAGGACGCGGCACGGCTGCTGGGGTGATGTGATTTTGCTGAAAACTCGACTGAGTGGCCTCAGGGGCTAATGCCGTTGCCGAAAAGAAAGGCCGCATCGCAGCGCTTAAAGCGTGCGCCACCCAAAATCACGGAACCGGGACAACTGCTCAAAATCAGCCACAGAAAACATGCCATAACAACAGGATTACGCGCCGGAGCTTTGGCCGTTCGCGAATTTTACTTCTACCAGCTTGCGGTCTTCGTCGGAGACTTTGAAGAAGGCGCGGGGCTTCAGCTCCATGAAGCTAGCCACGAACACGTCGGGAATTTGGCCGATGCGGGTGTTGTAGGAGTTGACGTCGTCGTTGAAGAACTCGCGGCGGTCGGCGATGCGCTCTTCGAGTTCGCTGATGCGGGCTTGAAGTTTGAGGAAGTTTTCGTTGGCTTTGAGCTGGGGATAATTCTCGGCCACGACGAACAATCCGCGTAGGGCGTTCATCATCTTTAGATCGGCCAGGGCCTTCTGGCTGATGCTGGCGGCGTTCATCGACGCCGCGCGAGCCTGGGTTACGGCGAGCAGAGTCTGCTGCTCGTGCTGCATGTATCCTTTGACGGTTTCAACCAGGTTGGGGATTTCGTCGTGGCGCTGTTTGAGCAGGACGTCGATGTTGGCCCAGGCTCGGTCGTTCTCGTTGCGCAGGCGAACGAGGCCGTTGTAGAGGATGATGATGTAGATGACCGCTCCCGCGAGGAACAGGACGAACGCGAATCCCGTGATGGTGCTGCTATCCATTGTTGGGTGTGTTTGCGCTTCTGCCTTGCCTGACACTTTAAGGTGCCAGTTGAGCAGGCAGGGCGGCAAGTGCCAAAAGGGTTGCGCCGGGTAGATTGGCAGCGAGTGGGAGCGGGTTACCGGGAACAAGGCAGTGCAGGGTTATCGGATAACGGCGCTGTCGGCCGCGCGGGGAAGAATTGGCGCCGGGCTTCGCCCAGGCTGGACGGGCGAATGCGCCCGTCCCCACATGGGCTTTCTCGGTACCGGCGGTGGCCAACTTAGTCTCTGCTGGGCTTTTTGGGCGTCAGGTCGCAGGACTTTTTCATATCGTCGAGATTCAGCCCGGCGGGCGAGAATTCGGCGATCGCGTAACCGGTTCTGGTTTTAACTTCCACGTTGAAGAGCTGGGCTCCGATTGCGCCGCGAATGGTGCCCTTGTCCATGGAAAGGAAGTGGCCGCGCCAATTCCAGCCTTTGCGGTTGGGGACATCATCGGTGCGCACTCTGACTTCCATCTTGGGCTGGCCCCAGAAACCGGGATAGTCGGGCCGACCCAGCTTGGCTCCAGGATTGAAGTCGGCATAGGCGTACTTGCCATTGGTGCAGATGAGTTCGATTCTGGGCTTGTAGTCCGGGTCTTCCCTGAAATAATTGTTCGAGAGCAGTTCGAAGCGAGTCTTCTTGGCGCCCGTCATTTTGTCTTCCGATTGGAACTTCATCCACTTGCCACCGGCGCTGACGCCGTCTCTTTCATCCTGATAGGGGCTCATGGCGCCCCCTTGGGCCAGGGCAGACACAGCACAAAGCAGCGTTACGCACGCCAATACCGCCTTCGCGGCCAGCGCGGTTCGATTGAGTTTACGAGTAGAAAACGATCCGTTCACAGTATCCTCCAGATGTATATCCCTTTATATTGAACCCGAGAGGGCACTGAAAAGTTGCATGAAAAGATACTGATCCTGATCTGCCCTAGCGGATATCCACTTTCAGGTCGAGGTAGACCTGGGAGCGGTCGTCGAACTGGCTGACTGATTTGGTGTCGCTTTTGTGGCCCTTATATTGGGCATAGACTTCGTAGTCGACGGCGGTGGAAAGCGAGGGAAACCGGTAGGTGCCATCCGGCCCGACAATATAGGTCTTGACCGCCCGAGTACGGGTATTGGTCACGTAGACGGCGGCGTCGGGGAGCGGGTTGTCCTGGGAGTCGAGCACCTTGCCGTAGAGCAGGCGCCCGACGGCTTTATCTTTATTGTCGAGATTATTGGGTGCGGCGCTATTGGGTGCGGAGTTTTGCGGCGCGGCAGTCGCGACCGCGATCAGAGCGAACAGCAGGCCGCAAGCCAGGATCACAGCCGTGAGTCGAAATGGTCCACGATTCATGCTGGTGCTATTGTCTCACGGACCTGCCGCGGCAGTTCCAGGAACACCAGCCTCGTCAATAGTGAGATGCAATCCGGTGTCTTCGCGTTCATCCTGATAGATGTGAACGGTCACTTCCTTGACCAGGCGCAACGGCCTGCCGTCTAGGGTCTTGAAGCCTTTGAGGTCGGCCGAGAGAATGTAGTCGGCTTCGCCGCTTGGAAGCCGCTGCGCGAACTCGCCCATGTGGTCGGAATAGACTTGCCAGCGGGTTTTCTTGGCTTTATCGGTGGCGCGGCGGATTTTTACTGGGACACCATAGACGGGATGGTCGTCAGGCCCCCAGACCGTGCCGGCGATGAGTGCGTAGGGCTTGCTTTTCTGATCAGCGGCGAGCAGCCGCTGCCGCGAACTGAACGTGGGCAGGAAGAGCGCAAGAAGAAGCACAAGAAGAATTACGATCAGAGGGGAGCCGAGGGTGGATAACCTGACGGATAACCCAGGGAAAGCCCGCGCCGGGAGTTGCTGATCCAGGCGTTGCGCCGGAAGCGGCTGCGCGGGAAGGCTAGGAGTAGTCACCGTCTTCGCTCTCCTCGGCCTCTTCTTCGTCTTCTTCTACGTAGCCTGCCTCTACAACTTTAAGTTCGAGCGGACTGGTAGTGATGACTTCAAAGTCGGTGCCACACTCGGGGCACGAAATCATTTCCCCTTCGTCGACGCCCTCCTCATCGACATCGAGATTAGTTTCGCATTCGGGACAAAGAATCATAAAGCCTCCCTCGCGGATTAGAGCCTCCTGATAGTATTTAGATTCTTTCCGCCTGTCCGGTCAAGGGGCCCAAGCTGTAGACGAAGGATTTTTCGAAGAATCAAGGAATCGCTGTCTGGGGTGGGATTGTTCTGGACGGCGGCTATCAAAGCATGCTCCATTTCAGGACAATTGGGCGCGCGCGGCGGCGGTGCGGGCACTAGACAAGGCGGGACATGGGAGTTTGGCAGTGGTGCCGGTGCCCGAGCGGTAAGGGGCTGGTAAGATATAGAACATCAGGCCGTTCCACCTCAACGGCTTTGCAATTATGGCCAGGAATTCTTCTTTCGAAATGGGGCTGCCTCCATTTCGCGGCGCAGTGCGGCAGATTATCCTCGGCAGCACAGCAATCTACGTAGTCATTCTGCTGTTGATGTCATTTGCGCAGCCGATCGGGCAGACCGTCTTAGCGCTTGGAGTCCTTGATCCAACGCACATTCGCGCGGGCTGGCTGTGGCAGTTCATTACCTACGCCTTCATGTACGTTGACCCGCTGGATTTTCTGCTGTCGCTGGTCGGCATCTACTTTCTGGGATCCGCGGTTGAAGAGCGCATCGGCCTAACGGCATTTTACGGCCTGTTCTTCGGCAGCGTCGCGCTTTCCGGAGTGGCCGGATTCCTGTTGTCGCTCACGCATGTGATTGCGCAAGGGCCTGCCATCGGATCGGGGGCGGCCGCCAATGCGATCCTGATGGTCTTCTTCCTCCTGAACCGGGGCGCGCCCATCATGCTGTTCCCGATTCCAATCCAGATTCCGGTGAAGTGGATTGTGATCGGAGTGGCGGGGATTGAGACCGCGTATCTGTTGCTCTCTCACTTCGCGCTGTTCTATTTCGTCATGCTGCTCGGCTTGGGCGCGGGATACATCTGGTACAAGGTATTTTTATCGAGCCGCTTTTCGCTCGGCCTGACCGAACGCTACTTTGAAGCCCGCAATTCCTACTATCGCTGGAAGCGGCGGCGGGCGGCGAAGAAGTTTGAAGTCTACATGTCGAAGCACGACCGCCAGGTTCACTTCGACGAGCACGGGAACTACATCCCTCCGGACGACGATCCGCGCAAGGGGAATGGCGGAGGGAAGTCCGGGTGGGTGAATTAGTTGGCTGGTGGAAATTCCTTCACGTGCCAGCGATGATGCACACTGCAAGGGGTCCTTCGACTGCGTAGCTGCTTCGCTTCGCGAACCAGCTACTCCGCTCAGGATGACAAGTCTCGGAAATTGGTGAGTTCGGACAAGATCAGAGTGGGTAGTTCTTCCTGCTTTGCTTTTCCTTTAAATCCCAGGTCGTGGCTGGCGCCTTCGACGGTTAGTAAGTTCGTCCTGGCGGGGATCATCTTTATTGCTTGTTCTAGTTCGGCGATGGAGCCGAAGGGGTCGCGGGTGCCATGGACGAAGAGCGTGGGCGTACGCAGATCAGGGAGATGCTGGGTGCGCTGCTGTTCGGGCTTGCGTGGGGGATGCAGCGGGTAGGAGAGCAGGAGCAGGACCGCCGGAAGTTCTTCTGGAGATTGTTTCGCGAGCTCGGCGCAGAGCATGCTGGATTGGCGTCCGCCATAGGAATGGCCGCCGAGGATTAGGCGGCCCGAAACTATTTTTCTCATGGCGGCTAGTGCGTGGGCCAGGCCGGCGCGGTCGCGAGCAGCGTCGGCGGGGCCGGGGGGTCCGAAGGATCGCGTCTGGCGATAGGGGAGATCACAGCGCAGCACGGTGAAGCCGGCGCCGGCGAATGTTTCGGCTAGGACTGCGAGGAGCGGGGCTGCAGCGTTGGAGCCGGCACCGTGGGAGAGGATCAGACCTTGGTTGTTGGGGGCGGCGGGAGTGTGCAGAAAGCCGCGGACTCTTGGGTCGACGGCGTTGTTGGCGAATTCGCGGACGGAATCGGCGGGCATATTGTTGCTAGTTTAAATCCCCACTTCTCGCAAAGGGCGCGAGAAATGGGGCACCCGGCTGCCAAATGAGTGCCATTTGCTACATGCGTCGCCCTACTTCTCTTTTTCCAGAGACACTTCGGTGAGGGTTTCGTAAACTTTTACGATTTGGATTTCGTTGCCCAGTCGGGCCCAGCAGCGGAGCATGTCGGGGTCTTCCTGGGCGGTGCTGCGGGCTTCTTCGGACTTCCAGTGGCGCACTAGAACGTAGTGCGATTCGCGGTCGCGGTAGAGCAAGTCGCGTCCATAGCCTTTGGCGGTGAGAATGGAACTGAGTTCGCGCAGGGTGGCGAGCGACGCGGCTTCCATTTCGGGCACGGGTTCCCAGACGGCTACCGAGAGTATCTCTTCGGTCATACGAGGGGGATTATAGCTTGTGCTCTTGAGGCGTTTTGATAATTCTCACCCCAGAGTCGCGAGACTCCACGCGAGAGCACCTTCCGAAATTATCTGGGTTTCAATTTCTGAGAGCGCGCTTTTTTCGGGCGCTGCTTCTTTCGGGCGATGCTCTCGGCTTCCTCGTCGGTGACCACGTGCAGGCGCATGAGGTTGGTGGAACCGGAAAGCTGGCGCGTGCCGGCGACTACGCCGAGGACGTCCCCAGGCTTCAGCAGACCGCGGCGGACGAGATCTTGCTCGGCCATGGTCACCATCTGCTCGGCGGAGTGGGCCTGGCGGCAGCGGACGGGATGCACTCCCCAGTAGAGATTCATGCGGCGGACCACTGGTTCCGAATGGGTGAAGGCGTAGAGCGGGACTTTGGGGCGGTATTTGGAAATCATGCGGGCCGTGTTGCCGGTCTCGGTGAAGACGGCGATCGCACCCATGGGCAAATCTTCGGCGGAGTGGGCGATGGATTCGCAGATGGTTTCGGCGACGGAGAGTCCGCGGTGCTCGCGGCGGCGCCGGAACTGCACGAAGTCGCCCATGTTGCATTCGGCTTCGATGACGATGCGCGCCATGATGGAAACGGATTCGCGGGGATACTGGCCGCTGGCGGTTTCGGCGGAAAGCATGACGGCGTCAGTGCCGTCGAAGATGGCGTTGGCTACGTCGCTGGCTTCAGCGCGCGTGGGACGGGGGTTTTCGATCATCGACTCGAGCATCTGCGTCGCGGTGATCACCGGTTTGCGCCAGGAGGACGCACGGCGAATTACGTGCTTCTGAATGACGGGGACTTTTTCTGGCGCCATTTCTACGCCGAGATCGCCGCGGGCGACCATGACTCCGTCGGAGACTTCGAGAATCTCTTCGAGATGATCGATGGCTTGCGGCTTTTCGAGTTTCGCGATGACGGGGACGTCGCTGCCGCGCTTGGCGATAATCTGCTTGACCATGCTGACATCGGCGGCGGTGCGGACGAAGGAAATCGCGACCGCGTCTACGCCGTGAGCCAGGCCGAATTCGAGATCTTTGCGGTCTTTTTTTGTGAGAGCGGGAATCGAGAGAGCGATGCCGGGAAGATTGATGCCTTTGTGTTCGCCCAGCGTGCCGCCGTTAAGGACGTCGCAGAGAACGTCGTCTCCACGGACGCCGCGCACGCGCAGCTCGATTAATCCATCACTTAATAAGATGCGGGCGCCGGGGCTGAGTTCGTGGGCGAGATCGGGGAACGTTGTCGAGATGCGCGTGGCGGTGCCGGGCACGTCTTGCGGCGTGATGGTCACGACCGTGCCGGATTTTAGCTGGACGGGTTCGTGGCGCTCCAGTTGGCCGGTGCGGATTTTCGGGCCTTGCAGGTCCTGGAGGATGCAGACGGTGCGTCCTTCGCGCTCGGCGGCGCGGCGCAGGCGCAGGATGTTGTGGGCATGATCGTCGTGGGTGCCGTGCGAGAAGTTGAGGCGGGCGATGTCCATGCCGAGGCGTAGCAGGTCGCGCATGGCGGGTTCGGTGTTGCAGGCGGGGCCGATGGTGCAGATGATTTTCGCGCGGCGAAGCGAAGGCTGCACCGTGGAGGGGTCGGCAGTCGACTCCGGCTTGCGGATTGGCTTACTGATTCTCAACCTGTCTCCTCAATCGGCAGTAGTGCAGTTGGGTTTGCTGCCTCTCCTTTGGAGGCGTCATCCCGAACTCGGCGTACTTCAGCCGGGTGACGGATGTTGCGTGGAGCTCCTCAGAGAGAGTATCGGCCTGCACGTGAGATCCTTCCCTCCGCCTGAAGAACGGCTCCGGTCAGGATGACACCCTCAAATTTCCCCTTGCGTTCAGGCTGAAAAATTACCCTACTACTTAGAGCCGCTAATCGCCGTGAGTTCTTTTCCCAGCATGGCACGGGGAAATAGCAGCGCGTTGAATTCCGCGCCTACTAACACGACCAGAGAAATCAGGTACATCCATACCAGCAGGGCCATGGCGGCGCCGAGCGACCCGTAAATGGTGGCGAAGTCGCCGAAGTGCTGCAGGTAGGCGCGAAACGCAACTGTGGTCGAGAACCAGAGAATCGTCGCGAGCATGGCGCCGGGCATCACGCTATGCCAGGGTTGCGTGCGCGGGACGGCGTGATGATAGATCAGCGCAATTACGGCGATGCTGGTGAGGGTCGCGATCAGCCAGCGGGTTGCGCCCCAGAGCAGGAAAACGTAGAAGCTGAAATCCGGGTCGATGTAAGGTAGCAGGCGCGCCTCAAACTTGCTGCCCACGGCGACCAGCAGCGTGGCAAAGGTCATGGGAACGAGCGCGAAAACTACGAGCAGAAATGCGATGAGGCGTTCCTGTACGAAGCCCCAGGTTTTCGGCAGTTCGTAGCAGCGGCGGAAACCGTCCATCCAGGAGATCATGACGCCAGAGGCGGTCCATAGCGTGATTACCGACGTCGTGGTCAGCAAGCCGACCGGATGCTGCCCCGCTCCCCCCTTCAGATAACTGAGCGCGGTGTTCCCTCCCGTCGGCAGAATACTGCCGAGGGCGTAGGAAATCTCGCGCAGGTAAGGCGCGCCCTTGCGCCACGAAGCCAGACCAGAGCCGACGATCAGCAGGACAGGGAAGAACGTAAAAATCGAAGAATAGGCCGCGGCCTTGGCGGTGGCAAAGGCGTCGTGAACGAAAGCCCGCCAGAAGGCTAATCGTAAGAGGCGGAGGAAGCGTAGCATGCGCTGCTCTAGCTTAGGGCCTGGAGGCACGGGACGCAAAGAAGGAAGTTCGTAGCTGTCTTTATCGCGCAAGCGCTGGGGGTTGGCGTGCATGTGTCGTTAGAGCAAATCCAGAAGCAGGTTCGGGGGCGAAATGAATTCGCCCCCGAAGTTTGCTTCAGATTTGACTACTCGGCCGCGGGGAGTTCCACGGGCAGATCGTCGGTTTCGCCCTCGTGGCGCATCATTTCGAGAGCACGCTCGGCTTCTTCATAGGCCGCCGAAACTTCCGCCTGTACCTTGGCCGCGGCCTCTTCCATTTCTGGCGAGAGGCGCACGTTGCGGTAGTACTCCATGCCGGTGCCGGCAGGGATGAGGCGTCCGACGATGACGTTTTCTTTCAGGCCGCGCAGGTGATCGACCTTGCCGTTGATGCTGGCTTCGGTGAGCACGCGCGTGGTCTCCTGGAACGACGCCGCCGAGATGAAGGAGTCGGTGGACAGCGATGCCTTCGTGATTCCGAGGAGCAGCGGACGGCCGGTGGCCGGCTTGCCGCCCTGCGCAATCACACGCTCGTTCTCTTCGCGGAAGGCGAACTTGTCGGTCTGCTCTTCGAGCAGGAACTTGGTGTCGCCCACGTCCTCGACCTTCACCCAACGCATCATCTGGCGGACAATCACTTCAATGTGCTTGTCGGAGATGTTGACGCCCTGCAGGCGATAGACTTCCTGGATTTCGTTCACCAGGTAAGCCTGCAGTTCTTTTTCGCCGAGAACCGCCAGGATGTCGTGCGGGTTGAGCGGGCCATCCATCAAAGGCTCGCCGGCCTTGACGCGCTCGCCTTCCTGCACGTTGATGTGAACGCCACGCGGAACCGAATATTCTTTTTCGGTGCCGTTGTCGGCGACCACGTAGATTTTGCGCTGGCCTTTCGAGACCTCGCCGAATTTGACCGTGCCATCGATTTCGCTGATGACTGCGGTTTCATGCGGCTTGCGGGCTTCGAACAGCTCGACCACACGCGGCAGACCACCGGTGATGTCCTTCGTTTTGGTAGTCTCGCGCGGAATCTTTGCCAGCACGTCGCCCGGCGAAGCGGTATCGCCGTCCTGCACCATCAGGTGAGCGCGGGATGGCATCAAGTAACGCTTGCTGGCTTTGCCCTTGACCACGATCGCGGGCTGACGTTTCTCGTCGGGAGAATCGCCGACCACGTGACGCGAGAGGCCGGTGACTTCGTCGACCTCTTCGTGTAAAGTGACCCCCTCTTGCAAGTCCTTGAACTGAATCGTGCCGCCGATTTCGGTCAGGATAGCGAAGGTGTAAGGATCCCACTCGACCATGACCTGGCCTTGCGTGACCGGATCGCCATCGTTGACTTTCAGTTTCGCGCCGTACACGACGGAGTAGCGCTCGCGCTCGCGATTCTTTTCGTCGACCACCGCGATCGAGCCCTGGCGGTTCATGACAACCAGGTCGCCGGACTTCGATTTGACGGTCTGCAATCCGATGAAGCGCACGTTGCCGACGTTCTTGGCTTCGAGGCGCGACTGTTCGGAGACTCGCGATGCCGTACCACCGATGTGGAAGGTACGCATGGTGAGCTGGGTTCCAGGTTCGCCGATGGACTGCGCCGCGATGACGCCGGTAGCTTCGCCGAGTTCGACGAGGCGTCCGGAAGCCAGGTTGCGGCCGTAGCACATGACGCAGACTCCGCGTTTCGATTCGCAGGTCAGCACGGAGCGGATTTTCACCCGCTCGATGCCAGCCGCCTGAATCGATCCGGCGAGGTCTTCGGTAATTTCCTGATTGATGTCGACGATGACGTTGCCGTCATAGTCCTTAATTTTTTCGAGCGAGACGCGGCCGATGATGCGGTCGCGCAGCGCTTCGATGATCTCGCCAGCTTCGACGATGCCCTGCACGTAGATGCCGTCGACCGTGCCGCAATCGTACTCGCTGATGATTACGTCTTGCGCCACGTCGACCAGGCGGCGAGTCAGATAGCCGGAGTCGGCCGTCTTGAGCGCCGTATCGGCCAGTCCCTTGCGGGCGCCGTGGGTCGAGACGAAGTATTCCAGAACCGTAAGGCCTTCACGGAAGTTGGCCGTGATGGGCGACTCGATGATTTCGCCGGAAGGCTTGGCCATCAATCCACGCATGCCGGAGAGCTGGCGGATCTGCTGTTTCGATCCGCGAGCGCCGGAGTCGGCCATGACATAAATCGGATTGAGGTCGCCTTCCTTGTCGCGACGCTGCATTTCACCGAACATTTCGTCGGCCACTTTTTCCGTGATCGCCGACCAGATTTCGATGACTTTGTTGTAGCGCTCGCCGTTGGTGATGGCGCC
>Ga0302324_100005476_pt1 | contig 27678 bp, 23 predicted proteins | sample Palsa_T0_1_FD_201949 | JGI IMG/M metagenome (GOLD analysis project Ga0302324, IMG submission 201949) | Peat permafrost microbial communities from Stordalen Mire near Abisko, Sweden - Palsa_T0_1 | ecosystem: Environmental > Terrestrial > Soil > Palsa > Peat permafrost | place: Sweden: Abisko...
TTTTTCCATGGCTTGACGCATGTGCGACAGATCGGTAGTGGCGCTTAGCGCATCGTCGGCGACCAGCTTGCTTCCCTGGATGGTCTGCAGGAACGTGTCGTGCAGGTCGCGCGCGATTCGGGTGCGTTCCGCCAAGCGCTCGTCGAAACGGGCTTTCATGGTTCCAGCAATCTGGCGCACCCGCAATCGATAAATCGCCCAGAGCAGCAGCACGACGAGGACGGAACACAGCGAGCGAAACCAGATTGTCTGATACCACGCAGCAGCAACCCTGAAGTTGAGCGTCGCTCCGGTTTCGTTCCACACCCCGTCATTATTCGACGCGATCACCCGAAAGCGATAACTTCCGGGTCGAAGATCGCTGTAGAACGCCTGACGCCGCAATCCCGGATTCTCCCAGCCCCTGTCACGGCCTTCGAGAATGTAGCGGAAGCCTATCCTTTGCGGCAGGACGAAGCTCAGCCCGGTGTAGTCGATCTGAATGTCTCGCGTGAGCGGCGGGAGCGTGATGGGGGAAGCCGGTGAATAGCTTTTTCCGTCGGCAAGGAGCCCCTCGACATGTACCGGCGGCGGCATCGGGTTCTTGTACGAACGGCCAGGGTCAATCATTTGAAGAGATGCCAAGCCGACGAACCAGAGCCGGCCGTCGGGTGACCTTGCAGCGCTTGGCTGGATCCGGTCTGCATTCCATCCCGGGTCTGCCCCGTCGAGTGTGCCGAGAGTCGTCACCGTCACTTGGGCTTCGGGGTGGGTCGTCCAATTTGCCAGGTCCGCCGCGGGAATCCGCAGATAGCCGCACTTTGCGTCGAGCCACAGTGACCCGGAGCTATCCATGAGTGCCGCAGTAACTTTTGAGCATGGTAGACCGTTGTGTGAGTCCATGACACTCAACTTGCCATGGTCCCATCGATATAAGCCTCCGCTGGTCGTGCCCCATACGACTCCTGCTGAGTCGACAGAGAAGCTGAACATATCGACCGGAGGGGCACCGCTGCGTCCGTTTGAGACAAGGTTGATTACACCATCCTGATAGTGCGCAAGCTTGCCATCCCCCGTGCCGATCCAGATTCCGCCGGCCGGGTCGGCGCCGAGAAAATGAGAGTGCGGCGGAGACGTGATCTGAATGTCCTCCTGCACCCGGCGGTCTTTAATGCGCAGCAGATGGGTTATGTGGTTCGGATCGTCGTATCCGATGGCCCAGACATTCCCGTCAATATCTTCACTAAATGAAAAGATTTTTGCGATTTGGTCTAAGCGACCGCCATCCTGCCTCTTGATCTCGAAGAACCTCCCGAGCTGGTACACCATCACCGTGCGATTGATCCCCACCCAAACTTGACCCAAGTGGTCCTCAAACAGCGCATAGACATCTTGAATTGGACGCCCGTCAGCCATCGTGGTCAGCGAAACAGAGTCTGGACGTATGAGGGCCAGGGCGCCTCTAAGCCCCGCCCAGAGAGAATTGTCGTTTCGAGCCATCACGGCCCTGACCTCGTTTCCCCCACTTAGGCCCTCGGCGGAGGAGAAACTGACCACGGGGACATCTCGAAAGAGATCCACACCCTTGTCGGTCGTGATCCACAGATTCCCCTCTCGGTCTTGGTAGATCGAATTTACGTCGTTGCCGGTCAGACCCTGTGCGGCGCCGTAGTGATCCGCACGGCCGTCATGAATGTGATAGAGGCCCTGAGATTCTGTTCCGACCCAGAGAGTTTGATCGCGGTCCAGAAGTAGGGCGGTCGCTCGAATAGTCGCGCCATCGAATCCGGGGACCACATAGTTCATGAAGCTTCCATCACTGTAATGGCGCACTCCCAGCCCCGGCCCCACGCCGTCCATGGCCACCCAGACTGAGCCCGCGGCCCCGGCAGCAAGGCCTACGACGCCGTCACCGGATGGATGGTCCATCTGCTCTTGCATGTAGTGGCTTATCGAACTCCCGTCCCACCGGCATAGCATCTGGCATCCGAACCAGATGTCTCCTGAGCTGTCCTCGACAAGGGATGTCGCAAAAGCGGCCGGGTTGCCATCGCTCTTGTCCTTGGCGTAACACTTCAGATCGTTTCCAACGATTCGGCAAAGCGACCCCTCGATGCCGCCGACGCGAGTGCGAGTAATCCAGATTGCACCGTCGCGATCCTCGAGGATGCTCTGCACGCCGCCCCTCGTGATCGGCGAACTGAATGCCTCGCCGTCCTTGAGGCGGTACAAGCCGTGGTAGGTGGCCATCCACAGGCTTCCGTCGCGGCTCCCCAAAAGCCAGTTGATGCCCGCGTCGGTTGGGAAGGATTTCTGCGGGGACATGGGGGTCAAGGTCACTCCGTCAAACCGAAGCAGACCGCTGCCCGCAATCCAGATGTAGCCGTCGCTGGTCTGAGTGATCATGTGCGGCCCATGTGGAAAGCCGTCCTGGACCCTCCAGACTGTGTGCGCATATTGGGAAATCAGCCGGTGAGGATCGAGCGCCGAGGCTGCTCCGGCGAGGAAGAGCAGCAGAAAGCCATAGATCGCCGGGACTGCAGAGCGGGGGGGCCAGGAACTACGCGGCGGAGAATTCCGATGATGTTTCATGCGCGCTTGAAATGTCCGGACACAGAGTATCCCACCGGTTTGAGAACGGCTCGACAGTAGTTGCGGCACGCCAATTCTGCACCGTGAGGACGCAGAGCACCGATCCTGTAGCTATCTACAGGTGCTATCGCTACATCTGGAGCAGCCCGCGGCGAAGCGCGATCGTCACCGCGTGCGTTCTATCCTTCGCCTGTAGTTTGGCGACGAGATTCTTGACGTGGAAGTTGACCGTCGTCTCGGCGATCGCCAACTGGTCCGCGATCTGCTTATTGCGATACCCATCGCGAATGAGCGCGAGCACCTCCAATTCGCGCGCGGTCAAGTCGTCCTCGCCGAGATGCTCGGCCAAGCGCGCGGCAACCTCCGCCGGCACGTGCCGCCGGCCAGAGTGCACCGAGCGGATTACCGTCAGCAAGTCGTCTTTGGCCATGCTTTTCAAGAGGTAGGCGGCGGCACCGGCCCGCATGGCCCGTTGAATCTCACCATCGCCGTCCGAGGTTGTCAGCATGACGATACGAGCCCGAGGGAACTCGCCTCGAATGGCGATAAGCACATCGGTGCCGTTCGAGCCGGGAAGTTGCAGGTCCATCAGGGTCACGTCCGGCTGATACCGGCGAAATTCAGCGACAGCCGCCACGCCATTGGCCGCGTATCCTATCAGCCGCATATCCGGCTGCGATGCGATAACGGTGGCCAAACCCTCCCGGAAGACTGGGTGGTCTTCGACGCACAGGATTTTTATTGGCGCAGCGGAACTCAGGCTAACACCTCCCGGAGCCGATTTTAACAGCGGACTCGGTTTGATGCCCGTCGGACCGCTTTCCAAACATCCCTTACCAGGGGCACCCCCGGTCCGTCCCTATACAAGAGTGCAGGGCAGCGACTGCGGCATCTGAGGTGGCGGCGATTCCCGATGGGGGCGATCCTGTCTGACAACAGAGGGGGTTTGCCATGTCCGGCCACGAACGTTTCAGGGTCCATGTGTTGGGCCGCTTTCGCTTACTCGCGGGGGATACCCCGATCACCGTCCCTCCACGCTTACGTAAACCCCAGGAGCTGCTGCAGGCCCTGATCGCGTTGGGTGGAACCGAAGTGAGCGCCGGCGTGCTGATCGACGCGCTCTGGCCGGATTCGGAAGGCGATGCCGCGTATCACGCGCTCGAAAGCGCCCTTTATAGGCTGCGCCAGGTGCTAGGTGCCCGCGACGCGATACGCATGGAGGGAGGTAAGGTCAGCCTGAACCGGGATCAATTATGGGTCGACATGTGGGAGTTCGAGGAGGAGCTGCGGCGTCCCCACGATCCGGAGGTGACCGGCATCGAAAGGATCGGCCGTCTCCGACGTCTCTATCAAGGACACTTCCTCCAGCACGAGACCGAAAAGTCCTGGGTGTTGAAGGCCCGCCAGGATCTGCACGATCGTTTGCTGCGCGCCATCCGCGATGCGGCGCGTGAGTGCGAACATGCGCGCCGCTGGGAGGATGCCGCGACCTTGTATCGGTCCGCAATCGAGCTCGACTCCCTCAACGAGGGTCTGTATCGGGGCTTGATGCTATGCCACCAACAGCTCGGAGATCACAGCGAGGCTCTGCAGGCCTACAGGCGCTGCCGCGACTTGCTGACGCGCTTCCTCGGCGTACCACCCAACGCGAAGACGCAAGCCCTCTATCACAGCGTGCGCGAGTGCGCGGCAGTCTACGCCCTGGCCAGCAGCGGTCTGTGAGGGCCGCCGCCCTCAATGACATCGCTTCGTGTCTGTCGCCAGGCGGAGGGGGTCTCGCCGACGATGCGCCGGAACGAACGCGTGAAATGCGACTGATCGCTCATGCCGCAGCTCAGGGCGATTTCACTCAGCGACGCGCCCGTCGTGAGCATGAGCCCCTGTGCGAATTCGATACGCCGGCGTCTGATCCAGATGCACGCCGGCATTCCGAAAGTACGCTTGAACACGCGGCAGAAGTGGCCGACGCTCATGTTGAGTGACGCCGCGAGGTCCTTGATGACGATCCTGCCGCCGATGTTGGCATCGACACGCGCCGCGAGCTGTCGCGACTGCCACGCCGCGAAACCGCCTCGTTGGATTTGTCGTGCGGCTCGGTCGCCGGTATGCCGGGCAACCCTCGGTCCCGGATATCCGTCCAGCAGCGTTACGGCACGGGCGATATGTGCTCTGGTGCCGTCGCTATCACCGTCCCTTGCGCGACAGGCGGCCTCGATCAGCTGAGCAGTCACCCCCAATAGATCGCGCGAGCTCCACTCCAGCATCAATGACCCTCCGGCAGCTCTCTATTTGCGCAACGCAGCGACTTTCCGCGCTTCGATCGGCTTGGCGTCGTTACCCCAGCTGCCTCGAATGAAGCTGATGATGTCGGCCGCGTCTTGATCCGTCAGACGCCATGCAAACGCGGGCATTGCAAATTGTGCCGGCGTCGTCGACGTCCTGGAAGTTTTCGAACCCAGCAGCACGACGGAGACGAGCGACAGCGGATTATCAGCCTCTACCACCGGGTTTCCGGCCAAACTCGGAAACACGCCCTCGTAGCCGCGTCCGTCCGGGCGGTGGCAGGCGGCGCAGTTATCCAAGTAAAGCAGGGCGCCGCGCTTCCTGGCATCGCCGGAAGCGAGTTCGCGGTCCGTCCGATCGTCATATGCAAATCTGGCTCGACCATCGATCGGGGGGTCCTGGAGCGTTTTTAGGTACTTGGCGGTGGCGGCGGAATCCTCCGCCGACAGGAACTGCGTGCTATGGACTATCACATCACTCATCGAGCCGAAGGCAATGCCCGTACGATTTGCGCCACTTTGCAAGAATTCGGAGATTTGCATTTCGGACCACTCGCCTATGGTGTCCGGACCGCCATTGCGAAGACTCGGGGCATACCAGTTCTCCACCGGACCACCTCGCAGAAACTCGTCGCCGTCCCTGCCGTTCTGTGCCTTCACCTGAAGAGCGACACCTCGTGGGGTGTGACATTCTCCGCAGTGACCAAGTCCCTCCACGAAATATGCGCCCCGCGCCACGGCCTCGTCGGTGAACGTCTTGCCATCGAACGGCTTCGGTTTTGGAGCAAACGCCAAGCGCCAATAGGTCAATGGCCAGCGCATCGACAACGGAAACAGGATGTCGCTCTTCTTGTTTGGAACCGAGGCGGGCGTCACGCCGAGCTCAAAGTACGCATAGAGAGCCTTGACGTCCTCCGCCGTGACGATTGCGTAGGAAGCGAACGGCATCGCCGGATAAAGAGAATGTCCGTTCGCGACACCAACCCGCAGCGCACGATCAAAATCGGCAAGGGTGAAACCTCCGATACCGTACGTCTTATCCGGCGTGATATTCGTGGTGTAGATCGCCCCGATCGGCAGCGCCATCTTCAAGCCCCCGGAAAATGGCGGGTTACCAGGGGTGCTATGACAGGCACCGCAATCGCCCAACTTGGCGAGATATTCGCCGCGGGTAATGAGTCCCGGGTCGATGCTCTCGGAAAGCGTAGGGGCATCCGCCGCGTGGAAGAAGTCGCGCTCGCCGGCCCTCAAATCGGACCAATGTGCGATGCCCGCGAGCAGTACGACCGCCAGGAGCAGGACCGCGAGAGTTAGTAAGATGAGTCTTCGCGGACTCACGCATCCACCAGCGCGTGTGGCGATTTCAAGTAGCTTTCGCGCATCTGTTTCGCGGAGAAATACGCCAAGCCCGCGAGAAGCCCGGTCGGGTTATAGCCGATGTTCTGCGGAAACGCGGAAGCACCCATCACGAATAGATTGGGGACGTCCCAGCTCTGAGAATATCGGTTGATCACGCTGTTGGACGGATTCGATCCCATGATCGCCCCGCCGGTCGTGTGCGTGGACTGATAGATGCGAGTGTCGAAGTGAATGCCGGGCTTGAACATTTCGGTGGCGAAGCTATCCGGCCGCATCGTCTTGACGATCTCTTCCATTCGGGCCGCCGAGTACGCCGCCATCTTGTATTCGTTGTCGTGCCAGTCGAACGTCATCCTCAATAAAGGGAGGCCATGGCTGTCCTTGTAGGTTGGGTCGAGGTCCAGATAGCGGCTGCGATACGACATGACCGAGCCTTGGGCGATGTAAATGGCGCTGTGACGATAATGTTTCTTCACGGCCTCTTTCCAGCCAGTGCCCCAGCGCGGGGCACTGGGCGGTATCAGCATCTGGTCTATGGGCCGTCCGCCGGTTCCGCCTGCATAGATCGTTGACCCGCCTATGAAACCATGCGCGGCATGATCGAAATGATCGGAGTTGAACTCATCGATCGCCATCATCCCGGCCGCGCCCGCCGCAATGAAGGGGTTGATCTCGACATCCTCTTTAAAAAATGCCGCCGTGCCTGCCACCATTTGATAAGCGTAGTTCTTACCCACGACTCCCTGCCCGGTCGTCGGGTCATAAGGCTTCCCCACGCCCGACATGAGCAACAGGCGAACGTTGTGAAGTTGAAATGCGGACAAGACCACCAGGTCCGCCGGTTGTTCCACTTCTTGGCCGCCCTCGTCGACGTACACGACACCGGTCGCCCGGGTGCGAGATTTGTCCAGTAAAATGCGCGTGACGTAAGAGTTGGTGCGCACCTCGAGGTTTGGGCGATTAGTCAGGATGGGAAGAATGGTCGTTTGTGGAGAGGCCTTCGAGTAGAGGAAGCAGCCGAAGCGCTCGCAAAACCCGCACATGTTGCACGGCCCCTGTCGTACGCCGTACGGGTTGGTATAGGCGCGTGAGCTATTGGCGGCGGGCAAGGGAAACGGCTTGTAGCCGAGCTCAGTTGCCGCCTTTGCGAACAGCTGCGAACTGTAGACCGGGGGCAGCGGGGGGCTTGGAAATTCATCACTTCTGGCACCTTCGAAGGGGTTGCCGCCCGCCTTGAGGGTTCCACGAAGATTGCCCGCCGTACCCGTGGCGCCGCAAACCTTCTCGAAATGGTCGAAGTGAGGCTCGAGTTCCTCGAACGACACCGGGTAATCCTGGATGGTCATGTCCTCGGGAATGAATTTCTTGCCGTAACGCTGCTCGATATGGCTGCGCAGACGCAAATCCTCCGGAGACGCGCGCCATAGCATGCCGTTCCAGTGGACACCGGCGCCGCCGACGCCGGTTCCAAAAACGAACGCACCGTACTGTCGGTAAGGCGACGCCACGTCACCAGGCGAATGACGGACGGTCACTGTCTCCTTGGCGAGGGGCTGCCACAAATCGCCCCGAATCCCGTGTTTCAATTCATCGACGATTCGCGGATATTCGAAATCGGGAGCGGTATCGCGCGCGGGACCGCGCTCGAGCGCGACGACCGATAGCCCCGCGTCGGTCAACGTTTTCGCCATGATCGAGCCTGTCCAGCCGTAGCCGATGATGACCGCATCCACCGGTTTTTTGCGACTGGGCATCAGGATCGAGACCCGTTGATCGCGGTTGGGCCATACGGGTAAGCGCGGCCTTGTTGATTCATCCAGTCCGTGAAGTCTGCGCGAGCGCCGGGAAATCCGATCATCTTCCAGCCGCCCATGCCGCGATTGCCGCCGTACATTGGGTCGGCAAAGTAGCCTTCCCGGGTATTGGACAGGAGCTGAGCGAAAAACGTCGCGGCGGGCGGCCCTTGGAGGGTGACATTTCCCGTCTCCAATGCGGTCAAAAACTGCTCCTGCTCGGCATGCGACAGATCGGCGAACGCTCGGTTGTCGGCTTGCTTGCACGCGCTGTTGGCCGCGGCAATGCCCAATCTGTATAGCTCCCGGGGCGTGTATTGAAGCTGGTAACCGAGGGATGGGGGGGCATCCGTATGAAACGGCCCCTGCATGTAGAAGTAGGCGCCATGTCCGTAGGGCATATCCAGTTGCCGATCGATGAATACCGGCACCCCGGCCTCGACGCCGCCGGGACCCTGAGCGTCGGCCGGAATCAGCCGGTCGACCGCGGCGTTGACGAAGGCCCATTCGGCGTCGTTGAAGAAGACGGGTAGATATTTCGGTTGCGCATCCTGGGGTTCCCGCGAGCGTGCGGGTGTCACGCCTTGCGCCACGGCGATGGCCGCGGGCGCGGCGACCTTTATGAAATCTCGCCGGCTATAGCGCGAAGTACTCATGCAGTTTCTCCTTGTGCAAAAAAATCGTGAGGGAGCCGCTGTTCTCTCACCATCCCCTCAATGGGGGTAGCCGTTGCGGTTGAGAAAGGAGAGCGCGCCACGCCCCCCATTGGGGGGATTCGGAAAAGCGCACGAGTTCCACAGAATTCCTCCATGTCAAACCGCGAGTGGGTACCCACGGAGTCCGTGATGAACGCCGCCATCCGCGATCGGATTTCGCCGGCTCGAGCACCCAGCGCATCCGCTTGGCTGCGAGCCATTTCGCTCACGAGTGCCGCGATGTGCTTGGCGTCATGCGGCGAAGGTGTGCTCGACCCACACGGGCCTGTGGGCAAGGCAGAACGGGTCATTCTCTACGATGCGACCGCGATCATGCTTGCCGTCATCATTCCGGTGATCGTGCTCACCCTGGTATTCGCGTGGTGGTTTCGAGCCAGAAATAAGTGGGCGCGCTATCGGCCGGACTGGGAGTACTCGGGCCGCATCGAGATGATCATCTGGTCCATCCCCGCCCTCGTCATCCTTTTTCTTGGCGGCATAGCGTGGACGGGGTCACATGACCTCGATCCGCCGGCGCCGCTGCAAGAATCCACGGCGCCCCTCGATATCGAAGTCATCTCCCTCGATTGGCGCTGGCTCTTCATCTATCCGCAAGAGGGGGTCGCGAGCTTGAATCGTTTGGTCGTGCCGGCGGGCGTGCCGCTTCGCTTTCGACTGACTTCGACCACGGTCATGAACAGCTTCTTCGTGCCTCAGTTGGGTAGCCAGATCTATACGATGCCGAACATGGTCACCCGGCTCAATTTGCAGGCCGACAAACCGGGTACTTACGAGGGTCTTTCAGCGCAGTTCAGCGGCGATGGCTTCTCCGACATGCGCTTCGATCTCGTGGCTACCGATAAAGAAGCCTTCACGGACTGGATCAAGACCACCAAGACCCAAGGCGGCAGCCTCGACGCGAGGACGTTCGAGGAGCTGGTAAAGCCCGCCAAAGCCGACGGGGTGCAGACCTACGCGCAGGTGAGCGGGGGTCTGTTCGATAGCGTTTCATCGGCTCATATGGCGGCCGTCCCGCCGCAACGAGGGCAGTAGCATGTTGGGCAGGCTCAGCTGGGCGGCAATTCCGTTCGATGTACCGGTCGTGATGATCGCCGCCGGCAGCGTGGGCCTTATCATCTTTTGCGTGCTGGCGCTGGTTACCGTCAAGGGTTGGTGGCCGTACCTGTGGCGGGAATGGATCACCAGCGTCGATCACAAGCGCATCGGCGTGATGTACATACTCCTGGCGCTCCTGATGCTGGTGCGCGGTTTCTCGGACGCCATGTTGATGCGCAGCCAACTGGCCCTGGCAGCCGGCCACGCACAGGGGTATCTGCCGCCCGAACACTACGATCAGATCTTCTCGGCGCACGGCACCATCATGATCTTTTTCGTGGCCATGCCGTTCGTCGTCGGACTGATGAACTTCGTCCTGCCGCTGCAGCTTGGCGTTCGCGATGTCGCCTTTCCGGTGCTTAACTCCGTCAGCTTCTGGCTGACCGCGGCGGGAGTGCTGTTGGTCAACGTGTCGCTCGTGGTGGGCGAGTTTGCCCGTACCGGCTGGCTCGCCTATCCCCCCTTGAGCGAAATCGCGTACTCCCCGGGGGTCGGCGTCGACTACTACCTGTGGTCCCTGCAAATATCGGGTTTGGGAACGTTGTTATCAGGCATCAATCTCACGACCACCATCTTGAAGTTGCGGGCGCCGGGGATGGGTTACCGCCAAATGCCGATCTTTTGCTGGACTGCGCTCGCCTCGAATCTGCTGATCGTCGCGTCCTTTCCGATCCTGACGGCGACGTTCGCGATGCTGCTGCTCGATCGCTATTGCGGCTTTCATTTCTTCACCAACGATCTCGGCGGCAATCCGATGATGTACGTCAACCTCATCTGGTGCTGGGGACACCCGGAGGTATACATCTTGATATTGCCCGCTTTCGGAGTGTTCTCCGAGGTGGTCGCGACCTTTTCGGGTAAGCCGTTGTTCGGTCGCCGTTCGATGGTAATGGCAACGATGGTGATTTGCGTGCTGTCTTTCCTGGTATGGCTGCATCATTTCTTCACCATGGGTGCAGGCGCCGACGTGAACGCCTTCTTCGGCATTGCCACGATGATCATTGCAGTGCCGACGGGTGTGAAGATCTTCAATTGGCTGTTCACTCTCTACGGCGGCCGCATCCGTTTCACCGTGCCAATCTACTGGACGCTCGGGTTCATGGTGACCTTCGTCATCGGGGGGATGACGGGTGTCCTCATGGCGATTCCACCGGCCGACTTCGTTCTACACAACAGCCTCTTCTTGATCGCGCACTTTCATAACGTGGCGATCGGTGGAGTCGTCTTCGGCGTCATGGCGGGCATCAGTTATTGGTTTCCGAAGGCCTTCGGCTTCACCCTCAATGAAAGACTCGGCAAAGCCGTGTTCTGGTGCTGGTTTTTCGGTTTCTACCTCGCCTTCATGCCGCTCTACGTGCTGGGCCTCATGGGTGCGACCCGGCGCATGCAGCACTATTCGAACACCCATTGGCAGCCGCTCATGCTCGTCGCCCTCGCGGGCGCCTTGTTAATCCTCTTGGGTATAGCATTGACCGTCGTGCAGCTCGTCGTGAGTATTCGCCAGCGCGAACGCAATCGCGATCTGACGGGGGATCCGTGGAACGGTCGCACGCTCGAGTGGTCGACCCCGTCCCCGCCGCCGGTGTGGAACTTCTCGCTTCTGCCGCAGGTGGAACGGTCGGATGCCTTCTGGGCTACGAAGCAACAGCAGGGAACTGCGCAGGATCGGCGGGATCGCAGCGTCAAGCAGACGTATGAAACGCTGCATGTCCCGCGGAATAATCCGACGGGCTTCTTTCTCGCGTTCTTTGCCGTACTACTGGGTTTCTCCCTTATCTGGCGCATCTGGTGGGGCGCCGGATTGGGAATCCTGGGCGCGGTCGTGGTTTGTCTGGTGCAGGCGTGGCGCACCGACGGCGAGATCGAGGTGCCGTCGGAGAAGGTCGCCGCTTTTGAGCGGCTCCATGGGCTGAAGGAGAGGGCGGTATGAGCGCCACGGAGCAAGCGCTCGCGACCGGCGATGCCGTGCCGCTGTCGCTTCGAGGCCCTGCGTCGACCGGCGTGGTTGCGGGGTACGGGTTTTGGCTGTTCCTGCTGTCCGACATCGTGATATTTGCCGCACTCTTTGCCTCGTACGCGGTGCTTTCAGGGGAAACCGCCGGCGGTCCGACGGCCGCCGCGCTATTCGATAAGAAGCACGTGCTGATCGAAACCGCCTGCCTGCTCGCCTCGAGCGTCACCTGCGGTTTTGGCTCGCTCGCAGTGCAAAGCGGAGAAAAAGGCTCGACTTATTTTTGGATGACGGTCACCTTCATTTTGGGCGTCGCGTTTCTGAGCCTCGAAGTGAGCGAGTTCAGCCACATGCTTGGCATGGGCGCGGGGCCGTCGCGCAGCGCCTTTCTCTCGGCCTTCTTCACCTTGGTGGGCACCCACGGGCTGCACGTGACGCTCGGACTGTGCTGGCTGATCGTCATGCTGTTGCAGGTGGCGACTCTCGGATTTCAGCCGATGGTAAGCCGCCGCTTCTTCTGCTTTGGCCTGTTCTGGCACGCGCTCGACATCGTTTGGATCGGCGTATTTACCATCGTGTATCTGGGGGCTCACTTATGAGTGCCGAAATCGAAGCTCAGGGCAAGGCTCCTGGAGTCAACGTACACACGCACGGATCGCGCGGAAGCTACTTGATTGGCCTGGGGTATGCGATCCTTTTGACACTGGCCTCCTTTTGGGCATCGTCGACCGACGTGATCTATCCGCACGGCGTCCCCATCCTTTTGGGGGTTCTCGCGATTGCTCAGATGGGGATTCACTTGGTGTTCTTCCTGCACATCTCGAGCGCTCCGGACCAGACGAACAACATTCTCGCGCTCGTTTTCGGTATTTTCGTCGTGGGTCTGCTCGTATTCGGATCGATGATCATCATGGCTCATTTGAACCACAACATGATGCCCATGGATCGACTGATGCAGATGCAACGCTAGCGTTACAGCCTGCCAATCACCCGTTCCCGTGGCGATCGCCCCGCACGATTCGCTGATAACCGCACTCGTCCGGCCAGGGTGGCGCGATGCCTTATTCGCCGCATTTATCGCCGATCATTATTGCAAGGTGCCGGTGTAAAGACCTTGGGGCTCTTCACTACCGGGGGGCGTCCGAGCCTCGCCGCTCACCCATTGGGGGGATGGGACTACCGGTTACCCTGCGCCAATCTCGGCGGCGCGGGCCACCCAATTGCCCCATTCAAGACGGAGATGCCAGTGCCTAAGAAAGTAGCGCAAGTCGTAGTCGAGACTCTGCAATCGGCGGGCGTCAAGCATTGCTACGGTATCGTGGGGGACACGCTGAACACGTTCGCCACGAGCCTGAGTCGCAGCGACATCGAATTCGTCCATATGCGCCACGAGGAAGCGGGTGCGTATGCGGCACAGGCCGAGGCGCTCTTGATGGACCGCCTGACGGCCATGGCCGGCAGCTGCGGACCGGGCAGCCTGCACTTCATCAACGGGCTATATGAAGCGAACCGCAATCGCGCGCCGGTGATCCTGATCGCGAGCCAAGTAGTGCGGCGCGAGCTCGGATTCGATTTCATCCAGGAAGTGAATTTCCAGGAGGTCTTTCAAGGCTGCAGCGTATTCTGTGAAATGGTCTTGACGCCGGAGCAGGCGCTGCGCAAGACCGTCATGGCGTGTCAAGCGGCGATTTCCAAGCGGGGGGTCGCAGTCCTCATTCTCCCCGTCGACGTCGCCGATTCGGACGCGGTCAGCGAGCCGCCGTTTCGCGTCCATGTCAACAAACCCGTCATACGGCCGACGGACGAAGATCTGGATCGGATCGCCGCCGTGCTGGCGGACGGAACGAATATCACGATTTACGCAGGCTCCGGCTGTGTGAATGCCCACGACGAAGTCGTCGAGCTCGCCCAGCGGCTCAAAGCGCCTGTCGCGCATACCTCGCGCGGCAAGGACGTGATCGAATACGACAATCCAAATAACGTGGGTATGACCGGCGTGGTCGGGATGGAGTCCGGCTATCACGCCATCTTGAACTGCGACACCTTGCTGCTTCTCGGTACCGATTTTGCGTGGCGGCAGTTCTACCCGGATCACGCCAAGATCATCCAGGTGGATATCGATTCGACCCACGTCGGCCGGCGCCACCCGGTCGACATTGGCGTGGTGGGAAATATCAAGGACACGCTGCAGGCGCTGCTGCCGCGCGTCGCCCAGCGCGATGATGACGCATTCCTAAATGCTCATTTGGAACGCCACAAGAGGGCCCTAAAGGCGCAGGCGGAGAGAGCCACGCCCGGCCATCGCGGCAAAATACCCGGCCAATATTTGACGTCGATCATCAATCGGCTCGCCAATAAAGATGCTTTGTTCAGCGCCGATGACGGCACCCCGCTCGTGTGGATGCTGCGTATGGTCGAAGCGAACGGGAAGCGGCGCATGTTCGGCAGTCTTCTGCATGGGACCATGGCAAGCTCGCTCGGGAATGCCATCGGATTGCAGAAGGCCCAGCCGGGTCGCCAGGTCATCGCTCTGGCCGGCGACGGGGGTTTCAGTATGTTGATGGGCGATGTGATCACCACGATTCAAGAGAAGGTGCCGATCAAGATTGCGGTTTACGACAACGGTAAGTTGGGATTCGTCGAGCTCGAGCAGAAGGGTGAAGGACTGTTGCCGGTCTATACGGATCTCGTGAATCCGGATTTCGGCAAAGTCGCGGAGGCCATTGGCCTCTGGGGCAGGACGGTCAGCAAGGCAGAAGAACTCGAAGGCGCCGTGGCCGAATGGCTCGGACAGCCCGGGCCGGCGCTCCTCAACGTCAAGGTCGAGCCGCTGGAACTCGTGATGCCGCCGCACACGTCGGCCGAGAACGTTTATGGCATGGCCATGTATTCGATCAAGGCCGTCATGCATGGACAGGCCGGCGATGTCTTCGAAATGATCGGGGACAATTTCGTGTAGAGTCCTGGTATGCGGGCCGAGCTTCGCCGGTGAATCCGATACTCATTTGTCGCGATTGCGACACGGTGTATCGGGGGATTCTCTTGCAACGGGGCCAGGTAGCCCTGTGCCGCCGCTGTGACGCGGTCCTGGCGCGCTATTTTGGCGTGGACGTCGAGAGTGGATTGGCGTTGGTCATTGCCGCGGCGATTTTCTTCGCCATCGCCAACCTCACGCCGATCTTGAGCATCGAAGTCGCCGGCGTGCAGACCAAAGCGAATGTCTGGTTTGCCGTGCGCTCGTTGCAGGAGGGCTGGATTTCCCTCGCCGCCTTTGGGCTTGCCTTCACAACCTTTCTCATCCCCGCGGTGCAGATAGTGTTGCTGTTTTGGGTGTTGCTGTTCGCGCACTTCAGGCGGCGGCCGCCGGGCTTTGGGCCCATCATGAAGCTACTTCACCGGGTGCGTCCCTGGAGCATGACGGAGGTCTTCTTGCTCGGCGCGTTGGTCGCCGTCGTGAAGCTCGCCAATTGGGTGCCCATTGCCGTGGGCGCCGGGATCTGGGCGATGGCGGCATTGACGTTGGTGCTCGCGGTGCTTGGACGCTGTGATCCAGCGTCTTGGTGGGCGATTGGTCCCGCGGTAAAGACATGACTCCGTTGAGGCGCTCACTCGAGCTCGGACTGATTCTTTGCCGAACGTGCGGCCATGCCGTGCCCCGGGTGGCCCATCGGCGCTGTCCGCGCTGCCAAAGCCGGATCGAATATCGCATGCCCTTCAGCACCGAGATGACCCTTGCCTGGCTGATTGCCGGCATCGTCTTGTACATTCCCGCGAACCTTTTGCCCGTGATGCACACGAGCGGATTGCTGGGCGAGGAGGACAGCACCATTCTCGGGGGGATTTTCGAGTTCTGGCGCGCGGGAGACTGGGATATCGCCCTGTTGATATTTATCGCGAGCGTAGCGGTGCCATTTACCAAGTTCATCGCTATCGGCCTGCTGCTCTTCACGGTGCGCAAGAACAGCCGATGGGAGCAGCATCAGCGCACCGTGCTCTACCGTATCGTTGAGTTCATCGGCTACTGGTCGATGCTCGATGTCATCGTCGTCGCATTGACCTCCGCGTTGATGCAGTTTCAGGTATTGGGCGCGGCCGAACCGCGCGCCGGCATAGCGTTCTTTTGCGCCGTCGTGGTGGTGACCATGCTGTCGGCGTTGAGCTTTGACCCCCGCCTGATCTGGGATCGACGAGCATGAGCGCGACGCCTACGCCGCCTTCCGAAGAGGAGCTTCCCACGCCGCTGGTGCAGAACCGGCGTTGGATTCCGCGGTTGGTGTGGATAGTGCCGATAGTCGCCGCAGTCATCGGCATTTCACTGCTCATCAGGAGTTGGGCGAACGAGGGTCCGCGGATCACCATCAGCTTCTTGAGCGGCGAGGGGATCCAGGTTGGCAAGACGCTGGTCAAGTATCGGGACGTCACGGTGGGGCAGGTGTCGGCCGTCGTGCTGAGCGCGGATCACCAATCAGTCGTGGTGAACGCCGATTTGTCGAAAGATGCGGCGGGCTTGCTGAAGGCGGACACCCAGTTCTGGATCGTGCGACCGCGCATCGGCGTGGGCTCGGTGTCGGGGCTCAGTACTTTGCTATCGGGGGTGTATATCGGCATGAAGACCGGCACCGCCAAGCTCGGCGAGCGCCAGTTTGTCGGCTTGGAGAATCCGCCCGCTCTTTCGCACGGTCCGCGCGGTCTCGAGCTGCAGCTGCACGCGCCCCGCGCCGGTTCTCTCGCGATCGGTGCGCCCGTGTATTTTCGGCAGTTCCAGGTCGGCCGCGTGATCGATGAGAATCTGCTGCCCGACGGCAGCACGCGAGTGACCGTGTTCGTCGACGCGCCTTACGATGCCTTCGTGAAGCCCGTGACCCGCTTCTGGAATGCGAGCGGGATCGACGTCAAGCTCGGTGCCGATGGCCTGAACGTGCAAACGGAGTCGCTGGCGGCGGTGCTCGCCGGAGGGCTCGCTTTCGACGACGGACCGACGGATGCCATCCCCGCGGCGATTGTCGTGCCGGGTGAATTCATCCTGTACAAGAACGAAGTCGAGGCGATGGCGCCGCCCGATGGGGATCCGCACTATGTGCGCATGCGATTCGCACAAGCGCTGCGGGGCCTCGATGTGGGCGCGCCGGTCGAATTCGTCGGGGTCGACATCGGGTCCGTCGTCGCGGTGGATTTGGGCTACGAGCCTCGAGATAAGTCATTTCCGGCCATTGTGACCGCCAGACTCTATCCGCGCCGCATGGGTCAAGCCTACGAGGTGCTCGCTGCGCAGGGGAAGACCGAGACCGAAGAAACGCTCGCGGCGTTCGTGGGAACCTTGGTCAGCCGAGGCCTGCGCGCACAGCCGCGATCGGGAAGCCTGCTGACCGGAAAGCTCTATATCGCGCTCGATTTTCTGCCCGCGAGCCCTCGGACCGCCTTTGACGCATCGGTTCGGCCGCTCGAACTGCCGACCGTGAATGGGAGTTTTCAGGAACTGGAAGCAAGTGTCGGCCGGCTGGTCAAGAAGGTGAATGATCTGCCGCTCGAGCAAATCGCGGCGGATTTGCATACGGACCTCAAGGACCTTCACGAGACCTTGAGCGAGGTCCATAGCCGGGTGATCCCCACCGCCGTAGATGCCTTGTCCGCTCTGCATGGCACGCTCGATTCTGCCGACCGGACTTTGGACGTGGAATCGCCCTTGCAGCGCGGTCTCACGGAGACCTTGGCGGAAGCCCGCATTACGTTGCAGGCCGTGCGTGAATTGGCCGACTATCTCGATCGTCACCCGGATGCGCTGTTGCGCGGGAGGCGGCCGCAGAAGATGCCGCAGAGGCCCGCGCCGTCCTCCTCGGAGGCTAAGCCGTGAACGGCTACTACCTACGGTTCGTTCTTGCGTGGCTCGTCGGCGTCGGCGTCGGCTGTACGTCGGCACCGGTTCACTACTACACCTTGGCTGCGCCGCCCGACAAGAGTTTGCCGGCTGCACAGACCGCGCTCGCAGTCGATGTGCGAGTCGTCCATATTCCGCCGCCACTCAACCGCTCCGAGCTGATCGTCCGCGCCGGCTCCTCCGAGATCACGCTTCTCGACAACGAGCGATGGGCGTCGTCTGTGAGCGATGAAATCAAAAATGCAGTGCGCCTCGAGCTGCTGCGCCGGCTGGGTCGCCTGTCCGGATTGCGCCCCGACTTTACCAAGCTGACGCTCGACATCGACGTACAACAGCTCGAGGCGGAAATCGGCCAGCACGCAGTGCTCGAGGCGTCTTGGATTGCGACCTTATCCGCCACCGGTCAGCGATCCAACGGCGCGCGGGTTACAGCATGTACATTCCAGGCCGACGAAAAGATCCATACCGGCTACGCAGGAATCGTGGAGGGGTACCAACGAGAGATCGCGGCGCTCGCCGACGCCATCGTAACCACGTTGACGGGACCCACGGGCGGCAACGACTGTCAAAAGCCGACCGAGGTTTCGGCCGGCGGAGCCGGCTCGAAAGATCGCTAGATTCGCGAATAGGGGTTGAGCGCGCGCCGCACTACGGTGCGCTCGCCGCGATGTCGACGGCTCCCATGGAAAGCGCCAGCGCGGCTGCCGCCGTGTGCGCGTCCGCGCGTGCATCTTCAACCTGCGTGTCCCCTTGAACGACGGCGTTCTCCTCGGTGGCAAGATCGGTATAGGTCCCAACGCCCTGGCGGTAGGAGCGCAGCGCCGCCTCGTAGGCCGTGTGCGCCGCCTGACTCAAGGCCGTGGCAGCCTCATACTCGGCCAGGCTCGTGAGCAGTCCGTTATAGGCGCGCACCACTTGCTGCGACACGGAGTCGCGTGCGGCCGTCAGTTGCTCTTGCGCCTCCCGCGCTTTGGCGTCGGCCATGGAAATTCGATTGCGCCGCATGCCGCCGTCGAAAAGGGGCACGCTAAATGACAGAAGAAGGCTTTGTCCGGGCCGGTCGATGTTGGAATAGGGGCCACCGTCGGAATTCAACGAGCCAATATTCTGAAAGGCCTGCCCCGCGAGTTCAATTTTCGGATAGTAGGAGCGCCGCTCGCCCTTGAGGGCAGCCTCCGCCGCATCCACTTTGCCGAGCGCTGCGATGATGTCGGGTCGGTGAGCGAGAGCTTGATCGACCGCCTTGGACACGCTGTCGGCCGGCGCAGGCGGCAGCGGCAGCTCTGCGCTGTCTACTACATCGATTTCCGCGCCGGCAGGCACTCCGAGGGCCGCAACGAGATTTGCGCGCGCGTTTCTTTCCGCGCCTTCGGCCGCCGCCAGCGTGTAGCGGGCCTGCGCCGTTTGTCGCTGCGCCTGTGCCACCGCAACGACGGTGGCGAGACCATTGTTCTGTTTGGCAACGGCGGCGTCCTGAGTGGTGAGGGCGGTACTCAAGGCTTTCTGCGCGGCGTGCAGCCGGCCGCGCGCTGCGCCCAAGTCGAAATACGCTTGCGACACGGCGAATATGAGTTTCTGGTGGGCACCGGTGAACGACACGTTGGCGACGAAGGAGTCGGCGCGCGCGGCTGCTACTTCGGCATCGCGACGGCCGAAATCGAAAAGCAGCCATTTCAGGGCCAGCGCCGGAATGACTTCGCGCGTATCGGAGACGAAATAGCCCGCCGGCACGAGGTTTCTGGGTATCGGCAACGGCGTATGTTGAAAGCCGCCGATCGCCTGCAGAGACAGCTGCGGAAGATACGCACTCTCCGCGAGGCCGATCGCCGCGTACGCTTCACGCGCGACTTCCCAAGCCGTCCGGGTCTGCGGGTTTTCTCTCTCTGCCAGATCGACCAGCGCCGCCAGATCGTACGGCTTGTGCGACGGCGAAAATCCGCCATTGCCGAGGGCCGCGGCCCGGGTGATGGCTGACTCTGGGATCGCCCAGGGCTGCTCCGGGCTCGGCGGCGCTTGTCCGAAAGCCAGATGAGCGCCGAGCATGCCGGCAACAAAAGCCAAACCGACCGTCGAGCGTTCAATGCGCTGCCGAAGCAACATGCCGAACCTCCGACTCGAGTTGTTCAATGGCGTGTTGGACCTTTCGGGCGCCAGGTTCTATCGCAGTTGCCGGCGCCAAAGCGCTAGGACTCGGAGGCAGCGGCAGATCTCTCGAGACATTGTCTGCGGCAGACTCAGCCCATGCGGCGAACCGGGCGGTGGATCCCGGTTCGGCGTCGCGGTAAATCGCATCCGTCGATACGACGAACGCCGCCCCCGCGAGCCGCTCGATATTCGCGACGGAGGGAAGCCTGAGACTCTGCGGTGCGTGGCTCGGCAGCATTCGCAGTTCGAAAAGGCTCAAGGTGCGCAAGTGATCAGCCCGCACCAGTGCTTGAACGGCGCGCATGCGAGCTTCCTCGGCCGGCCGGCCGATCACTGCCCCGATCGCGCGCAGCGCTTCGGCAAGCGCGGCACGAACGCCGGATCGGGCCGATTGAGGCCAGAACGAGCTGAATACGATCGTGATCACGATATTCCCGAGCAGAATACCGGCGACCCTGTCGCGAAGAACCGTGAGATCCGTCGCGGGTGCATAACCTTGTAGAACGCCCAGGAAGAAGGCGAATGCGATCTGCATGCCGGCGTAGGAGAGCAGCTCGCTGCTCGTGGCTACCCAGGCGGCCCCCACCGACACGACGGCAACCAGCACACAGAGCTGGCCGATATCAGTGAGATGCGGCAGGACGAAGACGATGCACAGGGCGGCGATGGCTCCGCCGATGACGGCACCGGAGAGCCTGAGCAGCAACTTGTGGACAGTTTCGCCCAGGCTCGAGAGGGCAACAAAAAAGCAAGTGACGACGGAAGTGCGCATTCCGGGCCAGTCGAGGAGCGTGTAGATCCCGTATGAAGTTATGACCGCTATGGTGGTCTTCAGGGCGAATTGCCAATGCGCAGGATTGCTGAACGCGTCGGCGACGAGGAGGCGTTTAGGCGGGTGATGCGCTTCGGCATTGTCAGGTTGGGGGGCAGGGCGGACTATTGCGGCCAAGAGGGCGGACAGCGTGTTGCGCAACGCCATCACCGCCGGGGCTTGTTCGATGCCCGCGTCCGCGAATTGCGTCAGCGGCCGCAGAGATCGATCCGCCGCCGGAGCGGCATCCGATTCGATAGCCTGTCTGCAGGCTCGCAACCGGCTTGCCAGATCTTCTCGGGTGGCATCCGGGAGATCGTCGGGTAGGGCCTCCAAGATCACCAGCGCATCGAGAAGTGCACGGATCACCGGCGCTGTGATGCGAAGGGTTCGCGCTCCCTTTTGCTTGTCATGTTGCGCGGTCTCGAGCAACGGTAGGAGCCGTGCCCGCCATTCGGGCAGGGATTTACGGTAGTCGTTTTTCGCAAGCGAGGTCTCCAACTCTTTGAGGACCTTCCGGACGGTGCGATCGATCAATGCTGCGGCGCCCTGGCCAAATATCAGATTGACGATGACCGTCACGGCCACCGGCACGAATATAACCACCCAAGCCCATAAGGTCGCGCGTGTCAGGGCCTCCGCGCTCGGCACGTCATCGACCAGCGTTTGCAGCAACACGATGACAAAGCCGGCCAGGAAGGTGATGGGCCCCAGCGCAAACGTGCGCGCGGTATACATCGCAGTAAAGGTCGCCGCCGCCATGAGAGGCACTCGCAGTGCCGGTTCGGACGTATCGATGAGCTCCAAGCCCAAGACCAGGAGAACCGCGAGCGTTGCCGCGGCCAAGCCGCCGAGCGCCGCCGTCACGGTCGCATTCTTTTCATCCTTGCTCAGCAGAAAGCCGATGTAAGCCATGTAGGTTGGCTCGGGAATCTGAAAAACCATCGCGATGATCACTGCGAGCACGGCTCCAGTCGCGATGCGCGCGACGGCCGCCCACCGGCCATCCCGCGGCGCCAACTCGACGGCGAGCAATTCAAGGAACGGGCGGCGGCCTCGCTGCGACTCAGCGAGTGCCGTCATGATGCACCTTGACGGATGCGGTCAATCCCACATGCATGGCGAAGGGGGGCGGACCATCGAGCCGAACCCAGACGGGAAATCGCTGCGCGACCACTACCCAGTTTAGGTCGCGGCCGGTGACGGGAAGACCGGGGCCGTCCTGATCGGTGGATTGCACGCCCGCACCCAAGCTTTCCACCCGCCCCGTAAAGGCGCTGTTGCTCTCGGACATTGTCCACACGGTCGCTCGATCGCCGACGGCGATGCGCGGCAATTCGGTTTCTCGAAAATCGGCGATGGCATACCAGGCGTCGGACTTGATGAGACTGAGGAGCGGATGCCCGGCGACGGCGAAGGTGCCTTCCGCTATTTGCAGGCCGACGACCTTTCCATTGAACGGGGCTCGCAGCGTCGTCAAATCGAAGTTGCGTGCGGCATTGGCCTCCGCCGCTTCCGCGCCCTCCAATTGAGCTTCCAGGCTCAAGGTGTCGCCCACCGCCTGGCGCGCCTGGGTGGCGCTTTGGGTGAGGGCTTGGAGAGATGCTTCGGCGGCGGCTTCGTTCGTCTTGGCTTCGTCCAACTGCTGTTGGGTAACGAAGCCGGGTTTGAGCAGCGGCTCGAGGCGCTTGCGCGTGTCCTGCGCATACCTCAGCTGGTCGCGCGCCTTCTGTACCTGGCTTTCGGCGGCTTGGACGCCTGAACCCTGGGAGGTGACTTGACGCCCCGTCAAGGCGATTTGCGCCTTGAGGGCGGCAACCTGAGCGCGCGCCTGGCGCAGTTGAAATTCATAGGGCGCCGGATCGATGAGGAGGAGCGGCGCACCCTTTGCAACGTCCTGATCATTGGTCACGAGGATCTGGACGATACGTCCGTTGATCTCCGACGCCATCGCCGCGCTATAGGCAAAAATGCGCGCATCATGGGTGCGCGGGCGCCGATCGATTGCGAACACGACGAGAACGCCCAGAACGATGGCCAGCGCGATTGCCGTCGCGGCAATCACTTTCCCCCTCAGTGTCTTACCCTCACCCATGCGCGTTCTTCAAGAGAGCCATATCAGCCACATTCCGAACGTGCTCGCGCACGCGATCGCCAATATGACGACGAATGGGACGGGAATTTCCTCGAGCAGCCCGGAGGCTTTGAAAATTGCGCGAACGATGAGAGCCAGCGCGATGCCCACCAGCGCGCAAACCATCCACGACGGAAAATACGAGCCCAGAATGTTGCGTGAGGGTGCGCCGTCGCAGCCAGCGAGCAAGCCCAGGCTCGGCACCACGCAGAGTAACCGTGTCGCCGGCGAATAGAACGCGCCGCCTCGTTCCGGAGAAGCGATATTCATAAAGGCAGTGTCATCGGTTTATCCTTCGCCAGCACCCCCCCCTTTGGGGGAGAGAGACCGGGCAATCTACGGTCCGCTAGCGTGGATTGTCAAAAAATGCCCGAATACGACGGAGCAGTGATTGGCCGGCGCTCTCATTGGTGGCGCGAACGGCCACCCCTCGATTGAGAATCGCAAGACCGCGGCGCGCGGCCCGATCAAATTCGGCATACAGCTCGGAATTTGCCGCGAGCAGGGGCTTTATGACATTGCAGTCGAGTCCATAGAGCTTGCAATGAGTGCGAGCGGTGGCCGTGGCCGCATAAGGCGCGCCCGTGAGTAAACTGATTTCACCGATGTAGTCGCCCGCCCCGATAAAGCCCGCCGACTGCTGCCCGGAATGCTCGGTATGTTGGCTGATTTGAAGAATTCCGAAGACGACGATGAAAAGTGTCGCTTCGGTTCCCCCTTGAGCGAAGAGCACCTCGCCGGGTTCTAGCGATCGCGGCTTCGAGGCCGCGGCCAATTCGGCCAGCCGCTTCGGCTCCAGGGATTCGAAAAGGATCATGTCTCGAAGAAGCGGCAGAGCTTCGTGAGAGGCCGGACCCGCACCTGCATCGGCGGTGCGCAGATCTTGCCCAGCGCGCTGAAAGTACAGACCCGAATAGTAGAGTTGCCGCCTTGCGTGCCGGAGCAGCAGATCTTTCGTCGTCGAAAGATGGTTGGTATCGGAAACCGAAAAGGTCACCCGATATCGGCTCTTGCTCGTTCCCAGGCGTGTCAGCACAGCGCCGGCGGGAGGCGCCGGAAGAATAGTGGGGCACAACGATGCGGCTTGTTGAAGCAAATCAATGACTCGGTCGGGGTTTGATGTGGCGGGACAAGAGAGTTCGATGGACGCCGACCGAACGCGAGTCGGGAAGCTGCGGTTCACGATGTTGGATTTCGCGACCACACTGTTGGGTACGATCGCCACATCATCGCCGTCGGTGAGAATGCGAATCGAGCGCCAGTTCATCTGCACCACGGCGCCCTCGATGTTGTCACCGAGGGAAATACGATCGCCCACGTTGAAGGGCGCTTCAATACCGAACGCGATTCCTGCGAACACGTCCGCCAGCGTGTTCTGCAGAGCAAGACCCAACACGATCGCCAGGATCCCCGAGGTCATGAACAGACCGCCGATGGGCAGCGCAAGCACGGAAATCAAGACAATCAATACGGCGGCGGTGTAAATCGCCGCGGCGGTAAGATCGGGAAAGAGCCGGGCCTCGCGCCATCGGCGGTTGTAATTGAGCGTGTAGGACATGAGCGCGACCAGCACTCGCGCGCCGAGCAGCCACCATATACCGGCGACTGCATGCAGCCATGGCGAGGCGGCATCGGCAGCCTCACCGTTGTCTGGCAAGGGCAGAGTTCGATAGCGGAAAAGTATGAAGCTCGCGCCGACCAAACACACGACGTCGAACACGTGGCGAACCCGCGGGGAGAACGGTCGCAGCGCGATGTAGCTGACGAGGACGAAACCAAGAATCGAGACAGGCAGTAGAGAGGAAGTCATTGTGCTGTGTCGCCCGGTGGCGGCTCTTGCCCGATCCGCGGGACCTCATCGTAATGGAGTTGCCCGAGGTAGTCGAACGGCAAATGAGTCCCCGAACCGGGGAGGGCGGGGACTGGCGGCCAGTGCTCCCCCAACGGAGGGATAAAGAATTATCGACGAGAGGCGCACGATGTGGACGACTTCGGCTGTGTCATTGCCTCAAATGGGGGTCCTCCAACATGCTGCACGGATTTTCCGTTCCTCTGACGCCGCAGGGAAACTCCGCATTGGCCTCGCCGCCCCCCTGGCATTATTCGAGCGACTGCATCGTCGTCGAGTATTGGACTGATCCCGCCGCGATCACGGCGCTGTTGCCGCCCGGCCTGACGCCGGACGAGAAGTCCCGGGGTCGGGCGTTCTTTTGGTTTCTCGACTGGCAGTTCACGGGCTCGAACGATGAGATCACCGATCCCGCCCGCTACCAATACCGCGAAGCATTCGTGCTGGTCGAGGCGCTCTTCGAGCGCACGCCCATCAACTACTGCCCCTACATATTCGTCGACAATGACGCGGCCATTGCTCGAGGATGGACCCAAGGCTTTCCGAAGAAATATGGCAGCATCTACCAAACGCGGACATTCTCCGCGCCAAGTGCCGCCGCCGCCCCCCTCGCGAAGGGAAGCCGGTTCGGCGCCAGTGTTGCCGCGCATGGCGAGCGGTTGGCGACGGCGCGTCTAGAGCTCGAGGAAAAGGTCACCGATCCTGCGAAGGTGTTCAACCGCCCCACGGTGATGCATCGGTATTTCCCGCAGCTCGCCGCCGCGGGTCAGAAAAAGCCGCCAGTCGATGAGCTCACGATGTCGCTGACTGACGATCTCGCCATCGTCGATGTGTGGGCCGGCTCGGCGGAGCTCACGATTCCGGAAGTGCGTGGTGAGGACATGCATTCGCTCGCGCCGCTGCGAATCGGGCGAGGTTACCGGCTCGGCATGGCGTATTCGGTCACCGACCTGCGTATTTTGAAGAACAACGTCGCCTGACCTCGGCCGTGCAGTCGGCCTGGGGCGGCGCCGGGAGGCGTTGCGATGCCCTTATATACGATCACGACCCAAGCCGGTGTGCTCGATAGTCGCGCAAAGACAGATTTGGCGCACAAGCTCACCGCGTTTCACGTCGAATATGCCGGCGTGCCCGGGAATTGGGTACATGTCGTCTTTAATGAGTACCCCATTGGGGACGGGTTTACCGCGGGCACGCCGTCGCCGACGGCGGCCCTCACCCTGCTGATCCGGACCGGGCGCTCCGTGGACTATAAGCGGGAAATGCTCAGACGCCTCTGGGCGTTGGTGCAGGCGGCAACCGGTGCGCCCGACGAGGAGATCGTCCTGGGCATACAGGAGGTTCCAGCCAGTCAGGCGATGGAAATGGGACAGATCATGCCCGACGTCGCAAGTTCCTGATGTCGTCCAGGCGTCGAGTGTCAGGAGGTGCAGAAAATCATGCCGACCAGAATCGCGACGATGCAGCCCCACTGCAGCAGCGTGATCCGCTCGCGCAGCACGAGCGCCGCGAAGGCGAGCGTGACCAGCGGGTAGGCGCCGGTCAGCGGCGTCACGATGGAGATCTCGCCGTAGCGGCTCGCGATCAGCACGCCGAGGTCGCCCGCCGCCATCATCCCCATCGGCAGAAATGAGCGGGTCCATTCGCGCACGGAGTGCGTCCCGGCGCCTCCCTTCCACAGACCGTAGACGCCAAGCGTGAGCAGCGCGCCGATCGCGCTATAGAGCGCCATATTGGCATCCGTGGCGCCGAGGTTATAGTCGTACTTGACCATCGTCTGGGCGCCGCCCCACAGCATGAGCGCTGTGAGCGCGAGTAGTATCCAGGTCCGGCCAGTCACCTTGTTCGCCGCATCCGCCGGCTGGTAGGCAAGCCCGATACAGCCGCCGATCACGAGGGCCACCGCACCGTACTGGAGCGGCGACAGCGTCTCGCCGAGGAACCAGTGCGCAAACACGATGGTAACCGCAGGATAGGCGGCTGACAGCGTACCTACGATTGTAATCGGACCCGCGATGATCGAGTGGAAGTACATGATCCAGCCGGCGCCGTCGAGCAGGTAGGCGAGCACCCCGATGGCAAGCACATACCGGCCTTCCGCCGCAAATACGGGCGTTCGCGGGCTCGCGAGGAAGTAGCAGCCCATGACGGCCGCGCGCGCGCATGCGAAGTAAAGACAGAAGCGCGCCGGCGGCACCTGCGTGATCCACATCTTCACGAAGCCCTGGCCCAATCCATAGAGCAGGAGCGCGAGCAGAGCAGGCGTCATCCAGAGTAGGAGGGGTGCGGCGCTCGGTGAGCTCAAATGCGGCCTTACGATGAGGCGATCGTGATTGATATGATCATAGACAGGATATAGGTGGAGGCATAGCATCCCCGGCGCCTCGTCGGAGCATGTTCTCTGGGGACACATCATGCCGATACACGACCATCAACCTTCGTCGCGGGGCCGTGCCTTCTTTTGGGGTGGATTGGGCTTGGGGGTGCTATTCCTCGCGGCACTCGTCACGCGCGGTTTCGGATTGTGGGGCGGATCATCCAAAGGTCCCGAGGCTCCCGCATTGATGACTCGGCAAGGCGAGCGGATCACGGTGCCCGAGGGCTCCGCGTTGCGCGCTCGCTTGAGCGTCATGCCGGCATCGACGCAGCCTGTCAGCGCCAACCTCATTTTGCCTGCCCTCGTCGAGTCGGATCCGGCGCGGACGGCCCTCGTCCTTCCGGCGCTCGGCGGGCGCGTAGTGACACTGAAGGTGGGATTGGGAGAGCGCGTAGTCCGAGGCCAGCCGTTGGCCGTCATCGATTCGCCGGATCTGGCGCAAGCGTATGACGATAACGACAAGGCAGCGGACGCCTTCAGGCTGGCCGGCAAGACGCTCGCACGGCAAAAGGAGCAGTCCAAGATCGGCACGGTCTCGGAGCAGGATCTGGATCAGGCCCAGAGCAACTATGTCCAGGCCGAGGCCGAGTACTCGAGAACGCAGGCGCGCCTCAGAACACTCGGCGTTGCGGCCGATACCAAGTCATCCGGCCGGCTGTTGACGGTGACCGCGCCGGTCAGCGGCAGCATCACGGCTCTCGCCGTCACGCCGGGCACGAT
>Ga0302324_100005477_pt1 | contig 27677 bp, 28 predicted proteins | sample Palsa_T0_1_FD_201949 | JGI IMG/M metagenome (GOLD analysis project Ga0302324, IMG submission 201949) | Peat permafrost microbial communities from Stordalen Mire near Abisko, Sweden - Palsa_T0_1 | ecosystem: Environmental > Terrestrial > Soil > Palsa > Peat permafrost | place: Sweden: Abisko...
GAGAAGCTCCAACTCGGCCGCCATCAGGACTTGGCGAAGTTCGGTGAGCGTCGAGCCGCCGAGCAGCGCCGCCAGGAGGAGGCCGTCCGGCTTGAGCGACCTTCGGATCTGGATCAGCGCGCCCACCAGGTCATTGGTCCAGTGAAGGGACAGCGCCGAGACGACGACATCCAGGGCCTCCTCCGCCACGGCCAAGCGCTGCTCGTCCATGACCATCTGGTGGCGGAGGCGTTCGCCGAGCATAGGCGCCGATAGCCCGGTCTCGATCAGCAGACCGATCTTCTGGCCGCCTATCTCCGCGAGCGCCGCAGCGAACGCTCCGTGGCGGGCCCCGAGTTCGAGCGCCAGCGGGAACGACCGCCTGACCATCATAAGACGCGCGGCCAGGTCGCGTGCGGCCCGCACGTGCAGGAAGTTCGCGCGCGACTGAGTCGTCGCGGCTCGGTCCAGCCGGCGGCGATGGAGATCGCGGTCGAAGATATTCGGTGGCGCGATCATCGAGACCTGAAGGCGAAGAGACTTACTCAAGCATCATTTCTCATGCAAAGCTCGTGACCGAGCTGACAAAAGGCGCTCCAGTTGAGAGTCACGCCAAACGCCTTGCCGCCTTTGCGTGTCGCAATACGACGGGCGATTCGCGCCGCGGTCGACCTCGCGCTGCCGCCCAGATCGCTCGCGGCGGCCGATGGCGTCGCGACCACCGTCCAGGCCACGGGCCTGGACGCCGAGCGCTGGCGTCGGATCATCTTCGTCGACGCGCCGTTCTGCGACGCCTGCGGTATCCCTTTCGAATACGACCTGGGCGATGGCGCATTGTGCGCATTTTGCCAATCGCGCGAGGGGGCGGTGGATCGCCTGCGCGCCGCCTGCCTCTACGACGAGAACTCTCGTGGTCTGATCCTCGAACTCAAGCACGCCGATCGAACCGACCTGTCGGGACTTTTCGCGGCATGGCTCGCCCGCGCGGCCGCCGATGTCCTGCCCGACGTGGATGGAATCCTGCCGGTGCCGCTGCACCGCTGGAGACTATTGAGCCGGCGCTACAACCAGGCTGCAGAGATGGCTCGCCCGCTCGCTCGGCTCGCCGGCGCGCCGTACATGGCCGACGTGCTCGTGCGATCGCGACCGACCGCGAGCCAGGGGGGCAAAAGTGGGTCCGGTCGCAGGCGCAACGTCGCCGGGGTCTTTGCGGTCTCCCCGCGTTGGCGCGCCAAAATCTTTGGTCGCCGCATGCTGCTGGTGGACGACGTCTTCACCACCGGGGCTACGGTCGAGGGCTGCGCGAGAGCCTTGAAAGCCGCTGGAGCGGCGGCGGTCGATGCGGTCGTCATCGCCAGGGTCCCTCTGAGGACCCCACGCGAGACCCGAACCGACGATCAGCGTTCGCGCGCCCAGGCGTGGCCATCGACCACGCTCATGGTCGGCGCCGACCGCGGCTCATGACAAGAAGGGTTCCCGCCGCCGGGCGGCGCCGAGGTTTGAGCAGGATCCCGGGGCCGCCTATATGACGGCGATGGAAGGGGCCGTAAAACCAGCAGGCCAATGGCGAAAGTAACCATCTATACCCGCCCATTCTGCGGCTACTGCGCCCGGGCCCTGTCCGTTCTTGGCGACAAGGCCGCCGACGTCGTTGAAATCGAGGCCGGATTCGATCCCGAGATGCGGGCGGAAATGGTTCAACGATCGGGGGCCAGGACCTTCCCGCAAATCTTCGTCGGCGACGAACATATTGGCGGTTGCGAAGAGATGATGGAACTAGAGCGTCAGGGAAAGCTCGACGCTATGCTCGAGGCCTGATGCTGAAGCTCGCCCTGGTCCAGTTGCGCACTCCCGCCAACCAGGCCTCCGCCCTGAATCACGCGGCCCCTTTGGTGCGAGAGGCCGCCGGTGCGGGCGCACGACTCGTGATTACGCCGGAGGGAACCAATCTGCTCCAACGCGATCGCGCGAGCCTGCTGGATCAGATCGCGCCGGCGGAGGAGGATAAGGCCGTCGGCGGTCTGCGCGCGCTGGCGGACGAGCTTTCGATTTGGCTCCTCATCGGTTCGGCGATGGTGAGACGCGAGGACGGCAAGGCTGCGAACCGCTCGCTCCTGATCGGTCCCGACGGCCGGATCGAGGCGTCATACGACAAGCTGCACATGTTCGATGTCGATCTGCCCTCCGGTGAGCGGCACCGGGAATCGGCCACCTACGAACCCGGCGCGCGGGCAGTGACGGCCGACGCGGCGGGGATGAAGCTCGGGTTGACGATCTGTTATGATTTGCGCTTTCCGGCGCTGCATCGGGCTTTGGCTCATGCCGGCGCCGAGATTCTTACAATCCCCTCCGCCTTTACCCGAGCGACCGGAGAGGCCCACTGGGAGGTGCTTCTGCGCGCCAGAGCGATCGAGACCGGGGCCTTTGTCGCCGCCGCCGCTCAGGGAGGAGCCCACGAGGATGGCCGCGCGACCTGGGGCCGGTCAATGATCGTCGGACCTTGGGGGAAGGTCGCGGCCATCGCCGATCATGACGAGCCCGCGGTGATTGTGGCCGACATCGATCCGTCGGAGGTTGTTCAGGCGCGCGCAGCCATCCCCGTCCTGCGGAACGCACGGCCGTTCACCGGCCCATGATTCGTTACGCGCTCGTCTGCGATCAGGGCCACGATTTCGAAGCCTGGTTCGGCGCTTCTACCGACTTTGACGACCAGGCGAGTCGGGGCCTCTTGGCCTGCCCGGTCTGCGCCTGCGCGGACGTGAAGAAACAGATCATGGCGCCCGCGGTCGCCTCTCGCGCGGCGCCCCGCGCGGGGCTTCAGCCCGGGATGCAGGCGATGATGATGGAGGCGATGGGAAAGGTCCGGCGGCACGTCGAGGATAACTTCGATTACGTGGGCGACAAGTTTGCAGTCGAGGCGCGCTCGATCCATGAGGGCCGGTCGGAGGAACGGGGAATCTACGGCGAAGCGACGCCCCGTGAAGTCAAGGCTCTGGTGGCCGACGGCGTCCCGGTGGCCCCGATGCCCCCGCTCGCTCCAGGGAAGACCGAAGTCAACTGATGAACCTCGAGCCTGTCCGGGAGTTACTTGGGGTGTGGGGCCGGAAGAGACCTCGGTGAGGAGTGTGGGCGGAATTCTGGCGGTGGCCGGCGTCGTGGTCCTGGCGGGCGGTCTTGGGTGGGCGCTGTACGCGACCGGCGCGCTGGATTTCAGTACTGGCTCAGCGGCGATCGTCGCCGTCACAGCGGCCGGGGTGCTTTTCGTGGGCGGCCTTACCGGGGTGCTGATGTGGCTGGCGTTCTACTCTTCCAGCGGAGGCTACGACGAGACGCCACGGTTCGATGTGGCCGCCGAGGGGGCCGACGCCCGGGCAGGAACCGATCGTCTAGCTTAGGGCGCGCGCGGTTTCGCCCCTGTCATGAAGTAGTTCACCTGGACGTCGTCGGCGCGGGCCCAGAGGCCCGTGCCGAGGTCAAAAACTACCCCGAACGGCCCCTCGACCGCGCACCCGGACTGAGCGAGGAAGCCACGTAATTCGTCAGGGGCGATGAATCGCCGCCAATCGTGGCTCCCAGGCGGGGTCCAGCGCAGGAGGTATTCGGCGGCGACCTTGGCCAGGGCCAGGGATTTGATGTTCCGATTCAAGGTCGAGACAATCATCAGCCCGCCCGGCGCCAGGAGGTGGGCGCAGTCGTCGATGAAGGCCCCGGGATTGGCCGCGTGTTCCACGACCTCCATGTTCAGGATGACCTCGTACGGGCGCCCGCGGGCTAGGACCAGATCCTCGCTCGCCGCAGTCCGGTAGTCGATTGCAAGACCCATGTCGGAGGCGTGGGTCCGGGCGGCCTCTATGTTGAGTTCGGACGGGTCGGCGCCGGTCACCGAAAACCCCAGTCGGGTCATGGGCTCGCAGAGCAGTCCGCCGCCGCATCCGATGTCGAGCAGTCGGAGACCGGCGAAGGGCGCGCGCGCTTGGGAATCCAGTCCGAAATGGGCCAGGGCCCTTTCGCGGATGAACGCCAGGCGGATTGGATTCAATCTATGGAGTGGGGCGAAGCTTCCCTTTAGATCCCACCACTCGCTGGCGCTGGCCGAGAACTTCTCGACCTCCCGCGCATCGACACTGGAGAGGATTGACCGCTCGCTCATCAGGGAGTGCTGGACCTCGATCCAGTGCAGGTCAACGCCAAGGCGTCGCCGATTGCCCCACCGGGGCCGGCTCGCTAGAACCCTCGGCTTTCGCACGAGGGCAGCGCGGCGTGTCCCGGCTGGTCATGAAATTCGGCGGCACTTCGGTGGCCGACCTCGAGCGCATCCGGCGAATAGGCAGGATCGTCGCCGCCGAGGTCGCCGCGGGCGAGAATGTGGCAGTGATCGTCTCGGCCATGGCCGGCAAGACTAACGAGCTCGTGGCGTGGACCGACGGCGCGGGCGCGGCCCGCTCGGGCGTCGAATCTTCGGACGACGAGTACGACACCGTGGTGGCTTCGGGCGAACAGGTGACCGCCGGGCTGCTTGCCATGACCCTTCGCAATCTCGGTGTCAGGGCGCGATCGTGGATGGGTTGGCAAATTCCGATAATCACCGATCTCTCCCACGGCGCGGCAAGGATCGAGGAGATCCCGGCGTCGGCGCTTATCGAGGCTTTGGAGGGGGGCGAGGTCGCGGTGGTGGCGGGGTTCCAGGGAGTCACCCGGTCGGGTCGGATCGCAACCTTGGGCCGGGGCGGTTCCGATACGAGCGCCGTGGCGATCGCCGCCGCCATAAAGGCTACGCGCTGCGATATCTATACCGACGTCAACGGAGTCTACACCGCCGACCCCAGGATCGAGGCGAAAGCCCGCCGGCTTGCTCGAGTCAGTTACGAGGAGATGCTCGAGATGGCGTCCCTGGGCGCCAAGGTGCTGCAGACTCGTTCGGTGGAGCTCGCGATGGCCCATGGCGTGTCAGTCAGAGTACTTTCGAGCTTCACGGAGGCCGCGGCTGCCAGCGGCGACGGCACGGTTGTGTGCGACGAGGAGGAGATCGTGGAGAAGCGAATCGTCAGTGGTGTCGCGTTCAGCCGCGATGAGGCGAAGATCAGCCTCTTCGGCCTTCCTGATCATCCCGGCGTATCGTCGGAGATTTTCGGACGGTTGGCTGACGCGAATGTCAACGTCGACATGATCGTGCAGAGCCACGCTCGATCCGAGGGGGCCGCCAACATGGAATTTACGGTTGGCAAGCGCGACGCGCGGCGCGCGCTGGAGGTTGTCCGGTCGGTCCAGAGTTCGATCGGTTTCGACGACGTCGCGGTCGACGAGGACGTCGCCAAGGTGTCGGTGATCGGCGTGGGCATGCGCAGCCACGCGGGGGTGGCGAAAACAATGTTCGGCGCCCTGGCCGAAAAGGGCGTCAACATCCAGGTGATCTCGACTTCGGAGATCAAGATCAGCGTTCTTATCGACGCGGCATACACCGAGCTTGCCGTCCGGGCCCTGCACGCGGCCTATGGGCTCGACAAGGTCTGATCGCGCCGCCTGAAGTTCGGCTTCCGGGTCGCGGTTGGCCCGGCAAAACCTGCTATAGGCGCCCGGACCAACTGGAGCCTGCGAACTCGAAGCCGCCATGCCGACGCCTGGGTTGACCATACGCGGGCCGCGAAGCCTGCTCCGGCAGATCAGAGAGGCCATGGCCGGCCCGGATCCGACCCAGGCCAAACTCGCCATGGTCGTGCGTATCATTGCCGCCTCCATGGTCGCGGAAGTCTGCTCGATTTACCTGCGGCGGGCTTCGGGAGAGATGGAGCTGTTCGCCACCGAAGGCCTCGACCCCGGCGCGGTGCGCCTGACGCGACTTCGGCCGGGCGAGGGGCTGGTCGGCGAGATCATGCGCACCGGCCGGCCGCTCAACCTCTCCGACGCGCCCGGACACCCCGCCTTTTCGTACAGGCCGGAGACCGGCGAGGATCCTTTCCACGCCCTCTTGGGGGCCCCGCTCCTTCGCGGCGGGCGCGCGATCGGCGTCCTCATGGTGCAAAACCGCACCAGCCGCAACTATGGCGAGGACGAGGTCGAGGATCTCCAGATCATCGCCATGGTGTTGGCCGAGATGGTCGCCGCCGGCGATGTATTGGACCGGCACGACCTCAAGGACGTCGAGATCGCCCCTCATCGCCCCGAGCGGGTAAAGGGTGCGATCCTGGCCGAAGGCCTCGCGCTAGGGACGGCGGTTCTGCACGAGGCGCCGGTCGCGGTGAGTCGTCTATTGTCGGATGACGCTGTCGCCGAAGAATTCCGGCTAAACGCCGCCATCCTCGAGTTGCAGCGCCAGATAGATGGAATGCTGGACGGGCATCAGGGAATTCTCGGCGCCTCCTACGACGTTTTAGAGACCTACAAGATGCTGGCTCACAGCCGCGGCTGGAATCACTCGCTCCAGGAAGCCGTGCGCTCCGGCCTCACGGCCGAGGCGGCGGTCGAGCGCGTGAGGTCGGAACATCGCGCCGGCATCGGCCAAGCGCGCGACCCCTACCTCCGAGAACGGGTCCACGATCTCGAGGATTTGAACGACCGGCTGCTGCGCCATCTCGCCGGCGACGGGGGCAAGACCCGCACTCTGCCCGAAAACGCGATCCTGATCGCGCGCAACCTCGGGCCGGCCGAACTATTGGAATACGATCGCACCCGACTACGTGGTCTGCTTCTGGAAGAGGGCTCGCCGGCGAGTCACGCCGCGATCGTCGCCCGGGCGCTCGACATTCCGTGCGTCGGCCGGCTGCCGGGGCTTCGCGACAAGGTAAGCGAACACGATTCGGTAATTGTCGACGCCGAGACCGGCGAAGCGTACCTGCGCCCACGTCCGGACATGGTTCGGGCGGTGACGACGCGCATCGGCGTTCGGGCACAACGGCGGGCGGAGTTCGCGCGCCTGCGCACGACGCCCGCCTTCACGCGTGACGGCGTCAAGATCACCCTGCTCATGAACGCTGGTCTTGCTGTCGACCTGGAACTGCTCGCCGACGCCGGCGCCGAGGGGATTGGCCTTTTCCGCACTGAGTTCCAGTTCATGGTGTCGGAGGATCTTCCGAGGTTCAACGCCCAGGCGGCCCTCTACGGAAGGGTGCTGGCGGCGGCGGGAGAAATGCCGGTCACCTTCCGAACCCTGGACCTGGGGGGTGACAAGGTCCTGCCCTATCTCGAGGCCGAGCGTGAAGACAATCCGGCTCTCGGTTGGCGGGCCGTGCGCATGGGCCTGGATCGACCGGCCCTGCTGCGCCTTCAGCTTCGCGCCCTTATAGCGGCTGTAGCCGGCAGGCCCCTGAGAGTCATGTTTCCCCTTGTCGCCAGCGTCGAAGAGTTTCGCTCCGCGCGGGCCCTCGTGGATCACGAACTCGCTTGGGCTCAGCGGCGTGGCCGTCCGGCGCCATCTCGCCTCGAGGTGGGCGCGATGATCGAGGCGCCGTCCCTGCTTTGGCATCTCGACGCTCTCCTTCCGATGACGGATTTCGTCTCGGTGGGCACCAACGATCTCATGCAATATCTGTTCGCCGCCGATCGCGGAAACCCGCGCGTCTCCGATCGGTACGACCCGCTTTCGCCTCCCGCCCTTCGCGCCCTGAAGGCCATTCGCGAGGCGTGCGAGGAGACCGGCACTCCGGTCTCCGTATGCGGGGAGATGGCGGGCCGGCCGCTGGAAGCCTTCGCCCTGGTGGGATTGGGCTTCGATCAGCTCTCGATGCCGCCGGCGGGCATCGGACCGGTCAAGCAGATGGTCCTTTCCTGCGATCGCGAGGCGGCCAGGCGTGGCGTCGAGAGCCTGCTGAGGAGCCCGGCCGGCTCGGTCAGGGGCGAGATCGAGGCTTTGGCCCGCAAGCTATATGTTTCCGCTTAGGCCATTGGAATCACCGGACTCTCCTGTTATCCAGGGCAAGTCGGATTCGTCGGGGGGCGTAGTGTTCGGACCGTTCTCGCAGGCGGGTCCTAACCACGGCTGAGGATAGCCCAAGGCATGCCGCTGGACACGGGCTCGCTCCAGGGTTTTCGTCAGTCGCCCGGGTCGGACCAAGTCCGGCTTTGGACCAACCGGCGCCTGGAGCTGAACCCGGCGGTCGGTATCGGCGCGGCGCTGCGGCAGTTTCGCGAAGCCCGCGGTCTCAGCCTGCAGGACATCGCGGATACGACCCGAATCCGCCCAGCCTATATTTCGGCGATCGAGGCCCTCGACGTCGCCAGTCTTCCATCCCGACCTTACTCGATCGGCTACGTCCGCGCCTACGCCGACGCCGTTGGTCTCGAGACGGAGGCGGTCGCCAAACGGTTCAGGGCGGAGGCCCCCGAGGCGCCCGAACCGCAACTGCCATGGGCGATTCCGCGTGAGCGACCACGGCCCTCCCGCCTTTCGCTGGCGATCGTTGGCGTGGTCATCCTGGCTGTCATAGGCTGGAACCTGTCTCGCCACGGATTGGCGCGTTCCGAACGTCAGCTCCTGACCCCATCGTCCCGTCTCGTCGCGGCCCAGGTCAAGCCGGCGGCCGGACCCCTTCGCCTGGGCGCGCCGCTTCCCGCGCCGCCGGAGGCGGCCACGCCGCCGGTCTACCAGACGCCCGGACTAGCCGCCGCAATTCCTGGGAGCGCAGCCGCCGGCGCGGTGGAAAAGACATCGCTGGTTGTCGCGCCGGCGCCACTACAGCCATCGGACGCCGGCCCGATCGGCGCGCGCTTCGTGGCCGCGGGACCGATTTACGCAATTCAAGGTCCCACCTCCGACATCATCCTGCAGGCTCGGGCGGCGACGTCGCTGGTCGTCCGTGGCGGGAGCGGCGCGGTCTATTTCGCCCGGCAGCTCGCGCCAGGAGAGGCTTGGCGTGCGCCGGCCGTCGACGGCCTCGTGGCCGATGTGGACAGTCCCGGGGCCGTCGAGGTCTTCGTGGGCGGGGTTTCGCGCGGCGTCTTGACGGCGACCAAGACCCCCTTGGCGCGTCTTTCGGACTGACTGCGCGTCGGCGGGGTTGGGCCGATCGGAGTTTGCGCCTATCCTGGGTCGATCATGGCAGTTCAAGACCACACACGTCTGCGGCCCTGGCGTTCCATCGATCGCCGTCAATGCCGGCAGATTCACGTAGGGACAGTGCCGGTGGGCGGGGACGCCCCTATCACCGTCCAGTCGATGACAAACACCATCACCGGCGACGCCGCCGCGACCATCGATCAGATTCGTCAGCTGGAGGAGGCTGGGGCCGACATCGTGCGCGTGTCGTGTCCGGACGAGGACGCGACCGCCGCGTTCAAGACCATCGCCAGGGAAGCCAAGGTCCCCTTGGTCGCCGACATCCACTTTCACTACAAGCGCGGGATCGAGGCGGCGAAGGCCGGAGCGGCCTGCCTGAGAATCAATCCCGGAAACATCGGCTCGCCCGACCGGGTCAGACAGGTGATACAGGCCGCGCGCGACCACGGCTGTTCGATGCGCATCGGCGTCAACGCCGGCTCGCTGGAGCGGGATCTGCTGGAGCGCTACGGGGAGCCCTGCCCGCAGGCGATGGTCGAGAGCGCGCTTCGCCACGCCGCCATATTGCAAGATCATGATTTTCACGAATTCAAGATCAGCGTGAAGGCCTCCGACGTCTTCATGACCGTCGCCGCCTATCAACTGCTCGCTGACGCCGTGGACTGTCCATTTCACCTGGGGGTGACTGAGGCGGGGGCCCTTCGCTCGGGAACGATAAAGTCGGCGATCGGCCTAGGGAGTCTGCTGTGGGCGGGGATCGGCGACACCGTGCGCGTGTCGCTCGCCGCCGACCCTGTGGAAGAGATCAAGGCCGGGTTCGACATCCTGAAGTCGCTTGGCCTGCGCCACAGAGGGGTCAACATCATCGCATGCCCTTCCTGCGCCAGGCAGGGTTTCAACGTGATCGAGACGGTGGGCATGCTCGAGGAGAGGCTCAAACACATCTCGACCCCAATGAGCCTTTCAATCATAGGGTGCGTGGTGAACGGCCCCGGCGAAGCGCTGATGACGGATGTCGGCTTTACCGGAGGGGGCGCCGGCTCGGGCATGGTCTATCTGGCTGGCAAGGCCGATCACAAGATGGACAACGCCCACATGCTCGACCACATCGTCGAGCTGATGGAGGTCAAGGCCGCCGAAATCGAGGCTGAGTTGGCGGCGGCCGAGCCGGCATTCACCGAAGCTGCGGAATAAGCAGTTCGCGGGCGGCCCTTGCTTCACGGCGGATCGACTGGTTAGGTCTGCCCTTCCCTGATGCTGGAGAAATGAACATGTCCGCCGATGGCGCCTGGAAGACCACGATCAACTCGCCGATGGGGGTGCAGGAGGGCACGCTCAACATTGCCACGAGCGGAGTTTCCTTTACCGGCCAGATGGCCGGCCGAATGGGCAGTCAGGACATCTCGGGCAAGGTCGATGGCGACACGCTCACTTGGTCGGCCCAGATCACCCAGCCTTTTCCCATGACGCTCGAATTCACCGTCAAGGTGGAAGGCGACAAGATGAGCGGTGCGGTCAAAGCCGGTTCGTTCGGCTCGTCTCCGCTCACCGGAGTTCGCGCCTAAGGCGCGTCGCCTGCAGGAGACGCCTGCGGCGACGCCGAAGACGTCGCTGGTGTCCGCTTGGGCCGCGGCCAAGCGGAGACTGGCCGAGGCCGGCGTGGAAAGCCCCGTTATCGATAGCCGCCAGCTGGTGGAGGCAGCGGCGGGTGCACGCCGCGCCGACATGATCGGCGACCCGCATCGCGCCCTGACGCACGACCAGCTCGACGCGCTAGAGGCGATGCTAGTACGCAGGGAAAGACGGGAGCCGGTCGGTCAGATCCTTGGGCGCAAGGGCTTTTGGAAGATCGTCCTCGCCGTCACCCCGGCGGTGCTTTCGCCGCGACCGGAGACCGAGACCATCCTTGACGTGGTCCTGGCCAGGTTCGGCGAACATCAGGCGTTTTCGGTTCTGGACCTTGGCGTTGGATCGGGAGCGCTTTTGCTCGCGGTCCTCAGCGAGCGGCCGTCGGCCAGCGGCCTGGGCGTCGACATCTCCGAAGATGCGTTGGCGGTGGCCAGGGCGAACATCGCCAATCTCGGCCTGACCGGTCGCGCGACCTTATTGCGTGGCGACTGGGCTCTGGGCGTCGCCCCGGAGAGTTTCGACCTCGTCTTGAGCAATCCTCCCTACATACCGACGCTCGAGATCGAGTGCCTTCAACCTGAGGTTCGGATCCACGAACCGCGCATCGCCATCGACGGCGGAGTCGACGGCCTGGCCGCCTACCGGCGCCTGGCCGGGGAGATTCTCGGGGTTCTTCGTCCGCGGGGCTTCTTCGCGGTCGAGATCGGCGCCGGCCAGGCGGCGGCTGTTGTCGCTCTCTTCGCGGATGCAGGGGCTGCCGCGCTTGAGACGCACAACGATTTGGCCGGCCACGAACGCGTGGTCTCCGGCGAGAAAGCACTTGGAGATTGAGCGCCAAGCCGCTAGATCACGGTAGTCTCCCGCATCTGACCGGAGGATCGAGGCCCCGGCGAACAGCCGCTCGATTAAATCGCTCCGGGGAGGCGCGCGACGAATCCCTCGCCGAGGCGTTCTTTGCTCTGGCGGAGACAAAGGCGAACCCAGACGTTGTCCAACGCTCTGGTGCGGTTGGGTCCAAAAGCTCATCGATGTCGCGGCAGGGCGACGACAGCCTGCCCTCGCACCGACTTCCAGCAGGTCATTGAAATGAGAGACTTCAAGGGAATGAAACGCCAGCGCGGCCGCAACCGAAACGGTGGCGGCGGGGGCGGACGGCCGCAACACAACGCCAACCGCGCGTTCGACTCGAACGGCCCCGATGGGGTCAAGGTGCGAGGCGCCGCCCAGCACGTCTATGAGCGCTATCAGCAGTTCGCGCGGGACGCCCACACCGCCGGCGATCGCGTCGTAGCGGAGAACTACCTCCAGCACGCCGAGCACTACTTCAGGGTCATGCGCGCCATGCAGCCGCAGCGCCCGCTCTCGGAGATCGTTGGACGGGACCAGTTCGTGTCCGGCTATGACATCGACTTCGAAGACGAGGCCGCCAACGCGGAAGGCTCGGACCAGTCGGAGGGCGAAGGCGCCGAGCCGGGCGGAGAACGTCAGGACCGATTCGAGGCGCGGCAAGGGGGTCAGGATCGTTTCGAGGGTCGCCAGGGGGGTGACCGGCCCCGTGACGATCGACCCAGAGATGACAGGCCCAGAGATGACAGGCCCAGGGACGAAAGGCCGCGCGAAGAACGATTCCAGGGCGATCGCCAGCAACGCGGGTTCCGCTACGATCGGCCGCGGTTCAATCGCGATGATCGCCGCGACGAGGCGGGCGGGGCGTCGTTCGCCCGAGCCGAACAGGTCAGGCACGAGACCATACCGCCTTCCGAGTCCGGGCCCGCGCCAAGCGGCGGCGCGCCCGAGACAGCCTCTCCAGTCCTGCGCGCCGACGACGGCGAGGTGAACCACGCTCCCGCATTTCTGCAAGTCCGACCGGCCGAGCCTCGCGAAGACTCCGCGAACGAGGCCAGCCGTCCACGCCGGCGGCGCCCCAGGAACCCGGTCGAAGGTGGCCAGAATTCTTCGATCGCGGAAGAGGCTGAGGAGAGCTGATCTCTTCAGGCGCGGGCGGTCACAGGTCCAAGCGTGGCCAGAGGTTTGGCCTTCAGGGGGGCAAGCCAGGTAGGCCAGCGCCAGGTTGGACGGGCTGGTGGCCGTGGAATGCAAGCCTCCAGGGCGCCGAGCAATGTTTCCACAGGCCCGTCGTTCAGGAAATGGTTTGCCCCCTCTACGCACTGAAGGCGGATCGGGACTTTCGCGGCCATCGCATCGGCCAGGCGGCGCGCGGCATCGATCGGAGCTAGATCATCCTGATCGCCGTGAATCAGATGAATCGGCGCGCGCACGGACATCAACGCATCGCGGACCATCGGCATCTGAGCGCCCTGGCCCGAAATCTCGACGACAGCGTTGCGCAGATCCCGCGGTATGAGGTTGAGGACCTTCGAACCGGTCGCCACGAGCAACCGAGCGGTTGGTCCGGGCTCGCCCAGGTAGCTTGAGATCAGCGCCAGGACTTGCACCGGCCTGGTGGCGGTGGCGGCCATCAGCGTGGCGACAGACGCCCCGTACGATTGGCCGACGAGAAGGATGTTCTGGCCCCGCACCGGCGCCAGCAGAGGGCTGAGCGCCTGGGCCTGCACTTCGATCTGCGGCACGCACTCGGCAGGCTCGCTGCCGGCGAAGCCGGGACGATCGACCACGATCATCTCTCGGTCTCGAGGTAGCGCCGCGATCGCGGGCGCCCAATACTCCGCCCAGGAGGGGGAACCGGTGATGACCACGATCCTCCATGGGGCCGGACTGGGGCGCGGGCTCGTTAGGGCCGAAATTCGCCAGGGCCAACCGCCGCCGGCGGCAAAATTGACCCGCCGTACAACGGAGTCGGGATAGTCGGCCGATGTCGGACGGTGTTCGGTGCGGCCGCTTGCGGCGGACTCGATACAGGCCCATCCGAGGGCGAAAACGCCAGTCGGCCTCTTCCGCAGCGCCCTTGACGCCTTCTGGTTGCTGACAGCCTGCATCGTCACTTCAACGCCGACGCGCCGATCCGGTTCTCTCGCGTCTCGCCCTTCAAAGCCGACATCGGGATGATGTTCAGCGGCGCAAGCTGAACGGCGCCTGAGGAAGGCGAGGGAGGTCCAAGAAGGCCTCTTGTGTGGCTTTGCCGCCACACCACATCCAAACCAACTGAGTTCAAAAAGGGCCGTCATGAACATCGATCTCTATTCCGACCGCGCCAAACAGGCCATTCAGTCGGCCCAATCGCTGGCCATGGCCAGGCGCCACCAGCAGCTTGCGCCAGAACACCTGCTGAAGGTCCTGCTCGAGGAAAAGGACGGGCTCGCGCGAGCCCTCATCAGCAGCGCCGGAGGACGACCCGAAGCCGCGGATCAGGCGGCCGAGGCCTTGCTCGCCAAGATGCCCAAGGTCGAGGGCGGAAGCGGGCAAATCTACATGAAGCCCGAGACCTCAAGGGTGCTGGCGGCGGCTGAAGAGGGCGCCAAGGCCGCGGGCGATTCCTTCGTCACGACCGAGCGGCTTCTGATCGCGCTCGCCAGGGAAGGGGGAGAGGCGGCCAAGGCGCTCGCGGCCGCCGGCGTCAAGCCCGCGGTTCTGGAGGAAGCGGCAAAGGCGATACGCAAGGGGCGCACGGCCGACACCGCCTCGGCGGAGGAAGGGTATGACGCGCTCAAACGCTACGCCCGCGACCTCACACAGGCGGCGCGGGACGGTAAGCTTGATCCCGTCATCGGCCGCGACGAGGAAATCCGCCGCACCATTCAGGTTCTCGCACGGCGGACCAAGAACAATCCGGTCCTTATCGGCGAGCCGGGTGTGGGAAAAACCGCGATCGTCGAGGGTCTAGCTCAGCGTATCGTCAACGGCGATGTGCCGGAATCTCTCAAGGACAAACGGCTCCTCGCCCTGGACATGGGTTCGCTCATCGCCGGAGCAAAATACCGCGGTGAATTCGAGGAGCGCCTGAAGGCGGTGCTGAACGAGGTGACCGCCGCCGAGGGCGGCGTCATCCTGTTCATCGACGAAATGCATACCCTGGTGGGGGCGGGCAAGACCGAAGGGGCTATGGACGCCTCCAACCTCCTGAAACCGGCCCTGGCGAGGGGGGAACTCCACTGTGTCGGCGCAACGACCCTCGATGAGTATCGCAAGAATGTCGAGAAGGATGCGGCGCTGGCGCGCAGATTTCAGCCAGTGTTCGTCGGCGAGCCCACAGTCGAGGACACCGTCTCGATCCTCAGGGGACTCAAGGAGAAGTACGAGCTACATCACGGTGTGCGCATCTCCGATAGCGCCATCGTCGCGGCTGCGGTCCTGTCGAATCGCTACATCACCGACCGATTCCTGCCCGACAAGGCCATCGATCTCATCGACGAAGCGGCCAGCCGGGTGCGCATGGCCGTCGATTCCAAGCCGGAAGAGCTGGACGAGTTCGACAGACGGATCGTCCAACTGAAGATCGAGCGCGAGGCGTTGAGCAAAGAGACCGACGCCGCCTCGAAGGCCCGTCTGGTGAAGCTCGAGGAGGAACTGGGAGAACTCGAGGCGACGTCATCGGAGATGACCGAGCGCTGGCGCGCCGAAAAGGAAATGGTCGGACAGGCCGCCCAGGCGCGGGAAGCGCTGGAACGCTTGCGCGCCGAATTGGCGGCTGCTCAACGGCGTGGCGACCTTCAGCGCGCTTCGGAGATAGCCTACGGCGAGATTCCGCCGCTGGAGAAACGGATCGCTTCGGAGGAGGCGGCCGAGAAACCCGGGGCGCTGACGGCCGAAACAGTCGACGCCGAGCAGATAGCCTCGGTGGTTTCCCGGTGGACCGGCATTCCCGTGGAAAAGATGCTGGAGGGAGAACGCGACAAACTCCTGCGCATGGAGGAGTCGCTCCATCGTCGTGTCGTGGGCCAGGAGGAGGCCCTTCAGGCCGTCTCGGACGCCGTGCGACGGGCCCGCGCCGGCCTGAAGGATCCAAATCGCCCTATCGGATCGTTCCTGTTCCTTGGACCGACAGGAGTGGGCAAGACCGAACTCGCCAAGGCCCTTGCCGAGTTCCTCTTCGACGACGAGTCGGCGATCACGCGCCTGGACATGAGCGAGTACATGGAAAAGCACTCGGTGAGCCGGATGATCGGCGCGCCGCCCGGTTACGTGGGTTATGACGAAGGCGGCGCGCTGACCGAGGCCGTTCGGCGCCGCCCCTACCAGGTCGTCCTTTTCGACGAGATCGAGAAGGCTCATCCCGATGTGTTCAATATCCTTCTGCAGGTTCTCGACGATGGCCGGCTGACCGACGGCCAGGGCCGCACGGTGGATTTCCGCAACACCCTCATCATCATGACATCCAATCTCGGTTCAGAGTATCTCGCGGCCCAGGGAGAGGGCGAGGAGACCGACGCCGTGCGCCCGATGGTCATGGAAGTGGTGCGCCGCCACTTCCGGCCGGAGTTCCTCAACCGGATCGACGAGATCATCCTCTTCAAACGGCTGGGCCGCGATCAGATGGATTCGATCGTCCGTATACAGTTGCGTGGGGTGGAAAAGCTTCTCGAAGGGCGTCGAATGGGCATCAATGTGGATGACGCCGCTTTGCACTGGCTCGGGGAGCGCGGCTACGATCCGGTGTATGGCGCCAGGCCGCTCAAGCGCGTCATTCAGAAGGATCTCATCGACCCGATCGCGAAGAAGGTGCTGGCCGGCGAGTTCGCCGATGGCTCCAAGATCGAGGTCAAGGTCGGCAACGACGGCCTCGAAATTGGCAAGGCGGCGGTCCACTGAAGCCGTGCCCAGCCCGGCGCGGCCTCAGCGGGCGACGTCGATCACCAGACGCCCGCGGATAGCTCCGTCGAGAATGGCCTGCCCGAAGGCCGGCGCCTCGGCCAAGCCGGCCGTGGTGGTCATGGCCGTCAGTTTGGCGGGGTCGAAATCCTTGGCGAGCCGGGTCCAGGCGACCTCGCGGTCCATCTTCGGCCGCATTACGGAATCGATTCCCACCAAGGTGACGCCACGCAGGATGAACGGCGCCACGGAGCCCGGCAGATCCATTCCCTGCGCCAGGCCGCAGGCGGCGGCGACGCCGCCATAGCGAAGTTGAGAGAGAGCATTGACCAGGGTGTGGCTGCCAACGCAATCCACCGCGGCCGCCCACCGCTCCTTGCCCAACGGCCGACCAGGAGCCGCCAGTTCGGCCCTGTCGATGACCTCGATCGCTCCCATGCCGGTCAGGTAAGGTCCCTCGGACTGGCTGCGACCGCTGGAGGCCACGACCCGATAGCCAAGACCCGCCAGAAGGGCGACCGCGACGCTCCCCACGCCCCCGGCGGCCCCCGTCACCAACACGTCGCCCTTGTCCGGCGTCAGACCCTGGCGCTCCAGGGCGAGCACGCTGAGCATGGCGGTGTAACCGGCGGTGCCGATAGCCATCGCCTGGGCGTTTGAGATCGAAGGGGGAAGCTTGATCAGCCAGTCCCCCTTGACGCGCGCTCGTTGTGCGAGGCCCCCATGATGGGTTTCGCCAACTCCCCAGCCGTTTAGAACCACCCGGTCTCCAGTCGAAAACTCGGGATTCGACGAGGTCTCCACCACGCCCGCGAAATCGATTCCGGGCGTCAGAGGCCACACCCTGACCACCGGCCCGCGTCCCGTGAGGGCCAAACCGTCCTTGTAATTCACCGTCGAGTGGGTCACCCGAACCGTGACATCGCCGTCCATTAAGTCGTCATCGGAGAGGTCGAGAATTCGAACCTCGGGGCCCGTCTCCGTCTTGAACAGCCTAATTGCCCGGAAGGTCATTCGATTTCCTTGCACGGTCGGGCCTGCCCGAAGCGCTCGCCGCGCTGGCCCCTCAGCGCCAGATCGACGGTGAGAAGCCGCCTGCCTCCCTCGGCGCGAAGTTCGACACCGGGAAGATGCATCATGGCTACATAATCGCCCAAGGAGTCTTCGAGGGCGCGGGTGAATCCTTGCGCGTCCTGGGCCTTGTTCATCTGGATCTTGGCCATCCGCAGGGACTCTGGACTATTCTCGGCCACTCTCCGGGCCCAAGCCAGACTCTCTCGCTCGAGCTCTCCGGGCGGCAGGAGGCGATTGACCAAACCGTAGTCGGCGGCCTCGTCGGCGGAGAGAAACCGGCTTTCGAACACGACCTCCTTGGCCCGTCGAACGCCGATATCCCAGGGGACGGACATGTATTCGACGAACCCCGGAAGAAAATTCGCGTCCTCGGCGGCGAAAACGACGTCCATTACGGCCGCCAACATCCAGCCGGCGTAGATACACCAGCCCTCGACCATCGCCATGGTCGGCTTGGGAAAGTTCCGCCACTTGAGTAGAAGGTCGAGGTTGTATTTCTTGAATTGGTCGAAGGTCTCGATGCCCGGCCTGGCGCCAAGCCGCGCCCTGTACGCCTTGTCCTCCGCCGTTCCCAGGTCGTGGCCAGTAGAGAAGACGCCTCCGGCTCCCCTGACCATCAACACCCGAACGTCCGGATCGGCGCCTGCAAGGTCGAAGGCGATATCGATCTCGTCGAGCATCCGGTAACCCTGAGCGTTGCGGTACCCCGGCCGATTGAGGGTGATGATCCCCACCCCATGGTCGGTCTCGTAGAGGATGTCGAAGAACTCGGTGTCCGGGACTCGCCGCACTGGCAGCCTCAGTTCAAGCTCACGAAATGGCGGCCGCCGCGCGTCTCCACGCGCCGCATCACCGCGACTTGGCCGCTCCTCGAGCCAATAGGCTTGCCCAGGGTGATCACGAACCAGCTTCCGTCCGGGAGGTTGGAGAAGGTGAATCGATTTTGCGCGTCACAGGTGGTCTTTTTCACGAAACGCACATAGTCCCCGCTCGGCGCCGAGGGGATGCGAGAGCGGACCACATCGACCGGGATCGCGGCGCTGGCTGGCGATCCATAGAGGATCATCATTCTGCGGCGGGTCCAGTCGGTCTGAGGCGTTAGAATCACATCCTCGCCCTCGCAGGTGTACCGGACCGGGCCGGCGCTATAGGTCAGGACGCCGACGATGGATGCGGGGCCTGGAACCGTGGACCAGGCGAAGTCCCGGACGCGAAAGACCGGCGCGCCGTAACCGCCGGGCGGCGGTGGCGGGCCTCCAATCTCGCCTGGACCCATCGGAACTTCTCCGCATCCGACGAGGAACGCCGCGGAAACGATGATCGCTGTGAGGCTCTTCATCGCTCTAACCTACGGCGGACGGATGGCGCGAGCAACGGCCGCAAGCCGCCCGGTCAACGCCTCGAAACCTCTTGGCCTGTTGAATTCTACCGGCGATAAGCCACCGTAACGGCCGCGGACCATGCGCGGCCGACGGACAACGGGAGTGCATTGATGAAGGCCGCCGTACTACGAGAGGTGAGGACGCCGCTTCAGATCGAGGACGTGCAAATTGGAAAACCTGGTCCGCGCGAGGTGCTGATCCGCACCGCCGCCGCGGGCGTTTGCCACTCGGATCTGCATTTTATCGAAGGCTCATATCCCTACCCGCTGCCAGCCGTGCTTGGCCATGAGAGCGCCGGCGTCGTCGAGCAGGTGGGATCCGAAGTGCGGACCGTGAAGCCGGGGGACCATGTCATCACCTGCCTTTCGGCTTTCTGCGGCCACTGCGAGTTCTGCCTCAGCGGGCACATGAGCCTGTGCGTCAGCCCCGAGACCAAGCGCGAGGAGTCCGAACCCCATCGCCTGACCTCGGAGAAGGGCGACATGCAGCAGTTTCTGAACCTGTCTTCCTTCGCCGAGCAGATGCTCATTCACGAACACGCCTGCGTCGCGATCCGCGGGGACATGCCCCTCGACCGCGCGGCGTTGATAGGCTGCGGTGTCCTCACTGGAACCAGCGCCGTTTTCCGTACCGCCAAGGTAAGTCCGGGCGAAACGGTCGCCGTCATCGGCTGTGGAGGCGTCGGCCTCGCCGCCATCAACGGCGCGGCGATCGCCGGGGCGGGACGGATCATCGCTATCGACATGTCCAAGTCGAAGGACAACATGGCCAGGCACTTCGGGGCTACCGACTTCGTCTGCGCCGCCGAGACAGATCTGGTGAAAGAAGTCCTGGAGATCACCAAGGGCGGCGTCCACCACGCCTTTGAAGCCGTCGGCCTCAAGAAGACGACCGAGCAGGCGTTCGCCATGCTGCGCCGGGGCGCCACGGCCTACGTAATCGGCATGATCCCGCTCGGTCAGTCGATAGAAATCCCCGGCTACGCGTTTCTGGGGGAGAAGAAACTGGCCGGCTCGCTGATGGGATCAAACCATTTCCCCATCGACATGCCACGCCTTGTCGACATGTACATGGCCGGCAAACTCAAGCTCGACGATATGATTTCGCGCCGGATCAAGCTCGAGGAGGTCAACGACGCCTTCGAAGAGATGAAGGGCGGCCAGATCGCAAGGTCAGTGATCGTATTCGACGCTTGAGCGTCGCTCGGCGCCTCGGCTCGAGGTGACCTTACTGCGGGAAGGCCATCCAATGGCCATGCTGCCAATAGCCGTGGTCGTCAGCGCGGTCCTCGTACCAACGGACGCGATGATGCGCCTTCCAGGCCGGCCAGTCGGTGTCGCTGTAGAATGTGACCCCCACATCGTTCGGGTAGGTCGCGTACCGCTGGCCGACATGCCAGCATTCGCCCCATTTGTTGCAGGCGACATCGGCGAGCGCCGCAGTGCTGCTGGCGACGAGCGCGCCGGCGGCGACCACGGCGCCGACGGCGCCCGTCCTGATCAGTGTTTTCAAAGTGGCCATGGAGATCCTCCTTTTAGGCGTCCCTTGGCGCGAATGAACGATCACCGGCCGAGGCGGTTCCAATTTTCCGGCTCACTTTGAAGAACACGGGGGATCAGTCCTTCTCGATCGCCACCGCGGTCGAATCGAGAATCTCAACGATCCTGTTCACCGTCTCGGCCGTCATCTTGCCTCGTTCGAACCTCAGGCGCAGCGCGAGACGGAGGTTTTCCATGGCCCGCACTATCTGTGGCGCGGGACCTGGGCCAGCTCTCTCGGCGACTGCATCCATCCGGGAGAAAATGGCCTCGACCGCGTCTTTGTTCGCTTCAAGCGCGGCGCTGCCTTCCGAGGTGATCTGATAGGCCTTCTTCGCGCCCTCGGTCGGGACCGCGGCGACGTAGCCGAGTTCCTCCAGCAGGGTCAGGGTCGGATAGACGATCCCCGGACTGGGGCTGTAGGCGCCTCCTAGCCGCTCTTCGATGGCCTTGATAAGCTCGTAGCCATGGGTCGGCTGGTCGCCGATCAGACGGAGGATGACATAGCGCAGGTCGCCTTGTCCGAAGACCCGGCCACGCATGCCATGCCTATGGCGCTCGTGTCCGAGCTCCATTCGTCCGAACGGGCCGCCGAAACCGCGTGCGGAATCCCGGCCGCGGTGTTGATGTCTCATTCGATGCATTTAGTTCCTTTTTCGTTATGACGAGATATATCGTGGAATATGATATATCTAACTTGCCGCGGCCTTGTCAAGCCCCTCTGCGCCACTTCGATGCGGAAAGGCCTCAAAGGCGTGAAAGGCGAAGTTCGCCGTATCGAACCGCTGCGGCGGGGGCCGAAGCAAGAGATTTGGGAACCCTGCCGTCGGCCAGGGTCAGGAGCTCGTCGATGCGCGCGCGTTGCCGTGCGAACTCAGCCGCAGCGACTGGGCCCAGATCAGCGGCCGGCGCCGAAACGGCTCGCATCGGGTCGACGCGGACACCATCAAGCCAAACCTCGTAGTGTAGATGGGGCCCAGTGGCGAGGCCGGTCTGCCCGACATAGCCCACCACTTCGCCTTGGCGGACGCGGACGCCCGGCCCAACGCCGCCGACGTATGCGGCGAGATGCGCATATCCCGTTTGCCAGCCCCCGGCATGCCTGATGCGCAGCCAATTTCCATAGCCTTGCCAAGGACGGGCTTCCACGACCACGCCATCGCCTGCGGCAAGAACAGGCGTGCCCAGGGGCGCGGCGAAATCGACTCCCTGATGCAAGCGCGAATAGCCCAGTATGGGATGGTGCCTCATCCCAAAGGCGGAGGTGAGACGCGCTTCAGTCACCGGCGTTCGCAGGAGGGGCGCGCTGCTCGACCGGCCCATCGCGTCCAGGAACTCGGTGTGACCGTCACGGCCGAAGGCATAGAGTCTTAGGTCTCCCACCTCGGCGTAGAGCAGGTCGCCCGTCTCGAGCGTATCCCCATCAGCATCGGTCTTGCGCGTGAAGACTAGTCGCAGCCAATCGCCCGGCCGAATGTCCCTGGAGAAATCGAGCCTGGCCGCCAGGAGCGCCATGCCCCGGCCGACCAGCGCCGGGTCCGCGCCGACTCGCTCCGCCGTGTCGAAGAGGGATCCCTGGATCTTCTCCTCGGCCACTGTCACCACGACATGGCCGTGGTCCCCGCCGCCGCCCAATCGCAGGTCTCCATCGTAGGCCCGGTCGATGAGGAACGGGCGGCCATCGCGACCAACGATCCGGAGCGACGCTAGCCGCGGATCCTCGCCTGCCATCGACCCGAAGACCACGCGCAATGCGGCGCCTTGACCAAACTCCCCAGCCGCCTGCGCTTCTTTGAGAAGTCCACTGACGGCCGCTGCTTCTTTGACGCTGGCGCCAGCCCGCAGCATAGCCGATTTAACATCTTCGCCTGGCTTCATGGCGACAATGGCCGACCGGGAGGAGTCGACGTGGGGGCTGACCGGTGTCGCCAGCCAGCCCGCGATCAGAGCCGCCGTGAGGCCAACGCTCAGCCACAACCGGCGTCGCGGGGCCCTTCGGATCGCGAACTTCGCCAATGCCCGCATGTGCGTTGAACGCTGAGCGTGCAGAGTTAACGAAAGATTACCGTTCCGGTCAGATCAGGGTCTTGACCCTGTCCCAAGGTCGACAGAGGGCGACGCCCGTTGGCGTGACGACGATGGGACGTTCCACAAGAATCGGATGGGCTACCATCGCATCGAGAATGGCCGCGTCGGATACGCCTTTCCGGGTCAATCCGAGGTCTTCAGCGGGCGTTCCGCGAACCCGCAGGAGCTCGCGCGGCCCTAGCTGCATGTCCGCCAGCAGCTTAGTGAGTTCGTCGCGCCGCCATCCGACTTCGAGGTATCTGACGACCCGGGGCTCGAGGCCGGCGGAGATAATCGCTTGCAGAGTGTTGCGCGACGTTCCGCAGGCCGGATTGTGGTAGATTGTCACCGGAGGGGCGCCGTCCGCTTTCTCATCCGTTTTCAATGCCGTCTCCCCGAGAAGGGCGCTTCTGCAGCCGGGTGATAGATGGCCGAAACACTCGCGACTGGCGACGCGCGCGCGGTGTCACCGGCAGACGGCCTATCAGGGGAGGACGGCGGTGGCCTGTCCCGGCGACGGACGCCGGCCGGCCAACTTCGCGACCTGCTGAGATGAAGCCGATTCAGGTCTGACGGAGGCTCGGAAGGGCGGAAACACCAGCCGCGAGAGGGCAACGACCGCGAAGAGTCCGATCGCGAAGGTCCCGAAACCATAGAATATCGGCATGGTCATTTCGATCGGCCCCCGGAGGACCGTCCAAAGACCCAAAAGTCCAAAAGCGAGCGCCACCTCGCACGCGCCGGCGGCAAGGGCCGCGGCTCTGAGGTATCCATAACGGCGGGCGCCGTTGGCGACTTCGACGATCACGTCAGAGCCGAAATAGAGGCTGATCATGACCAGAATTCCGAGCGCCAGGGCGACATCGAGCCGAAGCGCATAGTGGGCGCGCGTCATCTTCGTAGCCGGCAGGCCGCGCCAAGACGCCCAGCCGGCAAGTATTTCGGCGATCGCCGGCTCGCCCACCTCGCTGTTGGTCAGAACCACGACGCCTTCGCCGGTGCTCGGGATCAAGTAGAATTGCGACGACCACCCAGGATCATAGCCCCCATTTGTCACGGCCATGCGACCATCGGGGAGTCGTTCGACGAAGCGACCGAGACTTGGTCCATCGAACCTCAATCCCTCGAGCTCGATCCTGGGGAGCCGATTGGGCGTCGCCGTGATCTTGCCGACCAGCTTGGCGGGCAGGCCAGCGGTTGCCGCAGGCTCGTTTCCTGGAAGCGGCGCGGCCAGGTATCGCGCCAGATCCGGACCGGTGGAAAACAGGGAGTCGGCGGCGAGGTCCTGAGGCACAAGGACGGGCATCGCGTGTCCGTTGCCGAGGTAGGGGGTCGCGGTCCGCGCCTGTAGCGGCCGATCCCAGTCGAAACTGGATGAGGTCATGCCCAGCGGACGCAGCACTTCGGACTTCATGAATTCTTGAAATGGCCGATGCGACCTCTCTTCGATCACCAGCGTAAGAATCGTGTAGCCCGGCACGGAGTAGCGGAACAGCTCTCCGGGGCGGCTGGCGAGCAGCGCGGGACCCACCTCCGGGCCGTCACCCTCCCTGGAGAGCAGCTCCCAGGCGGAGAGAACCCTCTCCTGTGGTCGTCTGAATATGTCCGCCCCGGCGTTTAGACCCGATGTGTGGTTGAGCAGCCGACGCAGGGTGACGCCGCTAGTCGGGAAGCTGGATTTCGGGAGCGGCCAATGGTCGAGGTAGCGCTGCACCGGGGCGTCCAGGTCGACTTGGCCGGCCTCGACCATCCGCAGGACACCCCACGCAGTGAGAGATTTGGAGATGGAGGCGACGCGGAAGATGGTGTCGGCGGTCATCGGGCGTCGGTGATCGCGGTCCGCCAGGCCATAGGCATAGGTCCTTGCGGGTGTCCCGCGAACAACCGTGGTCACAACCATTCCTGGAATACCGAAATGATCGAGAATTATCGGCGCGGTGCGGTCGAGGTAGGACTTGAAGACAGGTTCGGGCGCTCCGGGCGGTGGCCGAAAGGCGTATCCAGGCCGCAACGCCTGGAAGACCAGGATCAGGATGGCCAGCAGGCCGGCGGAAAGTGATGCGATCCGCAAGAGCTGCTCGACAGCGACGGAGTCGGGGCGCCTATTCGTGGAAGGGTCAGTATCCACGGCGGCCGATGGGCCGGGAGCCGTTCTCGACCGGCGCGCCGACCACCAAGGGGCCAAGCCAGAACCGCCAATATTCTTCATGGCGGTCCACTCTAGCGATGAACGGTTACGGCTCCGTATAGCCGTTTCATGGAGCAACCACCGCCAATCTCGGTTGCTCCGATATGCAGCGCGCGGACGGTCTAGGCGGCCGCCTTGCTCTCCTGAGGATCCCGCAGAACGTAGCCTCGACCCCACACGGTCTCGATGTGGTGGTCCTCGGCAGCGGACTTCAACTTCTTGCGTAACTTGCAGATGAAGACGTCGATGATCTTCAGCTCTGGCTCGTCCATGCCGCCGTAGAGGTGATTGAGGAACATCTCCTTGGTCAGGGTCGTGCCCTTGCGCAGGGACAGAAGTTCCAGCATCTGGTACTCCTTGCCCGTCAGATGCACGCGCATGCCGTTCACCTCGACGGTCTTGGCGTCCAGGTTGACGATGATGTCACCGGTCTTGATTACTGACTGGGCGTGGCCTTTGGAACGGCGAACCACGGCGTGTATGCGCGCCACCAACTCTTCCTTGTGGAAGGGCTTGGTCATGTAGTCGTCGGCCCCGCCGCCCAGAGTCTTTACCTTGGTCTCGATTTCCGATGTTCCCGAGAGGATCATAATCGGAGTGTTGATCTTGCCCAGACGCAGCGTTCGCAGCACGTCCATGCCGCTCATGTCGGGCAGATTCATGTCAAGCAAGATAAGATCATAGTCGTAAATCTTGCCAAGATCTATTCCTTCTTCGCCCAGATCAGTTGTATAGACGTTGAAGCCTTCTGACTTCAACATCAACTCGATGCCCTGCGCCGTCGCGCCGTCATCCTCGATCAAGAGTACTCGCATCTCGACATTCTCCCCGCCCACGGGCGGCCAACAGCAAAGCCGCCGTAAGCCCGCCGGCCACCTTGCCAACGAGTTAATTTAAGACTGGTTAATGATGACCGCAGTGGCGATTCGTTAATCCGATTTGCGCAGACTTATCAAGCAAAGCCGCCCATTATGGCTTCAAAACCGATGACTCTTCCGTGATTGGTTCCAGGGCGGGGTTCGGCCCGCCCGCGGGTTAGCGAGACGCCCATCGTGAGACCCTTCTTCCAGGCTGTCCTCTCGCCGCTCATCGCGGGCGAACTCGCGAAGTGCCCCCCCGCCGAGGTGGGCCAAAAGTGAAGGGTCACACCCGGCGAGGCGTGATCGGTTCGGCCGTCAGCCTGGCCGCTTGCCAACGGACGTCCCCGGCCAGGGCCCTCGAGCCGCCAGCCACGGCGCTGAAGTTGGCCGCGCCGTTTCCGGTTGGCGTCGCGGTCCAGGCCGAACAACTGAATGATCCGGCTTCCGGCGATCTGGTGGCTTCGCAGTTTGGCCAGGTCACGCCAGAATGGCAGATGAAGATGGAGTACATCGTCCAGCCTGACGGCGGTCTTCGCTTCACGGCACCCGACGCGATCGCGGCCTTCGCCAGGCGCAGGAACCTGCGCCTCTTCGGCCATACCTTGGTCTGGCACGCGCAGAGGCCTGCAGCCTTTGTCGATCTGGATGCCAACCAGGTCACCTTTCGCCAGGCTTACGCCAACTACATCGGCTCGGTGGTCGGGCGTTATCGAGGCCAGGCGGTCGGATGGGATGTCGTCAATGAAGCGGTCGCCGAAGACGGGGATGGCTGGCGGGACTGCCTCTGGAGCCAGAGGTTGGGACGGTTCGAATACATGCGGTTGGCGTTCCAGCTCGCGCGGGAGGCCGATCCCGACGCCGTGCTGCTGCTGAACGACTACAATCTGGAATATCTCCCGGCCAAACGCGCCGCATTCCTCAAGCTCGCCGAAGCCCTCCTCGAGGCCGGCGCGCCATTGGGGGGCCTGGGGACCCAGACGCATGTCGCCATCGACTTGTCGCCCGGGGCGATCACGACCTGCGTCCGCGAACTCGCGGGTCTCGGTCTGCCGCTGCACATCTCCGAGATGGACGTTTCGACGGCCCGGTCAAAGGGCTTGCCGCTGTCTGGACGCGGCGAAGAGTCGCGTCAGGAGGCCCTCTTCGCAGAGGCCGGGCGCACCTTTGTGGCGCTACCGCCAGCGCAGCGGTTCGCCGTGACCTTCTGGGGGTTGCGCGATCGGGATTCCTGGCTGAGGCGCGCAAATCCCGACGACACGCCGTTGCTGTTCGACGATTCCTCGAGGCCCAAACCCGTCCTGACTTCGTTGGAGACGGCGCTGAAAGCCTAGGTGCGGTTCGAGCTCGCGGAAGCCTCCTCGGCCTCGGCGACGCGGCGAAGGGCGGCGAGGTCGTCACCGATCTTGAACACCACGACGTAAAATTCGCAGAACGCGCGCCACAGCAGGCCAAGGGCGCCGACAATCAGAAGACCGACGACCAGGACTGGGATGGCCAGGAGTATCGCCGCCCAGCTGCCTTCTCGCAGGGCGACGCCAATCGAAGCCCCGACGATCGAAAACGCGGCGACGACGATCACGCCAAGACCTGCCCAATAGACAACGTGGATGACGGGGCCCGTTAACATCCGCTCGAACGTGAGGGCTTCCCAGAGCGGGCCTTGACGATGGCGGCTAGAACTCCCCCGGCCTGGACCCATGGGTTCGAATCTTCCCCGCTGGCGCGTTCGGCGCGCGGCGAATGGCTATCAGCGCGCGGGCGTCGCGGCAATGGATGGACGAGCACGGACTTGAGACCAAACGGAACGGCCGCGCCCCTGGGGAAAGAGGAGCGCGGCCGCCGTCTCGCTGGCCTTGGGGGAGCTCAGCGGTAGATCTTTTCCTGTTGCATGGTGGTGCGAAGACCAGGCAAGCCGTGCTTGTCGAAGGCCTGCTGCCAAGCGAGGAACTCCTCGTTGGTAAGGGCATAGCGCTCGCAAGCCTCGTCGAGGGACAGGAGGCCGCCGCGAACGGCTACGACAACCTCGGCCTTGCGTCGAATCACCCATCGCTGGGTGTTGCTCGGCGGCAGGTCCTTCAGCGTCAGGGCCGTGCCCGTCGGACCGATGACGTAGCGGTCACCCCTGCTGTTGGTACGCTCCTGCTGCAACATGGCTTTGCGCCCTTCTCACCATCGTTGCGGCGAGCGTAGCGGGAAGCCAATAACGACGACTTAATAGCGATAGTAAAGAAAAAAATAATGGAG
>Ga0302324_100005478_pt1 | contig 27673 bp, 30 predicted proteins | sample Palsa_T0_1_FD_201949 | JGI IMG/M metagenome (GOLD analysis project Ga0302324, IMG submission 201949) | Peat permafrost microbial communities from Stordalen Mire near Abisko, Sweden - Palsa_T0_1 | ecosystem: Environmental > Terrestrial > Soil > Palsa > Peat permafrost | place: Sweden: Abisko...
ACCAACTATTTTGAAACGGTCCCTTCCGGGTACCTCGACTTCGCAATCGAACTCGAAGCGGACCGGATGCGCAACGCCTTCATCGCCGACGCCGACCGGCGGTCGGAGATGACGGTCGTGCGCAACGAGCTCGAGCGCAACGATAACAATCACGTGCGCGTCCTTAACTCGGCCGTGGTCGCCACTGCATTTCGCGAGCATCCGTACCATCATCCGACGATCGGCTGGCGCACGGATGTCGAAGGCGTTGCGACCGAACGTCTGCGCGAGCTGTACGATACCTACTATCATACGAATAACGCGACCGCGTTTGTCGTCGGTGATTTCGACATCGAACGGACGCGCGAGGCAATCGAGCGCAACTTCGGCGCGCTGCCGCGCGCGACGCACGCCATTCCCGACGTCTATACCGAGGAGCCGCCGCAGGCGGGCGAACGCAGCGTGATCGTCAAGCGGCCGGGAGACACGACGCTCGTCGCTTATGCTTTCCACACGCCGGCCGCACTCGGCCAGCGCCTCGTTTTATCCGCAGCCGATCTCGCGACCCGGAGTGCCGCCTTGCCCGGTTCCGAGGAGAACGCCGGCTACGCGCTCGACGTGTTGGCGCGCGTTTTGGCGCGTGGCCGCACGAGCCGCCTTTCGCGCGCCCTGGTCGATACCGGGCTCGCACTCGATGTGTCGGCCTGGAATTGGGGCTCGCGCGACCCGGGTCTTTTTCAGATCCTCGTAAACGTTTGTCCCGGCCGCGCCGCGGACGACGTGCGGCGGGAAGTTGAAGCGGTGCTGGCCGAACTCGCGCAGCACGGGCCGAGCGCTGCGGAAATCGAGCGCGCGCACACCCAAATTGCGGTTCAGGATGCTTTCGCGCGAGATGGGACCTTCGCGCTCGCGCAACGGCTCGGTGAATTTGAGGCCGTCGGTACCTGGCGACTCGATGAAACGTACGTCGAGCGCGTGCGCGCGGTGTCATCCGAGTACGTGCGGGCCGTGTTGGGCGAGTATCTGCACGAAGACAATCGCACGATCGGTTTGTTGTTGCCGGCGACACCGAAGACGTTCGACGTGGTCGCATTCGAGGCGGTCGTCGCTCTACCCGAAAATGGCAAACCGATCGAAGCCGCTCCGTTGCCGGCTCCGCGTGCAAGCCAAGTCGAGCGTTTCAGCTCGCGCATCGCGAGCGGCGCGTCGAACGCCGTGCGCTGGAAGTACGTCACCAGCGGCCGGAATCCGACCCTGCAGTTGCGGGTGCTCTTGGAAGCGGGGCCTGCTTTTGCGGGTGGATCGCCGCTGCTGGCGACGGTCGTTGCGGAGATGCTTGCGCGCGGAACGCGCAGCCACCGGCGTCAGGACATCGAGGAACGCTTGGAGCGGGCCGGCGTTCGGCGCAGCTACGGCGTCGACGACGATCCGACCCAAAGCTCCAATCCGCTCGCGTTCCGCATAACGGGCGCGTGCGCGGTCGAGGACGCTGCGCTGCTCTTGGAAACCGTCGCCGAAGAACTGCGCGAGCCGCTTTTCGATGAGAGCGAACTCGGGCTGGTCAAGACGGAAATCGCCGGGATGCTGCGGGTGGCACGCACGAATACGGGCTGGCGCGCGATGCAGCGTTTTCTCGAGCTGGCGTACGAACCCGGCGATCCGAACGTCGCCGCGGATGTTGACTCCGCACTAGCGGCACTCGAAGCAATCACCGTCGACGACGTGCGCAACTTTCACGCAAACCGTGTTCTGCGTGCGACGCCACTCGTTTCGGCAGCGGGATCGGCCGATCAGCGCGTGTTTGCCAACTTGCTGGAGCGGACGCTCGGCAGGGTCCCCTTTGCTCCCGAGGCGCAAGCTGCGAGCTTCCTCGTGCATTCGCGCCCCGCGCGTGACGTTCGCGAGAGCGTTGCCCTCGAGCGCAAGTCGAACGTCGACATCGTCATGGGCCGCGCGACCTCACTCGTTCGCGCCGACGCCGGCTATTTTGCCGCGCAGCTTGCGAATGGGATCCTCGGCCAGTCGACGCTGAGTTCCCGACTGGGGCTGCAACTGCGCGACCGCGAGGGGCTCACCTACGGCGTCACGAGCAACTTCCTGTCATCGGGCCGCATTCCCGGGCCCTGGCGCGTTACGGTTAGCGTCAATCCGGCCAACGTCGAGCGCGCAATTGCGTCGGTGCGTGAGGTGCTTACCCGCTACGCAAGCGACGGTCCGAGCGAACGCGAACTCGTGCAGCAGCGCAATTCGCTCGGCGGCCAGCATCACGTGCGCCTCGCGACCAACGCCGGCATCGCGGGCGAACTCGAGCGCATCGCGTATTACGGGCTCGGCGACGAGTACGTCGATACCTACCAGGATCAGTTGGCCGCCGTAACGCAGTCCGATGTGCTGCGCGCGACGCGCGAATATCTTGGTGAGCGCGATCTGATCGTCGTGGCTGCGGGCACCTTCGAGGCCTCGTAGCGGGCGCGTGAAGCGTCGGGTCTTCTTGGCGACCGGAGCGGCGGTGGCGGCTACCGGCGCGAAACCGGCCGCGAGCTTCTTTCCGCAGCCGTCGCTACGCGAGAAGCTCGCGACGCGTGCTGAAGCGAGCGCCTACGTAGAAGCATCGAGTTACGACGACGTGCGCTCGTTTCTGGCCGCGCTCGACGCACGCGCTGCGCCGATCGTGCTGGGCTCGCTCGCGACGACGACGCAGCAGCGCCAAGTTCCGTACGTGATTGCTTCGCGACCACTCGTGCGCAACGTTGCGGAAGCGCGGGCGCTGCGGCGGCCGATCGTCTACATCCAGGCCGGGATCCACGGCGACGAGGTCGACGGAACCGAAGCGCTGCTCGCCATGTTGCGCGATTTCTGTCTTTCGTCGCAAAAGACGTTGCTCGAAGAACTGGTGCTCGTGATCGCCCCGCTCTACAATCCTGACGGCCGCGAAAACACGGGACCGCTCGAGCAGCGCCGGCCATATCAGAATGGTCCGGCGCTCGTCGGCGATCGCCGCAACGGACAAGGGCTCGATCTCGATCTCGACTACGTGAAGCTCGAGGCGCCGGAAACACTCGGCGCGGTCGCGCTACTCGATGTTTGGAAACCCGATGTCGTTTTGGACGTGCGAACGGGTGGAGTGAGCTGCGACGTGTTTGCAGCGCTGCTGGGGCCGGCGCTCCACCCGGCGGCCTTCGGCGGTTCGTTCGCGCGGACGCATCTCTTGCCGGACGTCGCTCGAAAATTGCGTGAGAAATTCGCTCTTGACTCGTTCTCGTACGGCCACTTTGGCCGCGATCGCGAACTCGCGGTTCCGCCTCCGGCCGGCGATGCGGCGAACTACGGTTGGTTCGCGTACGATTACAAACCGCGCTTCGCGTTGAACTATTTGGGCTTGCGTGGAGCTGTGTCCGCTCTCGCGGCTGTCAACGCGCGCGATACGTTCGAGCAGCGCATCTTCAGCTCACGCGCGTTCGTCGAGGCCGCTCTCAGTTTTTGTGCGGAGAACGATGAGGCGGTGCTCGACACCGCGCGCCGCGCCGCCGGCTGGAGCGGCGGCTACGTGTGTTTGCAAGCCGCCTATCCAGCGGGCGCCGTCTCGCAGCCGTTCGAATGGGAAGACGTGCTTGCGAACGGTGGAGCAACGCTTTCGCGCGGAATGCTGCCCGTGCACGACCGGTATGCAGCGGCGCGCTTCGTTCTTGCCCCGAAGGCCCATCTCGTTCCAAGCGGCCATGCGCAGCTCACCGAACCGCTCTTGCGCGCGCACGGTATCACCTATGAGACGCTAAGCGAAAGTCGCACGCTGCGCGCGAAGGAATTTCACATCGACAGCCTTTCGGAAGCGGCTACGCTCGAGGGGCATCTGCTGCGTAACATTCAGGGCGAATGGCTCCCCGCACGCATCCATGCTTGTGAGGCGGGATCACTTTTGATCCCAACGGCGCAGCCGCTCGGGCCGCTGCTTTCGGTGTTGCTCGAGCCCGAGAGCGACGACGGGTTCTACGTGTGGAACGCCTTCGACGCCGTTCTACAACCAAATGCCCCTGCTCCGCTGTTGAGCGTCGTATGAGCGAACAGAATTGGGAGCACGATGGCGTGCGGATCGTCTCGGGCGATACGCTCGATCCGAATACCCCGCAGACGCCGGGTATGTCTCGTGCCGCGGCGATCAACCGGGCGCGCGGCGGCGCGGAAAAGCTTTGGGCCGGAACCGTTACGATCTCAGCCGGCGCAGCGACCGGCGCGCATCATCATGGCGGCCTCGAGACCGTCATCTACGTTGTGCGCGGTCGCGCTCGCATGCGTTGGGGTCGCGAACTCGAGTTTACGGCGGAAGCGGGACCGGGCGATTTCATCTTCGTGCCGCCCTTCGTGCCGCATCAAGAAAGCAATGCGAGCGAAAGCGAATTGCTGGAGTGTGTGATCGTGCGCAGCGGTCAGGAGCCGATCGTCGTCAATCTCGAGGTCGCCGGCGTCGCATCACCGCGAACCGTGCGCTGGGTCGACGACATTCATCCGGATCGCGCATAGCGCAGCGCAAGCTCGCGATGCTCCGGAAACCTGGCAGCGAGCGATTCGCCGTCGAGTAACTGGAAATCGGCGAAGTCGAAGCCGGGCGCGACGCAACAGCTGACGAGCGCGAAGCCCTCTGCTGCATCGAGGTGCGCTGCGAAGGCGGTGCCGGCCGGAATGACCGCAACCCAGGGTCCGTCGGGACCGAGCAGGATGCGTTCGTGACCGGAGCGTTCGTCGAGGGTTTCGATCGTGAGTGCGGTTCCCGCGGCGAAGTGCCACGTCTCGTCGGAACGCAAGCGATGCCACGCGGAAAACGAATCGGCCGTCAGCAGAAAATAAATGACGGTAAGGGCGCTACGCCCGCCTCCTACCGTGGCAACATGCCGCTCGCTGCGGAACAGCTCGCGGTAGAAGCCGCCTTCGGGATGCGCCGCGAGCCCAAGTTCCTCGACGAGCGCGCAGGCGTCCCGTGTTGGCGCTGCTTTAGGTCTTACTGCGAACCTCGCGTTTGGTTTTGTCGACATCGGCGAGAACGCGCTCCTTGCCTTCGTTTAGAGCGGAGCCAACTTTTTCGCCGGGCGTCAAGGTGCCACCGGCCGCCTCGCGAGAAGCGTGCTCGGCTTCCGCCTTCGTGCGATGTCCAGCCTCTTTGAGGGTATCGTCCACATTGTCGATGGTTTTCTTGAGATCATCTTTGAAGCTCATGCCGTCTTGTCCCCGAACGGCGGAGCCTCAAAACCTTTGGCTGCCATGCGCGAGAAAAATAGTGCAGGTCGGTCGTGATATGAAGCACGTTCGAAGACCTCGTAGCCGCATTTCCGCGCGACCCGAATTGAGGCGAGGTTGTCCGGATCGATCATGCAAACGGTGCGTGGCGATGCGAAGTGCGTGTCGCCCCAGGCGACGGCGGCGCGTACCGCTTCGGTCGCCAAGCCTTGACCGTGAAATTGCGATGCCAGCACCCAACCGAGTTCCGGTGCGCTCTTCATTGAAGGCGCGAGGTCGCGTTTGAAATCGGCGAAGCCGAGCTCGCCGGCAAAACTGGCTGTTTGCCTATGCTCGATCGCCCAATACCCGAACTTCATCAGCGACCAATGCCCGAGGTATCCTAACATTCTCATCCACGTCTGCTGCTCGGTTGACGGTTTGCCGCCGATGAAGCGCGTGACCGCTGGATCGGACCACATCGTGATGCAGCCGCCAAGATCCTCGAGCCGGTGGCCGCGCAGAATGAGGCGTTCCGTCTCGATGACCGGGATAGCTTCCATGCCGGAAAATTGACCGAGACGACGGGCTGACCTTCGCGAACGGCGAACTCGCGCCGGAATGCATCATTTGAGACGCACGCAGACGCATGGCGTGTGGGATCACTCGCTTGCCCCGGTCATTCGCGTCGCGCCGGGGGACACGATTGTCGTCGAGCTGGAGAACGCCTCGGGCGGGCAGCTTGCCTTAGATTCCTCTGCGAGCGCGCTCGGTACGCTCGACTTTGGGCGCATCAATCCGGTGACGGGACCCATCTTCGTCGAGGGTGCGCGGCCCGGGGACGCGCTCGTCGTTGAAATCCTCGCACTCGATGTCGACTCGTGGGGATGGACCGCGAACATCCCGGGCTTTGGGCTGCTGGCCGATCGCTTCACCGAGCCCGCGCTGCGCATCTCGCGCATCGAAAGCGGCACGATCGCACTCTTCACGGGAATGCAGTTGCCCAGCGTTCCGATGATCGGCACGATCGGGGTCGCGCCCGCGCAGGCCGGCGCTTTCTCCGTCGTGCCGCCGACGCGTAACGGCGGCAACATGGACATTCGTCACGTCGGCGCAGGCGCGACCCTGTACCTTCCCGTTGCCGTCGATGGTGCGCTGCTTTCGCTCGGCGACGGACACGCGGCACAAGGCGACGGCGAGGTTTGCGGTACCGCGATCGAAACGAGCGCCGTCGCGACGCTGCGCATCATGCTCGAACGCGATCGTCATCTGCCCGCGCCGATGTTGCTGACCGACGCGCGGACGCAGCGCGCGGGCCGTGCGCTCGCGACGACCGGAATCGGGCCGGATCTCTTCCAAGCAGCGCGCGATGCGACGAGTGCGATGATTGCCGAAATCGTGCGCCGCACATCGCTTACGGAGGTCGACGCCTACTTGCTTGCGAGTGTCGCCGGCGACCTCAAGATCAGCGAGATCGTCGACGTCCCGAATTGGGTCGTCTCGCTCCATCTCGACGCCGGCTTGCTGGCTTGAGCGAGCCCGGCCTGCGCCGCGCGCTCGGCGGCGTCGAGACGGCCGGAATGTCGGTAGCGATCATGGCGCCGACCGCGGCGATGGCGCTCAACGGCGCGCTCGCCGCTTCGTATGCAGGCCCCGCGGTTCCACTCGCCTTCGTACTCGGGTTCGTCACGATCGGGTGCGTCGCATTTGCCTTCATCACGTTTGCGCGGGTGTATGCGAGCGCGGCGTCGGTCGGCGAATTCAACCGGCATGGTCTCGGACCGTTCGCAGGGCGGCTTTCGGCCTGGGCGCTGTTGCTCGTTTACGTCCTATTCACCGCTGGTTCGGCAGCCGAGTTCGGCGCGTTCGCGACGTCGGCGCTGGCATATCGCGGGATCGCCCTTTCGTGGGTTGCGCTCGCCCTCAGCGCGCTTGCGGTGTGCGCGTACTTGGGCACGCGGCCGATGCGCACGTCCTCACGCACAATGCTCGCGATCGAGGCTCTTTCCGTAGCGGCGATCGTGGTGCTCGCAATCGTCGTGCTCGCGCACGGCGGCGCGCACGGGCTTTCGGCAGCACCTTTCAGCGCGCGCGGCACGAGCTTTGCCGGGCTTGGACTCGCCACGGTATTCGCGCTCCTCTCGTTCGCCGGCTTCGAGGGCGCGGCAGCGCTTGGCGCGGAGTCGCAACAGCCGACCCGAACGATTCCGCGCGCGATCGCCACGAGCGTCGCGCTCGCGGGCGTGCTCTACGTCTTCGTCGCGTATGCGCAAAGCATCGGCTTCGGCTTGGATGCGCGCGGCGTGGCAGCGTTCGCCGCCTCGCCCTCGCCGCTTGGCGATCTCGCCGTCCGCTATGCGACCGTGCCGGTCGCCGCGCTCGTCATGGGGGGCGCCGCGATTTCGGCCTTCGCCGCGACGGTCGCGCCCGCCATCGGCGCCGCGCGGCTGCTCTTTACGTTCGCAGGCGATGCACGTGTCTCGGGCCGTTTTGCAGTCGTCGATGCGCGCAGTGGCACGCCCGCTTTCGCGTATCTGGTCGTGCTCGCAATCGGCGCCGCAATCGTGATCGGATGCGCACTCGGAGGAATGAGCGGTACCGACGCCTTCGCCGCGGCGGGCACGGTCGCCGTACTCTCTCTCGTCCTCGTGTACGGTGCGGTGCAAGTGGCCGCACTGCGGCTCTTCGGCGCGCGCTGGCGGCCGCTCGAGCGCGCAATCCCCGTCGTGGCGCTCATTTCGCTCGTCGCGACGTTTCTTGCGACCGTCTTCCCGGTGCCGCACGGCTTGGCTGCGCTGTATCCGTACCTGGTTCTCGCCTGGCTCGGCATCGGCACCCTCGTATTGCGGAATCGCTAGGCGGTTCGGCTGCGTTTGCCCGGGAGCGGAGGAGCGAAATACGATCGCAGCGCGTTCGCGACCCGTCGCGCCGTTTCCGATGCATCGGTGCGAACGAGCGAGCCGATCGTCGTCAGGATCGGATCGCGCAAGGTAACGACGACGGTTTGGGCCGGCGGTGATTCGACGAGATCGTCGGGCAAGATGGCGACGCCGAGACGGGAGGCAACCGCATGCGGCAGCGTCGTCGTGGGGCCGATGCGCGCGCGAAGTACAACGTCGACGTCGGCATTTCGGATCGTTTGCTCGACGAGCCGGCGGTAAATGCAGGTGTCTTCGCCGACCAGAAGTTGCTCGGCGTCCAGAGCCCGCAAATCGACCCGCCGTTTCCCCGCCAAGGGATGCTGCTCGTGAACGAGCAGCACAAGTTCTTGCTCGTAGAGCGGCGTAAACTTCACGGTTCGCGGAAAGTCTTTGCGCGCCGCGGTCAGTGCGAGCTCAAGTTCGCCGCGCTCGACGAGGCCAAGGTTTTCGGTCATGCCGGCAACGCGCAGCGAAAGCTCGAGCGTGGGATCAGCGCGTTCGGCTTGGCGGATGAACGAAAGCATGCGGCGGCTTCCGGCCGGCTCCGAGGCACCGATGACGAGCGCCTGCCGGTCGAGCCCGCGTGCGGCCGCGTAGAGTTCACCCAGCGTTCCGAACATCGTGGTGGCGTGACGGAGCACCGTGCGCCCCGCCTCGGTCAGCACGACGCCGCGACCGTGACGCTCGAAGAGCGAGACGCCGAGGGCCTTCTCCGCGGCGGCCAGATGCGCCGAGATCGTGGCCTGCGAGAAGCCGAGCCGGGTGGCGGCCGCCGTGAGGCTTCCCTCTTGCGCGATCGCAGCAACCGAGCGTAAGTCGCGCAAAGAGAGCGCGAGTGCCGAGTCATCGGGTATTCCTATGGCTTGAGTCAACATATCGGATAGACCTATGATAGCGATCGCGCTACGATTCGGCAAGTCATGAAGCTTGCAGGCATTGTTTCCTGGTCCATTCTGGTGGTTCTCATCGACGTTGCGTTCGCGCGGGTCGCTTTTGGAGCGCTCGTGCCGTCTCTGCGCTCGGGCCTGGGGCTCGATCTCGCTGCGGTTGGGGCGGTCGCTTCGGCCAACTCGATCGGCTATCTGCTAACGAGCGCGTTCGCAGCCCAGCTCGAACGTCTCGTCGGCGTCCGGCGGCTCGCCATCGGCTCTCATCTTCTTGCGGCCGCAGCGTTCGCCGGCGTCGCATTTGCACCGGGCTTCGTGCCGCTCATCGTCATGCGGTTCCTCAGCGGCGCCGGTGGCGGAGGGGGCGTCGTCGCGGCTCAGCGCATCGCGCTCGACGCGGTTCCACCTGAGCGCCGCGTGCTCGTCTCAACGATCACCTGGTCCGGAGTTGGCCTCGGCTTGATCGCGGCCGGCGTCGCGTTGCCCGCGCTGAGCTCGCCGCAATCGTGGCGCGCGGCCTCGCTTGTTTGCGCGATCATTGCGCTCGTCGTCGCTCTGACGACGCCGGCGCCGGCAGCCGTCGCCCGTGCAAGCGCCGCGAGCGAGCCGCCTGCATGGCGTTGGCAAAACGAGGCGCGCGTACTCGCAGCCTACGCACTCTTCGGCATGGGATTTCTCGCGTACAATACGTTCGCAGCGGTGAGTTCACTGCACGCCTCGCCCGGCGCTCGCTTTCTCTTGCTCGGCTTCGCCGCGATTGTGGGAACGCTGCTCGCGATGCGCGTGCGGCAGGCGGAACTGGGCATGGGCGCCGGGCTGATACTCGGTGCCGCAGGCGCCATGCTGACCCTCGCGCACATGCAACTCGCCGGCGACCTTCTCATCGGGCTCGGGTTCGGGCCCGTTCCGGGTTTTGCGACGGCGATTCTCCGTCAGCGCGCCGGCACCGCGGCGGCGATGAGCGCAATCGCTCTTTCGACGATCGCGGTCGGCGCCGGGCAAATCGCCGGCCCGATCGTCGCCGGGATGGCCGCGCAAAACCTGGGGATCGCGTGGGTTGCCGGCATCGCCGCCGTCGCGTACTTCTTAGGATTTCTGCTGATCGTCGCCGACGCGCTCGCGCGCATTCACCTCAAGGTCCCGGCATCGCCGGCCCGCGACTTTTCTGCTCGAGCTACCAGTTCCAGTTGAACTGCTGGCAATACTTGACTTGACTCTGCGCGTAAGCATCATTGACTCCGAAGAGGCCAATGAACGCCTCCCCCGCGCATTGGTGGTATGCGTCTGCGCGCGCCGCCTTCGCTGCCGCGGCCTGTTGCTCGGCAAGTTGCTTTTTCGCTTCAGAGTCCAGCTCGAAGTGGTAGACGCCGTGCCACTCATACGCTGCCCAGTCGCGCTCTCCACCGAACGTCTTGAAGTCGTCTTTGAGGAAATCGCTCTGACCCTGCTTGCTCCATTGAACCCCACCGCTCGAAACGTTTCCTACGTAATGGAATAACAGGATGCCGCCAAGTGAACTCTTGAGCGCAAGGACGATCTCGAAATCCATCTTCGGCACCTTGTGTTTGTAGTTGCCGGAAAAGAGATACGTACCGTCCGGGTTAACGGTGAGATTGGTCGACCCGAGGCCTTTCTTAAAGGCCCAGTTCACAACGATCGGGTCACTCGCTTTTCGGGAATTGTGCTTCTTCGGGGTAATCTCACCCGGCCCGCTCCCCGTAGCTGAAGCCGGCACCTCTCCGAAGACGGCGCCAGCAATGACGAACGACGCGATCAGCAGCGGAAGCAAACGGAGCAATTTCATCTAGGCACCTTTCTGGAAGGTCCCGGAGTCTATTTTCCTCGCGGCACGCCTTTGCGATGCGGTGCAACGATTCCGGCGAAGCGATCGGGTACTCCTTCGATGCGCACCAGGTGCGGATATTTTAGTCCCTCATGATAGTCGATCGCGACGGTACGGAAGAGTCCGTTGCGTTTCACGATGAGCGTGAGCGGCGTCGTTGTTTTCGGCGTGGCTTTGAGTTCCTCGATGAACACCTCGGGGCTGAACTCGCGGTTGTCCACGGCGACGATCGTGTCGCCGACACCGAGTCCCGCCCGCGCCGCCGGTGAGCCCGCGATCACGTCCGGTATCACGCCGGTCATGCCTGCACTGATTCCGATCGAGTAGGCCGCGCTAAAGATATGACGCTGCCTTTCGCGCTCGGCGGCAACCGCGTTCTGGGTTGCCGTGTAGGTGAGTTTCCAGCCTAGTTCTTCAAACGGATCGGGGGGATGCAGCGCGATAGCATACACGTGCGACTTGAAGTAGGCATCCCAATCGTAGGGCTGGTAGGCCGTCAACGCGGCCACGAATTGCGCGTAGGTATACGGGTTAACGACCGACGGAGTGTTCTCGATGCCGAAGAAGCGATGGCAGAAACCGTCGAGCGATTTTGATCCGTTCGAGAGTTGCTCGAGCTTCGCGTACACATCGAGCCACATCAGTTCGCCTTCGGTGTAAAAGTCGCCGGCGGAGCGCCGTTCGGCTCCGAACGAACGGGGCGCCGTGTAGAGAAACGGTGCAGACGCGGCGGCATCGAGCAGCGGCCGCGTGGCGCGGCCCGGTTCGTGGTCGAGGGCTGCGTACGTGCCCGCCAGCATGTCGCGAAAGCGCTCCGGCTTCCAGAGACCCGCGCGCGTGGGAATCAGGTCGCCGTAGAGTTCGGTCATGCCTTCGTAGATCCAAAGCAGCTCGGTTTGCTCCGGTACTTGGAAGTTGTTCGTTGCAAGATCCGCCGGGCGGCGGTACTTGCCGTCCCATGAATGGTTGAATTCGTGGGAAAGGAGGCCGGCCGTGCCCATGATGCCGGTTGGAGTCGTGAGCGCGTCGCCTTCGCTGCCGTCGTCGCTCGAGCTTCCGTGCTCGACGCCGTTGCCCGGCATCGAGTCGCTGACGGTGAGCAGAAAGTGATAGTTCTTCCAATGCCGCGCGCCGTACACCGCATCCATCTCGCCCACGATCGCCTTGAAGCCGGATAGTTTGTCGGCGGGAAGTTCGAGCTGCGAGGGCCGGTCGGCGAAGGCGTCGATTTCGTTTGTGAAGCCGTCGGCGTCGAGCAACACGAAGCGCTGGAACACCGTGCCGGCGTCAAGCGGCGAATCCACCAGGCGCTCGAGTGTCGCGGGCGCATAGCTCACGGCGTTGCCGGTCCGCGTCGAACCGGGGAGCGCCGTTTCCGGTACCCAATCCGGGCCGGGCAAAATCAGGGTTGGCGCGATCATCACTTGGGCGATATCGCCGCTTGCGGGATAGAGCAGAAACTGGTTCCAGTTGATCGCGAGAATCGTGCTGGTCGCGAGCCGCGATTCTGCGTACGTGCCGTCTCTGCTGCCGAGAAAGTCGAAGTCGACTTCAACCGCATTCGTGTTGGCTGGTACGGTCAGGTGAAAGGTATTGAGGTCGGCAAGATCGCGCGACCAAGGAATGTCTTGCCCACCGGCAGTGACGTGAAGGCCGGTGATGTTTTGGATCGGCCCTTCCGGGCCGTGTTCACCGGGAACCCAACGCGGGTACGCGAGAGCAAGCGGCCCGCTCTGCACCGGAAAGAATTCGCGCACGTGCACGATGCCGGTCACCGGCGCGTCGCTAGCGTCTACCGTCAGCTGGATCGGTGAAGCACCGCCTTCCGCGGCAAGCGCGCTTGAGTTCGAGAGTGCAAGAATGAATGCAAAGAGGGCGGGCGATAGGGAGGAAAGTCGCACGGCGAAGCGGTTTCGCTCAGACTAGAACCGCACCCTCGTCGACTAAGGTGCGATACGTCTCTGGAACAAAACAATCAGAGGCAGCGTGCGCGGCTGAATTAATGCACCGCAATGCCGGAGGGAAAACCGAGTCCCGTGTTGCTTCCGGTGATGGTCCCGATTGGGGCTTCGTTGAGCGTACCCCGCGGATTCGCGGCGTAGACGGTGATGGCGTTGATGACGGTACCCTCGAAGGATGTAGAGTAAATCGGGCCGGCCGGATCGACGGCGACGAACGGCAAAGCTCCGAGCCCCGTGCTACTTCCGGCGATCGTCCCGACGGGCGTTCCGGCGAACGTCCCACTTGGATTCGCCGGGTACACGCTGATCGCACCGTCATCCGCGTCGATGCCGAGGGCGGCGTAGATCAAGCCGTTCGGGTCCACGGCAACTGCAGAGACGACAGGTCCGAAGAGCACCGGATAGTTAACGGTCATCGTCGCGAGTGGCGGCCCGCTTACCGCGCCCCTCGGGTTCGCGGCATAGACGGAGACAAAGTCTCCGCTGTTTGTGTAATCCGTAACGTAGACGTTACCGCACGCGTCCAGGGCTACGCCTTTGTCGGCGGCCCCGTCGGCGTCGGTGATATCTTGAAATGGTTCGGTGATTGTGGCGATCGGCGCTTCGTTGAGCGTTCCGCGCGGGTTTGCCGGATAGACGGTGACGGTGCTGGCGTGACCAACGGTCGTGAACAGGTTCGCGTTTGCGACGTAGATATTTCCGCTGCTGTCAACGGCTATGCCGTTCGGATTGCCGAGGCCGGTGTTGGCCCCGGTTATCGTTCCGAGCGGAGCTTCGTTGAGCGTCCCACTCGGGTTCGCCGCATAGACGGTGACGCTCGGGGGGGAAGCGCCAATGGGGCTATCGTTTACGGCGTAGATCAGTCCGCTCGCGTCAACGGCGACTCCCTGCGGCGAGAAAAGCCCCGTGTTGCTTCCGACGATGGTCGCGAGGGGCGCCTCGTTCAACGTTCCACTCGGATTCGCCGCATAGACGAGGATGCTCGTCGGATCGTCGTTCGTGACATAGATGCGTGAGGCCGCAACCGAAGGAACCGGTGTTCCCGACGTGCAGTGCAGCGTGCTCGGCGGCAGCGGCGACGGACTCGCTGACGGAGCGGCCGTGGGACGTGCTGACGGCGCGGCGGACGGTGCTGCCGACGGAGCGGCAGACGGCTTCGTCGATGGATTCGCGGATGGATTCGGCGTCGCGGTGGGAGCACTCGTGGGTTTGCTCGGCGGCGCGGCGCCGCTCAGGATTGGGGCGACCGCCGTACCATTGCCGCCGCCGCAGCCAACGAGCGTCCCGACAAGCGCGATCGCGAAAGCACGATATGCGGAAGGGCGTGCTTTCATAAGACCAATCAACTTCACAGGGACTGACATTTCGTGCCCGCCGCTACGCGCGACCCCCCGGGGTTTCCCTACCGACGCTCTCCGGCTGACCGCACCGTGAATCTTTCGACACGATCGTTACAAGATTCTCGATGCAGTCATCCGTCGTGGTGTGCGGCGCGACAAACCCGTCACTGTCGCGCTATGGATGTTGCATTCGGTAGAGCACGCAGCGCTGAAGAGAGGTGCCGAGAGTGTGAGGGTGATCGAAGTCGTCGTGCGGATCGTGCGTCATGCCGAGGCGTTGCATCACGCGTTGTGATGGAATGTTGCCGGCGGTCGTGAGCGCAACGACTTGATCCAGCTTCATGGTGGTGAAGGCGTAGTCGAGCGCCGCGCGCCCGCCTTCGGTGGCGTAACCGTTCCCCCAATGTTCACGCGGTAAGAGCCAGCCGACTTCAATTGCCGGTGTGAAAGCGGCCGTAAATTTTACGTCCTGTAGCAAAATGATTCCAGCAAACGACGCGCCGCCGCCCACCTCGATCGCCCAGTAGCCATAGCCCCTCGTCTCGAGCAATCGGCGATAGTGGGTGGCCGCCGCTTCGGCGCTGGCGGGTGGTATGGGTATGGGCGAGACGTACCGCGTCACCTCGCGATCGGTAGCCATGGCGAGGTACGGTTCCATGTCGGCGTCTGTCAGTGGCCTTAGCCGCAGGCGCGGCGTCTCAATGATCATGACACGGTGCTCTTCGCGAACGGCCGAACGAGTGATTTCGTGCTCGGACTCGGAAGGCGGCCACGCTTAGATGAAAATGCCGGCGTCGACGTGCAGCAGGGTCGCGAGCTTTCTTGCCTGAGCCTTGCTTATCTATCGCCGACCATCGAGGATTGAGGATGCGGCAGCACGGACACCACCGAAGCCGGGCACGGGCGAGCATCAAAAAAGCCCGTGGTTTACGGGCTTCTAAGGTGGTGGAGATGAGGAGACTCGAACTCCTGACCCCTTACATGCGAAGTATGGCCATAGGCCTTTTGGCACGCACGTAACGCCGCAAACGCTTACTCTATCGTGGTCTGTTATGGGCCAGAGTGGGGTGGAGTGGTCGCGGTAGGTTGTAAATAGGCTGTAGTGGTGTTAGGATGTAGTTGGGAAGCCGATAATCTCCGCTTCCCGATACACTTATTTTGAGCGGCCCGCGCAACGTGAATCAGACGCTGCACGGGCCTTGAGGAGACCGAGATATGAGCTCAGCTTCCCCCGCCGCGAACTTCGCGGCCCCAGCCGGCGCATCCCAGCGCGCGACGCGCATGACGGAACGCGAGAAATTCGAAAGCCGCCTTCACGCGGCGCAGGTTAACGGTGGCGCGGCCGCCGTCACGCCGCGTGGCAATGATCGCTTTACCGTCGAGGGCCGCGCCGGCGCGCGGTACACCGTCCAAGTCTTCAACCTCGAGATGATGGCGTGCGACTGCAAAGCCGGCCAGTTCGGGAACGCGTGTTGGCACCAGGCAGCGACCTACATGCGCCTGATCGCCGATCGCGCGGTGTCGGCGTGACGCCCCGCGAGCGCATCATCGCCCGGTACGGGCTCGGCAAGCCTGAACTCGTCGCGCCGACCCTTGCGAAAATCAGCAACGACTACCGCGCGGCTTCGGCCGATTTCTTGCGTCTCTCAGCCCGTGCCGAGAAACTCGCGAAGGCGATCCAGTCTCGCCTCGATACCGCGAAACCGCCGACCAAGGCGCAACTCCAAGCAGCGACTGAGCTAGCGATCCTTTTTGGCAAGGGGGTCGAGTGCAACTTCGACTTCGGCGAAATGCCGGCCCATCATGACGCACTCTGGATGATGGCCGCGTTCCTAAGCGGCGAGATGGCCGTCGCCGAGAATGGCGACTTCGTCCGTCCGCAAGCCGCACCGTGACCCCGCTCGCGCTCCAGGAGCCCGCGCGACCGCTCTCTGTCGATTTTGCGATCGAACGCGCCAAAGAGTACGCGCGGGCCTCGCGATCGTCGGCGACCCGCCGCGCGTACGGGTCGGATCTGCGCGACTTCGGGCGGTTCTGCCGCGACCACGGCGTCTGCGCGCTGCCGGCGACCTCGCAAACGATCGCGCTCTACGTGACCGACCTCGCGGAGCGAGCAAAGGTGTCGACGATCCGCCGGCGCCTCGTTGCGATCGCCGGCGAGCACAAGCGCGCGGGCATCGACCCCGCACCGACGTCGGACCGCGTCGTCCGCGAGATCCTCAGGGGCATCGCCAACACGAAAGGCTGCGCAGTCCGTCGCAAGGACGCGCTGACGCTCGATCGGCTGCAGTCGGTGCTGCTCGCCGTCGCCGGCGACGATCTCAAAGCCAAGCGCGACCGCGCGATCGTGCTGCTCGGCTTCGCGGCCGCGCTGCGACGTTCCGAGATCGCCGCGCTCGGCGTCGGTGACATCCGCTACGACCCGCGCGGCTTATTGATAACGATTCGCAGGTCGAAAACGGACCAGGCCGGCGAGGGGGCGGCGATTGCCGTGCCCTTCGTGCCGACGCACGCGTTGTGCGCGGCGCGCGCCGTCAAGGCGTGGATCGCCGCCGCGCAGCTCGTCGACGGGCCGCTCTTCCGCTCGTTCAAGCCCGGCCGGCGGATCAGCGATCGGCCCATCGGCGGCCGCGACGTCGCCAATCTCGTGCACGTGCTGGTGCGCCGGGCGCGGCTCGAGGGCGACTTCAGCGCGCACTCCTTGCGAGCGGGCTTCATCACGGCGGCGAGCGTAGCGCACGTCTCGCTCGACAACATCATGCGGACGTCCCGACACCGGTCGCTCGCCGTGCTCCAGGGCTACATTCGACGCGCGAACGTCTTTGACGATCCCGCGCTGGCCGCTATCATCCTGTGACCGCAGCGCAAAGCTGCAGAGAGGAAGCTTGAAGATCATGGATCTCGTATCCCAGGCGCCGGCGCCGCGCCCTAAGCGGCTCCGCTTCGTTCCGAGCGGAACACCGTTCCAAGTCGAGCAGCGTACGCGCCTGCTCGCGAAACATCTACGTCGCGACGCCGCGCGCCTACGTCGCGACGCCGCGCGCATGGAACGCGTCGCTGCCAAAATCGAAGAGAACCAAGCCGCTGGCCACATCATAACGGCGAACCTCATCGGCAAAGCGGCAAATGAAGGCGTCGGTTTGTACGCAGCTTATCAGCTCGTTGGATTGCCGGTATACGGAGGCCGCGACGCCATTATCGATCGACTATACGGGCCGCCGCCCCACGTCGTCGCCGCTGCTGATGTGCCTTCTCCGGCGCCGCAGCCGCGACTCGCGTCATCGTTCATCGAGCCGGTCGGTGAACCGCCTGCTCCCGAGGAGGCGACCATCGCTAAGGCCGACGCGGTGGCTCAGGCTACCGCGATCGCGCGCTCGGCGTCTGGCACTGAGGTCGATTGGTCGCGCGAGCCTCTGAACGAACGCGAGCGCAAGATTCGAGCACGCTGGCTTGAGGAAAACCTGAAAACATCTATAGGATGCTCTATCATCACCCTGACCGAGATCACGCACTGGTGCCGGGGCCACGCTGCGTGCGATCTTACCGCCGCCGCAAAGCGCGCGAAATCCCTGTCCGAGGCGACTGACCAGGTCGAGAGACAACGCGTGTTTCAGGACATCGCCGACGAACTCGATCGCGAGCGCGAGAACGGCGAAGACGGAGGTGATGTATGAGCAAAGCCAAAATCGTGCCGATCACGACCGATCCGGTGGTGAGTCTTCGTGCTTTGCTTGCAGAGCACTTAGAATGGTCTGAGCGCTTCCTGGATCGCTTGCGATGCGAAAAAGCGCAGCCACAATATCCGCATAGCGCGAACCCAACTCGCGAAGATCTTCCCTTAGGGGCGCCGTCTTTTCGAGTGCTTCAAGGCGGCCTAAGGCGCTCGAAGGCTCGGAGGCGCCCGCGGCGATGATATTGTCCGATAGCGAGTTCGCGGAGTTCTGCGATTTGGACCGCGGGGTGGCTGAACTTTTGCTACGGCGCGCCGCGATTCACGGCGCCGGCCATGCCGGCGCCGCGCTCGTGCTCAAAATTCGCGTGCGAAGAGCAAGCATCGTCGCTCTCTGAAACGTTGAGAGATGCTATCTACGCGAGGGTCTTTGGCATTGCTCTACCTTGCTACTTGTCGGCATTTAGATTTATGGAATCCAATGCGCTCGGGTCTCCGCCGAGGTCTTGGAACTGGCTCGCGAGCGCATGACGACACGCGAAGAATTGCGCGTCGGCTTGTTTCAAGGAGTCGAGTGTGTCGGCAGCGTCCGAGGGTTTTCCCGAGTCCAAGCCCTCGCGCGCTTTGTCGAACGAATCCTTTAGGTATACGAACATCATGTTCGTTTGCGGGCAATCGTCCGACATTTGCACGCCTTCGGGTACATGCATCGCGAAGACCTGAGACTGCGAGCTGTCTGCATGTCGGGACGCCTGCTCAAGTTCGGAAGACGCATCAACAACGTCGCCCGAATTTGCCGCTACCCCAACGGCTGCATAATGCGAGCGCACGACAATATACTGCATCGCTATCGGATTCCAATAGTCGAGAATCGCTTGACGTGCGGCGTGCAGTTCCTGCGGCGACTCCGTTGGATCGGCATCGGCGTTCTCAGCTGCAGTCTTGTTAGGTGCAGGCGATGCATTGGTACCAGGGGTCGCAAAGACGTACGCCATGCAAAGCGCTACCGCCGCTATGCCTCCGAAGATGATAGCGTTTGCGGAGCGCTTCTTTCTCGCTTCGCCGATGGCCACAAAGGCGAATCCCAAGAAAGCGAGGGCCGCCACGGCGAAGTCACCCTGCATTGAGGTCATCTTGTGAGACTGATTCGCGCGAGCGGGGCGATCGCTGCAACCAGGAACGGAAGACGTTTCATAACGATCCTCTCAAGAGCCGTCCTTGGCAATGTGTTTGGATATTTTGAGCGAAGTGCGACGCTGCCCGATAGGGCCAAACGGGAACTTTTATGCCTGATCCTAGTCCGTCGACGGGCGACGAGTGGCTATCGGAAACTAGCATCATGACTTTCAATCTGCTTACGATGGCGCTTCTCAGCGCGTTCGGCCTTGAACTACTCGTTGGCTGCAGCGCATCGACGAGTGAGACGACGAAGGTGAGTTTACCGCCGAACAGAGCGACTTCGCACCCTCGCGCACATCGAACACTGAGCGCTTCGGCACTCGGAAAGGAGCGCGAGGACTGGACGGTCTCGACCTCGTTGATTCTGACAGCCGGGGATTCGGTCAATGGGCAAATTGCGAGCCTGTTGAGCAACCGCGCCGGTGCTCAGCGCGGGTATTTCATCATTCAAGACCCTCCCGAATCCCAAGAAGCTCAAAATGGCCTTCCCCGTGGCTGGATCGAAACTCGGACCCGGCTTGGGAAGGTAGCCGATGCCGTCAAGGCGGCCCTAAGCGACCTTAAGAGTTGGGATGGTGGGGCCGACCTCGACGACGACCTTCAAGAAACACTGCGGAACGATCGCGGAAGCATCGTTACGACAATGTGCTCCGCACTTGCTAGCGCGAGAACGTACTACACGGCCGATGGCGGCTACGCAAACGATATCGCCTTTGTACTGATAAGCGAAAAGGGCGACTCGCCCTGTATCGATGTGCACATGACGCGGCCGTACGCCACGAAGACCCTCAGGCGGGCCCTCGCCACGATTGCAGAGTCAAACAACGAGGATCCGAGTGCGACCGTGGAATCAGCATTCGTCGCTGACCACACCGGTTTCGTGATTCCCTCAGGGCAGACCGTCACCGTTATTGGCCATCGTGTTTCCGATGCCGAGGAGATGGTACTTTGTGAAATTCACGGAGCCGGTGGGACCGGTTGGATACCTTGTAGTTGGCTTGCCCGCAAGCCCTCGCGGAAAGACGGGTAAGAGCCCGCCCGCCTGGCTCGCGCGCGATCGTTCACGTTTCCTGGCGACCTAGTGCCGATTCTCGTGCCTCGATCGCGCGGCGCACTCGCTCTGCGTGAAACACCTGATCTACGATGCCGCCCTCAATCTCACCGAGCCTGATGTATCCGGGTCGCGCGTCGGGAGCCGTACGGTAGACTGCCCATTCCGCATTCAACACCGCCTGTTCAGATCGAACTTGGTCGGCGTCTTTGAACAGCAGTGCGCCGAGCACATCGTACTCAGCGGCGAGCCGCGCGGCAATCGAATCTTTTCGCCCAAAATATATCGATACTCCCAGCTCCTCGTCGTCGCTGTCGACGCCCTCAACTTCTACTTCTAGAAGCTCATGGCCGAGCTCGCGGATGTTGTCGAAAACCTCTTCAAGGGCCTCATCAAAGGCTTTGCGATCGCTGGCCATCTGCGCGTATTTCGGTTGTCGCACGTGTCGGCCTCTTCACTGGTGCCGGCGAACGGCGCCGAGCTCCATCCTGAATGTGCGACGGTGCGCGAAGAATCGAAGGAGCGCCTCCGGGCGCACCACAGCGACTCTATGCCTTTGCAAAAGGTACCGCTAACAGAAGTGTTAGCGCAAGGATGAGAGCACTAGAGACCTGCCGATTCTACGTGCGCGGCGGCGCGTTCCGCCGATAACGGGGTGTTACGGCCTGTTACGGACCGGAAAATGCGCCAAAAAGCCTGATGGTGTAAGGGTTGTGGTGCGAGGTGCGTGGGCGAAACCACGAAGTTTTGTGGGCGATACCACGTGTTTATAAAGCGTACTAACGTTATAGCGTACCAGCGTACTAACGTTATAGCGTACCAGCGTACTGCCGTTGTGGCGGTTTAGATGAGGAGCACTGCAGCGTCCCGACCCTCTAGCGTTGGAACGTTCTAGCGTGGTAGAGTATCGGTGTTGTGGTTACGCTCGCGATCGCCAATCAGAAGGACGGCGTCTCGGACCTCAACTTCTGGGATAAGTCGCGCTCGAGCGGCTGCATCGGCGTCATTTCGGCCCAAGGGGTCAGCTCGTTCTACGCCCGCGATCGGCGATCGCGACCTCGCCGACACAGTGCTGCAGAACTTCCGCCAAACGATCTGCTTTCGCACCGAGGATCGCGCGACGATCGAGCGGATGAATTTCTTACTCGGCGCCGTCGACGTCGCGCGGATCTCCGAGAACGTCGGGACTTCGACGACGTCGGGCCACGGCTCCTCGAGCAGCGCCGGCTACGGCCTTTCGCTGCAACGGCAGAACGTCATCACCCCGCAGCTGTTCCGGCAGCTCCGCCAGAACGACGCCCTCGCGCTGCTCTCGATCGGCGGCAACGCCTACGACGACGTGCTGACGATGCCGCCGGTCTATGTCTGAAAAAGAAGCCCGGACGCAAAACGCCCGGGCTCTTTAGATCGCGTAATAGAAAGCTTCTAAGAAGCGGCTTCCTTCAGCTGGTCACGCAGAAGAACCAGCTCGATCTTGTTGTAGATCGATTCCCAAATCCCAGGGTCCCGACCAAGCATCATGACCGTCTTGTGTTCTGCGCGCCGGATCGTCGTGATGAGGTCAGGAGCGTTTTCGCGGAAAATGGTCAGCGCTCGGTCTAGGCCCCCCTCTTTCCAAACATACTGCTTCTCTGCCTCATCGTAATCGACGAGCAGCCGAAACGCCGCGAAGATTGGGTATGCCGCCGCATACGCCAGCGCGTGCGTCGCCCTTTTGCCGGTGAACTCTAACGATACCCCGTCGGAGACCACCGTTACCTGGCCTTTCGACTTCTTCTCCTTCTTCTGGACGAAACGTAGCAAACCAAAATTGCCGGATGCGCGCTTGTTGTATGGCTCTTGGCCGTCGACGCGAATAGCATCCATCAATTTGCAGAGATCTGACAAGAGCGGGGCAACTGCGTAAAAGCTTTGCGGATTCTGTCGGAAAGCTTCGACTACCCGGCTCTTGGCATAGTACGAATCAATCGGATTGCCGCCTAGCTCTTTTGCTCGAAAGCAATTCATCATCGCGATTAAATCGACAACCGGAAGGCCGTCCTCGCCTTCACGCCATGCGACACCTTTTTCGCCTATTGGCGCCTTGCGCATAGCTTCTTTGAACGGTTCGAACTTTTCGGCAAGATCTAACAGCGACTCCGGTCGAACCTGGATGGACGCGTTGTTTGCTCCCGCGATCTCGGGCACCACGTCGTTTGGAAGCCCGGTCATGACGAAGACCTTGACGAAGTTGGGCGCCATGTTTTCACGTCCAACGGATTCTTGAAGTTCGCGAATGATTTTTACGCCGTGGCCGCCGTTGATACAACCGTCGTCCTCGTCGAAAAACACGCGTGCGACCTTATCGCTAACGGGCTGAAGCCGACGAGCGATTAAGTTGATACCGAGGTGTTTGTAACCAAACATCCCGGGCGTCACGTCGCCTTCGCTTAGCGCAGACGCCCTGACGGCCCGGTAGACTGGCGCGTTCTCGCGGGAATCCGCCGGTCGAGCATTCGGCTCATTTGGGAAGTCGGGCAGCTCGCGAGTGTCGACGTAAAGCAAATACGAAACCACGCTCGGATTGAAAGGATCTTCAAACCGGCGTGAATGGAGGAAGGGGATATCAACGCTGGAGGCATGGCTTGCGCCATTGGCTGTAGGTTCCATCGGTTTTCTCCTTGGCCGCGGTGGACCAGGTTTGCGGCGACGCTCTAGTGGCTGTCGCTCCCTTGCATTATAACCCGGCGCGTCAACTGAGTCCCGAAACGGAACCCTTTTGGGATGATTCGCGGGCCCAGGCGCGAAGCGGCTTTCCATGTCCCGTAAAGGCGTCCCAAAACGCAAAGGCGGAGTTCCGCTCGACGAGCTGCTCGCGGTTCAGGCCGCCGGCGACGATCGGCTGGCCGACCTGCGCGCACGTTACGGCGCCGACGTCGTGCCCGCGTCGTTGCTAGACCGAAAACCGTCGATGAGCACGAAACGATCGAAAACGGCCCCACAGGAAGCCCTAGGAACGCGTTTCGCCGGGCCGGATAGCTCCCAGGTCGGCGCAAAGCCGAAGACGCGCCTGGTCGGCTACGCGCGGGTCTCGACCGACGAGCAGACGACGAAGCTGCAGCTCGATGCGCTGCGGGCCGCCGGCTGCGCCGTCATTCACGAGGACTCGGCGTCGGGCGCCTCGCGATCGCGGCCGGGTCTCAGCCGCGCGCTCGAGGATCTCGTCGCCGGCGACACCTTGGTCGTCTGGCGGCTCGACCGCCTCGGACGATCGCTTCGAGACCTTCTCGATATTGCCGAAATGCTACGCGAGCGCGACGTCGCGCTGCGATCGCTGACCGACCACATCGACACGGGAACGGCCGCCGGTCGAATGCTGTACGCGGTGCTCGGCGCGGTCGCGCAGTTCGAGCGCGACGTCTTGCGTGAACGGACCGTCGCCGGCATGCGGGCCGCTCAGCGGCGAGGTGAGCACATCGGCAGGCCGCCGGCGCTCACGAAAACGCAGCTTCGCGAGGCAAAGACAATGCTCGAGCGCGGCGAGACCCCGAATCACATCGCGCGTATCTTCCGCGTCGGACGCTCGACGTTGTACCGTTACTTAGGATGAGCGAGATCCGTGACCCAACGTGGATCGCCAAAGACGGTTTGCTCTTTCCTATCGGCTACGGCCGCACGGTTGAGAAGGCTCTCACGGATCTCACCGTTACACATTGCAGCTCCCATAACGACGACCTGATGCTCTTGATTGGCCGGGACAAGGTCGTGCTGACGACTATCCAACTTCGCTGCTACTCGCTCCAATTTCTGCGCGGAACAATGCCCGGGCTTCATCTTCACTTTGCTCTGGGCCCGCTCGTCGCCGAGGGCGCCAAGCGCGAGTTAATGGATTGGGCGATCTCAACGTACGGAAGGGAGCGATACGTCCAGGAATCGGCACCCGCTTGGGATGGATGGCCACCAAAGCCTCCGCAGTTTCTTTGTCACTCCGCTGGAGTCGAATGGATCCTAAGCTTGTGGTTAAACGAAGCGACGCGCTATCATCGATTTCCGGCGCACTTCCCCTCGGACATGCGATTCTGAATCGGGGGTTTAGGGCAAGGGCCTGAGGATATAGAACTTGGCGTTCCCGACCATTGTCGATTTCGTGCTCACCTCGGCCAGGCAGTTACTCCTTCGAAAAATGGTAGGCACACATCGACCATTTTAGTTGGTTCCCCACACACTTGGCGTCGGGCCGCGCAATGCACCCGCAGCTCCACGAGTAACGACCCGTCGAAGACTTGGATGCAGACTTTCCGAGGTGCATCATGATGTTTGCAAGTGGAATCCGGTACATTGTTCGCTCCATGGACTTATTCACCAAGGGTTTTGCTCAGGCGGGCCGCAGTGCTCCTGCCCGGAAGTTTCCGTCGCGCGTAATGCCTGGGTCTGACTATCCATTTGCGTGGAACAGCCGCGCGGCTTCTAGGACGGCCCTACCCTCGGCCTCGCCGCCCTCAGCGAGCAACCGGATCGGCGAGCGCTCATCCAGCTCGGGATTCAGTCCCGTAAACCACGCTTGAATGACGGGTGGCTCGTCGCTCGAGCGCAGCGTCAGAGCCACGACGTAGGCACGCCGGAGACGTCCTTTCACGGCGGTAGGCGGCTCGACGTCGGAAGCCCAGCGGACGATCGTGTCGATGTCTCGGACGCCGGCAAGATAAGCAGTGAGCTTCTTCCCTAGTATCTCGCTGAGGCAGCACACGATCTCGCCGATTGTGTAGGTTCTCGCGCAGCTCTCTGATCATCGCGATTGGCGTGAAGCTTCCATTGGCATCGACGGTCGTTCGCGTTGGGCGGCCGTGCTTATCGAGAACGCCCAGATCAATCAGGCGCGGAAGCGCCGCTTTGGTCGGCGACAGAATCGAGTTGAGAATCTGCCCAAAGCCAGCGCCCCACTTGCCCGTACCAACGCCCCAATAACCAAGCTGCGCAAGTGACAGGATGTCGCCTGCCGCCGCTGGCCTGCCTCGCGCGAGACGGAATGTTTCGCCGAAGTACCCGAGCTGCGTTACGAGCGGTCCCAGCTCCATGTGCGAGCCGACCGCAGAGCGGTATAGCCGATCGTTGACGTACGCTTGATCCTTCGCCGTGTAGGCATTGAGGATGTGATCCGCCCGTATCACGAGGCGCGAGATGTCAGTTGGTGAATCACTTGAAACGCCGGTTTTCGTGAGCACTGAGACAAGATCGAATATCCCGCCTTTGCCGCCGGTGCCCAAGAGAGACTGTCGCAGTTCACGAGGATCCTTGATGACGCCCGAGACCTCGCGCGCAATGCCGAGAACGTTTTCCGCAGACATCCCCGTTCGATTGCCAGCGGCGAGAACGATCGGCATGTATTCGGCTGCGAGCGATGCTTGCGAGCGCCCCGTCTGCACCGACATGGCAGAAAGTAGCTGCTGCGTCTTCGCGGATTGGTCGATACCAACGCCTAGCGTAACTGCCGCCGCAAGACCGCCGACGATTCCGGCATTTCCGGCTCCCGCGGCGACGCGACCGCCGAGGCTGGGCCCGATTCCGGCCGTACGGTAAAACGCCGCGACCTTCGCCTGCGCGATCGAAGCGGCAGAACCGACTTCCGCCATGCTCGCGCGCATCGCGTTGGATGCGGAGGTGACCCGAGTCGCGGCCCCGGTTGCGGCGGCCGAAATACTCGAATACCCGCGAGATATTCCGCCGAGCTCGCCGCGCAGGAGACTCGCGCCCTCGGCCGACTCCATCATCGCGGCGTTGGTGATGCTGATCCGCGAGTCGAGCTTTTCGAGCGCATCCGCTGCGGCTGTCGCCAGACGCGCGATCCCGCCGAGGGCTTCTTTCGCGTTCGAACGGAACGTGTAGACGTTCGAAACTTGCCACGCTTCAAACGGCATTCAGTTCTCCTTGCAGCTCGCTCTGACGGCGACGGGCCGTGTCGAAGCGCTCCTTTGCGACCTTGACGGCATTGCGGGCACGCCGTAACCGGGCTTCGAGTTCGGTGTGGATTTCCTGGAACGTCAGTGGCCTGTTCGTCGAGCCTTGCGACGCGTACACGCTTCGAGCGTCGGTGCGTTGCTGCTTCTCGAGCTCGGCCTGCAGCGGCTCCAACACTGTCGCCTCGGTTTGAAGCAGCGCATCGATTTCACTTATCTCGCCGGCGACCGCAACCCACGCGAGGCCGGCGACTACGTCCTCCAGCGCGATGATCCGCGCGCGTATCTCTTGCAACGCTGGGAGGCGCTGGCCGCGAACATAGTTCAAGGCACCATCGCGCTGCGTGACGCGAAGGTGTTCGCGAGCTTCGGCAAGTTCGGCGTGGGCGCGATCGGTCGCTGTTGTGATCTCGGCCGTTGACGGGAGCTTCTCGGCTGTCGCACTCACGACCGCACTCCTTCGTTTTCTCGCTTGGCTTTTGTATCGGCGGTGTCATGGCCCGTGGCCTCGAAGTGGCGCACGCCGGCGCGGCGTAACTCGGCGATCAACTCTGGACTGCGCACCTCAGCGCCGCACTTTAGCCGAAGAGCGACGGTAGCCGGTTCGAGCAGAATGACCAAGCTGGACAACTCCTTTGAGTTCGGGTGTCGACGGATTATCTTTGAGTCGGTGGCCGGCCCGAGGGATTCGGACGTCGGCTAATTTCCGAGAGCATGCTGTCGAACGCGCCGTCGAATCTCGATCCGCGCTTCACTCTCGCGGCACGCTCGACGCGCACGATTCGCGCCGAGCGTGCAACTAAAGCTATTTTATCATGTGGATGTCACGGGTTGTGGCGCGGCTCACCGTTGCCCTTACTCGCGCGCAGCGCTGCGCTTTGCTCTAGTCTTCGTGTGCACGATAGATCGCTTACTGGAAGTGCTGACGCGAACGCTCAGACACGACGCGCGGCGGATTTATACGCAGCATCGTGCGGCCCGAGCGCTAGAATCCGCACGACGCGCGCAGCCTCGTCGATCTCGTAGACGCAGCGCCAAACGGTCGTGCGGTTATAGCGGACCGGTGCGGCGCGGCACCCGGCGAGCGGGCCGGCCTTCGTCGGGAATTGTTTCGGATCGGTTTCGAGCGCCGCGAACAGCGCCTCGAGCGTCGGGCGGAACGCGGCTTTTTGCGACGCGAAGCCCTGTACGTCGGCGGCGACGTCGCGGTGCAGGTCAAGCCGATACAGCGGCTTTCCGGCCCCGCTTTGAGTAGCGGGCGGCGGGCTTGCCGGCGGCGTCGTCGCTTTCATCGATCGTGGCGATGAAGTCGCGGGCGTCGACGAACGCTTCGGGCCCGTCTTTCCGGCGCCGCGCGATATGTTCGTCCGACGCCCCGCGCTGTACGGGCGTGAGGAGACGCGCAGCTGTCGTTTCGAGCGCGGCCGCGATCCGCTCCAGGACGTCAAGCGTGACGTTCCCTTTGCCCTGTTCGATCTCCGAGACGACGGGCCGAGAGATCCCCGCTCGCTCGGCGAGGTTCGCTTGGGAGAGCCGTAATCGGGCTCGGCCGAATAGAACATTGGACCTCAATGCGTCGCGTGCGGCGGCGCGGTCAGACGATGCGATCATGGCTGGCATGCTGCTCCTCGGTCCGTGTGCGGCCCCGGGCTTGGTGCTCCTTAACACCCTAGCACCACTTGCCTTGAATTGTCAACTTTA
>Ga0302324_100005481_pt1 | contig 27666 bp, 25 predicted proteins | sample Palsa_T0_1_FD_201949 | JGI IMG/M metagenome (GOLD analysis project Ga0302324, IMG submission 201949) | Peat permafrost microbial communities from Stordalen Mire near Abisko, Sweden - Palsa_T0_1 | ecosystem: Environmental > Terrestrial > Soil > Palsa > Peat permafrost | place: Sweden: Abisko...
CCATCCCATTGACCTGATTACAAGCGGCTTAACTTCCCCGTGAGCTTGGTCAGAACTTTGCAGTAATACGCGTGGGGGATGTATGAAATACAACTCGCGTGCTATCCGCAGTACAGCCCGTCGTGTCATCGAGTATGCCATCACCATTTCCCTCGCTTTGCTTTGCAGCTACGGGATCATCAACGCACGCTGGTAGCTCCGTCGATGCGAGAGACAGTGGAATCCAGTAATCGCACGCCGGGATCACTCCCACCCAAGATGGGTATCGAAGAGTGTTCGATGATAGGGCAGCTCGAAGCCGAGCTTCGGGTCGTTCTCGACGCGGTTCCGGCGGGGGTGCTGCTGCTCGACCTGGCGGGGCGAATCCGATTTCTGAATCCTGCATTTGCGCAACTTTTCGGCCTCGATTGGCAGCAAGCGCGCCGGTCAGGCAAAATCGAGAATTTGGAGCTGCTTCTCGGGGATCGTTTGCGCACCGTGAAATCACTCTCATTTCGCTGGCGCGCGAGCCGCGACGGCGATCAGAAACCGGCCGTCGACGAGTTGGAGCTGTTGAAGCCGGCTTGTCGCGTAATCGAGCGTTCTTGCCGGCCGGTCGAAGATATTATCGGTCGTGTGGTGGCCTGGCTCGAAATCTATCAGGACATTACGAGCCGGCGTAATTTCCAATCGAATCTCCTGCAGACGGAAAAAATGGCGGCGCTCGGCCAGCTTGTCTCCGGCATCGCCCACGAGTTGAATAATCCGCTTACGGCGATCATGGGTTACGCTCAGCTTCTTCTCGGCCGCGGCCTGCCGCCCGTCCACCTCACCGAAACGAAGCACATTTATCAGGAAGCCGAACGGGCGCGCCGGATCGTGAAGAATCTCCTGTTCTTCGCGCGCGAGAATAAGCCCGAGCGCTCCCGCGCGAACTTGAATGAAATTGTCGAACGCACCCTCGCGCTGCGGAGCTACGAACTGAAAATCGAAAACATCATCGTCGAGACCTCTCTCGCGCGGGATCTGCCCCCGACAATGGCTGATCCATTCCAGTTGCAGCAGGTCCTTTTGAATTTGCTTGTCAATGCCGAGCAAGCGCTCTTGGAGAGCCGCGGCTCGGGCCACGTTCGCATCCGTACGTTCCGTTCCGCGGCGCAACGAGTCTCGATGGAAGTCGCGGACGACGGGCCTGGAATTCCTCCCGAGATCAGCTCTCGAATATTCGATCCGTTCTTCTCCACGAAACCAGCCGGCGTAGGCACGGGCCTCGGCCTTTCGATCGTTTACGGCATCGTCCAACAGCATGGCGGCGAAATCTCCTTTGAAAATTGCACCGGTGGGGGCGCGCGATTTCTCGTGGAGTTGCCGATTGTCACGGTGACTGCGACTGAGTCAACCAAGGAAGTGGTTCCAGAGGCAGCGCCGCGCCGAGGCTTGAGCAAAGGTTACATTCTCGTGGTCGAAGATGAGCCAACCGTCGCGCACCTCATCGCCGACGTCCTCACCGAGGAAGGCCACGACGTGGATGCCGTGCTCGATAGCCAGGAAGGCCTCGCGCGGCTTTCGCGGAATCGCTACAATGCCATTATTTGCGACCTGCGCATGCCGCGTCTCGATGGCCAAGCGTTTTACGAATCGCTCGTGCGCGCCGGAAGTCCACTGCGCGACAAAATTCTCTTCATCACCGGCGATACGCTCGCTCCGCGCACGCGCGATTTTCTCGACCCTCTTAATCTGCCCCACCTCGACAAGCCGTTTCTCCTCGAGGAGCTCAAGATTGCCGTGAACCGTCTCCTCGAAAAGGATGCCGCGGAAACTGGTGGCGGGCCATTCACGCGCCGCCACGAGGCAGCCGCAAACGGCTTGGAGGTCGAGAACACGCAGTGAAACGCATAAATCTAAGCCTCGCTTTTCCCGATCACCACGTTGTCCTCGGCCTTCGCGATCAGGCCGTGGCAATGGCCATAACGACCGCCGCGCAGGATCGGCCTCAGCGCATTCGATTTACCGTTTGCGGCAACTTGAGAGATCTTCGCGATTGTCTCCGGCGGGAGATTGCATCCGTCGCGCTTCTCGATGAATCCATACTGGACGCGGCGACTCTCGGCGAGACGTTGCTTCAGCTTACCGAATCATCGCCCGTCATCGTGCTCGCGGCCCCCCGGCGTCAAGCCGAACTCGCGCATTGGATTGCCCAAGGCGATGTCGAATTCGTTCCTAATGTAGGTGAATTTGTTTCACTGGCGGCCGCGTTCATCGCGCGCCGGCTTCGATGGGCCGAGCTTGCGGATTCACCGGTAAGCTTGCCGTGGGGCGAGCTGCCCCCGGACTTTGCGTCCATCCTGCGCCACGAGATCAACAATCCTCTGACGGGGATTCTCGGAAACGCCGAACTTCTTCTCGAGCATTCCCGCGATAAGCTCGCCCCGAACCTGCTGCAGCGCGTCGAGACTGTCTTCGACCTCGCCGTAAGATTGCGCGAGACGACGCGCCGCCTCAGCCACGCGTGGGAGCGGGAACAATCCGAAGCGCGATCTGCTTGAACCGCAGTTCCGCGCAGAAGTTTCTGCCGGGCCGAAGTTCCTAGCTGGATATCAGGGATGTGCAGAACGCGCAGCGGCGCGCCCCGATCGGAATTTCGCTCAGGCATTCCGGGCATTTCTTCGTCGTAGGATCCGCGGGTGGTTCGCGTTTGGCGCGCGCGATGAGCGCGTTGATTGGCAATACCACAAAGAAATACACGGCTGTAGCAACTATGACGAATGCAATCGCGGCGTTGACGAATTCGCCATAGAGGAACTTGCTGCCATTCAGTGTGAAGTAAAGTCCGGAGAAATCGGGCGCCTTGACCACCGCGGCAATCAGCGGCGTGAGCAAATCTTTCACGATGGCTGCCACCACCGAGCCGAAGGCCACTCCCATCACCACGCCGACAGCGAGATCGACAACATTCCCGCGCAATAGAAATTGCTTGAACCCTTTCATGATCGCCTCCTCCATCTATCCGAAGAAAATGCGTTGGAGTGAACTCCGTCACGCGCGCTCGCACCCGCCGCAATCTGTTCTCTGCGATGATTGCGGGCAAGCGCGAAATGATTCGTCAAGCTGACCCGGAACAAGTGCTGAAACCTTACATGAGGACCGATAACCGCGCAAGCATACCCCGGGTGTTCCCGCGTTAAACACGCCGGCTCGTCTGAAGCTATTTACATCGAGCGCGTCTTTACCTACCATGAGCGTTGCATTCGCCCCCTGGGCGCGCGAGCGGCCAGTTCTGCGTAACCAGGGCGGCGCAATCACTCATGGCCCGCGCTCCTAGAATTATTTTGATAGAACCCGGCGGTGCTCGCCGCGAAGTCGAAATTATCACTATGCCCTTCCGCATCGGGCGGCAGGCGGGCAACGAGCTGACCCTTCGCGACAGCCGCATCAGCCGCCAGCAGGCGCGCATCGTCGCCGCGGAAGGCGAGTACGTCCTCGAAGACATGGGCAGCCGCCACGGCACCTACGTCAACAGCGAAAAAGTTCTGCGCCACGAGCTTCGCCCCAAAGACAACGTCGACTTCGGGATGACGGATTCCTACCGCTTCATCTACGTCGGCGACGCGGCCACGCTCGAAGAGCTCATCGATAAAGTCGACGCGCCCGCGCCGACGCAATCCGGCTCACGCGAACTTCATCATCTCGGCGTTCTCCTCGAAGTAGCGCGAACGCTCGGCACCGGCTTGTCGCTAGAAGACGTGCTGACGACGGTCGTGGACGCCGCGATCGAACTCACGCGTACGCAGCGCGGCGTGCTTCTCCTCGCGGACCCCAAGGGCGAATTGACCACCACGGTCGCGCGCGACAACCAGCACAATTCCATCCCCCACAATCTCGTCCAAATTTCATCCGGCGTCTTGAAGCGCGTGGTGAACAGCCGCCGCGAATTGATCGTCAGCGATACCGGCGACGACACGGCCATGGGTCAGCAGGAAAGCGTCGCACGCCTCGAACTGCACACCGTCGTCTGCATTCCGGTCGAGAAGCTACCGCTCATCGAAGCGCTTGACGCCACGGTTTCCGCGCGTCAGGGCGAACTACTCGGCGTGCTGTACCTCGATAGCCACGTGGCCTCGAGCGCCTTCTCCGAACTCGATCGCGAAGTTCTCCGGACGCTTGCGCGGGAAGCGGCCAACGTCATCGAAAATGCGCGCCTCTTTTCCGCGTCACGCGACAAGGCGCGGCTCGACCACGAAGTCGAAATCGCCAGCCAGATTCAGCGCCAGCTTCTGCCCAAAGGATTTCCGTCGAAGCCCGAGTTCGAAGTCGACGGCTTCACGCTCGCCTGCCATTCCGTGGGCGGCGATTGTTACGATTTCGTCGAATTGACTGGCGGCCGGCACGGATTCTTCGTCGGCGATATTTCAGGGAAGGGAATTTCGGCGTCGCTGCTGGCAAGCGTGCTTCAGGGCGTCATTTACACCACAGCCGCGCTCGACGTGTCGCCGGCCGATCTCGTGGCGCGCGTGAACCAATTTTTCAGTGAGCGCAGCGCCGAGGAGCGCTACGCCACACTCTTCTACGGCGTCTTGGACATGGCCGGCAAAATCAAATACGTGAACGCCGGGCACGTTCCGCCGCTGATCCGGCGCAAAGATCGCTCGCTCGAAGCGCTCGAATCCGTGAATCTTCCCGCCGGTCTCTTTCCCGACACCGAGTTCACCGGCGCGGTCGCTCAAATGTTTCCTGGCGATTTCATGGTCATCTATACGGATGGCGTCACGGAAGCCACCAATGTTGCCGGCGAGCTTCTTGAGGATGCCGGATTGCGGAAGCTCCTCCAGGAATTCAGCGGCCAGACCGTTCAGGAACTCTCCGAAGCCATCCGCGCCGGCGTTCAGAATTTCACCGGCGGCGCGCCCCAATCTGACGACATCACCCTCGTCGTAATCCAGTTCCGCGGCAAACAAGCCTGAGGCTTGATCCAAATAGTTCCTCGCCGCTCGCCGAGTCGTGACTTTCTCGATCGACTTCATCTTTGAGAATAGCGAATCCCGGAACTCCATTCGTCCGCAATGATCCGACCACAGCTAGGGTATTGTCAGCTACGGGGATGCAAACTGCCCTGGCGGGAACTCCTCACGCGACTACACGACTAAGCGTTGACGATCAGTCCTTGGATATCGACGAACGCAAAAGAGAGGTCTGTAGTGCTCCCCACTAATTTAGACATTTAAGGCCTCGTTTTTTGGTACAGCTGCGAGAGCCGATAAGGCCTCGCGCGGAGTACGGTTTCCAACCCCGCGATCAGGCCGGTCGTGATTGTTCTCTTCGATTTAACGAGCGATCCATGCTCGCGCCTCCATATGTGCGGGATGGCGGCGTAAATCTGTCAATGCGACCGAGGACTGCCATTCAGCGTACGAAACAATCCCCGGCCTTGTCCGCAGGGCGATGAGTTCGGGGGTCGTAGACGCGTTCGGGCGTTGGGCCAACGATACTCTCGCCAATTCCGTCGTCAACGCGCAGAACTACCTCCGTATTTGTATCGAGAGTTGCTGTGAGTACTCATAGGAACGTGTACAAAAGTGGACTGATTGACTTCTGTTATTCAAATAGTTTTGTGGGGAGACGTATCGACGCGGCGAGGAGCGTCCTGGACAATGGCACTGAGACTTGATTCTCCCCGAAACGTCCACGATGTCCTCGCATGGAGATTATCCGCCGTGCACACGAGAGTTGGGGAGCGCTGGATCTGTATGAATCCGGAATGCGGCTGTGAGGTCTTTGTGGCGCGAACGGGCGAGTTTGAGGGCGCTTCGAATCCGCGCCGTTGCTCCGGCTGTGTCATAAAAAAACCGAATGTCCGACCTATGGACAAAGAACTCCCACCGGTCGCCAGTGACCGGACCGGCACTGAAGATGTTCAGGTCATTGCGACGCGGATCGATAGGCCCAAACTAGCCCATTTACATGACCTGAGACTAAAGCGGATGGAGGTTGGATGACATGATGTGGCATGATTTCCGGAGCGCGGGTAGCCTTTTAGCTAAAGCCTTTCTAGTTGCCGGGATTCTGTTGGTGCATTCTGGCCTGACGGATTCGACAGCAACAAGCTCCTTAGCCATTTTCGCGGGAAGTATGCTGGGAGTGGCCGGGATCACACTGCTTGGGTCGCTGTGGGAGCCAGCAAATTGCGCGAGAGCACTCCGCCGGCACGGCTGGCGCTTTCGAGTCTCGTAGCGTTGGCGAGGGACGCGATTCGGCCGGCGACACCGAGGCAAATATTTCGGTAGGACCTTTATCTTCGAGTTTACCCAAGAAGAATTCGCTGAAACGATTCCTCCGCCGCTATCCGCAGAATCTGCCCGTCTGCATGCAGCTTGGGCCATCAAGGGCGGACCGGCAAAGTTAGCCTACTATGACAACTATTTGATCGACGCTGACAGTCGAGTGATCCTAGCAGTGGAAGCCACGCCGGCGCGTTTTCGGCAAGAGACGATAGCCGCCTACAAGCAGTCGCAGCGAGCGCGCTACAAGATCGAAGCTCTGTTCGCCGAGCTGAAACAGCAGATGCGCTTGCACCGCGTGCGATTGCGGCGCACGCGGAATGTCACCGAGCAATTCCTGCTGGCGGCTGCCGCCCAGAACTTGAAACGGATGGTGCGCTTCCTCGCTCAGCGCGAAGCTCCAGAACTCAGTACGGCCTCAGAAGTAAGGCAGAACCGGGGCCGAAAGAGCGAGCGCGAGAAATCAAATCTAATCCATCGAAATGCCTATGAATCATCTTTGCGCGTCAGTTTTTCAACAGCCTCATCTGTTTCTGACCAAAGTAATTCGCAGAAATAGGGCACGTCAAATCCGATACTTACAGACGGCGTCGGAATAGGGTTTCTGGGCAGCCTTCGCAAGCACAACGGTAACCGAGCCCCTCTCATGAATGGTTTTGAACGCATTAACCGACTCGAAGTACATCCTCGGGAAACTCTTTCGGCTTCGTCCCTCGATCGTACAATTGTTGGATCAGGGGTTAACCGAACCTAGAATCGACGGAAGACACCAAGAACATTCTTCGGATTCCGGTGTTAGATGCAGTAGCGATCTAACGCGCTTCAATATCGAGTGCGCGGACTAAGAGTTGAAAGTTTTATACATCCGATTAGGGGAGGAATTTGTAATGTATAAGTTGACATTCATTCGAGCACTCGTTTCTGCAATCTTCTTAGCATTAGGGCTTTTTTCGCTGGCGTCTCCTGCTTCTGCGCAAATCTCGGTGGGCATCTCGGTCCACGTGGGGCCACCCGCATTGCCAGTTTACGTTCAGCCTGCTTGCCCGATCGAAGGCTATATCTGGACGCCGGGTTATTGGGCCTACAGCGGGGGCTATTACTGGGTGCCGGGTGTCTGGATTAGCCCGCCGCGAGTCGGCGTCCTGTGGACCCCAGGGTACTGGGGCTGGGGCGGAGGAGTTTATGCTTTTCATGCCGGCTACTGGGGACCGCACGTGGGTTTCTATGGTGGCGTGAATTACGGCTTCGGTTATGGAGGCGTGGGATTCGCTGGCGGAGCATGGCAGGGGGGACACTTCGCGTATAACACGGCCGTGACGAACGTCAACACCACCGTGATCCATAATACTTACGTCAACAACACCGTGGTAAACAACACCACGGTGAACAACCACACGAGCTTTAACGGCGGCCCCGGCGGAACTACTGCAATACCGACGGCAGCAGAACGAGCGGCCGACAATGAGCCGCACGTCGCACCAACGTCCGAACAGATGTCGCATGAACACGCGGCCAGCATGGACAAATCCAATTTCGCATCAGTGAATCACGGACGGCCCGCCAATCCTGCGATGGGCAAAGTCGGAGAACGCACGGAAAACCAGCAGAAGCGGATCGCCAATGGCGTCGCCAGCGGCAAAATGACGCCGGGCGAAACGGCCAGGGTCGAAAAGAATGAGAATCATATCAATCAGCAAGTTCACGCGGATCGCGAGGCCAACGGTGGCAAGTTGACTCCCGCGGAAAAGAAACAGGTGAATAAGGAGCAGAACAAGACAAGTAAAGAGATTCACCATGACAAGGCCAACGGCAAAGAACAGCACCCCCACTAATTCAAGGCGGAATTTGCGAAGCGTGCGATGAACCGGAGCCGGGAGGCGAAGTTGCCCCCCGGTTCTTTTTTGTTGCCCGATTTTTTCTTAACAGATGCCGGACGGCTGAGTGCGCGAGTGCATGTTTTGATGTCGTTCACTCTGTCATTGGTTACCGGCAGCGAACGACAGACTTCCGCAGACGTATTCGATTAAATGCTGCGCGAGAGAGCCGGGAGTGATATGCCTTTTCAAGAGGAAGAATTCTGCAGTTCGCCGTTCTGACTCGCTCGTTGCTTTATTCTACGATTTGCCCGCAAGAAATCTTTTCCCCTCGAACATGACGCTTGCGGCTTCGCCTGCCCTGGTCGCCGAGGAGCGGGTAGTCTATCCCGACGAGGTCACGACATTTCGGTATACGTTGTGCGGTTGCTTCCGGACGACGCGGCGACACACTGCTAGGAGCTAAGAATTTCATGCGAACTCGCGTGCGAAGTTGGTTCGTCCGAGTTTAGAAACTTGAAGGAGCGCAGTAAGGACAGGAAGGAAACTGTGCTCAGACTATATCGCGAGGAAGCCGGCAGGACCTCACGGAATATGCACTGTTGCTGGTTCTTGTCGCGTTGGTCGCGATTACCACGATAAAGATGCTTGGCAATACGATAAGCGCCGCCTTCGCGAACGCAGCCACCAACCTCACCGCAGGGACTTGAGATCCCAGCAACACTGCTTCACAGATCTCTTGGAGAGACCGTGTATGAGAGAGCATCAGTCTGTCACTTAATCTGAATCACCTGAGGCAGCAGTCGCTGCCTTAGATTTCTTACGCGAAGGACCCGCCGGATGTTGATCTGGATTCGAGGCGTCTTCGTGCGTGATAAACCCGGCCGGTAGCATCACGCGCACTGTGGTCCCGCGAGTACCGGATTCCATCGCCAACTGGCCGCCAATTTGTTTCACTCGCTCTTGCATACTGGAAATGCCGACGCCAGGTTTGAACGGGAATTTGTCGCCGGATTTCTTGTGACCAGTGTCGCTGACTTCGATGATCACCTCGCCTGCGTTGCGGCCCAGTCGTATCGTAGCCTGTGTACTTCGCGAATGCCGGTGGATGTTGGCCAAGCTCTCTTGAATGATCCGAAATAGAACCAACTCGACATCCAGTTTCATGCGCCCGAAACTCGCAGACACTTCAATATCCACTCGAATTCCGCTGCGTTTTACGAAGCCTTCCACATGAAGACGAATCGCAACTTCTAGCCCGGCCTCATCCAGCATCGGTGGGTGCAATAAATAGGAAAGAGTGCGGACCTCACGGAGGGATTGATCCACCAACGCATGAGATTCCAAGAGGTGCTTACGCGCTGCCTCGCTGGATTGTGGAATTGAGCGGGAGAGCTGGCCGAGGGCCATCTTCAGCGCAGCGAGATTCTGGCCTGTCGAATCGTGCAAGTCTCGCGCGATCCTCCGTCGCTCCTCGTCCTGCAAACGCAAAAGTTGCCCTGAGAGGCGCCGCAGTTGATCTTGAGCCCACTTACGCTCGGTAATGTCACGAGCCACCGCGACGATGTATTCTCTTTTCTCCAGTTGGATGAGCCTGATACTAATTTCTACTGGAAACGTCGAGCCATCCTTCCTGACGTGGACACCTTCCCTAATTAAGGACCCAGATTTACGCAACTGTTTGATGCGCCTGAGATGCTCGTTATGATCCACCGTTGGATCGAGATCGAAAACAGTGCGGGACAGAAGTTCTTCGCGCGTGAAGCCATGTTCTGTACATGCCTGTTGATTCGCGTCGAGAACGCGAAGCGTGTCTGGATCAACCACCTTAATTGAGTCGCTTGATCGGTCAATCAGCGTTCTGAATAGGCTAAGCGATTCCTCGCTCTGCCGGCGTGCATCCTCCGCCTGCTTTCGATCTTCAATATCGGTGTTCGTCCCGTACCACCTTACAATGGATCCTTCCGCGTCGCGAAGCGGGACGCCAAGTCCCAAGAACCACCGGTACGTCCCGTCGGCCGCCCGGTGACGGGCCTCGTGCTCGTGAGGCGTTCCACTTGCCACTGACTCTCGCCAGGCCTCAAGCGCCCGATCTCGATCATCGGGATGAATGATAGTCAGCCAGTTAAAGCCTCGCAGGTCTTCCAGCTCTAGACCTGTGTAAGAGCGCCACCGGGCGTTGCAATTGTCAACTATGCCGTCAGGCGTGCAGCTCCAGATTTGCTGCGGGATCGCATCAATCAGCGTCCTCGATTGCGCTTCCGCCTGCTTGCGGTCCTCAATATCGATACTTGATCCAAACCATTTGACGATGTCCCCATGCTCATCACGCAGCGGCACTGAACGGTGCAACATCCAGCGATACTCCCCATCCGCCCGACGAACGCGTGCTTCATTCAGTAAGGGTTTCCCATCGGCTAATGACACGCGCCAGTCGTCCGTGGTTCTTGCGACGTCGTCAGGGTGGATCACGTCCGTCCATTTCCAGCCCTGTTGATCCTCTAAAGAGCGGCCCAAGTACCTAAGCCAAGATTGATTAAGATAATCAACGTATCCGTCAGGACGAGAGCTGTTTATTAGCGCTGGCGTTGTATCCAGGACGAGCCGGATACGATCTTCGGCTCGCATGCGCTCGGAAACCTCAATCTTCAGTTCCTCATTAGCCCGAGTTAGTTCAGCGATTCTCAATTCAAGCTCATCTCGCGTTCGCTTGACTTGGCTCATACGAATTCGCTTTCCTCGCGGAGCTATCGCGTATCGTGCGCTTCGTGGATTCAGGCTAATTTGGTCGGGCTCGAAATTTTATCAATCTGGTGCTGATCGCAGTTCGGTAAACGATGATGCGCGGAGTTACGTACTATGTTTACTAGCTATCTTGACGATATATAGGCTAAAGTGCTCCTCGTTACAAGGCGTTTTGCAACTATTCTTCCCATACTTAAAATTGAGACTGTGCTAGGCAAACGGGCCAGGAATCACGACGTTGGTTTTGCGAAGGAGTTTGTCCTATGTCCGGAGTGTGTGCCTCTCGCGCTCCACGTTCCTTTATCGATGAGTTCGCTCGTAGCTCGCTTAAACCGTCCTGTTACAAACCTCGGCCTGGTGTAGTTCCGCCAGATGAATCCGATTCTCAGGAATCCTCTGCTAACGCGGCGCTGAAGCAACTCTCAGAAATTCCGGGTTCGACGAAGAGCGTAGCGAACGAGCCAGTCAAAATCCTGCTTGCTGATGACCATCCGGTGGTGCGGTTCGGCATGCGCGCGCTACTCCAAGCGGAGCCCGGGTTCCGCGTCGTGGGCGAGGCTTCGGACGGCGCAGAAACCTTGCGCCTCGTCGAAGCATTGACTCCTGAGATTGTCCTGCTAGATATTTCTTTGCCGGATCGAAACGGTCTCGACGTAACGCGCCAACTTCGCCGGGAAGCTCCCAACGTGAAGGTCGTCATTTTCACCATGCATTTCGGCGACGAAGTCGAGCGGCAATGTCTGCAGGCGGGCGCGCGTGCTTACGTCCTGAAATCCGATGACGACGGCCTGTTGCTCGACGCACTGCATGCCGTTCGTGATGATCGGCCCTATTTCACACGGCGGATCTCCCGCACCGTCGATACAAATACGGGATCGCGTCTGTCCAATCCAGGTGGGCCGCGTGGCCCTGACAGAGTCAGCCCGCTCGCACACCTCACGCCGCGCGAGGTCGAGATTGTACAAATGGTCTGCGAAGGAATGACAAGTATACAGATCGCCGCACAGTTTGCCATCAGCAGGCGCACCGTCGAATCCCATCGCAGCAATGTCGCGCGCAAGCTTCAGATTACATCCTTAAGCGACTTGGTACGCTACGCTTACCGGACGGGCATTTTCTACTCTGACGGCCGCGATCGTTTTTGGTTGAGCCCTTCGAAGTGAAGCGCGTAACGAGACCGGACTTCAGCTCAACCCGGCGCACCATCTAGCCCGCGACGGTGCCAGTCCCATTACCGTATTTATACGGATTGAATTTGCCGCGCGAGCGCGTAACCTATTTGGACGAGGTTACGACATGTCCCTATACATTGTGCGAGTACGTCCCGGACGATTTGGTTCCAATACGCTTCTTGGGGCTAACAATTCGCGTGAATTAGCACGCGAAATTGTCAAAGCCTATGACTGCAAACTAACCCATTTTCAGCCGGCATCCCGCCGGTACCCGATGACGTTGGTGTGTGAGGCTGAGGACAATCAGAAAATCGCAAAAGTCTTGCGCGGACTCGACGTATTCGGGTACGTGGAAACCGAGACGGCGAAAATTGCTTGAACCAGCGGTCCGCTACCGGCCTTTAAAATCGTCAGTGAGCCTGGAAGCTTCGGTATACTTTTTGAAATTACGATAGAGCGTAGTCTTTCCCATGTGCAAAAGACGCGCGGCAGCTTGCTTATCACCCTTGGCCTCGCGAATGGCGTTAAGGATGGCGAGACGTTTAAGCGCTGCCATAGATATAATCGCGGTAATATCCGGAGCTGGCACGCTAAGCGGAATCGAAGCGATGTCATCCGCCGTCAAAACGTTTTCGGACCCAAGGGCCAACGCACATTCGATCGCGTTTTCTAGTTCGCGGACATTGCCCGGCCAATCATAGTCCATCAGGCGCTGTAATGCGTCATTTGACAATCTATGGACCGGCTGTCTGGGCTCAGAAAATTTCTTTAGAAAATAGGCGACTAATAACGGGATGTCGGTCTTTCGGTCACGGAGTGCAGGCAGTGTGATTTGTAAGACGTTAAGTCGAAAATACAAGTCCTGACGAAACGTCCCCTCCCGGATTCCCGCTTGAAGATCCCGATGTGTAGCGGCTATGATCCGAACGTCGATCGGAACTCGCTCCGTCGAGCCCACAGGCCTGATTTCCTTTTCTTGCAGAGCACGCAACAGTTTCGCTTGCAAGAAGATTGGAATCTCCCCGATTTCATCTAAAAAGACTGTTCCGTAGTTAGCACTCTGGAGAAGTCCTCGTTTCGGTTGATCCGCCCCAGTGAATGCGCCTTTGACATGTCCAAATAGTTCGGACTCGATCAGCGTGGGGGTTAATGCAGAACAATCAACGGGCACGAAGGCATTCTTCCGCCGCAACCCGGAGAAATGAATGGCACGTGCCACCAGTTCCTTTCCTGTCCCTGTCTCGCCCAATAAGAGAACCGGAGCAGTAGACTGGCTGATCTTTCCAATCAACTTGAAGAGATGGCGCATTGGAGCGGATTCTCCGATCAGTCCGTAGAGAAGGTGTGTGTGTGACATTTCGCGAGCTGGGTTCGCGAAGCTTGTCATGGTGCCCTCGATTGAAGAGCGCGCAACGATAAGGCGTAGCAGTTCGCCTGTCTACTAGTGAAACTACGTAGGCGGGCCAAATTATTTTTGCTCTGTGGATTTCGGCATCGCACAGTTCCAATTCGGTGGCCCGTGAGGGATGTATCGAAGTGTGGATGAAGGGCGAGCGTCGATCGGTCGTTGGATCGAGGTGTACAATCCACGACCGACTTCATTGAATACAATCTAGTTCACTGGTCCCGACGGCTTCCATTGTTCGACCCATTTCAGAAGACTATTCTTCCGAACTGATTCGTCAACTTGCTTTAGGAGTCTTTCCAGAGGCAGGTCGTACTTCTCACGCATTATCTTTTGAATCCTGGGGTTGTTTCTAGCGATCTCTAGAGATTGTTCCGCTTCGGAGCATTGAGGTTTTATCAAGGCTTCAAATACCATCTTGTGCGCAAGAAGTTCTGTATCGAGCTTTTGGAATGCCGCGATTATTTCAATAATGAGTTTCTTGTATTTCCTTTCGTCAATCTCCACGGTTCGGCCCCTTGCGAGTTGATAGCTGTTGCGATGTACCCCCGTTGAGGAGGCTTACTTTATATCGGATGAGAGAACGGAAATCTGATGGTGGGTTTTATTTATGGCCACAAACAAGTAGTACCATTCATTTTGAAACACTCTCGATGGAGCCGCCGGATCAAAATGTGCCACGACGACCCCAGCGTGGACTTAGTATTCGTTGTTTTGTATTGACACACAGTGCGCCTCGCCATCCGTTTCGAGTTCTGAGGAGCAGGCGCCACCAGGAATTGCTTGTAGGCTGGCGTTCCGGCCAGCGCATTGCACCGACTGCCGTGCTGGTTCCTGCCAATGAACGAACAGTCTCCGGTACGGACCTCGAGTACAAGACTGCTTTTGCGCACTCCGCAAATAAATCTGCTCCCAATCCGACTGTTTCAATAGCCTCATCTATTTGTGGGCAGAGCAATTTGCGAAATATGGGCACGTCGAATCTCACATATATAGACGGCCTCGAATATCACCATTGCAAACGAGGTTATCAAAGATAAATTTGCAGCGAGGTCCCATTGACAGCTGCGAAATCAACTGGAACACTTTGGACTGTTATTATTCTTCGCTGTACCCCCTTCAGAAAGCGCGTCTAACCGTGACCACAGATGCTACAAACTCAAAAATACTGCTGATTGAAATTGACCCGGCCGCTGCCAATGCGATTCGAATCGCCCTTGCTGACTCGCCTACAGGTCCGTTCGACGTCCAGTGGGTTAGCAAACTTTCCCTGGGTCTTGAACGCTTGGCTAAGAAGGATATTGACGCTGTCTTGTTCGAGTTGTCCTTGTCCGATAGTCAAGGTCTCGAGTCGTTCGACAAATTGCACGCCGCCGCGCCAGAGATCCCGATTCTGATCCTCGGCGGTGACGGTGACGAAGCCCTGGCGCAACAAGCCGTAGCGCGCGGTGCACAAGACTATCTCCTGCCAGGTCACCTCGATAGCTATTCGCTGTCACGCGCGCTGCGCAACGCGATCGAACGTAAGGCCGTCGAGAATGCATTGCACGTAGAAAAAGAGCGCGCCCTGGTCACTCTCAACTCGATTGGCGACGCTGTTCTCTGCACCGACATTTCCGGCAAGGTCAGCTATCTCAATCTCGTTGCGGAGTCGATGACCGGTTGGCGCCGCGAAGACGCCATCGGCCAACCACTCGCCACGGTCTTCCGAATTATCGACGGCACCACGCGCGAACCGGCTAGAAACCCCTTGGAGATGGCCGTCGAGGAAAATAGGACGGTGGGATTGACGGTGAATTGCATCCTGATCCCCCGGGATGGAATTGAAATCGCCATTGAAGACTCCGCCGCGCCAATCCACGACCGGGCGGGGCGTGTCATCGGAGCAGTGATCGTCTTCCATAATGTGGGCGCGGCGCGGGCCATGTCGCTCGAAGTCACGCACGCCGCTCAGCACGATATTCTCACCAAGTTGCCCAACCGCGTATTGCTCAACGACCGCATTTCTCAGGCGATTGCCTTGGCTCGCCGCCAGCACAGGCCGATTGCCGTCATGTTTCTGGATTTGGATCATTTCAAAGCCATCAACGATTCGCTGGGACATGCCGCCGGCGACGAGCTGCTTCGGTCCGTTTCAAAGCGGCTGGTGGCTGACGTGCGGCGTTCCGACACAGTCAGCCGTCAGGGCGGAGACGAATTCGTTGTCCTGCTTTCGGAGATCACCCGTGCGGAAGATGCGGCCGCGAGCGCGAACAAAATTCTTGCTTCGCTCGCCGCGCCCCATTCCATTGGGGGCAAGGATCAGAATGTCAATCTCAGCCTCGGTATCAGCATCTATCCGGAAGACGGAGAAGATCCCGAAACGCTCATCCAAAATGCCGATATGGCCATGTACCATGCGAAGGAAAGCGGGCGCCACAATTTCAAATTTTTCAAGGCGGAAATGAATCTGCAGGCTGTCGAGCGGCAATCTCTTGAAAGCAGCCTGCGCCGAGCCATCGAGCGCGAAGAGTTCATATTGCATTACCAGCCCAAGGTATCTCTTGAAACGGGCGAGATTACGGGAGTTGAGGCATTGATTCGCTGGCAGCACCCTGACCGGGGACTCGTCCCTCCCGGCGAATTCGTGCCCGTCGCCGAGCAGTGCGGCCTAATTCGCGATATCGGTCGTTGGGTGCTGCGCGAATCGTCCAGGCAAGCCCGCGCCTGGCAGGACGCAGGCCTGCCGCCATTGCCTATTGCCGTCAACATTTCTGCCTGCGAGTTTCGCGATAAGAGTTTTCTCGAAAGCCTCCAAAACATAATCTCCGAAACGGGCTTGGAAGCGCGACGTCTCGAACTTGAGCTCAAGGGAGGCGCCCTTATGAAGGATGCCAAATCCACGGCCTCTATACTTCAAGAGCTCAAAATGATGGGGGTGCGTCTTGCGGTAGATGACTTCGGCACCGGCTATTCCAGCCTCAGCTATCTTCGACAGTTTCCCATTGATATCCTGAAAATTGACCAATCCTTTGTCCAACAGATTACCGCCGATCGCCATGACTCTACGATTGTGGGCGCCATAATTAATATCGGCAAGAGCCTCGGACAACTCGTAGTGGCCGAAGGCGTAGAAACGCGAGAGCAGCAGTCATACCTTAAGGCCCAGAAGTGTGCGGAGGGACAAGGCTACCTCTTCTGCCGGCCCCTGGTCGCTACCGAATTCGCCTGCTTACTTCAGAGGGGAATGATAGAAACGGCTGTCCACTGAGGGTCGAACCTCGTTTCATCTATGGCGGTTTCACGGAACATTCGAACCGGCTCACAGCAGCCCCAGAGCTAACGCATGCCGTCCGCCAGGCCAATTGCCCAAATACCCCGTTTCGATTCGGCCCTAAGTGGAAACGTGAGTAGCGCGATTCCATAGCGTGGCGTATCCGTAAACCGCCCCGGCAACGGAATAGGTTGAGATTCCCGACGGATCATCGTCGGCTGCCCAGGCGATCAATCCAGGCCCCAAGATCGCGAAGAATCTCTTTAGAAGCCTGGATTCTTTGACCTTTTCGGCATTCTCCGCAGATGGAAGTTTTGTCGCTGTCATATTCGCCGGAAGCGATGTTCTGCAACAAGGGTGTCGATCAAGTTCGGGAACCACCGCGGAGATGAATTTTCCGATGCGAGGGTAATACTTGCAAGTTTAGTCGGTGCCGCCAATCTTTGCCTGGGCAAACAACTCCTGAATCGCGTGGCGGAGGGGAGCAAGGATATCGCTTCGCGTTACCTGGCCTTCCAGTTGCTTTCACGACTCGACCCGTTGGCTTCACATGGGAAACTGACAAAACTAAAGATGGCTGCTGCCATTTGGGGCATGGCCCTGGATCACTGGTGAATAGAGCCATGGTACATGCTTGGGGGCACGTCGCATGGCCAAATCGTCGTCTCGGGCTGACTGTCTCAAAATAGGGGTTCACTCCAGGACGCGCCTGCTTTTGCAGCAGTAAGTGAACCCCTTGGTGAGACAATTCTTATTGGCACACTGGGAGCGGCCAAAGGTCGGCAGAATCTGGCGACTGGCCCACGGCGATTAGGTTGATTGCGGATTACTGCTACCTTTTGGTTTTCGGCTTATGTGAGTGCTCTTCATTATTATTGCCGGATCGGTTCAAACGCTCAGGAATCCCGGTGATCAGGCCTTGATAATCCGTGAGGCGGTCAGCGAGGAGGACCACACCCTTGGAGGTGATTTCATATTCGCGGATATCCTTGCTATGGTTGCCACCGCGCATCTTGATAACGACCATGATCCTGCGAAGCTGGTCGTCGATGCATACGTACCGAAGCCGGATAATGTCATCAGTGAGAAAGGAAATCGAGTAGGCGCTGAACGGGAATTCTGTGAAAGACTCGCTCACCTCAACCGTGCTTAGAATCGTCACACCGGCTCCGGTCAAAGCGGTTATCATCCGGTAGAGCGATTCGCGAAAGTCCGCGCGGAAGCCGGGTGCTAGCGCCATCTCAAAGCCCGCTAGCGAATCAATTACTAGGCGCTTGGCGCCAATCTTCTGGACCGAATCGAGAATCTCGTGCATGGTTTCATCAACCGAGAGGTCCAGTGGACGGAGGTAGAGGATTTCGAGTTTCCTGTCATCTCGCGGCGTTTTCAAATCCACACCAAAACTGCTGGCCCGTTCCGCATACTCTTGCGGCCGTTCTTCAAAAACCACTACAATTCCCGGATCACCCTTGCGTATGCCCTCGGAAATGAATTGTCTTGCTAAGATCGATTTTCCCGTCCCCGAAGCCCCTGCCACCAGGACACTATCGCCTTCGGGAATGCCCCCTCCGAGCATCTTGTCCAATTCCGGAATGCCGATGGAAAGGCGTCGTTTACTGGGTATCTTCCTTGCTAGTGCGGCCAGCCCAAGAGTGCGCGAGAAGGCTTGCAGCCCGGCAGGGGTAATGCGGAAAGTGTGCAGCCCGGGCACGGACGCCTGTCCGCGCAGTTTCACGATTTGTAGCTTCCGCACAATGGAATTTCGCTCCGCAGCTTGGTAGAGCCACAAGAGGCCATCGGAGACCGTGAATACGGGATTGTCACGGATCTCACCCTCGACATACTCTCCGACCAGAAAAGTCGTGGCTTGCCAGCTCGTCAGGAGCAGAGCTAACCGCTGAATGAAGGACTGCAGTTCCACTTCGGTCGTACCGCCGAGCGCCTTCCGCACCACGGTGCGAAAGGAGTCCACTACCACGATGCCGGGGCTTGCCTTCTCGACTTCTTTCGTAATCTCCTCTAAGACCGCGTCCAGGTCTTTCTCCAACACAACCTGGCTCAAGTTGATAAATCGGACAGCGTTGTTTAACTTGGTCTGGTCGAAGAACGAGTAAAGTTGCTGATATCGCAGCATTTTGATGGCGGGTTCGCCAAGGATCGTAAAATACAGTGCGGGACGCTCTTGCGTCGCGTTGGCGAACACGATTTGGTGCGCCAGCGTGGTTTTGCCACTTCCCGGGGCGCCCGCGATGATATTAAAAGAAAACTCCGGGAGGCCGCCGCCCAGGATTTCATCGAGGCCCGAGACCCCAGTTGGCAGTTTGTTTATTTTCACCTTATCCGCTGTGCTCAAGCTTTCCTCTCCTTTTCGGAAACGCGGTCGTCGAAGGCGGCCTCCGGCCACGCATCCTGAATCATGCGCAACGTTAAACCCTCGCCAATGAAAGTGAGGAGCAGCTCGATTAACTGGGCAATGAGAATGGCTCCTCCCTCCCTAGCCTGTTCCTTATCAATTTGCGGCCCCAGCTCGTCTAGACCCTGTAAGGATCCATCCGCCGCGACCAGCACGGCGCTAAGACTGGGAGCTCTCGCCCTGGCCAGCGTCAGAGCACGAGAAAGGAGCGAGCGAAAACCGTCAACTCCAGCGAGTGTAATGAGGGGAAGACGCAACTTCGCACAGACTCGAAAAGCCGCAGACTCCGTGGGCTCGGAGTTCTCGCCCGCAACGGCTTCATAAGTAAGAAGGCATTGGGCCAAATATCGCGACTCTGGAAGACTCACGATTTCCTTTTCCGTGCAGGGCGCAAACGCTGTACTCAGTTTGGCTTGGGGCTTTTTATGGCCGCCACTACCGCCAATACGGTCGCCGTATTTAGGACGTTTCCCGAGATAGTCATCAGCGCTTCTGTGACGGGCGGATACTGCTCCGCCAGTGCCTCGAGACGCGCGCTGACGCCTTGGAGATCATCGACTTCGTTGAGGATCGCTTCAAAACCGATGGGTACACCGCTCTTCGAGAGGAACCTAAAGTCTGGGAGAATTTCAGATGTCACCAGCTGCAGCGTTATAGCCTCGCCGACAACTCGGACAAGCAGCCCGAGTAACTGGGTAATGAGAATTAGTCCTGCCTCCATAGCTTGGTCCACGGCGACTTCCGGCCGAAGCTCGTCTAGGCCCTTTAAGGAGCCATCCGCCGCGACCTGCACGGCGCTAAGACGGGGAGCTTCCGCCCTGGCCAGCGTCAGAGCACGAGAAAGGAGCGAGCGACAGCCAGCAACTCCCGTGAGTGCACATATAGGTTCGCGCAACCTCTCAAAGACACGAAATGCCGCAAATTCCGTCGGCTCGGAGGTTTTGCCCGCAGCATTTTCATAAGCAAGAAGGCGCTGGGCCAAATCTCGCGTCTGTGGGGGAAGCATCATTTCCTTTCCGTCGCCGTGCAAAATGCGCGTGACACTTGGACGTGGACTCACCCTAATGTAACCGATTGGGGACTGCCTCGGGTAGGGCACGAGCCGGCCCGTTTTGATCCCGGCTGGGGTTTTGGCGAAGCAAAGGCATCGGGAATCGGGTATTTTCCGGCGCTTTCCTCCACGAATTCCGATTTCGGAAGTTTTTTTCTCGTAGCAGTAGTTAGTTTGGCCACTGTCGATGGGTCCTCTTATAGAAGTACTTAGCCGGAATTTGCGTTCGAGACCTTCCGACCGACCGGTAAGGCTTCTAGCCCACGACGTTTTCCCAGCTCTCAAGAAAGGTGCACATCACTGTCTTTTGCGTTCTCAACGTTTAAAAATGCTTTCTGCACTTTAACCGGAGTCTAGGAAGCGACCTGCGCATTTACCATCGCTGGTTCCCCGACGAGTTCCTCAAATAGAGTCCGGTAATGAATCATGCCCTGGCGCAGTTCTTCGGTGCCGGCCTGTCCCTTCGTTTGAAGAAGCGCGCTCCGGTGGGCCGCACGGTAATTTTCGAGAACCAGCGGGTGATCCACGGAGATGTCTGCCGCACGTTGTTCAAAGTCGCTTACCGGATAACCACGCGTGGACATCACGTCGCCTACCAATTGGTCGGCATCCGTTGTTGCGCTTCCGGGACCGCCAACGAACCGCGCCTGGATTCTGCCCCACGATTCCATAAAACGCGCACGATCACCCGGAGCGAGCGGCCGGATGTGTAAGGCTTCCACGCGTTCGGCGCGCCCGTCGAGTACCGCCTCTGCGTGCCGCCGGCCTCCGACTTCTTTCACGGCGCGGGCATATTCGGCGCCACCGAACTGAGTGCGTAGTCGTTTCGTTCGGCGTTTACCAGCAGAAAACCAAACGGCAATACCCGCGACCACTACCACGGCGACAGCGATGGCTATGAGTAGTTGTGTGGTGCTTAACGCTAATAGGTTCATGACGTGGCTCCAGTCTTAGGTCGATTGCTTGACTCAAATCTAAGAGTGGTCGCGGCTAGGTTGTGCGAAGTAGTATCGGCTCACGGTTTTTCGACGACTTTTTCCACCTGACCGATTTTCTTCTGGACTTTCCCAGCAATCTTTTCGCCAGCACCTTCCGCTTCCAAGTCGGGATCGTTCGTCACTTGACCGACTTTTTCCCTAATGTCGCCCTTCACTTCGTGAACCTTCCCCGCGATCTCGTCCTTCGTGCCTGCATTCATCTTGATTTCTCCTCTGAAACGATTCGAGTTACGCTACTTCGCTAAGAATCTTCGCCTTCACGCACGCGCGGCAAAAAGCGCGGGCCGTACACATCGTGCGCCACGACGCCGCTTAAGATTCGGGGATCGCGACCGCATCTCTCCTCTTGGCACCAAGAAGGCGCTAATTCCTGCGCCAGCGCGAGTATCCCCAGCCGCCGCCACCGAGCAAAAATACAACGAGAAGAACGATCAGTATGGTTTCCATGTTTACCTCACTCTACAGAGGAAGCTGGTTGACCCACTTTGCTTCCTCCACAGCCAGCATCATAAAAGAGACGAAGATGGATATCTGTTCGAATCGAGACATATTCGCATTTTCATGGACTTTTGCGTGGCTCGTTAAGTTGCTAGTACTACTGGAGAGTGAGGAGCTACTTATTGCGAAATTGGGCCAGACGGAAGCCGTTCGTTACTCACTCGTGTAGGACAACACTGAGGAGGGAATTGTTGATGTGGATCTCGCCGTTGTATTTGATAAGACCCAGCTTCCTGAATTTGTTCATGAAGAAATTGACACGGGACCGTGTCGTGCCAATCATTTCCGCCAGCGTCTCTTGCGATACTTTGGCAAGAACCTTTTGAGGATTGCCTTGCGCGCCATAGCGCGCGAGCAGCAGCAAGGTACGCGCCAGCCGTTTCTCGGTGGAGTTGAAGAGCTGGTCGATCAGATCCTCTTCGACCCGGATGTTCCGCGCCAGCATGTAGGTGATGAAGCGGTCCGAAAATTCGTGTTCTCCGTGAAGGACGCGGTTCATCTCGTTTTTCTCAATGACGAGCACGATGGTGGGTGCAACCGCCGTCGCCGTCGCCATGCAAATCAACTGGCCCGCCAAGCAACCTTCCCCAAAAAAATCGCCCGGTCCCAGGATCGCCACGACGGCTTCTTTGCCGACCTCATTGACCACAGTCAGCTTCACGCCGCCTTCCTGAATGTACATGACACTCTTGGCGGAATCGCCCTGCGCGAAGACGGTTTCTTTTCGTTGAAACTTGGCCACCTTCCTCCCCAGACCGGCCGAGTCGAGAAACAACTTCACATCGAACGCAGGGATTCCCGAATTCGCTTTTCGGGGGGAGCGAGGGACCTTCGCGGATACGCGTCGAACTGCGGATGACACGATGCTCCTAGAATAGCACCATCTAGCCCCGCCTGCTCAACATTGCTTAGGCCCGTGCCGGCCGGGTCTTATTTGTGTTTCAGAACGATGCGCAGAAGACTATTTGAAGGCAGGTGACAAAATAGGCGGAGCAAATCGGGAAGCTTGCTTTTCTGGCGTTGGGTACCTCAAGCGCTCGTTCGTGGAAGGCTGCAAAAGATCTCCAGCCCAATCCGAAATATAGTATCCCGCATCCCGGGACTCGCTGCATTTTGCCACGGCCACCTCGTACATTGCGACACCGCTCGTCTCGTAAACTCGCGTGATAGCGCCGTCTTCCTTCGTGACGGAGTTGTACACCCAGTCTCTGAATTGAAATTTCGCAGTCATTGAAGTTCTCAATATCCTTTCGCGTGGACTTGGTGACCAGACGCATTTGTGCGTTGCTTTGCCTCCGCTTTCGGAAGGTATCCTTCACCTCCACAATCTGCTCTCAAGCCTGAAGCAGTTCTGTTTTTGGACGGCCAAACGAATAAAATTTGCTCCGAGAGGATATGGCAGACGCTAGAACCGAGAGCCTCCGCGCCTTTAGAATGCGAAACGCAACGCGAACTGCATGAGGCGCAGCGTGGATAGCGCCGAACTGAATTTACCGACTGCTACGGCTGTTCGAAGGAATCTTTTACGCCTTCGCAAACGCCTGCCTGAAGCAGCTTTCCGGCCTGTTCCGCCACAACCGGATGGCTGAAATAGTAGCCTTGTCCTTCGCCGCACCCGTGGCGCTGAAGGAACTTGAGCTGTTCACTCGTTTCCACTCCCTCCGCAATTACCCGCAACTTCTCGCTCTTGCCAATGTTGATCATGGCATCGACAATGTTCGCATCACTCGGGTCGGCAGTGATCCCCTGCACAAAAGATTGATCGAGCTTCAGCGCATCGACCGGGAAACGCCGAAGATATGTAAAGCTGGAATAACCCGTGCCAAAGTCGTCGATCGCCAGCCGCACGCCCATGGCTTTCAGCGCACCAAGCGTAATCATCGTAGACTCCGCGTCGTTCATAAGCGCGCTCTCGGTCATTTCCAACTCTAGATTCGAAGGATCTACACCCGTCGCAATTAGGACGGCCCGAACTTCCGAAAGATAATCCTTGTCCCCAAATTCGGCTGCCGACACGTTTACAGCTACCGACACAACCCCGACGCCCGAATCAGTCCATGCTCGAGACTGTTTACACGCCTCGAGTAGCACCCACCGTCCCAAAGGCAACATCAACCCGCACTCTTCCGCAATCGGCACGAACTGCCCCGGAGATACCAATCCCCTCTGCGGGTGCAGCCAGCGTATCAACGCTTCAACTCCTGTGACCTGTCCCGTCTGAAGATTGAATTTGGGCTGGTAGTGCAGCAAAAACTCGTTACGTCCGAGCGCGTATCGCAATTCCCCTTCGAGTAAGCGTCTCTCCGCGAGTCGAGCATTCATGTCCGGTCGAAAGAACTGATAGGTATTCCGGCCGTGTTCTTTGGCATCGTAAAGCGCGGTATCTGCTTTATCCATCAAGATATCCGCGTCCGCGCCGTCGGTCGGATATGTGCTCACCCCGATGCTTATACTGACATCAAGGCGCTTGTCATCAATAGTATGCGGCGCGGCCATCGTCCTAAGGACTTTTCGCGCGCTGATGGCGGCGTCCTCTCCCCTCTCGACTTGGGATAGGAGTATCACGAATTCATCCCCGCCCAACCGGCTTACCGTGTCCGTCCGCCGGACGGAACTCAGCAATCTCCTGGCTACCGACTGCAGTAGCTTGTCGCCCACCGCGTGACCCAGGGAATCATTGATGTTTTTGAAATGATCTAGATCGAGAAACATCACCGCGAGTTGCTTGCCCTGGCGCACCGCGAGTGAAATCCCTTGCGTCAGGCGATCATGGAATAGGATTCGGTTTGGCAAGCCTGTGAGGGCATCATGTTGCGCCAAGCGCGACAATTCGACCGAACTCGCCCGAGCGGCGCTCACGTCGTGAAATGCCACCACCGCACCCGTCACGCTTCCATCCTGGCCATATGTAGGCGTTACGATATTTTCAATTCCAAACTCGAACCCGTCCCGTCGGATCAGTACGCCATTTACGCAGGTTGCTGTTAGGCTTGCAATCTTATCATTCCCGATTGCGATTTTAAGGGCATTGCTAGCAGTTGCCCCGCTAGGTCGATCGACAATCCGGAGTACGTCGGAAACGGGACGCCCCAAGGCATCCTTACGGCACCACCCGGTCATGGTTTCCGCCATCTTATTTAGATAAATCACGCTGCCATGAATGTCCGTGCGCAGTACCGCTTCTCCGATGGAAACAAGTGCCACGTTGGTGGCCTCAATTTCCAACACCATTGTTTCGGCCACACGCCGATCCATCATCGCGCGCACCGCCCTTGTTAGGCGATAGCCATCGGCTTGGTTCTTGACCACGTATTCTTGCGCCCCGCGCTGTACCGCCTGCCTCCCCATCGCCTCTGCATCGGCCGCGCTTAGGATCAAAATTGGCACTCGAGGAAAGGCCTGGAACAGCTGGTCGAACGCCTCAAGGCCATGGCACTCGGGCAACGTTAGGTCGAGCACCACGGACCCAACACCGCCGCTACGCAACCGCTCGATCCCGCTAGAAAGTTCAGTAACCCACTCCACACGGAATCGCTCGTCTGCTGCGGATCCCAATTGATCTAAAATTCTCGCCGCATCGTCTGGCATAGCTTCGATAAGCAGAACGCACTCGTCGGTATCGTTCGCGTTCGTTGGCTTCGCAGTTGGAAGTTCTAGGTTCGGCATCTGAATTACTTCAACGATAGCGAGGTACGCTCCTGCTCCTGATCCGCAGCCATGAACCGCAGCATCTGTTGCTTCAGCTGCGCATCCACTTCATCCGCGATCGTGACAACATCGGGAAGTAGCAGGTCGAACTCCAAACGCTTCACGTTTTTGTGCAGCGTCGTAAAAATCGTGACCTGCAAGAGACGGGATTCCTCGACCACCATCGCTACCGTGTAGCCCTGTTTGTGCCGCAAATCCCCGTGAACGGCGGCAGCCTCCGAAATCGGAGCTTTCGTCCCTGCATCCAGGCGCAACCGCGCAATCACATCATGCAGAAGATGAGGAAGATGGCCCGTGCGTTCTTCGAAGGTCAGATGAACACTGGTCAAGTCTGGCTCCTTATCGACGAGGGAGAGCCAGGCTTTAATCATATTGTCGAGTTCGCGTTCGAGAATGTCCGCGACACTCTCGACACTGCCGGCGCCGTCCCGTTTGGAAACACTTGCAAGCTCCACAGATTTGATCATTTCGCCCTCCGCGCTCGCGACCCAGGCCCATCAACCGCGTTCACCCGTGTCGCTAGTAATCCGGGAAACACGATTCTTAGTATTGGCGTCGTTCCAACTACTCGTCGATTACTTTCTTACTAAAATGACCAGCAAGACTGGTCTGATGAGGGGCTTTTGTCATCTGTCGTGGACGTAGTGGGGAGTCTCAAGTCTCACCGCGGTCGTTCAGGACTCTGCTCGTTGCGTCGATGCGATTCCCCACAAAACTATTTGAATGACGGCAGTCGGTCTGTGCACTTTCGCACAGGTTCTTATGAGTACCCCAACAACTCTCGGTATGAATACGGAGCTCGTTCTACGGATTGACTCGACGGTCTGACGGAGCAACTTTATTCCGTTGCCCGAAGGTGTGCATAAACCTAAATCATATCGCCCTGCGGACAAGGCCGAGGATGTGGTCAAGCTGAGTGGCAACCCCGGTTGCATTGACAGATTTACGCCGACGCCCCATTCGGCACGGGCTTCGCGCGGTTGTCAGAAACCGATCCCGCGGCAGGGGGGTTCAAACGAGTAAGAGTCAGGCAACTCGTGCAAGCCGCTGACCCCACTACTTGAATCTCGTTCGGCTCCCATGCGATTCAAAGCCGATTGCGCTGCTCTATTGCAGCGGTGCGGATGTCGCGGATGCAGTGCCGGTCGCGTTGAGGCGGATCACTCCTGTCTGATCGGAATAGAAGTAGCGTTGCCCAGTTGTGCCTGGCGTTACTGGCTGAGCGGTGACCGTGTACAGATTCCAACCGATACAGCCACCCGTCGGCGCCGCATTTGGGGTATCGCCGATGCCGTCATTGTGCGTGAAACTGTAGCCGCTCTTAACGCCAGCCGTTAGTAGGTTGCCAATCATCAGCCTTTCGCCGCAGCTTGCCGCGGTGTCGCTGGCCGCTGCAGTGCCCATCTTCGAGAGACCTGCCGGAAAGCCATTCTCGTACGTCGCCGCGTATTCAACCGAGGTTCAAGTCTAGTTCACAAGTAGAGAACGGATTCGCCCATGTACGCAGAACCGTTTCACTATGCCAGGTCACCCTTGTTCTAATCGCCTGAAATCAGGGCACTTTTATTTTTTGGGTGGCTTCCGCATTTGGCACCGTACCTGCACTTTCCAAGTGGGTGTTCGTCCCAGTTTCGAAACTTACAAGGAGGAATTACAACATGAAGGAACTAATGCTCAGGCTTTATCGCGAGGACGCTGGCCAGGACCTCACGGAATATGCTCTGTTGCTGGTTCTCGTTGCCTTGGTTGCGATTACCACGATGAAGACGCTCGGCACCACGATTAGCGCCGTCTTCGCGAACGCAGCCTCGAACCTGTCGACTGCTAGCTAACACTCCCCCGGCTAAGTGGCCCCACAACTGCGGGTTGTTGGTGGGTGTCGCTTAGGCCCGGGCACTTATTTAACTTGCGGCAGCGGAAACACTTCGATTGTAAGTAGTGGTACTCGGTCGAACGCCCAGCGTCGCTGTCCGGCACAGCAAAGGCTCTGAACTACGGCGCGGTTCAGGGCCTTTCGTTCGCTTCTTCAATTTTCTCGCACGTCGAGACTAGCACCAACTTCCCATTTAAAAAAGAGGTCGGTCGCAGCTTTCAAAACGAAAAAGAAGAAAAGGCCACCGTTTAGAGCGGCGCGTTTAAACCAGAAGCGTCCGCATGCGAGGGCATTATTGAAAATGCGATATTCCGGTTAGTTGGGCTGAGCCCTTATCGGTGCTCCGATTGCGACAGGAGATTTCTCGATATAATTACTCGCTCGCCCGGGCGGTCGGTGTAAATGGCGGAGCGAGACTAGCTTGAAGCACCAGAAAACTGAGTCCCTCTCTAATGCATTAGCTCGCCTTAAGATTCTTCTCC
>Ga0302324_100005483_pt1 | contig 27664 bp, 29 predicted proteins | sample Palsa_T0_1_FD_201949 | JGI IMG/M metagenome (GOLD analysis project Ga0302324, IMG submission 201949) | Peat permafrost microbial communities from Stordalen Mire near Abisko, Sweden - Palsa_T0_1 | ecosystem: Environmental > Terrestrial > Soil > Palsa > Peat permafrost | place: Sweden: Abisko...
CGCAGGACCTGTACTACATCTGTTGCTGCGCTATACCCAGGCGCTGATTACGCAAATGGCTCAGACGGCGGTGTGCAACCGCCATCACTCGCTCGACCAGCAACTCTGCCGCTGGCTGCTGTTGAGCCTGGACCGTCTACCGGACAACGAATTAGTGATGACGCAGCAACTGATCGCCAACATGCTAGGTGTGCGTCGCGAAGGGGTGACTGATGGTGCGCTCAAGTTACAGCAAGCCGGGTTGATCCGATACACACGCGGCCGTATCACGGTGCTTGATCGTCCTGGGTTGGAAAAACGCAGTTGCGAGTGCTATTCGGTGGTAAAAAAAGAATACGACCGGCTGCTTCCCGCGAAGTTGGCGAGTTGACAGCCGCGGCGCAAGCGGGCGGCCGCGGCGCTGCCCACCCATGTGCTCCTTAAGCACGCGGTTCTCTTCCTGGAGATACTCGATCACGTCCAACTGATGGCGGTTGACCCAGCCTGCGAACATCAGAAGAACAACACCGGGGACTCCGCAGTATTCTGTCTACACCGTCCATGGATTAATGAGATCAACGCCGCAGTCCTCAAAGTCCTTCACGTTGCGCGTAGCGAGGCTTGCTCCGCTCGAACGAGCCATCGCGACAATCATGGCATCGAACTGACTGATAGGTTTACCTGCCGTTCGTCGCGAGGCAGCGATTTCCGCATACATGTCCGCAGCATCGCTGTCGAAACTCAGCACTTGATCGGCGAAATCTTCATCAAAAATCTTCTTTGCGGTGTCCCACATTCCCTGCCGCCGCTTGCCGTCGGCGAGCAATCGAATGCCATAGAGAATTTCCCCTCGAGTTACCGTAGTGGTGAACAAAGACGCACGCGGCTGGTTCGCCAGCCAGTCCAGGACGGAGGGTTCAGGCACCGGTCGCAGCGCCTCAGAAAGCACGTTGGTATCGAGAACGATCATGTATCCAAGCTCACCGGGTCACGTATGGCCTCGCGCGGCGCAATTTCCAACTCCACGCCTCCCGAAGGCTCAATACGAGCGCGAATGCTGGCCACGAGAGATCCCTTCCGTGAACGTCCGGTTGACAGCGCTGTCCGCAGAATGTCGCGTGCTTCCTCCTCCATTGAGCGGCCATGGTGGGCTGCCTGCACGCGGAGTCGCGCCTTGAAGCGCTCATCTATGTCTCGGATCGTTATACTCGCCATACTCTCCTCCGTAAATCAATGATTGCATATTAATCATTGATTGCATGGGCTGCAACCCGAGATGATCGACTCTCGTCGACAATTGCTCATGACAACTCGCGTTGCGCGCGCGAGCTCAAGGAAATGAGCTGTTTCGAGAAACGATCCCATGTCCGACGTCATAAACGCCGTTATGGTGCGGTACTGCACAGACAACGATCGTTCAGTAAGCGCACTTCAATGGTGGAAAGCTGGGGCAGCACGCGTCCATGAATCGCATCTACCGGCCTGTTTTGGCTGAGCGAGCACGGACGTCTGATATTGGCACCGGCTGCCGATAAGCATCGCCCGAAAGCCTATGTTCTCCAATCCCCAAGTTGCTGGCTTGCCGACTCTCTGCGATTTCTATCGGCAAGAAAGCGGGGAACAGTGAAAATTCGGCTGCACTTTGGAATTGCGCTCATGGGCGTGCTGAGCGCATTCGCTGCAAGCGTGGCCGCGGTGACTCCGGGCTCCGGCGCTCGGCCATGGTCGCTCGATGGCCAGATGGCATTCGTGCCTATGGCCTCGCTTGAGACGTCGGCGGTCACGGCGATCGCCCAGGACACGCAGGGATTTCTCTGGTTTGGTACCCAGTCGAACCTGCTGCGCTGGGACGGATACCAGCTACGCACGTATGCCAGGAATCCGGATGCGGCAGGCTCCCTGCCGGACAACTTCATCCGCAGCCTGCTCGTCGACGACCGTGGTCAGCTTTGGGTGGGCAGCAATTCGGGTGGACTAAGCCGATACGACCCGCATACCGACGGATTTACCAGTTTTCCGGTCGGTGCCGACGGTACCAGCGACGGCACCATATCGGTGCTCATCTCCGATAACCGGGGCGGCCTGTGGATTGGTACAGGACACGGCATCGATCACCTGGATGGCGCCACGGGGCGCATCGATCCGCCGGATGCCAGTCTGCCCCGAGATAACATCACGGCCTTGCTGCTCGACCCCGCGGGCACGCTGTGGGTCGGAACACGCAAAGGGCTGCTGCGCCGCGCGCGGGTTGACGGCCAGTTCCAGCCATACCCTCTGGCTGCGCCCGAAGGCCCTGCGCCAGTCATCAGAGCCTTGCACGAGGACAAAGCCGGACGCATTTGGATAGGCATCGATTTGAATGGTGTGTTCATCCTCGAGCCCGGCACCGACACGCCGCGCCGCCTGCTGGAGGCACCGGGATCCGGCAGGCCGCTGATCGACAATATCTCGACAATCTGCGAGGTTGACAAGTCAGAGGTCTGGCTCGGGACAGCCGAAAGCGGGATCGTGCGCGTCGACACGACGAACTGGAGGGTAGTGCGCGAGCAGCATGACCTAACGCGTTCCAGGAGTCTGCCGAGCAATCAGATCGATTCCCTGTTTCTCGACCGCGCCGGCATGATGTGGGTGGGCACGCGTGTAGTGCTGAGCAAAGTCAATCCGCGCCAGCACCTGATCCAGACCTTTTACGGGGGCAGCACTCCGGGCTTACTCATCAAGGCTGACGCTGTCAGCTCAATGCTGGCCCTGCAAGATGGCCGGGTCTGGCTGGGACTGGTTGGCGGGGGCGTAGAAATCGTCGATCCGGTCGCCGGCCCGGTCGCGATGATCCACTCCGCGCCGGATAATCCCGACAGGGCTCTTTCCAATGCCCAGGTGATTGCCATGGCGCGTTGGGAGGACGGAAGCATCTTCCTGGGCACGGCCGCTGGCCTGTACCGCGCCAGCCCTGACGGAAGCTCACTCGTGCGCGTGCAGCTGCCCACGCAGAACAAGACCGTCGATGTGCGTGCATTACTGGTAGCGGACGGACACCTATGGCTCGGCGGCCTCGATGGCCTCTCCGAGCTTGACGTGCTGCCTGGGGGTGCGCTCGGCCTGCAGCACCGATGGGACAAGGAACTCGGGGATCCGCGAGTGCGCACTGTGGTCAAGGGCCGGGACGCAGGTATCTGGATAGGCACGTCGAGCGGCGTTGCACAAGTGGATTCCGCGACCGGCGAGGTGACACGCCTTACGAACGATCCCCGGAATCGAAGCCTGCTGCCAGGCGGATACGTAAGCTCAATGTTGATCGACCGCAAGGGCCGGCTCTGGGTGGCAACGTTCGGTCGTGGCATCCAGGTCGAGCAGTCGCACGATGCGGGCGGTCATCCGATTTTCCGGCGACTTACGCAAAGCGATGGACTGCCGCAAAACAGTGTCGACGCCCTGCTGCAGGACTTCGACGGCAACATCTGGGCCAGCACCGACGGCGGATTGGCCCACATCGAACTCGACAGTCTTGCAATCCGCGCGTTTCGAACCGAACAGGGTGTCGGAATTGACGGATTCTTCACCGCAGATGCGGCTACTACACCAGCCGGCGACCTCCTATTCGGGGGTCTGAACGGTCTAGTCGTCGTGCATCCCGAGCGCCTCACCACTGCAGCCGAGGCGGCGCCCATAGTCGTCACGGATGTGCGCGTTGGCGGCCGAAATCTGGCGCCGTCACAATCTCTCTTGAGCTCGGGGCTGACAGTCGGACCCCAGGACCGCAGCCTGGAGATCGAATTTGCCGCCCTGGAATTCACCGATCCGGAACTGCAGCGCTACAGTTACCGATTGCAGGGTTTTGACAAGGATTGGCTCGAGACGCCGACGTCGCGGCGCCTGGCTTCCTACACGAATCTGCCGGCGGGCGACTACGTTCTGCAGCTGCGCAGCGCTGCCGCCGGCAGCGGATGGTCGACGCCGCTCGACGTTGCTGTGCATGTGCAACCGACCTGGTACGAGTATGGCGTGGCGCGCGCGCTGGCGGCGGTCATAGTGGTATTGCTGATCATCGGTTTCGTGCACATGCGCACAACGCTGTTGCGTCGTCGCCAGAGCGAACTCGAAAGCATCGTCGCGGAGCGCACTGCGCAATTGCGACTCAATCAGGAAAATCTGAAAAACATGGCATATCTCGACGTTCTCACGGGACTGCCGAATCGCCGTGCGTTCAACGACGATCTGCGCCGCTTTATTGCTGAATGCGGGCGTGGTCAGGCCGACTTTGCGCTGCTGCTCATCGACCTGGACGGGTTTAAGGCCATCAATGACACCGTCGGGCACGGCGCGGGTGACGCAGTACTTGTGGAGGTCGCCGAGCGTCTGCGCACGCTGCTCCGCGAGACCGACCTGGCGGCGCGGCTTGGCGGCGACGAGTTTTGCGTGATCCTTGCAAATCCACGCGACACGGCCGCTGTGGATTCGGCGTGCGCCCGAATTATCAAGAAGCTGGGCGACCCCATAGTATTGGCCGACCGTACCGTCGTCATCGGTGCGAGTATCGGCGTCGCCACGGTTCCCCACGGGCGCGTCACCACGCCCGACGAACTCCACAAGTCGGCCGATATGGCGTTGTATGAAGCCAAGCGGGGCGGCCGTAACACTTGGCGCTGGGACAACAGCTCGGCCGTGTCCGCGACAGCGACCGGATCGTGGAAACGATCCATGACTAAACTAGCGCGACTAAAGTAGCAAGTCGAGCAAAGGCGTTGTTCGCGCGAGCGACCTTCACCTACAAAAAGGTCTGCGACTGCCGACAGCGATAACCTGACTTGCGGGTCGTTTTGCTCTCCCAACGGATCGGATACACATCGGTCCGCCCGCGGAATAAGCGGCGAAACAGCGCTACTTTTTCGTCCGTAGACAGCCTCGACGGTTCCGAGGCAACTGGCAACAAAGAGGGAGCTGCGCGCCATTCAATCCCGTGCCACTGCAGCAGGGCAATCAACCTGGCGTTCTCAGCTCGCGACTTGGAAAGCAAGTCCTGATCAGGCGTGCATCCGCATCTCGTGCGGTACGTAAGCCCGAGTCATCACTCGATGCCGGTCAACTAAAGCCCTCGCAGCACCGACCGTCTTCACTCGGCCGAGCCGCTCGATCCGCTGCGAAGGCGCTGCTTTCATTCACGGAGAACACCGTAATACCATGGTGCAATGAAATCGACATCGGGCACCGCTGCAATCGCATTGCATGCAGGCGCCTCGCCCATCAGAACCTTTACTTTAGAAGGGGACATCTTATGAAACGGGCTTTTTTCATTCCGCTCGCAGCCATTGCACTGGCTGCCCTGCTCACCTACGCTGCGGCTTCTGAACATGCCAATGGAGAGGCCGCGCCGATCTTCGGAATTAAAATCTTTCCCGGTTACCGCGATTGGAAACTGATCTCCGTAGCCCACGAAGCAGGAAATCTAAACGATATTCGAGCGGTCTTGGGCAACGATATAGCCATCAGGAGTTATCGCGAAGGCAGGCAGTCGTTCCCGGATGGTGCGGCAATTGCACGACTCTCCTGGAATTACGTGCCGTCCGAAGAGAACAACAAGGTTTTTGGCCGCGAACAATCCTTCGTTGCCGGATCGCGCCCGGATTGGTACCTGCAGTTCATGGTCAAGGACTCGAAGAAATACGCTTCAACCGGCGGCTGGGGCTACGCTCAATTTGATAAGGACGGCAAGCCCGCCGACGAAGCGAAGCATGGAACTTGTTATCCCTGTCACGTACCCGTGAAAGATCGCGACTTTGTCTTCACGCATTACGCGCCCTAGTATTGAAGATCACTGGGCACTCTGGCGATCGTTCCATTCAGGTGGTGTGCCGCGCCAGAGCAAGACACTCGATGCGCTTGATCCAGGCGCTCTTGCATGCACCGTAGGAGTGGGTGCTGTCTGGATGCAGCGCCTGGCAGCGCGCCTGTTTCGCGTCACTTGCGACGCGAGTTTCGCGCGAAACTACGATCGGATTGGGCCGAAAATGAATCGAGATACCTCTCAAACTCAACCAAACCCGCGGCCGGATCGAAGCCTGGCTCCCACAGCTTTTGAAGAATAAATCCGTGGAACATGGCGATCATCGTGCGCGCGGCGGCTACAGCATCTACCGTGCGGGACAGCTTCCCCAAGGCCTGACCGCGGCGAATCAATTTGGTAATTTGCGTCTTCGGTTCTTCGAAGCCCGCGACCACTGCTCTGAGAATGGCGGGGTTCTGCGCCGCTTCTGCCCAGGTCTGAATGGCGATGTGCCGCCTTTCACGATCTTGCTCTGTCAGATAGCCGTCGACAAAGCGCTGCGCGACCGATCGCAATCCCTCGATCGGGTCCTGGCCGATTGAAGCCCGCGCTATGATCTGTTGCTCATCGTGATGGCGCTCTTCGGCGATTGCCAGCACCAGATCTTCCTTGCTTTGAAAATAACTGTACACGCAGCCAGCGCTGAGGTTCGCTTCGGCAAAGACATCTTGCAATGTGGTGCGATGAAAACCCGCGCGCGCAAAGCAAGCGCGCGCCGCCGCAACAATTTGCGCGCGCCGTTCCTCCTTGTGTTCCGGCTTAACGCGCGGCATCAGATGCAATCTCGGCAAGAGCAACGCGATAGAATTCATAGCCTACCCCTCGCGCAGGCATCGATTTCCAGCACCGGCGGCGGTATTCCGCGGCACCGACATCGACAATAAGTTTTAAGCGATGGGCGGCAAGATAGACGGGGAGCGCCTCCGGCTCGAATCCGAAGGTCCAAGGCTCGCCGCGTTGACGCAACGCCCCTAGAAGTGATCGAAGGCCCGGCGCATCGAATCGTCCGGCCACGGCATCCGCATGAACATAGGTGAAAGCGATCCTGGAGCCCGATGATGCGTTGCCCGCGACGAAATCGAAAACTGCCGCGACGGATTTGTCTTCCAGGTAATTGGTCACGCCCTCCCAAAGGAACAGAGTCTTGAGCCCGCTCGCATAGCCGGCCTCACGCAAGCAATCAGCGAAGCTCTCGGTGAGGAAGTCCGCACCCACACGTCTGATGTTTCGTCGCCCTTGACTTTCACGGTCGAGCAGCCGGTTCTTATACGCAATCATCTCGGAGCGGTCGATTTCGATGAGCGGGATGCCGGCAAGCGAGGACAAACGCAGCGCCCGACAGTCGAAGCCCGCTCCAAGCATTACGATTTGCCGTACGCCATTCCCGATCTCCTCGCCGAGCCAGTCGTCGATCAGCCGCGTTCGCGCTATCCCTGAGGTGCGTGCGCCGGGTGCCCTGCTGTCGGCATAGAGTTCGACTAGCCGCCGCAAGACCGCAACCCCCGAACACGCGGCCAGAAGGCGCTGCGACGGCGACAAGAAGCGCTTCGCGTAAGGATCGTAAAAGAGGCGTTCCCGCGCGGGCTTTGCGCTTTCCAGAGCGCGGAAAGCAGCCATGCTCCGGGCGGTTCCACTGATGGAGGGTGTGGATTTATCCATGTAGGCAATCTCATTTATATAAAACGGATGTCCGTTCTATTATAAATCCAAGGTAATTGCAAGAGGATGACTGTCTCGCTTGTTGGCGATCGATGCCGGCCGCGCTCGCTGTACGAATTGCGGACCACAGCGAGCGGCTCACCTTGCGGTAGCCTGCCCAATCGAACAAGCTTTGAGGTTACGAGGACTCCATCCGCCAACTCGTCATCATAGGAGGCCGCTCATGACCGGATTCTTAAGCGAGAGAGAATTGGCGCAGCTCGCGCCCGCTGAGCTCCTGCCGCACCAGACACCCATCCCCACCCAGGTGGTATCGAGCGATGAGTTCGCGCCGGATCCTCAGAACGAGAAGCAGCGCGAGGTCGAGGCGCGCCTGCTCGCGTTGGCGGACGAGCTGGGTTCCAGGCGCGGCATGGATCGGCGCAGCTTCTTCCGAACCGCCGCAGGCATGGCGGCATCCTACTTCGTGATGAACGAGGTGTACGGCTCGCTCTTTGCGGCGACGGCCGCCGAGTCCGCGACGCCTGAGATGGCTCAGGAGCGTGCCGACGCGCTCAAGAACCAGTTCATCATGGACATGCACACCCACTTCCTGCGTGACGACACACGCCTGTTGGGATTCGTGGCCATGCGCACAGCGGTCGGGAAGGCCGGCTGGAACAAGGAGTTGTCCGGCAAGGATCAGACCATAGAGGATTTGAAGTTTCCCAACTATGTGAAGGAGATGTTTCTCGACAGCGACACCAAGATCTCACTGATCTCCTCGGCGCCGTCGGATATCGCCCAGGATTGGTTCCTGACGAATGAGCAGATGGCGCAGGCGCGCGATACCGTCAACCGGAAGGCCGGCTACAAGCGGATGTTCTCGCACATGATATTCACGCCCGGCCAACCGAATTGGCTCGATGCGCTGGACGCCGGCCTCGCGCTGCGGCCGGATTCGTGCAAGGGCTACACGATCGGGGATAACACTCACAAGGAGATCAGCAAGTATCCTTGGCGCATGGACGACGAGAAGGTCACCTACAAGGGCTACGAGAAGATGGTCAAGGCGGGCATCAAGAATGTCTGTGTTCACAAGGGTCTGTTCCCGCCTTCGGTCGAGACGCAGTACCCGCGCTTGCGCGACTTTTGCGATGTCTCCGACGTCGGCAAGGCAGCTAAAGACTGGCCGCAGCTGAACTTCGTGATCTACCACTCGGCCTATCGTCACGTAGGCGGCGATCCGGCGCAGGCACTGGCGGAGTTCGAGCGCACCGGCCGCATCTCCTGGGCCAGTGACCTTGCCGATATTCCGCAGAAGTACGGCGTGAGCAACGTCTACGGGGATTTGGGTCAGGTATTCGCCACCACTTTGATTGCACAGCCAAGAGTGTGTGCCGCGCTCATGGGGATCCTCATCAAGGGCCTAGGCGCGGATCATGTCTGCTGGGGCACCGACGCGCTATGGACCGGTTCCCCTCAATGGCAGATCGAGGGGCTGCGACGATTGGAAATACCGGAGGACATGCGCAAGAAGTTCGGCTTCGCCGCGCTTGGCTCCGCCGACGGTCCGGTAAAAACTGCGATCTTCGGCGGCAATAATGCGCGTCTCTACGGCATCGAGCCCGCCAAGGTGGCATTGGAGCTGTCGCGCGATCGATTTGCGCTCTTGAAGGCCGAGTACGAGAATGCCGGGCCGGAGCCCAGCCATCGGCGCTACGGCTTCGTGCGCGGCCCGATCGATTATCAGGTCTTCACGTAAGCCGCTGGAGTCGGCGGCCCCGGGCGTCGCACGGCGGCGTGTTCAGTCTGCGATCTGGTAAAGATTGCACCAGCCGTTCGGGCTGATCTGCCCCCGCACCATCTTGCAGGACGCCGGTGGCAGGAATAGCGTGCAGGTCGCGCACATCCGAATGTCCTTCGGGCTGTTCTGGTACTGCGCTTCCTTCTGCGACTTTTTTTCCTGCACAGCAGCCGTCGAGGCGGTTCCGATCGTCAGCCAAACCGCTCCCCAGGCGCACCCGATCCGAATCACGCTACGTCGCGATATTCGCGCAGGTCCAGCAGCCAGACAGTCCTGCGATGAGGGTGAGAGCATCGCTGCCTCAGTTCTTTGCGATCTTGATCCACATGTCGGATGATTCTATGCCTCTTTTCGCTACCGCTCGAAGCAGCGGTACACGGGTCCGCCTTCTCAAGGCTCCTTCATTGAAATGATGGGCACTGCATAGGTGGCAAGAATTGCGTCAATGACGGGCCGTTCTTCGTCGAGTATCCTCTGCACGACTGCGAGCAATTCGGGGTTGCGGCGATTTACGCCGACTGAAATGCCGAAAGTCATCGGCCAAATCCCATCATCGAGCACGGGGGTCACGTGCTCGAGCCGCAACGGAACCGCCGAGTGAGCAGCAAAATATCCCGCCAACGGTCCCCATACGAGAGCAACATCCACATCGCCTTTAGCGACAGCATCAATAATGGCGGCTGGAGGATTGGGAGTTTCATAGTTGCCGTACAACATATAGCCGCGCACATTGTTGACAATTGCCCGCCGCGATAGCGAATGCGCCGGCGGTGTGTTCGTGGCATCGTTGCCGATCATTTGCACGCCTATCCTCAAGGATCGTAAACGCTCGTCATCGAGTGTCAGACCTTGGAGCGGCGCGTTCTCACGCGTGACGAAAACATAGGTTGAATGATAATAGGGTCTTGACGTGGCAATCCGATCGACACCGTCGGCAACTCCCGGCCACATATCGCATTTCGCTTCGTTTAACGTGCTGCGCGCATAACCGCGCCGCTGCGCCCACCACACGTAAGTGAGTTTGGCCCCCATGTCGCGCGCGATCAGACTCGCGATTTTGTTCTCGAAGCCTTCTTCCGCTTTATTGGAAAACGGCAGATTATTCGGGTCCGCGCACACGGTTAATTCACGCGCCGCCGGCTCAGGCGCGGGTATGGCCGCAGGCTCCGCCGCTGCCCCCGCGCTCGATATCGCCAAAACGCTCAGCAGTAAGCAGTGTCGGATCACTTCGAGCCCTTGAGCGTCGTCGTATAGTCGTTGGTCGTTCCAGCAGGCGCTGACCAGCCCGGATCTTCATCCGCCGCGCGTGGCACTGGCGCCGGTGATTGCGATGGATTGCCGCTGCCTTGTGCCGCAAGAGTGGCGGGCAAAGACATCGAGCGCACATAGACCGCCAGATTCCACAGATCAGCGTCCGAAAGCCGCGCGCCCCAGGAAGGCATCCCATTCGGTCTGCCGTCCGCAATGGTTTGGCGTATTTGTTCGAGTCGACCACCGTAAATCCACTGGTTATCCATCAGTGAGGACCCCATTCCACCGCCGCCATTCGAGTGGCAACCAGAACAATTCATCGCATAAAATAGAGCCTTGCCGATTTTTACCGCCTCCGGATTGTCGTAATACTTCGCCGCGCGGGGATCAATCGTATACGCGGTGTGGCCTACTCCCGGCGTCAAGGCAGTATCGACAACGTACCCCATGGGCTGCGGAGCCAATTCTGGAGCCGGCTTCGCAGGCGGCTCCGCCGCAGCGGCGGACGGGATTACGTGCACATCACCGCTGGAGAAGTACAGCAATGTACAGCCGCAGAGGTACAGAAACGCCAGGCTGGTATATTTCACGGCGGCGCCTAACTTAACGAGGTAGCGAGAAAACATAGAGGGTTCCTCCAGCGGTTGTATCTTGGGAAGGTCGGACATTGCGGCCACCATGCCCAGTGCGGCGCCGCCATCACGCGTATCCACCGGTCCGGAAACCACGGCTCCCGCCCAACCGCCGACACCCGTGAGGACCGCGACGTATTGGTGTCCGTCCGGCCCGCGATAGGTGATCGGTTGACCGACGATGCCGCTGTCTACCTTGAAGCGCCACAACGGCGCGCCGGTGCGCGCCTCAACCGCCTTTAACCAGCCGTCCATGGTGCCGTAGAAGACGAGGTCGCTCGCCGTCGCGACGGTGCCGGACCAGATCGGGAAGTCCTCCTTCACGGCCCATACAGGGCGGCGACGCACCGGATCCCACGCGGTCAATTCGCCGCGGTTGCCACCCGGGCCCGGTCGCATATGCACATCTGCGCCGACGTAGGGGGTGCCTTCGAGGTAACCCACGTCGACATCTGCCCAATCCGTGCAGAGATTCTCGTGCGGGATGTACATGAGTCCGGTGCGCGTGCTGAAGCTGCTCGGGTTCCAATCTTTGGCTCCTGATGCCGTCGGGCAAATATCCTTGACCGTCGCGCCAACATGGGTCTCCTTGTCAGGATTCATGATCGGCCGCCCCGTCTTGAGGTCGACGCCCTTGGTAGAATTGACACGCCCGGGGTCCACTTGTTATCGCCGGGGCGCTGCTCTTGGTTCCAAGGACCTGGATTTCCAACCCCGTAGTAGATCGAGTCGAAGTCCGCGTCGTAGTTGACCCATCCCCAGGCTGTCCCGCCGCCTATCTTCCAGGCATCCGTCGGCCACGAGGCGGCGCCCAAATCGGTGCCCTTGTCACTGGCATAAAAGGGCTTGAAGGACGGTCCGATCAGCACGTCTTTATCCGGCCCGGCGTTATACGCGCGCCAAATGAGCTTGCCGGTATTTTCGTCGAGCGCAGTGAGCCACCCGCGCACCCCCACCTCACCGCCCGAGTTGCCGATATAGACTCGACCCTTCGCAACCAACGGCGCCCCGGTGATGGTCTCGCCGGCGTTGATATAGCCAAGCTGCGTGCGCCAAATGGCCGTACCGGTGTTGACGTCAATCGCAATGACTTGAGCTGTTTTGAAATGGAAGCGAACGAACACCAAAGCGCATTCGTGCAGTCGCCCGCCGGAGGCGCGAGGCCAAGGATCAGGCGGGAGCTTAGGCCGGCACGTCTCAGTTCCCGGTCGGAATGACGCCGGCGTTTTCCATCATCAGGATGACGGCCCGCTTCGGGGCCCGGGTCCGGTGCATTACGCCCTTGGGGACCGTAATCCCCTCCCAGGGCTTGAGCTCGATCACTCTATCTTCCAGATCCACGTAGAACGTACCCTCGAGCACGAAGAAGAACTCATCGTCATTTTCATGCTTATGCCAGTGGTATTCGCCCTGCATCACGCCTAAGCGCACGACCGAATCGTTCACCTGGCAAAGCGTCTGGTTGTACCAGCGATCCTCGCAGGCTTTCACCAGCGCTGGCACGTCTACCCGCTCCAGAGGCGAGAACTTGAGATTGAGATGCGTGGCGTAGGGGTAGGTTTGTGGGTCAGTGCTCATAGTTCCGTCCTCATGAGATTCTTGAATGCTGCAAAAGCCTTCTCGTCGCGGCGATAGAAGACCCATGGTTTGATCTTCTTGGCTGCGACCTCGGCTTCCCTGTCTTTCGCAGCTATCATGCTGCAACCCGTCTTACAAGGCCAATGCACCATGCCGCGACCATCGTGGTTGAATACGTTTTCCCGCAAGCCACGAGAAAGTGGCCTGAGCTTGGTGCTCGCTTTGCAGGTTGTCCTCATGTTCGTGCTGGCGCCTCTCGCCTCGACCGGAGCGTTGCCGCCGCTCGTCGTGGATATCTGTCGATTGGCCGTGGCCGCCGCGGCAGTGATGCTGCCTTCATCGAGCGGGCCGATGTAATACTTTTGTCACATCCGACGATCCGCGGGCACTGATCATGTCAACCGAGAAGCCTCGCGTGACGCATGGCTGATTCGATTTCCTTCTGTACGGGTGCCGAGGCTCGTACGAGCGGCAGCCGCACATCGGGACTCGCGCGATCCAAAAGGTGCAACGCAAATTTGGGACCCGCCGGATTGGGTTCCAGAAACAGGGCGCGGTGCAGGGGCGCGAGCTGATCTTGCAATTTAAGAGCGAGAGCGAAATCTCCGGTAAGGCATGCCTGTTGAAACCGAGCACACAAGTTCGGCGCGACATTGGCGGTGACCGAGATGCACCCGTGTCCGCCATGCGCCATATACCCGAGCGCGGTCATGTCCTCACCGGAGAGGAGGTTGAACGTCGTGCCGCAGGCCATCCGCTCCAAGGTCGGCCTGACCAGGTTGCCTGTTGCATCCTTGACCCCGACCACGTTCTTGCAGTCGTGGAAGATGCGCGCGAGCGTGTCGACCGAGATGTCCACGACGCTCCGGGGAGGAATGTTGTAGACGATGATTGGAATGCCGATAGCAGCGTCAATGGCCTTGAAGTGCTGATAAATGCCTTCTTGCGAGGGCTTGTTGTAGTACGGCGCCACGATGAGTACCGCATCCGCCCCCACGTGCTCCGCGTGGGTTGCGAGTTCGATCGCTTCGATGGTGTTATTGGAGCCGGCGCCCGCAATCACCGGTACGCGCCGCTTCGCGGCTTCGATGGTCAATTCAACGACCCGCTTATGTTCTTTATGGGAAAGCGTGGGACTCTCGCCCGTCGTTCCGCACGGCACCAGGGCGTTGGAACCTTCGGCGACTTGCCACTCGACCAACCGCTGGAAGGCAGCCTCGTCCACCGCGCCATTGGCAAATGGCGTAACCAATGCGGTTATTGAACCCTTGAACAACGCTTCACTCCCATACTCAAAAGACCGATGGAGTGCGCATATTACTCGAAATTATGAGTCAAACCACGCTGCAGGCTTCATCTCGCGCAGTCAGCAAATCCGCGGCAGCGGATCGTCTTCCAATTCATCGAGGGCACGCCGGCCGCCGAATGAAGTTTCCAATATGACCTGCGGCCCGTTATTTCGAATTTCTCCGATGCATGCGGCAGCGGGTGCCACACGACGCAGGGCGATAAGCGCGGCGTCGCTCGCCTCGGCTGCCACGACCGCAAGGATCCTTCCCTCACATGCCATGTAAAGTGGATCAAAACCCAGCAGCTCGCACACGGACTGAACAGCGTCATTGACGGGAATTTTGTCTTCGACTAGTTCAACCGTGAAGCCGGTCGCGCGCGCAATCTCGTGCCCGACCGTAGCTAGGCCACCACGTGTCGGATCTCTCATGAACCGCACTCCCACCACACCGCTGAGCGCTCGAGCCTCGATCAAGACGCTTGCCGCGTCAGACTTCAGATCGCCACGAAAGCCGAATTCTTGACGGGCAAGCATGACCGCAGCGCCGTGCTCGCCGACCGGACCGCTCACAAGAATGCGATCGCCCACCTGGATTCGATCTAGGGCAAATCGAGACTCGGAGGATTTAAATCCGATGCCGGTGGCTGATAGATAGATACCGTCGCACTCGCCTCGTCCCACGACTTTGGTGTCTCCGGCCACCACCGAAACGCCGCACACACTCGCGGCCTCCGCCAACGAATCCACAACTCGGCGCAGCACCGCGATATCAAGGCCTTCCTCTACGAACACGCTTAAGGTCATGAACCGAGGTATCGCGCCCACGACTGCCAAGTCATTCACGGTGCCATGGACTGCGAGGGAACCGATATTCCCTCCCGGGAACTCCAGCGGTTTAACGGTAAACCCATCGGTGGTGACGACCAACTCCTCTCCAATCGGCGTCGGCAACCGGACCGCATCTGTCGTCGTATCAAGAAATGGATTTTTCAGCGCACGAGCGAATACCTCATCGATCAGATCACGCATCAGTCGTCCCCCGTTGCCATGTGCGAGACTGATGTGGGTCTCGCGCAATTCAGCCCGAGGTCGCATCGAGCATGCTCCCTTCGATGAGCTGGCCAAAGCTGATGGCCGCATCATTGAGCGGCAATGCCTTCGGCACCAGAACGTCAAACCCCGCCGCTTCCAGCAAAGCCATGACATGCTCGGTTAGAACGCGATTCTGAAATACGCCTCCGGCCAATCCGACGCAATTGACCCGAGCCTGCTCGCGCACCGCAAGGGCTTGTACCAGAAGTGCGTGGGCAATGCTCGAATGAAACTGAGCGGCTTGAAAGCTCTGTGTGAGATCCTTATCCAGCATCAAGGCAAGCAAAGGCGTCCAATCACTGCGCCAAATGCCCAACTCATCCCGCAGCAACGGCAGCGCGATCGGCGCCTCCCGGCTCTGGCACAGCGCTTCGAGTCGTAATGGCGCCTCTCCCTCGAAGCTCGAATCCATGCACACATCGCTCAGCGCGGCGGCCGCATCAAAAAGCCGCCCGACCGAGGTCGTGATGGGTGAGTTCAAATCGTGATCAAGTGCTTGCTGTAGCAGGATCCCGCCGCGTGCGATGCCCGTTATCCAGGCGACGCCGGACTGCCAACATAAGGACAGCGCGGTGCGCCAAGGCTCGCGCGCCGCTCGCTCGCCGCCCGGTAGTTTGAACGGCCGAAAACTCGCGACTCGCCGCCACTCCCCCGGTCTCCCCAAGAGCGCCTCGCCCCCCCACAGCGTATGATCAGGCCCGAGCCCCATGCCGTCCCAGGTAAAACATAGTAGGGGCGATTCCCAGCGATATTCTCCCACCACGGCAGAGGCATGCGCATGATGGTGCCAAATCGCAGTCGTCGGTAAATTGCCGTCCAGAGCCCAGCGGCTGGAGGGGAAGTGAGGGTGAGCGTCGTGCAGCACCCGCTCCGCACAGATGCCGTACAGCCTTTGAAGATCCAAGATCGTTTGCGCGAAGATAGCGCGCCCGCGCGGGGAGGATTGATCGCCGAGATGCGGCGAGACGATTGCCCGGTATCCGTATGCGAGGGCTACAGTGCTTTTTTGGTAGGCGCCCACCGCCAGCGTCGGTACATCTATTGGGCTGGATAGTTCAAGCTCGATCGGGGCGGTGCCGCGCCCCATTCTTAAAGGGCGCACCGCATTGGCCATGCATCGAACGACGGGGTCTTCCGCTGGCCTGGCAATCGGCCGGTTATGGTGTAGAAATCCATCCGCGATGAAGCCGAGTCGCGCCTTTGCCTCCTCTGGGTCCGTGAATACAGGCTCGCCCCGAACGTTGCCCGAAGTCGCCACCACCGGGGCACCGAAATCATCGAGCAGTAAAAGATGCAGGGGACTGTAGGGCAGCATCACACCGACCTCGTTTAGATTGGGTGAGACAGAGGCGCAAATCGTCGTCAGTGGATTTCGCGTCAAAATGACAATGGGGCGAGACGCGGCCAATAGCGACGCCGAATCCAGCGGACCGACGATTGCGACCAACCTAACTTGGGCTAGTCCGTCCTCTCCCGCCCAGGGAATCATCACGGCAAGCGGCTTTGCCGGCCGCCCCTTGCGCTGCCGAAGCCGCAGTACCGCGCTTTCGCTCCTCGCATCACACAGAAGATGATATCCGCCAACCCCGCGCACGGCGATAATCTTTCCCGCGCGTAGTGCATCGACCGCCGCAGCCAGAGCCCGCGCCTCGCGCCGACTCTTCTGGCCACCTGCGACCCAATAAATCGCCGGCCCACACTCGGCGCAGGCCAGGGGCTGCGCGTGAAAACGGCGGTCATCCGGATTCGCATATTCGCGCGCACAAGCCGGACACAGATCGAAACCGCTTAAGGTGGTGTTGCCGCGGTCATAGGGTAGATCACGAATGATGGTGTAGCGCGGCCCGCATTGCGTGCAGTTGATGAAGGGATACCGATGCCGGCGTGCCTGGGGGTCATTCAATTCTGCAACACATTCAACGCAACTGGCCAAATCGAGCGGCAGGCGCACCTGCCGATCGCCATCCGTTGCGCTCGACAGGATTGTAAACGCAGGTCTCGATTCCAACGGCGCGGACCGCCGCGCCAGCAAGTGAGCTTGCGCGGTCGGTGGTGGCCGCGAAAACAAGGCCTGGGCAAAGGCCTCCAGGCATTCGGGGGCACCTTCCGCGTGGATTTCCACGACGCCGGCGTTATTGCGCACCCAACCGGTCAGTTGGAAAGATTGAGCCAGCCGGTAGATATAGGGCCGATATCCGACGCCCTGGACGCATCCTCCAATATTCCACCGCTGTGCATCGTTCAAGCGGACATTTCGCGGCCGTCCGCGGCGAGCGCAAGGCTGCTTTGAACGCGGCGATACTTGTAGTACGCCGCGCAAACTCCCTCGGCGGAGACCATACACGAACCAATCGGGCTACGCGGCGTACACACGGTTCCAAAAATCGCGCAATCCGTCGGCTTTTTGACTCCGCGAATGATCGATGGACACTGGCAAGCCGCGTTTTCTCGAACGGGCCTCTCTTCCATGATAAAACGCTTTTCGGCGTCATATTGCGCGTAGAGGGTCTTGATACGCACGCCGCCATGCGTGAGTTCACCAAGTCCGCGCCACTCGAACCTCGGCCGCAGCTCGAACACTTCGGCCACGAGCGCTTGCGCTTTGCGGTTGCCTTCGCGAGTGACACCGCGCGTGAATTGATTCTCGACGCATGCTCGCCCATCGTTGATCTGCCTGACCAGCATGTAAACGGCCTGCATCACATCGAGGGGTTCAAACCCCGCAATCACCACCGGCTTGTGATAGCTGTGCGCAAACGACTCGTAAGGGGCGCTGCCGATGACGGCGCTGACATGGGAGGGGCCGATGAAGCCATCGATGCGAATCTGATGCCTTTCCTGTTCGCCGCTGCCGTCCAGGATGCTTTGAATCGCGGCCGGCGTCACAACATGATTGCAGTAGACGCTAAGATTGGAAATACCGCGGCGATGCGCTTCCAGGATCAAATGCGCCGTGGCCGGCGTGGTCGTCTCAAATCCAATGGCAAAGAAGACGATTTCGCGGTCAGGATGGGCTGCCGCAATATCGAGCGTCTCGAGCGCCGAATACACCATGCGCACGTCCGCCCCTTGCGCGCGCGCCTTGAGCAAACTGCGCCGACGCGACGCCGGCACTCTGACCATGTCGCCGTAGCTCGCCAACGTCACTTCAGGCCTCGAGGCGAGTTCAACGACCGCATTCAGTCGGGGCATCGCGAGAACGCACACCGGACAACCCGGACCATGGACCAATCGCACGTTCTTTGGCAGCAAGTCCTGCACACCGTAGCGGAAGATGGCATGGGTGTGACCGCCGCAGAACTCCATCAGATGGTATTCCCGCGCAGGATCGACCTCCGTACCAATCAGCTGCGCGAGTGCCGCCGCAGCGCCTCCGTCACGAAAGCCGCGGATGTAGCGCATATGGCGCCCCTCGAAGGTGAGCTGCAATGTCCGCGAAAAGCGCGAGCGTCTTTTCCGCCTCTTGCACATCAAGCCTCGTAATCGCGAATCCCGCATGCACGATGAGATAATCACCGAGCACCACCTCCCCGACCAGCGCGATGGACACTCGGGTGATGACGCCCCCGACCTCTGCGTCGACCCAGTCCTCGCCCAGCAGGGCTATCACGCGCGCGGGTACTGCTAAGCACATGGCGTGGCTTCTTGAGGTGTCGGGACGAAGTGCTCTTCCGCGGCAGGTCTCTGGCCCTTGCTTTTCAACTGGCTTTCCAACCAGTCTATCCAGCCGTTGATGGAGATCGTCCTGCGCGCCGCCGTATGGATCATCGGAATATCAACGCCCAACGCCCGCAGCGCGCCCGCGGCGCGCGACGGCTCAAAGTCATCGAGTACCGCAAGTAGATCCGTTTTACTCAAGACCACGAGATCACTGGCGCGGAAGATGACCGGATACTTGGCCGGTTTGTCATGTCCTTCCGTGACGCTCAACAGCGTGACATTGAGGTGCTGCCCCAAATCGAAGCTTGCCGGGCAAACGAGATTGCCAACGTTTTCGATGAACAACAAATCGATCTCCGCAAGCGGCAGCCGGTGCAGCGCCCGATGCACCAGACTGGCATCGAGGTGGCAGGCCGTACCGGTTGTAATTTGCACCGCCTGCACTCCGCAAGCGCGAATTCGGTCGGCATCATTCTCGGTTTCCAGGTCTCCCTCAATCACGGCGATCCTATGGCGCGACTTCAGCGCAAGAATCGTCGCTTCGAGCAGTGCCGTCTTACCCGCCCCGGGAGAGGACATGAGGTTGATCGCGAGCACGCCATGATCATCGAAGTGTTTGCGATTGTGCGTCGCGGTCAGGTCATTCGCGGTGAGTAACTCTTGCACCACATCGACGATCGTGAACCTATTGGCCGGATCCATGACGTTGTCGTGAGTGTGAGCGGCCGGTATCGCGCATCCGCAAGTCTTACACATGGAAAATCTGCTCCGCATTTCGAGAGTGGTCCCGGCGCCCCATCGATTCAGGCATGCGGATTTCTACGCTTAGCAGACGCAGCTCATCGCCGGCGATGACCTGTGTCCGCCATCCGCCACAGTGGCCGCAAATCAGGCGATTAGGCGCCGTCTCGCTTTTGAATCCACACTCAAGACAACAGATGCGTACCGGACAACACTCGATCAGGAGCTTCGCGGTCGATGCGGGACCTGAACGCATGACTAAGAATGCATTGAGAAGAAGAGCCGGCTCCGTGCCGCATAGCGGCCCGACCTCGATCGTGATGCTTTCGACTGCTTCCGCGCCCCGTGCTTTAGCAATGTCCGCAACTTGAATCATGAGCGCTTGGCAAACGGATAGTTCGTGCACATCGATTCCGCGTTTGAAGTGGGGAGAATACCGTTGAGCAGCCGTTCCGCGAGTATGGATGCTATTGCGAGACTGGCCCGAGTGTATGTGCGCTAACGTACAGACGGTCAACCGACCTCGGTTGCAAGGGTCCGACGACTTACAACGCATGTGCCGCCACCAAATGGAACGGCGGCACGAGCTTTCCGATCGAATCCGGTCACGGGTGTATCGGTTGTGCGGAGCCCGGCTTTTGGGATAAGGGCAGCTTGTATTCGCCGCTATCTGCCACCGATTGGGGTAAAGCGGGCGAGTCCTCCCCCGGCCAGGTGCTCGAGCTTGCCGCAGGGTGCCTTGAGCGCCTTCAGGCTCGAATCTTGCATCCACTGCGGGATTTGCGGCTGGTCCACCGTTTCTGATCGCCTCGGTGTTGCCCGTACTCGTGGGTACGGCGTGGGCGAGCGCCGCTTTTCATCAGTTCGACGGTTTGCGGACACGTGCAGGGAATTTTGGTAGAAGAGAAAACCTGGGCCATTCGCTACATCATTGTGAATACGAGCAACTGGTGGCTCGGTCATGAGGTCCTGATGGCTCCCGAGTGGATCGAGAGTGTGTATTGGGCGGAATCAAAGCTTATGGCCGGCCTGACGCAAGAATCCGTTAGAGATGCGCCTGAATACAATTCCAATGTGCCCATCACTCGCGAAGACGAGAAGATCCTGCACGCGTTCTACGGCCATAGCGGATACTGGCTGCTTGAGGGCGAGCCGCACGACAAAAACGCTCTCGCATAGCGAACACCAGAATTTCTAGCCAAGCGCGAATCCCGGAGGACGTTGGCCGCTTTGCTATTTTCTTCCTGGTTCCCGACCCTCTTAGCGTCCTAACGCACAGAGCGCGGCCGTTCGACCGGTGTAGGATTAAGACCTTCACGCCATAAGTCAAAATGGCGATGACGTCAAAGCCCCTCTTTGCACTACAGGCAAACGCATATGAATCCGATCACCACGTTCTTGGTATTTGCCTTCCTGGCCGCAGCCGCAGGCATAGGCTACTTCGTGAATTTGTATCTCGGGGCTGCATTCTTCGCAGTCGCGGTGGTGATCGGAATGTCGCTGAAGATGGCCAATGTATGGGAGAAATTCGTGATCCTACGGATGGGAAAGTTGCAAAGCGTCAAGGGGGCAGGCCTTTTTGCCATCATTCCGGTGCTTGACGCGGTAGTCGCGGTCATCGATGGTCGCATTCAGACGACGGGTTTCAATGCCGAGCAGGCGCTCACCAAGGACACCGTCCCTGTGAATGTCGATGCCATTATCTTCTGGCACGTGCATGACGCGGAGAAGGCCGCATTGGCGATCACAAACTACCGCGAAGCGATTGATCGGGTGGCACAGACATCGCTGCGCGAGATGATCGGCTCCTCGATGTTGGCTTCACTGTTATCGGATCGCAAAGATGCGGATGAGCAACTAAAGATTGAAATTGGTCAGAAAACCGCTCCCTGGGGTATATCAGTAACTTCGGTGGAAATCCGCGACGTCGCGATCCCAGTGGCTCTGCAAGATGCGATGTCGCGTCAAGCACAGGCTGAGCGTGAGAAGCAGGCGCGGGTGATTCTCGGATCCGCCGAGGCGGCGATTGCCGGCAAGTTTGTCGAGGCGGCCAATATTTACGCCGGACACCCCGAAGCGCTGCAACTGCGAGCAATGAACATTATCTATGAGACTACCAAGGAGCGAGGAGCGACGATTTTGATGCCCAGCTCGATGGTAGACAGCATGAATCCCTATGGGAACACGCTGGCCCTCGCGCTCGCGGGCAACGAGGTGCTCAAGCCAAATGGAACACTCAAACTGGCCGAGCCACCCCGCCCTGCAGCCGCGGCCTGACATCCGCAACGCTCTGAGCTTGAACACGATTCGCAACCACCTATGCCTGGGCCCGCACTGCGCTCGGTCTCCAGCAGCCGCTGTTTTTGCGCATCAAGACAGTCGCACGCGGCACAACTCCGGTCGGGCTGTGTCAGCCTATTGGCAAGAGAAACGAACTCGTGCGCCGGCGTAAAAAAATGCGATAGGCTGCCTCATCGCTGCATTTTGCATTCGCTTGAGGCGAGTGCCTCGCGTGTTCGACTCTGGGCTTCAAACGGTCGTATGTTTGGTGAGCCGGGCTACGCGCCACGGCGAACAAGTTCTTGCCGACTGCAATTCTTGGGCGCCGAAAGAGGCCCGTAATAGCCATGATCGCCTCAAGGCCCCGAAGAGCAGCTCAAATCAGCGGTGACAAATGCCGGTATGCCGTGGACGGGGACTATGTAATCCAAGGGTGGGGTCTTGGGCTGATAAACCTGTTTAGCTGGCAGGAACATGGCCGTCACCCGGCGTGCGCCGCTGCCGGAAAAGGGAAAAGTTATGAGTGTAGACATCGTCGAGGACCCTGCGGACACGAAGCAACGGAAGGTACGATCGGGAAGAAAACCAGCGGGTACCGATGTTCCACCGCTGAAAGATCCCGTCTGCGGAATGTCGGTCACATTCCGCTCACCCAACATGGCGCTATACGAGGGCACTGCCGTTTATTTTTGCAGTGCCGGCTGTAAGAGCAAATTTCTCGCGAACCCCGCGAAATATTCAATCGTCGCGGGCAGTGTCCGCGAACCCCCTGCCCTGCCTATGAAAACTTTAGTGACAGGCACAATCTACACCTGTCCCATGCATTCGCAGATACGCCAGGTCGGTCCGGGGGCTTGTCCGATCTGCGGCATGACGCTGGAGCCTGAGACGCCGACCCTCGACACGGACGAAAACCCCGAACTCAAAGAGTTTCGACACCGATTCTTTTGGACCCTGCCGCTCACCATGATCGTCGCGGTTCTGGCCATGGTAGGTCATCGAATTCCCTGGCCCAACGCAGCACTGGAAAGCTGGATCGAACTCGCCCTGAGCTTACCGGTCGTGCTCTGGGCTGGAAAGCCGTTTTTCGAACGCGCCGTGCAATCGCTAATTCACCGTAGTCCTAATATGTGGACCCTCATTGGGCTGGGTACCTCGGCTGCCTTTCTCTACAGCCTCATTGCGACGCTTGTTCCGGGTGTATTCCCGGGCTCTTTCATCGTGATGGGTCGGGTGCCCGTCTATTTCGAGGCCGCAGCAGTGATTATTTCCTTGACCTTGCTCGGCCAGCTTTTGGAACTGAATGCGCGCTCGCAGACTTCTGCTGCGATCAAATCCCTTTTGCGTTTAGCCCCTAAGACCGCTCGGCGGATCAACGCGGATGAAACCGAGGTGGATGTGCCGCTCGGCGATGTTCACGTGGGCGATACGCTGCGCGTGCGGCCGGGCGAAAAGATCCCCGTCGATGGGCTCGTACTCGAAGGCAGTGGCGCAGTGAATGAATCCATGCTGACGGGCGAGCCGTTACCCATCATGAAGCGCGCGGGCGACAAATTGATCGGCGCGTCGCTCAACACCTCAGGAGCCCTGGTGATGCGAGCAGAGCGCGTGGGCTCACAGACCCTTTTGTCGAGCATCGTGCAGATGGTCACTCAGGCGCAGCGCTCCAAGGCCCCCATGCAGCGAATGGCGGATCACGTGGCCAAATACTTTGTCGTGACGGTGGTCAGCGCCGCGATGCTGACCTTGTTCGGCTGGGGTTTTTTTGGGCCATCCCCAAGCTGGGCCTATGGGCTGATTAATGCGGTGTGCGTGCTCATTATCGCCTGCCCCTGTGCTTTAGGACTCGCTACGCCTATGTCGATCATGGTCGCAACTGGCAAGGCTGCCACTCAGGGCGTGCTGTTTCGGGACGCCGCTTCGATTGAGAATTTCCGCAAAGTCAACACGCTCATCGTGGATAAGACAGGAACGCTCACCGAGGGCAAGCCTCGGTTCGACCGGTGCATTGCGACAGCGGGGCACACGGAGGATGAGGTGCTGCGATGGGCGGCGAGTCTTGATCAGGGCAGCGAGCATCCGCTCGCCGAGGCGATAGTGTCAGCCGCTCGAGAGCGCCAACTCGAACTAGAAAAGGCCACTGGCTTTGAATCAATCGCCGGCGCCGGTGTGCGTGGAAGCCTCGGAAATCGGCAGATCAACGTGGGTAACACCGCCTTGATGGCGCAAGTCGGTGTATCTGTCGACGAGTTGCAATCGCAGGCCGAGCAACTGCGCGCAGAGGGTGCGAGCGTCATGTACTTAAGTGCTGATGGCAAGTTGGCCGGACTTCTCGCTGTATCCGATCCGATCAAGGCGAATACCGTCGAAGCCTTGGCTGCTTTAAAAGCCGCCGGGATACGCGTGATCATGGCGAGCGGCGATGGTCTGACGACTGCGACGTCGGTTGCCAAGAAGCTTGGCATCGATGATGTCCACGGAGAGGTCAAACCGGCGGACAAGCTCGCACTCGTCGATAAGCTGCAGCATGAGGGGCGCATTGTTGCCATGGCCGGCGATGGCATCAACGATGCTCCCGCGCTTGCAAAGGCGGATGTGGGTGTGGCAATGGGGACGGGCACGGATGTGGCCATGAACAGCGCCCAGGTTACTCTTGTGCAGGGGGATCTTCGCGGCATTGCGCAGGCACGCCTCATTTCCAAGGAGACCGTTGCCAACATGAGACAAAACTTAGGATTCGCGTTTCTTTACAACTCGCTCGGCGTTCCATTGGCCGCGGGCGTGCTGTATCCCTTCACCGGATGGCTGCTCTCACCGATGATCGCAGCGCTCGCCATGAGCTTAAGCTCCGTCTCCGTGATCACCAACGCGCTTCGACTCCGAGGGAAACATGGATAACAAACTCTCCATTAATGTGATCTCGATCTACCGCAAAAGGGCCAAGCGGTATGACTGGACCAGCTATATCGATATTAAGCACGCCAACCTACAGAGTGGGGGTGCGGTGTCGAAAACGTTGGCCGTCCACACGCACAACCCGGGATTAACGATGACTCCTCAGGCAGAATGGCAGCTTGGATTTCCGAGCCTGAGCATGCGTGCCGATATCAGGCCTACTCGAGCCGAAGTTGACCATGCCGTAGCCAGCATTCGTGAGTGGCGGCTCTACTTACCTCCGGCCTGTGTTACAGCGATGATCAAGGACGGATGGCAATGGTCGACCTGAGCTACCTAACATACGATGAGCGCATGCGAGCCAGTGTGTTTTGGGGAACTCGCGCAGGAAATAGATCAAGCCTCATCACGCATGCGAAAGAGCAACGAATTGCCACTGCAGACTTAGCGTGCAGATTGGCACGGGCTGCGTCAACTATGGCAGCGAGCGAAACACACAACCTGGATTTAACGCCTGGTACACGATGGCAACGAGCGATGATTGAGGGCAGGGATTGGATTAGCTTTCCAACTCAGCGCAATTATGGGGTTTCGCGAGCCAGGGAAGCCGCCGGCAGTCACCCCGAGTAGGTACGCGGGCGGACGCTCGATCGCGGCTCGCCCCACTGATCTCTAACAGAGGTCCAATTGTCGCTGACTAGATTGTAACCCAAACCGCTCCCAACGTAGGTTGGCCTTCCAGCTTAGGAATTCGTCCGCGGGCTGGATCATGCGAGTGATGAACGACCTGTCTATCTTGACCGCGTGTATTGGGAGGGCCGCGATAGATATGGTCGGGTAGATGTTTTGACCGCCGGAGATGATCATGTCTTTTTTTCGATCGATGATGTAAAGAAACCCCTCTTCATCGAGACGACCGAGGTCTCCCGTTCGCAGCCATTGGGCACCCGCCGAATCCACCCAGGTCGGCCGGCTGGTATGTACGGCAACGCACAGACGGTGCGTTCGCTGGAATGCTCAGATTTAACAATTCGAGCGAGGATGCGCGTTGACACTCAGGTTCGGGCACGACACGAGAGAAGACAGCCCGGCCCGCCACGGCGCGGGTGTGGCTGCGCGCGTTCGCCAGGCAACGTCGCCGACGCTGGTGCTCGGATTCGGCAATGTCCTCCTGAGTGACGACGGCGCCGGTGTACAGCTGGTTGAGCGACTACGGACTGAGCTTGGGCCCAATGCGGCGCAGTTCATTGACGGCGGCACGCTAAGCTTCAGCTTACTGTCCTATGTGGAGGCGACCGATTCGATGCTGGTGATCGACGCCGCCGATCTGAACAGCACGGCGGGCACCATCGACCTGTTCGAAGGGGCGGCGATGGACGAATTTCTGAAGAGTTCGCGGCGGCGGACCGTTCATGAGGTGGGTCTGATCGATCTACTCGATATGGCGCGGCTCCAAGACTGTCTGCCCAGGCAGCGAGCGCTACTGTGCATTCAACCCGGCCGCATCGACTGGTGTGAAACGCTCTCGGCTCCGGTTGCAGAGGCCCTGCCCGAGGCTGCCCGGCTGGCGAGAATAACGCTGCAGCGCTGGCAATGCACATGAGTCGACTTACCGAAATCCCGATCCGCATCGAGCCCGCAGCACGGAGCGAAGCATCGGCCGTAGTCGGCGGACTGGGCGGCGGCGTCGCTGCGATTCTCTGCGAACTGGTCACGCTGCTCGAGCGACTCGTCAAGGGCGAATCCCCTGGTGCCATCGATTTGCGGAGCCTGCCGATGAGTCCGCTGGATCGCGCGGAGCTTCAGCGGGTGCTCGGGGAGGGTGAAGTGCAGGCGACTGTCAACGCGCAAGGCCTGTCGAAGATGCGTGAAACTCGCGTTTCTGGAGTTTGGTGGGTCGAGCATTTTGATCAACAAGGTGAACTCATTGCCGAATTGATCGAAGTGAGTCGTGTGCCAGAGATCCTCTCGAGCGCGTCCGATGAGATCGCTGCTGGCGCGCGCGCGCTGCGCGCGCAAATCGCAATGGCAACAGTGCCACCAGCGCCGCAAGGAAGCCATGTCCCTCTTCAATGAACAGCTCACGGTCGGCGAGTCGCTGCGCTTACACGGTATCAGCCGCCGCGGCTTCATCAAGTTCTGTACCGCCACGGCATCGGCCATGGCGCTGCCACCCTGGATGGGAGCGGCGATGGCCGAACAATTGCGCCAGGCGCCCAGGCCATCGGTCGTGTATTTGTCGTTCCAGGAGTGCACCGGCTGTTTCGAGTCATTGACGCGCTCCTTCGCCCCGACCATCGAGAGTCTGATATTCAATGTGATTTCGCTGGACTACGACGACACCCTGATGGCCGCAGCGGGCGACGCGGCGGAAGCCGCGCTGACGAAGGCCATGAAGGACAACTTCGGTAAGTATGTGTTGGTGATCGACGGATCGGTACCGACCGGAGCCGGAGGTGCGTATTGCACTTCCGGCGGCCGGAGCGCCGTGGACACCCTGCGTGAGGCGGCCAAGGGCGCGGCGGCGATCGTCTGCGTTGGGACCTGTTCAGCGTTCGGCGGCATTCCCTTCGCCGATCCGAACCCGACCAGTGCCTGGCCGGTGACCGCCATTGTGGGGGACAAGCCCATCATCAATGTGTCCGGCTGCCCGCCCATTCCGGAAGTCATCACCGGAACGCTGTTGCAATTCGTCAGCACCGGACAAGTCCCGGACCTGGACGAGCATAGGCGTCCTAAGGCTTTCTTCGGCAACACGATTCACGATCGCTGCTATCGCCGGCCGTTCTATGACGAGGGAAAATTCGCCAAGTCCTTCGACGACGAAGGCGCACGCAACGGGTGGTGCCTTTACGAGCTCGGCTGCAAAGGGCCCACGACTTACAACGCCTGCGCGACGATCAAGTGGAACGGCGGCACCAGCTTCCCGATCGAGTCGGGACACGGCTGCCTCGGATGCTCCGAGCCGGGATTCTGGGACAAAGGCAGCTTCTATGCGG
>Ga0302324_100005484_pt1 | contig 27664 bp, 23 predicted proteins | sample Palsa_T0_1_FD_201949 | JGI IMG/M metagenome (GOLD analysis project Ga0302324, IMG submission 201949) | Peat permafrost microbial communities from Stordalen Mire near Abisko, Sweden - Palsa_T0_1 | ecosystem: Environmental > Terrestrial > Soil > Palsa > Peat permafrost | place: Sweden: Abisko...
TTGCGGAGATTTATGCGATGCGCGGAGCCGACAAGTCTTGACAGACAGAGACAGGGATTATTTTGCGAGGGATTGGGACGGAATGTGACGAATGCCTGACTGCTGAAAGAGCCGCTCTAGGAATCGAATCATAGGTTCCTTCCTTTGAAGTCGCGCTTATGAAGCCAACTCGTGCTGGCGGAACTCCTCTTCAAGTTGATCTGCGAAGTTTGCGGCATCGTCTTCCTGGAATAGTTCTCGATCCACTGGAATCTTCGTTGACAGGAGGTTCTGTGCCTTTTGGAATGCGGGCATGAGCCTTTGATCGGTTGGCTTTCCCAAAAGGAAGATCAGTTTGAAGGGCTCAGGGCTGTCCGACAGACTGGTTGACCTGCCGACCCACCTGCTGGCTTTTTCAAGGATCGCGCTCTCATCGGCCAAATCAAACGAAACGGGCTCGAAGACATTCCATTTCCCATTTTTCCAAGACCTCTCAAATTGATATTCGTAGTCGCTGGCGGCTATTTTCTTAGGAACCAAATGTTCATATACCTGTTTGGTTCTCAAGAGTTCCTGGAAACTCTTCCAAACGTCATCTTCGTCGCGCCGCACGGTGTCGCCCGGGTTCTCGTAGCGCGCTACATATCTCTGGTATAGAGTGTCCAGCGACTTGACAGGATCTTCAGTGACTCCGACTCCACCAGAGACGAATCGAATCGCCCCTTCGTCCATGGGCAGTATTTCTCCAAGAATTGACTGCAAGTCTCTCTTGGAGTCTTGGAAGAGGAGACCCTTGCTTATCTCCGCGCTTAAAATTGATATTTGATTTTCGATGTAGCGACCCAACCCACGAAAGGAAGCTCCATCGATGTGGCCAAACATCCTCGAAACTCTACGATACCGCGGGGTGAACGTTGCGCGCAGGAATGCATGCTCCGGGGAGTAGACAACAACTCCGATGTTTACAAATTCTTGGCTGAGTGGGTCATATACATAACGCATGAGGCTGAAGGTAAATGTCGATTTCACGCAAACCTCCTTGTAATTTCATTCGCGAACTCCGCCGAATGTTCTTGCATGAGCTTGAGGTGAGATTCAATCTTTCCAAGGTGCGAGGATCGCCATGCGGCCGGGACTTGCTCCGAGAATCTCTCAATCACCTCCCCAGATAAATCGGCCAATGACTGTATGAAATCAGGCGGGAAAGGGAGTCTCCGGAGAAGTTTTGCAAATACATGCTTTTCGAGGTAGGTCTCTGAATGGAGCAGCCAAGGCCTATCGCTGGGAAGCGGATTCACCAGAAAAGAGAACGCACATTCGTGGTCGAAGATGAAGAGGTCGTCACCTCGTGTGCCAAGATTGGGATTCTTGAAAGTTCGGTCGGGATTCTGTATCAAGGCATCGAAGGCAAATACGTTGAACGCAGCTTCCTCAAGATTTGCCGGAATTTGCTTGTCAACAGGCCATGGAGACAGGTCTGTGAGGAATTGGCTGCCGAAGTTTAGCCCGATGCTGTTTCGCATGATTTGCCTGCCTCGCTCATCGCCAATAAGGTGCTTTGCTACCGCTTCCGCCAAGTTCTCCTCGATCAGTACAACCGCCGGGCGTGGACACGACATGCCAAAGTAGGCACCTAGCATCGATGCGTAGAGCTCGCACAGCAGTGCGCCTGTGCCGAATTCCATGCCTCCTCGGAGTTTGACTACGAATTCACCCTCGCCTTGCGTCCCGCTGCAAGAGAAAATCGCTGGCGAAGTCCGTCCCTTTTCCATGAAATGGTGAAAAGTGCTTGCGATAACCAGCTCGACCACTATCGCTCCCGTCGCATCAAAATGTCTGAACTGAGGAGTACGCAGGATACATGAAGATCGAGGAATTTGGTTAGGGCGTTGAATTTGGCCCTCTGTACGATGTCCGAACTGAGGGCCAATGGGCTACCGGGTCTTGGAGACTTCTTCGACGGTGACTGGGTCGAGGAAGGGCATGCTGGCGCGGAGGGTTTTGCCGATGATTTCGACGGGGTGGTTGGCTTCGGCGTCGCGGAAGGCCTGGAATTCTTTGCGGCCGGAGTTCTGGTCGGCGAGGAAGCGCTTGGCGAAGGTGCCGTCCTGGATATCTTTCAGAATGCCCTTCATGGCTTTCTTGCTCTCGTCATTGATGACGCGCGGGCCGCTGACGTAGTCGCCCCACTCGGCGGTGTCTGAGATGGAGTAGCGCATGTAGGCGAGGCCGCCGCGGTAGATGAGGTCAACGATGAGTTTGAGCTCGTGGAGGACTTCAAAGTAGGCGCTTTCGGGCTGGTAGCCGGCTTCTACGAGGGTTTCAAAGCCTGCCTTGATGAGATGGCTGACGCCGCCGCAGAGTACGGCCTGTTCGCCGAAGAGGTCGGTTTCGGTTTCTTCGGTGAAGGTGGTTTCGAGCACGCCGGCGCGGGTGCAGCCGATGCCCTTGAGGTAGCTGAGGGTGAGGGCGTGGGCTGTGCCGGTTGCGTCCTGGTGGACGGCGATGAGGCCGGGGACGCCGCCGCCTTCGGTGAAGACTTCGCGGACGCGGTGGCCGGGGGCTTTGGGCGCGGCCATGGCGACGTCGATGCCGGGGGCGGGAACGATGCAGTCATAGCGGATGTTGAAGCCGTGGGCGAAGAGGAGCAGCTTGCCGGGGGCAAGGTTGGGGGCGATTTCGTCGGCGTAGAGCTTGGCCTGAGTCTGGTCGGGGACGAGCATCATGACGACGTCGGCCCACTTTGTGACTTCAGCGGGAGTGCCGACTTCGAGGCCGGCTTTCTGGGCTTTGGCGCGGGATTTGCTGGCTTCGGCGAGGCCGACGCGGACTTCGACGCCGGAATCCTTGAGGTTGAGGGCATGGGCGTGGCCCTGGGAGCCGTAGCCGATGATGGCGACTTTTTTCGCCTGGATCAGGGTGAGGTCTGCGGCGTGATCGTAGTAGGTCTTGGCCATGATGTTCTTTTGACTTCCTTTTTGGTTAAGTTCCGCTGAATTAAAGCTAAACCTCAGGGGCTAAAGCCCGGATAGATTCGCGATTTCATGTACGGGCTGAAGCCCGTACCCTTCATGTTGTGCTGCATTCGGCGCGGCTGAAGCCGCGCCCTTTCAAAGCTTCTAACAACTCGATTCAGATGTTGTCGGCGAAGTTGTCTGGGGCGATTTCGGCTTTGGGAGCGGATTCGTTGCCGATGCCCATGGCTTGGAGGACGCCGCTGGAATGCTTGCCGCGGCGCATGGTCATTTTGCCGCTGCGGCAGACTTCAAGGACGCGGTCTTCGGTTTCGTTGAGCACCTGAATGAGGCCTTCGATCTTGCTTTCGACGCCGGTGATTTCGATCATGAGCGAGTCCGGGGCGAGATCGACGATGCGGGCGCGGAAGACTTCTGCGAGTTCGAAGATGTGCGAGCGGTTGTGCGCGGTGGCGGCGACCTTGATCAGCGCCAGTTCGCGGGTGACGTTGGGGGCTTTGCCGATGTCGTCGACATCGATCACATTCTCCAGTTTATAGAGGCTGGCGCGGATGCGGTCCGGAGCGCGGTCGCCGGTGTGGTCGGGCGGCTCAACAACGATGGTCATGCGCGAGATGCCGCGGCGTTCGCTGTGGCCGACGGTGAGCGAGACGATGTTGATGTTGAGCCTTCGAAATAGAGAGGCTACGCGCGTTAGAACTCCGGGTTTGTCTTCTACGTAGGCGATGAATGTATGTAACATGATTGCCGCTTACCTCAGGGGCTAAAGCCCCGCCGATCTGGTTGTCGGGATGTACGGGCTGAAGCCCGTACCCTTCAAAGACCTTAATTATTGGTCTTCCGGCCGTTCTAACAACGGATTGTGGCCTGGGCGGCGGATCATTTCGTGCAGGGCTTTGCCGGCGGGGATCATGGGGTAGACGCTGTCTTCCTGTTCGACGAGGAAGTTGATCAGGAATGCGCCTTGGTGGTTGCGGGCGGTCTGTACGGCGGCTTCGAGGTTGCCGCGGTCGCGAACGGCGATACCGGGGATGCCGTGGGCGTCTGCGAGTTTGACGAAGTCGGGGCTGACGAGCGGCGTGGACTCGTAGTTCTTGTCGTAGAAGAACTCCTGCCACTGGCGCACCATGCCGAGGTAGCCGTTGTTGATGATGGCGACGTTGACGTTGAGTTTTTCCTGCGCGATGGTGGCGAGTTCGCAGGCGGTCATCTGGAAGCCGCCATCGCCGGCGATAATCCAGACTTCTTTGTCGGGGCAGGCGACCTTGGCGCCGATGCCGGCGGGTAAAGCAAATCCCATTGTCCCGAGGCCGCCGGAGGTGATCAGCGTGCGGGGGTGGTCGTGCCGATAGTATTGCGCTTCCCACATCTGGTGCTGGCCTACGTCGGTGGCGACGATGGCGCGGCCCTCGGTGATGCGCCAGAGGTCGTGCATGACGTGGGCGGCGTAGAGGTGGCCTGAGTCGGGTAGATTCTTGATGTCGCGGACTGCGGCGTCGCCTTTGCTGGCGGCGATGGCGCTGAGCCATGCGGAGCCATCGCGGCCGGGAAGCAGAGGCAGAAGCTGTTCGAGCACGTAGCGCAGGTCGGCGACGAGGGCGACGTCTGCCTTGATGTTTTTGTTGATCTCGGCGGGGTCGATCTCGATGTGAATTTTCTTGGCGTTGGGGGCATAGGTGGCCGGGGTGCCGATGACGCGGTCGTCGAACCTCATGCCGCAGGCGATGAGCAGGTCGGCTTGCTGGATTGCGTCGTTGACCCAGGACTCGCCGTGCATGCCCATCATGCCGAGGTTAAGTGGGTGGGAGGCGGGGAAGGCTCCGAGGCCGAGCAGCGTGGTGCCGACGGGGATGGACATGCGTTCGGCGAGGGTGCGGACTTGCTCGCCGGCGTTGGACTGCAGGATGCCGTGGCCGGCGAGGATGACGGGGCGTTTGGCGGCGCGGATGAGGTCGGCGGCGTCGCGTAGAGCTTCGTCGGGAACGGTGAGCATGGGGTGCGGCTTGTAGGGATGCGGCTTGGCGCCTTCAAAGTCGAAGATAGCGGAGTTTTGCTGCGCGTCTTTGGTGATGTCGACGAGGACTGGGCCGGGGCGGCCGGATTGGGCGATCTGGAAGGCGTAGCGGACGGCTGGCGCGATGTCTTCAGGGCGCGTGACGAGGAAGTTGTGCTTGGTGATAGGCAGGGTGACGCCGGTGATGTCGACTTCCTGGAAGGCGTCTGTGCCGAGGACTTTGCTGGAGACCTGGCCGGTGATGCAGACGATGGGGATGGAGTCCATCATGGCCGTGGCGATGCCGGTGACGAGGTTGGTTGCGCCGGGGCCGCTGGTGGCGATGGCCACGCCGACTTTGCCGCTGGCGCGCGCGTAGCCGTCTGCCATGTGCGCCGCGCCCTGCTCGTGGCGGACGAGGATGTGGCGGATGGGGAACTTGCGCAGCGCGTCGTAGGCGGGCAGGATGGCTCCGCCGGGGTAGCCGAAGACTTCTTGGACGCCCTCGCCGACGAGCGTGGCCCAGAGGATTTCTGCGCCGGTTAGGCGGGTGGTGTTGTTGAGATGCGCGCTTTCGTTCTTTTCGATGTTGCTCATGGAAGATTCCCCTTCCTTTATCGGTCTTTCACTTCAGTAAATCAACTGCTTCTGGAATACCGGGCCGCTCTGTTCTTCGGTCAAATTGATGGAAAAGAAAAGTCCGAATTTCTTTTCAACATGCCCATATACTTCGTCGGCTTGGCCAGCTTCTTTGCCGGAAATCTTGAGAAAGTTCTTCGAAAAAACAACGCCACCTTCGCCGACCCGCCGCCACGTGCCTTGTGTGTGCTCTACCTTACCTGCGCGGTAGACCTGTTGTTGAAAGGTTCCATCCCGGCTGAGAAACAACACCGATTTCGTACTATCCATTCGGGACATATAAGTCCCAGCCATTGCTTCGTTACTGTAGTCTGCAGCGACGTAGTACCAAGCCAAGAACAAGGCGACAAAAAGACAGATGCAAACGGTTAGGCGTATCGTCCTCTTGCGCCGGATATCGGGTTGCGCGAGACGGCAAACAATCGTCGAGTACGTGGTTGCCATCGTCTTCAATTTAGTTGCCTCCTTGCGCCGAAATTCTATATGGTGACTGCGCCTTCGCTGGCGCTGCTTACGGTTTTAACGTACTTAGCGAAGACGCCGGTTTTGAAACGCGGTTCAGGAGCTTTCCATGCGGCTTTGCGTTTGGTCAGTTCTTCTTCGCTCACTTCGAGCGTCAGTTTGCGGTTGGGGATGTCGAAGTGGATGATGTCGCCTTCTTGAATGAGGGCGATGGGGCCGCCGACGAAGGCTTCCGGGGCGACGTGGCCTACGGTGAAGCCGCGTGTGGCGCCGCTGAAGCGGCCGTCGGTCATCAGCGCAACGGTGGCGCTTAGATGCGCGTTGGAGCTGACGGCTGCGGTGACTTGCAGCATCTCTCTCATGCCGGGGCCGCCTTTGGGGCCCTCGTAGCGGATGACGAGGACGTCGCCGGGTTTGATCTGCTGGGCTTGGACGGCGGCGAAGCAATCGTCCTCGGAGTTGAAGACGCGAGCCGGGCCGCGATGCTCTACCCGGTCGGATGCGGCGATCTTCATCACAGAGCCTTCGGGCGCGAGGTTGCCTTTGAGGATGACCAGGCCGCCGTGGGGTTTGATGGGAGCTTCAAATGTCTTGATGACTGGCTGGCCTGGGGTTTCGACAGCTTCCTGCGCTTCTTCACCGATGGTTTTCCCGCTTACGGTGAGGGCGTCGCCGTTGAGCAGGCCTGCGTCCAACATGCGGAGAGCGAGAAGACGCGATCCTCCAGCGGCCTGGTAGTCCGAGGCAACGTATTTGCCGGCGGGCGAAAGGTCGCAGATGAAAGGCGTGCGGTCGCTGATCTTGTCGAAGTCGTCGATCGAGAGGTCGATGCCCATTTCGCGCGCGATGGCGAGGAAGTGCAGGACGGCGTTGGTAGATCCGCCGGAGGCTGCTACGGAGGCGATGGCGTTCTCGATGGAGGCGCGAGTGATGATGTCTGAGGGACGGCGATTGTCGCGTACCGCCTTCATGAGGATGTGGCCTGCCTGGCGCGAGGCTTCGTGCTTGTGCGGGCTGGTGGCGGGGACACCGGAAAGCTGAATGGGACTGATGCCGAGGATCTCCGCAGCCATAGCCATGGTGTTGGCCGTGAACTGGCCGCCGCAGGCTCCTGCGCCGGGGCAGGCTGCGGCTTCCACGGCTTCAAGGCCGGCGTCGTCGAGGGTGCCGCTGGCGTGGGAGCCGATGGCTTCGAAGACGTTGAGGATGGTTATATCTTTGCCGTTGAGTTTACCTGGGGCGATGGAGCCGCCGTAAAGCATAAGCCCTGGGATGTTGAGGCGGCAGAGGGCCATGATCATGGCAGGCATGTTCTTATCGCAGCCGCCGATGCCGACGATGCCATCGAAGAGATTGCCGCGCGCGACCAGTTCGACCGAGTCGGCGATCACTTCGCGCGAGACAAGCGAGGCTTTCATGCCCTGGGTGCCCATGGTGATGCCGTCGTGGATGGTGACGGTGTTGAACTCCATCGGAGTGCCGCCGGCTTCGCGGATGCCTTGCTTGACGGCTGCGGCTACGTCGCGCAGGTGGAAATTGCAGGGGCCGATTTCGGTCCAGGTGTTGGCGACGCCGATGATGGGCTTGTGCAGGTCTTCTTTGGTGAATCCGACGCCGCGCAGATAGCTGCGCGCGGCGGCGCGATTGGGGCCTTCGGTCAACGGGATGCTTTGGCGCTTGCCTTCGATGGTCATTATTTTCCTTGGCGAGTTAGCGAGTTAGCAGGTTAGCGAGTTAGCTGCGATTGTGCTAACCCGCCAACCTGCTAAATGGCCAACTCGTTGTATTTCGCTTTCAGCCAGTTGGAGTGGTCGTGCTTGGATTCGAAGCTGTCGAGTGCGGCGGCGTGGCGCAGGGTGAGGCCGATGTCGTCGAGGCCTTCGGTGAGGCAATACTTCCGGAAGGGGTCGACCTCGAATGTTGCGTGGAAGCCTTGCGCGTCGGTGACGGTCTGGTCGATGAGCGAGACGGTTAGCTGATAGTTTGGCGTGGTTGCGGCTCGGTGCAGCAACAGATTGGTTTGTTCTTCGCTGAGGCGGATGAGGACGATGCCGTTTTTGCCTGCGTTGGAGAAGAAGATGTCGGCGAATGCTGGAGCGATGACGGCGCGGAAGCCGTAGTCGCTGAGCGCCCATGCGGCGTGTTCGCGGCTGGAGCCGCAGCCGAAGTTCTTGCCGGCGATGAGGATCTTTGCGCCTGCGTATTGGGGGTCGTTCAAGACAAAGCTTGGGTCAGGTGCGCCGGCGTTGGGGCCATCCTGGATGCGGCGCCAATCGAAGAAGAGGAACTCGCCGTAGCCGCTGCGTTCAATGCGCTTGAGGAACTGTTTGGGGATAATCTGATCCGTATCGACGTTGACGCGGTCGAGCGGGGCGGCGAGGGAGGTGATGGTCTTGAAGGGTTCCATGTTAGTTTGCTCCCACGGTCTCGGCGATTTCGGACCAGTTGCGTACATCGACGAAGTGGCCGGCGATGGCTGCGGCTGCTGCCATCTCGGGACTGACTAAGTGCGTGCGTCCGCCGCGGCCCTGGCGGCCTTCAAAGTTGCGATTGCTGGTGGAAGCGCAGCGTTGGCCGGGCGAGAGGATGTCGGGGTTCATGCCCAGGCACATGCTGCAACCAGGCTCGCGCCACTCGAAGCCTGCGGCGAGAAAAATTTGATCGAGGCCTTCTGCTTCGGCTTGATCTTTCACAGACTGGGAGCCGGGAACGACCATCGCTGAAACGTGCGTGGAGACCTTGTGGCCTTTGGCGATGGAGGCTGCGGCGCGCAGATCTTCAATGCGGGAGTTGGTGCAGGAGCCGATGAAGACGCGGTCGATGCTGATGTCTTCAAGCAGCGTGCCGGCTTTCAGGTCCATGTATTCGAGGGCGCGTTCAAAGGCACGGCGTTCGCTCTCGTTGGGCGTGGCGGCGGGGTCGGGAACCTTCGCGGTGATGGGCGCAACCATGCCTGGGCTGGTGCCCCAGCTTACGTAAGGAGTGAGCTTAGTTGCGTCGATGGTTAACTCGCGGTCGAATTTAGCGCCGGGATCGGAGGGCAGCTTGCTCCACTCGGCCACTGCCGCGTCCCATGCCGCGCCTTGCGGTGAATAGCGGCGGCCTTTGAGATACGTGAAGGTGGTTTCGTCGGGAGCGATCATGCCGGCGCGTGCGCCTGCTTCAATGCTCATGTTGCAGATGGTCATGCGGCCTTCCATCGAAAGCGCGCGGATCGCGGAGCCGGCATATTCAATGACGCAGCCAGTTGCGCCGTCAGTGCCGATTTCGCCGATGATGGCGAGGACGATGTCTTTCGCGGTGACTCCCTTTGGCAGTTCGCCTTCTACATTGATGCGGAAGGTTTTGGGCTTGCCCTGCGGCAATGTTTGCGTGGCGAGCACATGCTCTACTTCGCTGGTGCCGATGCCGAATGCGAGTGCGCCGAATGCTCCGTGAGTGCTGGTGTGGCTGTCGCCGCAGACGATGGTCATGCCGGGCTTGGTGATGCCGAGTTCCGGGCCGATGACGTGGACGATGCCTTGCTCGCGGCTGCCGATGTCGTATAGCTCGATGCCGAACTCTTTGCAGTTGTCGCGCAGCGTGGAGATTTGCTTGGCGGCGATCTGGTCGAGGATGTTGAAGCGCTCGGCGAGGAGCGTGGGGACGTTGTGATCGACTGTCGCAACGCAGCGGTCGGGACGGCGAACGGTGCGGTTGGTGAGGCGAAGGCCTTCAAAGGCTTGCGGCGAGGTGACTTCGTGGATGAGATGCAGGTCGATGTAGATCAGCGTTGGTTCGCCTGCAGGTTCGGCGACGATGTGCTGGTTCCAGACTTTTTCGAAGAGTGTTTTGGGTGTGTTGCTCATGATTGTTGTTGCCCTCAGGGGCTAAAGCCCCAATGAATCTCTGATCTCTTTCGGCGCGGCTAAAGCCGCGCCCTTTCAAAGCTGGTGCTCAGCCCTTTCAAAGCTGGTGCTCAGCCCTTTCAAAGCTGATGCGTTAGCTGACTTGAGCTGAGAGCAACGCGCTCACGGTTTCGCGGACTTGCTGGCCCATCTCGGTGGTTGAGAGAACTTTGAAGTCCGTGGTGTTGCCGCGGGCCAGGTCTGCGGTGCGGTAGCCTGCTTCAAGGACCTTGCGCACCGCGGTTTCAATGGCGACTGCTTCGGCTTCGAGTCGAGCAGAGTGGCGCAGAACCAACGCACCGGTGAGGATGGCTCCGAGTGGGTTTGCAAGTCCTTTGCCGGCGATGTCGGGGGCCGAGCCGTGGATCGGTTCGTAGAGATTGACTTTGCCGCCGATGGTGGCTGAGGGCAACATGCCGAGTGAGCCCGTGATGACTGCGGACTCGTCGGAGAGGATGTCGCCGAAGAGGTTCTCGGTGAGCACTACGTCGTAGTTGCGCGGGCTGGTCACGATCAGCATGGCCATCGAGTCGACGAGCTGATGTTCGAGCGTGACGTCGGGGAATTCGGCGGCGACTTCGTTCACTGTGGCGCGCCAGAGTTGCGAGACTTCGAGGACGTTGGCTTTGTCGACGGAGGTGAGTTTCTTGCGGCGCGTCTGCGCGATCTGGAAGGCGATGCGGGCTACGCGGACGATTTCGTCTTTGGTGTAGCGCATGGTGTTCCAGGCTTCGCCGGTCTGCTTGTTCCATTCACGCGGTGCGCCGAAATAGAGGCCGCCGAGCAGTTCGCGGACGAAGAGGATGTCTGCGCCTTCGATGACTTCAACCTTGAGCGGGCTGTTGACGGCGAGCTCTTTGATGGCGAAGGCAGGGCGCAGGTTGGCGAAGCCTCCGAGGGCTGAGCGAAGCTGCAAGAGGCCGGCTTCTGGGCGCGTGTTGGGGGGAAGTGCGTTCCACTTGGTGCCGCCGACTGCGCCTAAGAAGACTGCGTCTGATGCGAGCGCGGCTTTGAGGGTGTCTGCGGGGAGCGGTGTGCCGTCGGTGTCGATGGCGATGCCGCCGATGCGCTTTTCGGTGATGGCGATTTCGTGGCCAGCAGCGATGGCGACGGTTTGCATGACGGAGACGGCTTCGCGGGTGACTTCGGGGCCGATGCCGTCGCCGGCTACTACGAGAAGATTGAGCTTCATTGCATTCCTTCGGTCGGGGCGATCCCACATCTCAAAGTCAAGATGTGGGGCACCCGGATTTGTCGTGCCGCTAAGATTTGTTATCCCACCATTGTCGTAAGTGCGGCGACAAGAATGGGGCACCCACATTTGTTTTATCGAAACTTGTTTAGTCTACTTCGGCGTAGGAGACTGGCCGGCGGTCGCGGATTTGCTGTGGCAGCAGGCCGACGAGGTCTTGGTCGTAGATGTTTTTCTTACGGTCGGCGAGGGCTACGAAGCGGTCATACACCTGCTGCAACTCATCGCGATCCATTGGATAACCGAGTTGTTCCAGGCGGTTGCGCAGCGCGGCGCGGCCTGAGTGCTTGCCCAGAACAAGTTGAGTTGCAGCCGCGCCGACGAGGGCTGGGGTCATGATCTCGTAGCAGAGCGGGTTGGCCAACATGCCGTGCTGATGAATGCCCGACTCGTGCGCGAAGGCGTTGGCGCCGACGATGGCTTTGTTGGGGGATGGGCCGAAGGTGATGAGCTGGCCGAGGGTCTGGCTGGTGGCGAAGAGATTGTCGAGCTTGATGGAGGTCGAGACGCCGTAGCGGTCGAAGCGGACGTAAAGCGCCGCGGCAATTTCTTCCACGGCGGCGTTGCCGGCGCGCTCGCCGATGCCGTTGACGGTGCATTCGATCTGGCGGGCTCCGGCCTGGACGGCGGCGAGGGAGTTGGCGACGGCGAGGCCGAGGTCGTCATGGCAGTGCGAGGAGAGGATGATGCCTTCGGCGTCGATGGCGGGGATGCGCTCGCGGACTTCGCGGAACATCTGGCCGTACTCTTCCGGAGTGGAGTAGCCGACGGTGTCGGGCATGTTGATGGTGGTGGCGCCGGCCTGGATGGCGACGCGGACCATTTCGACGAGGAAGTCACGGTCGGAGCGCGTGGCGTCTTCGGGCGAGAACTCGACATCGCCGCAGAGCGAGCGCGCCTGACGAACGGATTCGGCGGTCTGCGCCAGGGCCTGTTCGCGGCTCATCTTGAGCTTGTATTCGAGATGCAGATCGCTCGAGGCGAGGAAGACGTGGATGCGCGCGCGGTCGGCATGTTCGAGCGAGCGCGCGGCCATCACGATGTCTTCACTCTTGGCGCGCGCCAGCGAGGTGATACGCGGCTTGCGGATGGCCTGAGCGATGGTGGCGATGGCCGCGAAGTCGCCTTCGGAGGCCATGGCGAAGCCGGCTTCCAGGATGTCGACGCCCAGGTCTTCTAGAGCGTGGGCCATGGTGAGCTTTTCCTGCGTGGTCATGCTGCAGCCGGGGGATTGCTCGCCGTCGCGGAGGGTGGTGTCGAAGATGAAGACGTGGTTGCTGTTGGGCGCTGTTGTCATGGGTATTTCTAGTCCTGCCTTGGGGAAGTCTGCCTCAATCTAGGAGCATACTCTCTCGCCTGTTTCAGTGTCTTCGATTCGGGCTTTATAACGCAAAGTTATTCTTATTTGGTATTCGATTAGAATTCGTTATGCTGGGTGAAAGAGGTATTTGCCTTGGAACTGCATCAGTTGGAGACGTTTTTGGCGGTGGCGGAGGAGCGTAGTTTTTCGCGCGCGGCGGTGCGGATGCATCGCACGCAGCCGGCGATCAGCCAGGTAATTCGCAAACTGGAAGAGTCGGTGGGCGAGGTGCTGCTGGATCGTGCGGCGCGGGATGGTTCGTTGACGGCTGCGGGCGAGTTGCTGCGCGAGTATGCGACGCGGTTGCTGGCGTTGCGGCGCGAGGCGGGCTCGGCGATGGAGGAGTTGAAGTCGCTGGAGCGCGGGCAGTTGCAGTTGGCAGCGAATGAGTACACGTGCCTCTATCTGCTGCCGGTACTGGATGCGTTTCGCAAGCTGCATCCGAAGATCGATGTGACGGTCCACCGGTCGCTGGCGAGCAGGATTCCGGAAGAGTTGAATTCGCGGATTTTTGAGTTGGGCGTGATTTCGTTCAAGCCAGATACGGAGCACTACCGTTCTGTGGCCGTGTATGCGGATACGTTGGCGTTTGTGGTGAATCCCGATCATGCGCTGGCTCAGGCGGAACGGGTTTCGATTGCCGATCTCGGAGAAGAATTGTTTGTTGCGCATAACGTGCCTTCGCCGTTGCGGCGAAAAGTGGTGGAGGCGTTTGAGCGGCATCGCACGCCGTTGCATATGCGGGTGGAGCTGCCGACGATTGAGGCGATCAAGCGATTTGTGGCGATGGGCAATGGCGTGGCGCTGGTGCCGCGGCTGACGGCGGCGCGTGAACTGGAGACGGGGGAGTTGATTGCTGTGCCGGTGGATGAGCTGGAGTTTCGGCGGCTGCTGCGATTGGTGTACCGGAGGAATGGGAAGTTGTCGTATGCGGCTACGGCGTTTTTGCAGACGGTGCGGTCGATGGCGAGCGAGGTCGGGGCGCCGTTTCATTATCAAGTTGAACGATAGGGATTAGGGATTAGGGTTCGTGCTGGGCACGAATTTGGTTTGCATTTTCTGTTCCCACCCTAGCCACAAAGGCGTGGCTAGGATGGGGCACCCACATTCACTGAGGTGCGATTACAAGAGCGATGAGGCGATGGCGAGGGCTGCTATGGCGGCGGTTTCTGCTCGTAGAATTCTTGGGCCTAGCGATGCGGATTGCCAATTGTGCTTGGCGAAGAATGCGAGTTCTTCGCTGGTCCAGCCGCCTTCGGGGCCGATGGCTAACTCAAAGTTGGGCAGGTCGGTTTCTGTCGATTGCAGAGCGGCTTCGATGCGATGGCGCAGGGTTGCAGTGCGTTCGTCTTCGGCCAGGAGAATGTGTTGAGCCGATGAGGGTTGTTGCAGGCGTAGCGGCAATGCGATGGGATCTTCGATGATGGGTATATCGGCGCGGCGGGATTGCTTGGCAGCTTCTTGCGCGAGCCTGCGCCAGCGCTCGACGCGTTTGTCCGCGGCTTGCGCGAGATGCTTTTCTGTGCGGCGCGCGACGATGGGAACGATGGAGGCTACGCCGAGCTCTGTGGCTTTCTCGATGGCCCATTCCATGCGGTCGAATTTGAAGATGGCGAGAAGCAGCGTGACAGGCAGCGCGGACTCGGCGGGGATTTCTTCCAGAAGCGTGAAGAGGACTTCTTCGCTTGAGACGCTGGCGATTTGCGCGCGATAGACGCGGCTGTTGGCCACGATGTCGGCCTGCGCGCCGGGTTGCGCGCGCAGTACGCGAGCGAGGTGTTCGGCCTGCGTACCGGTGAGCGATGCGGAGGTTTCCGTTGCGGTGTCGGCGATCCAGCGGCGTCGGGTCATGCTTTTTATATTGTCTACGATTGGGGTTCGATGCAGACAAGAAAGGGGGCGCGCTTGGCGTCCCCGCTCTTGTTGCCTTGGTGATGCTTGCCTGTTGTCGGTTGCTATTCTCCCGGATGTGCAGATCGATGGCGAGCGCGCAAACGATGCTGCAATGCAAGAAGGTATAGATTCACGTTCGATGCGTGTCAAGAGAAAAATTCGCGGCGTGTGGAAGACGTGCGATTGTGTTCTATTTTGGTGCTGCGGATAAGTGGTCGAGCAGGTGCGAAGAGCGTATGAGAGCGAGGGCCATGCCGGTGGCGAAGTCATGCCAACTGTGCGCGATCATGCCGGGCAATAGATTCTTTCGCAACAGCGTGATGATGCCGAAGAGCGAGCCGAAGATGGAGATGAGAAAGATGCCGCGCACGCCCTGGTATCCATGCGCAGCGCCGAAGACGATGGCTGCGACGATGACCGCGATGGGTGTGTTGCGCAGCAGCGCGATGGCCTGAGACTGCATGTAGCCGCGGAAGATGATCTCTTCCGAGAAGCCGACGATGAGGCATAGAAAACCCCACGCGGCGATTTCGATGCCGTTTGCGGGCGCGAGTTCGGTGAGTTGGTGAATCAGTTCCGATTGTTGCTGCTCGGGGCTCTTGGGCTTCGGGCTGTTCGGACTCGATTGCGAGGAGGGAGCGGATTGTTTCGCTGTCTCGTGCCGATAGATATGGGTTTGCACGAAGAGCCATGAGAGCGCGCAGATCAGCAGGATGCTCATGGAGCAGACCCAGAAGGCCGCGGCGATGAGTATCTCCATGGTAATGGCATTTAGGCCTTTGGGCCATGCGCCGAAGAGCGAGCGGAAGGGAACTTTGCGGAGACGCAGGCCGAAGGCGATCCAGACGACGATGCCGAGTTCAAGCGCGCCGGTGAGCGCGTAGCGAATGAGACGGACGTTGTCTACTCCCGCGGTTGCTGCACGCACTGCTCCGCCCGGCGATGCGATGGGATTACCGGAACCGGAATTCGCGCTGATAGCTCCCCAGGCGGAGTAGGCAAGAATCGCGAGGACGAGGAGGAGCGTGTGCCAGATGGGCGCGATGCCGCGGGGCTTGGATGGTTCAAGATAGGTCTCGGATACGGCAGCGGGCGCGGGATCGATCTCTGCCGGTGCATGCGTTTGCGCTTCGATTTGCTCGTCTTCAGGCATGGGATCAGCTTACGAGAGTTGCGTGAGTTTTGTGCGCGCGGTAAGCGAAATTTAGCTGTGCGGAAGCCGCTAGAGAACTAGCACTCAATGATATTCAAGGCAAGGCCGGCGAGGGAGGTTTCCTTGTAGCGGGATTGCATGTCGAGGCCGGTTAGATACATGGTGCGGATGACCTGGTCGAGGGAGACTTTGTGCTCTTCCGGCTCCTGCATGGCGATGCGGGTGGCGTGGACGGCTTTGACGGCTCCCATGGCGTTGCGCTCGATGCAGGGAATTTGGACCAGGCCGCCGATGGGGTCGCAGGTCATGCCGAGGTTGTGCTCCATGGCGATTTCGGCGGCGTGCTCGATCTGTCCGCTGGTGCCGCCGAGCGCTGCGGCAAGTCCTCCGGCGGCCATGGAGCATGCGACGCCGACTTCTCCCTGGCATCCGACTTCGGCGCCGCTGATCGAGGCGTTCTCCTTGTATAGGATACCGATGGCGGCAGAGGTGAGGAAGAAGCGGATGAGGCCGTCTTCGGTGGCTCCGGGGATGAAGTTCATGTAGTAGTGAGCGACGGCGGGGACGACTCCCGCTGCGCCATTGGTGGGTGCGGTGACGACGCGGCCTCCCGCGGCGTTTTCTTCATTTACGGCCATGGCGTAGACGGTGACCCAGTCGAGGGGGGCGAGCGGATCGGATGGCTTTTGTTCCTGCTGCTTTTCTTGCAGGCGCGTTGCCAGGCGATGGGCGCGGCGGCGAACGTTGAGGCCGCCGGGAAGAATTCCTTCCGTCGCGATGCCGCGGGCTACGCAGGACTGCATGGTGCGCCAGATTGCGAGGATGCGCTCGCGGATCTGCTGACTGGTGTGGCTGCCGCTTGAACCGGTGCGGGCGCACTCATTGGCCAGCATGATTTCAGCGATGGACAGTCCATGCGTGTGGGATTGGTCGAGCAGTTCGGCTGCGCTGTGGAATGGGTAGGGAAGTTCAGCCGAGGCTGCTGTTGCCGGGTTGGCCTCTGCGCCATCTTCAACGATGAACCCGCCGCCGATGGAGAAATAGGTTTGGGATGCCAGCGTGTCGCCGTTCGCATGGTATGCCGTGAAGCGAACGCCGTTGGGATGTTGCGTGACAGCTCCGGGTGGAAACATCTGGTTGCGGTGGAAGAGCAGATCGGTGGCTTCCTGAAATGCGATGCTGTGCCCGGTCGAAAGCGTGAGACGCTGCGTGGCGCGAATCTCGGCGACGGTTTGTTCGATAGCCTCAGGATCGACCGTTGCCGGCTCATGGCCGCTCAGTCCGAGCAGGACGGCGCGATCGGTGGCGTGGCCTATGCCGGTAAGCGCGAGGGAGCCGTAGAGCTCTGCCGTGATTCGGCGGACGCGGCCGTCAAGCTGCGATTCTTTCAGGCCCTGCACAAATTGGAAGGCTGCGCGCATCGGCCCCATGGTGTGCGAACTGGACGGGCCGACGCCGATTTTATATAGGTCGAAGAGGCTGGTCATACCTCGCGATTGTAGTTGATTGGCATTGATGCGGGATTGAGGCGACTGGAGGATTGATCTGGCTTCTGCTCCCAGGTCTCAAAGGCGCGACCTGGGGCACCCAGATTTGCTTATTCGAGGGAGTTGCGCAGCCGCTCGCGCTTGCGGCGCTTTTCGATGTACATGGCGGCGTCGGCCTGGTGGATCATGTCGTCGAGGGAGTTGAGCGAGTGGGGTTCGCAGCGGATGACGCCGATGCTCATGGTAAGAGGTGGGTCGTTGGGGAAGCAGCGGTTGCGGTGCTCGATGTTTTGGGTGATGCGCTCCTGGATTTCGAGTGCCGGGGTGGAAGGGCCCGTTGCGAATACGACGAATTCGTCGCCGCCAATGCGTCCTATGACGTCGGAGTCGCGGAAACTCTCGCGCAGCACTTTGGCGGCGCTGACGATGAGTTGGTCGCCGGCGTCGTGGCCCAGTGTGCGGTTGACCTGCTTGAGACCGTCGAGGTCGATGTAGATGATCCAGCCTTGGGTGTGGACGCGATGGACGAGTTTGAGCAACTGTTCCGCCTGGAGCAGAAAGCCGCGGCGGTTGTTGAGGCCGGTGAGCTCGTCGGTGAGCGAGAGGCGGACGACCTTGGCTTCCATCTGCTTGCGCAAGACGGCTTCATTGCGCAGTGCGGTGTTGGCGGCTTCCAGTTCCTCGGTGCGCTGGCGGAGGCGCTCTTCCAGTTCCTGGTGAATGCGGACATTTTCCATGGCTACTGCGGTGGAGTCGGCGAGCGCCTGAAGAATCCTGAGCTGCTCGGAGGTCGGGCGGTGCGTCGTGGCCCAATAGCTGCCGATGGCGCCAACCGGGCTTTGCGTACGGATGGGCGGCTGGATTGGCACCATGGCCATGCTGCGCACGAAGGTGGGGCGATAGGCCTCAACGGGAATTCGGGGGTCGAGGAAGACGTTAGGGATGGTTACCGATTCTCCGGTGTTCATTACCCAACCGCTGATGCACATTTCCAGGGGAAAGCGCTGGCCTTTCCAAAGAGGTGCGATCGCGTCTTCGTCGACATAGAAGCAGAAGTTGCCGTCACGCAGCACGAAGGATGCGCCGTCGGCCCCAGTCAACTGCCGGGCGGCGGTGCGGACGATGTTAACGATTTCCTCCATATTGAGGGCGAAGGAAAGGCGCTGGACCACATCAATCAGGTGGTCGGCGACCCGACTGGGTGCCGCGGAGTCTGGCGGGGTCGCGACAGATCGTTCCGTGGGGTCGGATGTTTGTAGGCGAAGAGAGGAACTCCACTTGGGAGCAGCGTTAAATCGAGTCATTTCCTGACCAAGGATATTGTATAGACGTAAATTATCACGTTTTGGTTGAATTCCGAGGGACATTGGGTGAGAACTGCGACGCTTTTCTTTAGGCGATAGGTCGGGCCTTGGCCCTCGAAATTCTTGTTACTACGGCCCCTGGGGCGCTGCCCCAGGCTGGTATAGTGCGGACCTTCGGTCCTGAAGGCACGTCGCTTGAGCAAGCTACATCATCATCTCGAGCAATTTCCCGGTTTCGTCCGATTCTGGCATTTTCGGGGGCGGGGGATATTGTGGGCTTTGGCAGTGAGCGACGTGGCCGGTTACGGATTGCGGTACCTAAACTTGCTTCCGGTCCACGGAGAAGCCGTGAACTTTCTTGCAAACCGCGATATTCTTGCTTATAGGGGAAATTACTGAAGTCACTATTTGTTTGGGTACTTTGTGGTGGCGGGCGAGGCTGGAAGGTCGAATGTTCAGGTTGAGACAGCGGTTGGGATTTTTGACCGGTCCGAATTCGGGAGTGGCGTTGCTGGTTGCGGCAGCCGTTGGGGCAGTGCTGTTCACGATTCTGGCCGGGGCGCTGGTCTTTGGCAACACGCGCCAACTGATTACCTCTGCCGGATGGGTGCAGCATACGCAGGAAGTGCTGGCCTCGCTGCAGAGGGTCTCGCTGCTGACCGAGCGAATTGAGTATCGGAGCCGGCTCTACAACCTGACCGGCAATATTGAGCAGCTTCGCCGTGCGCAGGCGAGCGGGAACCAGTTGGAGACTACGCTGGCGCATTTGAAGGTGCTGGTGGCGGACAATAGCGATCAGGTCGGCAACTTGCAGTCCCTCAATGCCTGCTCCCTGCACTTGAATCAGGCTCTGAGCGGCTTTACTCAGCAAACGGAGATCTCACCGGCCGAATTGCAGCAGTGTCAGCAGGCGATCGGTTTGCTGACGGACCGCGAGCAGTTTCTCTTGCAGGAGCGTAGCAAGGGCACGCAGCGCAGTTCGTTTGCATCGATTGGCACTGAACTTGCGTTTGTGGGCTTGTGTCTGGTGGCGTTGGTGGTGCTGTTTGGGTTTTTGTTGCGCGATGCCGTGTTGCGACAAAAGGTCGGCCGCCAAACCGCGTTGGCGAATGAACACCTGGCCCGAACCGTGAAGCAGCTCGAAGATCGAGCCTGCGAGTCGGAACTGCTGACTATGGGGCGCGATGAGTTGCAGCTCTGTGTCGATGTGCATCAGGTGTATCGCTCTGCCGCGAACAGCTTTGCACGGTTGCTGAAGGGAACCAGCGGATCGCTCTGCATGATCAACAATTCGCGGCAATCGGTGGAGGTTGTCTCGACGTGGCGGGATGGCGGCCGGGAAAGCGCTCTGGAGGATTTTCAAACGCCGGAATCCTGCTGCGGTCTCCGGTCCGGACAGGCCCGTTGGAGGCAACCGGGGAACTCCGAGATTCACTGCACCCATTTCCCAGGGGATGCTCCCGAACACTATCTTTGCAAGCCGATTGTGGCCCACGGCAACACGATCGGCATGCTGTACGTGCAATGCGATTCGCCGGCGGAAGTTGCGCTTGTGAACCAGCGGATGGATGGCCTGCGGCAGGTGGTTCAACTGACCGGCATGGCCATTGCGACGTTGAATTTGCGAACGAAGCTCGAGAATCAGTCCATACGAGACGGCCTCACGGGCCTTTTCAATCGGCATTTCATGGAGATGTCGCTGGAGCGGGAGTTGTCTCGCGCGGCGCGCCGAAAGCAGACATTGGCGGTTTTCATGCTGGATCTGGACCACTTCAAGCGATTTAACGATACATTCGGTCACGCAGCCGGGGATACTGCGTTGAGATCGATGGCGGAAGTCTTCCGTTCCAGCATTCGCAACGAGGATATTGCGTGCCGGTATGGTGGAGAAGAGTTCACGATTATGATGCCGGACGTTCCGCTGAGCATTGCACTGAATCGAGCGGAGACCATTCGCCAGGCCGTTGCAAACTTGCGGGTGCCTTTGGATCATGAGACGTTTGCGGATTTCTCGGTGTCGATCGGCGTGGCCATTTATCCCGAGGACGGGGAGACGGCGGATCAACTGCTGCGCCGGGCCGACCTGGCTCTTTATCGCGCCAAGCATTCAGGGCGCAATCAGGTGGCGCAGTACGAACGGGGCGCTGCTGTCAGTTAGGCTAAAAATCGCGGCCAGCTTAGGGAAGCTCTGAACAAGTCGCGAACATTCCCTCAGGGGCTAAAGCCGCGTTGATTTGTTTGGCTTTACGGCGTGGAAAGTCTGGGTTGAAACCCAGACCTACCAGCCACGCCCTTTCAAACTGCACGTTTAATCAGAGGTTCCTTAGACAATCCAAATCTGTTGGTACGTGCGAAGGAAAGTTCGCGAAATCAATAGCTTGCGAATCGGGAGTTATGGATTTCAGCGATGTGGGTGTTACACTCTCAGACAACTTTCCATGCTTGCCAAAATTCTCAGCGCAGCCGTCTATGGCATTGACGCCAACCTCATCGATGTTGAGGTGGATTTGAGCGGCACGGTTGCCGAAGAGGATCATTTTCATACCGTGGGTTTGCCGGATGCGGCGGTGCGGGAGAGCCGCGACCGGGTGCGGGCGGCGATGAAGAACTCCGGCTACCTGATTCCGCCCACGCACATCACGATCAACCTGGCTCCGGCGGACATCAAGAAGGAGGGCGCGGGATTCGACCTGCCCATTGCGGTGGGGATTCTGAGCGCTTATGGGGCTCTGCAGGCGACGGACCAAACGGGATTCTGGTCGCGCTTCCTGATGGTCGGGGAGCTGGGGCTGGACGGGGGATTGCGTCCTGTGCCGGGGATTCTCTCGATTGCGGTGCTGGCGCGGGCGCGCGGGATTGCCAACCTGATTCTGCCGGCGGTGAACGCGCCGGAAGCGGCGGTGGTGGAAGGCGTGAATGTCTTTCCCGTGACCTCGCTGGGGGATGTAATCGAACTCCTGAATTCAACTTTGCTGGGCGAGGTGCAGCGGCCGCCATTCAAAGTAGCCACTGAGACTCTACTGAACGAACTGCATCACCATCTGACAGATTTTGCCGATGTGCGCGGACAGCAGACGGCCAAACGGGCGCTGGAAGTGGCGGCGGCTGGCGGCCACAATATATTGATGATCGGGCCGCCGGGGTCGGGTAAAACCATGCTGGCCAAGCGGTTGCCGTCGATACTGGCACCGCTGACTTTTGAAGAAGCGCTGGAGACGACCAAGATTCATTCGGTGGCGGGAGTGCTGGATGCAGCGCAGGGGCTGGTGTCGCAGCGGCCGTTTCGCGCGCCGCATCACACCATTTCGGATGCCGGTTTGATTGGGGGAGGGGCGATTCCGCGGCCTGGGGAGGTCTCGCTGGCCCACAATGGGCTGCTGTTTCTCGATGAACTGCCGGAGTTTCCCCGCAATGTGCTGGAGGTGATGCGGCAGCCGCTGGAGGATCATACGGTCACTATTGCCAGGGCTTCGATGTCGCTCACGTTTCCAGCGCGGTTCATGCTGGCGGCGGCGATGAATCCCTGCCCATGTGGATACTTTAATGACAAGTCGCGGGATTGCCAGTGTACTCCGCCGATGATTCAGCGCTATGTGGCGAAGGTTTCCGGGCCCTTGCTGGACCGGATCGATATTCATATTGAAGTGCCGGCGGTGCAGTATAAAGAGCTGCGCGGCGGCGCGGCGGCGGAGGGTTCTTCGCATATCCGGGACCGCGTGATGCGGGCGCGGGAGCGGCAGCGGGAGCGATTCCAAAAGGCGGGGGAGCGGTTTTTTGCCAATGCGCAGATGGGGACGCGGCAGATTCGCGCCTATTGCGAGCTGGGCGCGGACGCGGAACGGCTGCTGGAACGGGCCATGCAGCAGCAGGGATTGAGCGCCCGGGCGCATGACCGCATTCTTAAGGTGGCGCGCACCATTGCGGATCTCGAGGGTGCAACTGGGCTGGCAGTCGGGCACCTGGCCGAGGCGATCCAGTACCGGACGCTCGACCGCAGTTACTGGGCCTAAGCCAGCTGGCCGAAACTGACAGAATTCAATTGAGTTAGCGTTGCCATGCGCTGAGATATGAGCGATGATAGTTACTTTGGTCATCGAATTACTTTAGTCATGAAATATTGTCGTTGAGTTAGTTCGATGAAATGAGAATCAATTTATAGTGACTTAAGTGGGAGCTGCCTTCCACGCGCGTTGTATGGCGGTCCGGGTACATGCGGAGAATAATTGAGAGTAGTAAGTCCGGATTTCTTCTCCTTGGTACCGGGGAGTGAGAAGGCTCCTTCCACGAACCCGGCAGTGAGCAGATGAGGCCAGTGAGACGAGCCCCAAGCTGTTTGAGACGAGGCCCGCATGATGGCGCAGTTATCGACGAGCGATTCGCTTCTGGTAGCGATCCCGATGGTGGGGTTGCTGTTCGCTGGATTCTTCCGGCTGGATGAGTTGTTTGGCAAGTCGAAGAAGCCGGTGAAGACGCGCCGCCCGATGGTGGGCCTGGATGAGAACGGCCGCCCCATGTGCGTCGACCCGGATGGCCAGGTTGTTGCGCGGAAATCCCAGAAAAAGTGAGACGCTTGGGCATAAATAAAGCCGATAGTCCCACTCAATATTCATGAATCTCTACTCGTGAATAATGGATTGTGTTTTCCGTTGCGTCGCGGCTACAAGTAAAGACAAGACAAAAGTAACTTAAAGATTCCAAGATTCCGTTCCGATGAGATAGCTGAGCGTCGTAGACGATCGGCGCTCCAGGACGGAAAGATCGATGTCAACTTCGCAATCCGGTTTGGAAGCACTGATTTTTGGAATTCCCGCGGTGGGAATCTTGGTTGCCGCCTTTTTCCGGTTGGACACGATTCTCGGGAAGCCGAATAGGGATTCCAGAATCGGCCACCCTCTTTCGCATCGGGGCGAAGACGGCGAATTCGTATGTATCGAGCCGGATGGGCGCTATTCTGTTGGAGTTGTGGAGGGGACCGGTCGAGGACTGGCGCGGCGGAGGGCGAGTCGCATACCTCGGCGCGGCGACCCAGAAGCGGTGCGGCGAGTGTCGGTCGAGTGGGTTGGAGACGGTTCCGGGGAGTGATTCACGCTTCTTTACCGCTGTAAAGTTTTTTTGTGGTTCTTTTTGGAAATTGGGATTGCCGTTTGGGGAAACCTCGACAAATGTGCTATAAAAAAGGGTTGACCGGAAGGCACCTTGGGTATAGATTCGTAATTGATCTCCAGCAAGGTTGATTTCGCGCTCGCTGTTTTCATGCGGTCCGCTTCGCCTTGTTCCTCGCGTATTGATCCCCGCGTTTGATCTCCGCGCCAATCGGCTTTGAGGTTCACCAGAGGTTCTTTGGTGTACTGAAAAGTGTGTGTGTGTGCGGTGTACGAAACAGGTCGGAAATCGGCAGGAGTTTGGCGTTAGATTGATGGGACATGTGGATCGGGTCGATAAGCAGATGGATTCGGTCAGAACATTGGCCCAAAGTTTTAGAACTCTCGACGCAGCTAATGCGTCTAACAAGTGGCAGTGAACAAATTGGGAATGTGCCGGCGAACGGCCTTCCCCTGCACCGAGAAAACCGGGCAGTGATTTAAAAACAAGGAGAACGATGCATATGCGCTCGGAACTGATTTTTGGGGCACTCACTCATGTGTCCAATCGCTACCAGTTGTGCCAACTGGCGAGCAAGGCAACCCGTAAGCTGCACAAGCCCAACACCCGTCTGCAGGATACGACCAACGAGGTTCTGTATCGCTTCCGGACTGCGAATCCCGGTATGACGGCGCCGATGGCGGAGCCTGAGGGCCAGCCGGTCCTCGCGTCCCAAACGCTGGAGCAGCGCCGCGCCGCATAAGCGCGCGGCCCTGCACCGCCTGCACTACCCAATCCGCCTCAACCCGCCCTTCCCAATTCCGATGTATTCAGTTGCACTCCGGAACTCCCCTCCTACCCATTCCACCGAGTTCATCTGCCTGATTGCCCGCCGATTTTCCGGTGTCCATACAGGCGTACTAGCAGGAATCCATGACCATTGCTGAATTAAAAGAAAAAAACATCACAGAATTGAGCCGCATTGCGCGGACTCTCGACATCCAGGGCGCGAGCGGCCTGCGTAAACAGGATCTGATCTTCAAGATTCTTCAGGCGCAGAGCGAAAAGGAAGGCCATATATTCGCTGAGGGCGTGCTGGAAATCCTGCCCGACGGCTATGGCTTCCTGCGCTCCCCGGACTACAACTATCTGCCCGGCCCGGACGACATCTATGTTTCGCCGTCGCAGATCCGCAAATTCGACCTGAAGACGGGCGACACGATCAGCGGCAATGTGCGGCCACCGCATGAGGGCGAAAAGTATTTTGCCCTGGTGAAGATTGAGGCTATCAACTTTGAGTCGCCGGAAGAAACGCGCAACAAGATTCTCTTCGACAACCTGACCCCTCTCTATCCGCAGGAGCGGATCAAGATGGAGACGGTGCGCGAAGGGACCAGCGGCCGCGTCATGGACCTGTTGACCCCGGTGGGCAAAGGCCAACGCGGCCTGATCGTGGCGCCGCCTCGAACCGGCAAGACAATGCTCTTGCAGTCGATCGCCAACTCGGTTACCTCGAACCATCCTGAAGTGGTGCTGATCGTTTTGCTGATCGACGAGCGTCCCGAGGAAGTTACGGACATGCAGCGCTCGGTGAAGGGCGAAGTCATCAGTTCGACCTTCGACGAGCCGGCGGCGCGTCACGTACAGGTCGCGGAAATGGTGATCGAGAAGGCCAAGCGGCTGGTCGAGCACAAGCGCGACGTGGTGATTCTGCTGGATTCGATCACCCGTCTGGCGCGTGCCTACAACACCATCGTTCCTCCCTCGGGCAAGGTGCTCTCGGGCGGCGTCGATTCGAACGCTCTTCAGCGGCCCAAGCGATTTTTTGGCGCGGCCCGCAACATTGAGGAAGGCGGTTCGCTGACCATCATTGCCACCGCGCTCGTCGATACCGGCTCGCGCATGGACGAAGTGATCTTCGAAGAGTTCAAGGGCACGGGCAACATGGAAGTGATCCTGGATCGCAAGCTGGTCGACAAGCGCGTCTTCCCGGCCATCGATATTCAGCGCTCCGGCACGCGTAAGGAAGAGCTGCTGATGTCGAAGGAAGATCTGGCGCGCATCTGGGTGCTGCGCCGGGTGCTCAATCCGCTCTCTCCCGTGGAAGCAATGGAACTGCTGGTGACGCGCCTCGAAAAGGTGCGGAACAACGCGGAATTCCTGATGAACATGAACCATCTCTAACTCAGCAACATCCCAGGAACGGCGGCTCTGGAGTTACCGGGGCCGCCTTTCTTTTTGCATCTGCTCTTGTTGGAACTGCAGCATCTCGAGCTCTTCGAGCGAGAAGCGCTGCGTGATGTGCTGATTGCAATTCCAGTCGAAGCCAACCACGTTCAGCCGGTAGATCCTTTCCACTTTGGGTCCCCGTTTGGCGCCAGAGCCTGACAGTGCGATCTGGGCTTCGAGCGCTGGATCCCCGCCTGGTTCGACAATCTGCGCGTGGCCAATGATCTTGAGGCGCGTGCGGTTGGGATAGTCCATCAGAAACAAGGCGAAGCGGTCGTTGACGCTTAAATTTCCGGCGGAGATGTACTGCTTGTTTCCCGCGTAGTCCGCGAATGCCAGGGTGCGCTCGTCGATAACCTTGAGGAAACCGGTAGGGCCGCCGCGATGCTGAATGTAGGGCCAGCCGTCCGGCGTCACCGTGCTCATATAGAAGCTATCGCGGGCAGAGATGAACTCAGTTTCATAGAGTCCAAGAGACTGTTCTCCCTCGCCAAATCGGCTCATGCGCTCGTATGAGGCGCGCGAGCCGAAACGCTCCTGGAGTTGTTTGGCTGCATCGGAAAACATAGTTTTTGCAAATGTGTGTGGCATCAGTGCCTCCGTCGCCGCTTTGCCATTGAATGCGGTAGCGATAATATGATACCGACCGTTCGGTAAAGTTTCAGCAATTCACGGAAGGCCTTGAGGATTCCGAACGAACGGCAGAATTCACAACCCGAGTTCATCCATGGCGACTGCGAAGTTGAACGATGTTGAATTGGCGGAGCGCGCAGCCGATACGTTTCGCCTCTATGGCTATGAGGGAACGAGCCTGAACCGGCTGGCAGAGGCGACGGGGCTGGAAAAAGCGAGCCTCTATTACCGATTTCCAGGCGGCAAGGATGCGATTCTGATGGCTGCTGTCCAGGGGGTGGGCGCGTGGTTTGAAGCCAATGTCTTTGCGCCACTGCGGCAGCCGTGTCCGCTTGCGCACCGCGTCGAGGCGGTGGTTGAGCGGCTGCGCGAATACTATGGGGACGGAACGAAGCCGTGTGTGCTGGATACGCTTTCGCTACGCGGAGGCACTCCAGAGCTGCAATTGGCCCTGCAAGGCGCATTGGCTGAGTGGCTGAGAACCTTCGCCGCAGTGGCTATCGAAGCTGGATTCGCGACTGAGGAAGCGCAACGGCGCGCGGAACAGGCGGTGATTGCGATCGAGGGCTCTCTGGTGTTGGCGCGGGTTACCGGGAAGCGCGACTTGTTTCTAGGCGCGCTTGCGGAGCTTCGCTCGCGGCTGATCGGGCAGTAAGACCGGTCTTGAGCCGGGTTGGCCCAAAGACGGGAATATGGTAGAATCCTTCTTGGGTTGATGCTTGGGCGGTGCCGTGAAAACGGTATGCTAAAGCGTGACTTCTCACCATTCTGAATGGACCTGTAGCTCAACTGGCAGAGCATTCGACTCTTAATCGACAGGTTGTGGGTTCGATTCCCACCGGGTCCACCATTCCAAACCCAATCCTATCAGGCAGATATGGCGTCCGACTGTTCGGCAGGGCAATCGCCTGAAGGGAAATTGCGGACAATAGGCCGGGCCTTCAGCCCTCCGATCTCCCCATTGCCATCCGAACCCTTGTATATCGGCGCGTTTGGCGCTCTGTTCTGCAGGCACCCTTGAGGCGTTTCCGGTCCGAATCGCAATCCCGTTGGGAGTCAGGCCAATTCATGCGATTGCCCTGGGCGTCGCCAGACTACAACGAGGCCGCGCGACGGCTTACGATAGGTCCATGAACCGCCTGATCCGAGACCACGTCATCGCCGCTTGCCGCCATAGTTCTGCGCATAGGTGTCGTGAGGCAGTCCCAGACTGCGCACCTTCTGCGCAAAAGCGTACGCTTGGTCCCGGCTCATTCCCCCGCCGACTGTCACCAGGTAGGGCGCTCGACCGGACGGCGTAAATACCTCCGGGTGAAGACCGGCATGGGTCTGCGCA